>Ga0208894_1000569_pt1 | contig 26205 bp, 18 predicted proteins | sample ETNtaG_12_FD_185752 | JGI IMG/M metagenome (GOLD analysis project Ga0208894, IMG submission 185752) | Marine microbial and viral communities from oxygen minimum zone, Eastern Pacific Ocean - ETNP201306SV49 (SPAdes) (version 2) | ecosystem: Environmental > Aquatic > Marine > Oceanic ...
CTGAGATAAGTTGGCTTTTTAGACAATTAAAAAAAACATTTTCTAAGCAGTCTCAGAGGCATAGGCCTTTTAGGGAGATTTGACCTCTATTGGTTTATTTGTCTGATGAGTTCTTTTTTGCAGGTCTTTTTGTTCTTGATTTTGGCCTAGCTCTTCAGTTTGAAATTGTTGTTCTGGATCTGCAATCGTGTTTTTGGTGAGTCCCGGAGTGGGACTCTTGATCAGTTGCCCTTCTTCTTCTGTGATGAGAATGGGTTGTTCTGGAGGACCTTCAACAACAACAACGCGTTGAACAATGAGTTGGAAATCAAGTTTTTGGCGTTTGTTGACTTCTTGCTGCACAGCCGAAACTTGCTTGAGGCTGGGCAGTGCAGGATTGGTTACCAGCACCAGTAGACGAATCTCTGGTGGGTTTTGCTCCCAGGCGATTTCAAGTGTTGCCAAGTTCACCCCCTCTCCACCAAAGGTCAGGGTCTCTCGCTTGAGGTAGGTCTCAATCGTGCGTTGAATCTGATCGCGCGTATGCTCCCGGCGTGTTTTGCCAACAAGGCTCACAAATTGACTTGTTAGTGGGATCAGCAGCAGGGCTGTTAATCCAAACGTCAGTAAAAAATTGGCCGCACTGAGATGGCTTTCTCGCAGCTGCTCACGAAAGAAGGGCTCTTTCCAGGCCATCATCAAAAGTGCACCGCTAAGAATGCCAAGCAGGTTGGTGGCAAACAACAATCCAGCCCCATAGGCATCCGCCCAGTTTTGATAGGAAAGCAATAGACCCATCACACATACCGGTGGAACAAGAGCCACGGCAATGGCTGTGCCGGCGAGGGAACTTACGGCGTCTCTGCGCAACTTTGCGTATATCGCTATGCCACCTGCTACTAAGGCGATGCCTAGATCGAGCAGTGTCGGACTTGTGCGGTCCAAGACTTCAGAACCTAATCTGGGCAGGTTCGCGATTTCTCCCAGCAAGGCGGAGAGCACGATGGTAATGATCACCCCTGCCAAGAGGGTTAGCAGGCCATCCCTCAGCAGCCTTATGTCGCCAATTAACACGGCAAAGGCACTTGCTCGAAGTGGCAGGATCCATGGGGCGACAACCATCGCTCCAATCACCACCGCAGCGCTATTGGCTTGCAGACCCAGGGTGGCAATCATGCTGGCACCAATGGTCAGGATGACAAATACTTCGTCGAGTTGGGCGTCCTCCTTGTAACTGGCGTGCATTCGCTCTAGGCGAGTTGATTCCATGGTTTGAATGACTTCGCTTAGGTGCTACTTCTAGCTTGTGGGACTACTGGCCGCAGTTGTTTCTTTTATAATTTGAGGAGATCTGTCAACTCTTAACTCTGGATGCTTGCAAGAGATGAATAATTTGGAGTGAAATATTTAATATTAATATGCTCAGGTGAACTCAAGGCAAGAAGATAAATCTATATAGAACCAGTTATGTTACCTTGGTATTAAACAAGGGTGGTTCTCAGGCAAGCCTTCTCTATGTTTGCTTAGCTGTCCCTATTGGCTCTATTTGGAGAGTTGCGTTTAAGAGTGTGAGAGATAGTTTGGATAGAGGTCTAAGTGTTTGCCGCTAACTAGGCTTCTTGAATTGATAATGCCGCTGTAAGGACGATTGTGTTTGCGTCAAATGTTGCCTGCTCTAGTAGCGACCGCCTCTCTTGTATGGTTTAAGAATTGAGCATATATTTATATTGCTCTGGCTAGATGTAGCGGTTGTAATGCGGCGCCATTGGGGGCAGGGAATGTTGACTAGGGATTAAAGCTGGCGAGGATATGCCCTGCCATTGTTGTACTCATGGCTAGAACTTGGGATGCTTAGATTTGATAAATTTGTGAGCTTCAGTATCGACAACTTGTTCGGGTCGCTGAGAAATATTGCAATCATTGATGCCGGTGACGGGAATTGAACCTGCGACCTACTGATTACGAATCAGTTGCTCTACCCCTGAGCTACACCGGCAGCCCTTGGAACTTAACATTCGATCGTTGTGGTTTTGAATCATTGGGCATCTCTCCCGGCACTGGCTCAAAGTTGGATCCCGTCCTAAGGGAGCGACTCCTTCAAGAGTCACGTACCCCTTGGCGTGGTTTCAGGCGAGTTATTTGGTTCGCTCTTTTCGCTTCCGCCTTTATTGGTCTTTTGACGATGGGCTTGCGGGCCTCATCAGGGGGGGGTGTCCCCTCCTCAGATGTCTTCATTCAGATAGGAGCCGCCCTGGTCACCGGCGGGTTGCTTTGGATCGATCGTCCCCGTGAGGATTGACTGACCATTTGGCCAAATCATGTCTCCTCCGTTTTGGAGTCTGATTTGGTGTTGGCATTCTTAGGCATGAGTTCTGGCATGTTGAGCAAACTCAATCCCAGGCTAAGCCGCTCAAGTTTGAGTTGCTCATCACTTAGGGAGGGCGCTTGGGCTAGGGACTGGTCAGAGCAACTTAGAAGCCAGAGGCTCTGGGTGAGCTGATGCCATTGCCATAGCACTAGAGCTAGGAGTGGTATTGCTGTAAGCAGCGTGACTAGTCGAGAGCTGCCTTGTAGGGGTGATAGGTCCCTGATCAGAATCGAAGATTGGTCAATCCACCAAAAAACTGCTAGTAGAGCCGCTGTACCAGTCAGCAGGGTCAATCGAGGGATCAAGCCTTGTTGCAGACTGCTCAATTGACGCTGGCTCTCTGAGCGTTGCTTGAGGGGACGTCTCAGCAGGAGTAGAGATCCCCAGTCGGCTGGACGTTGCCAGAGCACGAGTGTGGGCGCTAATACTGCTAGTGCCCAGGTGAATAGACGTTCAAAAGCTGGGATGGGCCCTAGGTCAGCTCCGGCCAGTACCAAACTCAGCAGTAGCAGCTCTAGTGGGATCGCTCCAATGGCGATGAGCTGTAGCCAGAGTAGGGGTTCGCGTTGGGCGATCACAATAGTTAGTAGGTAGGGCGTAATCCCATTAGGTACTCAGTGTTCGCCTCTGGGTCACCAGCTTGTGGGCTTCAACTATGTCGCCCTCTTCCCAGTTAGCAAAACGATCGCTGCCAATGCCGCACTCGAACCCTGTGGCTACTTCCTTTACGTCGTCTTTATTGCGTCGTAAGGAGTCGAGATCACCTTCAAACATGATTTGTTTGGCACGCCGCACGCGGACTTTGCAGTTGCGCTGAAGTTTGCCAGTGGTGACGTAACAACCAGCTACTGCACTCTTGCCGATAGTGAAGACGGCACGCACTTCTGCTTGCCCAAGTGATTCTTCCACCAACTCAGGTTCTAGCAATCCTTCCATGGCCATCTGGATGTCTTCCAGAAGCTTGTAGATCACCTCATAATCGCGAACATCTACACCAGTGGCATCAGCGGCCCGCTTGGCTCCAGATGCCATAGAAGTGTTGAAGCCCACGATTACGGCTCCGGAGGCGGCCGCTAGATCCACATCAGTTTCAGTGATTTCACCCGGCGCTGAGAGCAGCACGCGGACTTGCACTTCATCCTTCGGTAGTTGTTCTAAGGATCCCAGGATGGCTTCCACACTGCCTTGAACGTCGGCTTTTAGGATGAGGTTTAGTTCTTTGAGCTCACCCTCGCTTGCCTGGCCAGACATTGCTGCTAGTGAGACCCGCCTTGAAGCCATTTGTTGGGCCAATCTGGTAGCCCTGGCATCGGAGGCGCGTTCTCCGACAATTGATCGTGCTGATTTCTCGTCTGGGTAGACCTCAAATTCGTCTCCAGCGGTGGGCACTTCGCTGAAACCTAGGGCTTCTACAGCACCGGAAGGACCAGCTTGTTTCAGTCGGGCTCCGCTGTCATTAACCATGGCACGCACCTTGCCAAGTACAGGACCAGCAGCGACTACATCTCCGGTTTTGAGGGTACCGTTCTGGATTAGCAAGGTGGCAACAGGTCCCTTGGCTTTATCGAGGTGGGCTTCGATAACGGTGCCTTTGGCCATACGGTCTGGGTTGGCCTGTAAATCCTCAACTTCAGTGACCAGCAGGATCATCTCGAGAAGTTTGTCGATGTTTTCACCCTTGATGGCACTTACGGGCACCATCACTACATCACCACCCCACTCTTCTGATAGCAGGTTCTGCTCGGATAGCTCCTTTTTGACTCGGTCTGGAGAGGCTCCTTCTTTATCTGTTTTATTGATCGCAACAATGATCGGCACTTTCGCGGCACGGGCGTGGCTGATGGCCTCCAGGGTCTGAGGGCGCACTCCGTCGTCAGCAGCTACCACTAGCACTGCTACGTCCGTGACCTTGGTGCCGCGGGCGCGCATGGCGGTGAAGGCTTCGTGCCCCGGTGTATCTAGGAATGTGATCTCGCGGGGCTGTCCAGCATGTTCAATTTCCACCTGGTAGGCGCCTATGTGTTGGGTGATTCCTCCGGCTTCACCAGCGGCAACCCGTGCCTTGCGGATCGCATCAAGCAGGCTGGTCTTGCCGTGATCAACGTGACCCATCACTGTCACCACAGGTGGGCGGCGAATCAGGTGGGCGAGATCAGCGGTTTCGATCATTTCCACTGTCTTTTTAGCGGCTTCTTCAACGTCGTCCTGAAGTACAGGCACCCCGAATTCTTCGGCCACCGTTTCGATAGTGGAAAGATCTAGGGACTGGGTGACCGTGGCGATGATCCCCTTGAAGAAAAGGGATTTGATGATTTCTGAGCTTTCTACGCTGAGCATGTCTGCCAGCTCTTGCACCGTGAGGTTTGCCTCCGGAACAATCAGCATTTCGGGCCTTACCTGCTTTGCTTCGCGGGCTGCACGCAGTTCCATGGCTCGCCGACGTTGTCTCTGTCGGGTGGTTTCTTTCTTGCGCTTGCGCATTGCCGCCACAGGTTTTGCGGCGGTCTTTTGCGGCGATTTTGGTTTTGCCGGACGGGCAAGGCTTGCAGATAGAACTATTGCCTGTTGTTCCCCAGCGAAGCCACCGGTTTCGGCGGTGAGGGCATCATCGTTTTCGCCGATGATGTGCACTTTTTGGCGCTGCTTTTGGGGAGACTTGTTTCGCAGTGCTTCCAGCTTGGCGCTGTCGTCCCATTCTGGTCTCCCCGGTCTCCTGGGAGCTCCGGGTGGTCCCTGGGGAGGGCGATGACTAGGCCTTTTAGGTGCCGTGGGTGCGGTGGGTGTTGTGCGCTCCGCGGGAGGATTGGCTCCATCGGAACCTCCGCGGGTCCCCACGCTGGTTCCATCCGGTCGTCGTGGCGGGGGAGTGCCAGGTCGACCAGTGGGCTTCTGAAGTTGCATTAGCTCTCCAGGCGCCACCGGTTTGCGCATGCCGGTAGGCATTCCTTGGCGAGCAGGAGCTCCTGGGCGAGTAGGTGCCCCTGGGCGAGTAGGTGTAGGTGCTCCTGGGCGGTTGTTTCCATCCCGTGGAGTTGAACCACTGTCGGATCGGTCACGCCGGATTGGTTTGCCAACTAGTTCAAGGGTGTTGCCGCTAGAACGGGGTTGGCCAGGCCGGGTGGGTTTGCTTTGGCGGGTTGGAGCTCCAGGCCGCTGGGGCAAATTGTTGCGCTGGTTCGGTCCACCGATTGGCCTGGGACTAACTCCGGGTCGCTTTTTCTCAGGCCGCTGTCCTTCTGGCCGTTGTCCTTCTGGGCGCTGTCCTTCTGGGCGGCTTGGAGGGGCTACAGGACGTTTTGGTTTGGGGCGTCCAACTAGTTCTGGCTTTGGAGCTTTTCGATCAGATGGAAGTGAGGGCTTGGGTGGTACTTCTTTGCGTGTTGCTGGCGAATCTGGCCTTGAGATGATTTTGGGACGAGGAGCTTCTCCGCTAATTGTGCGTGCATCACCGGAAGTTGATGTTTGACTTGCGCGCGGGGTTTGGATTCCTGTGTTGGGGGGTTTGGGAGAGGAGGGACTGATCGCTGCTTTGGGCGCAGGAGCTGAAGGTCGGCTGGGGGTTGCTGGACTATTGGCGGTTGCCGGAGCATTAGTAGGTTGGGCCGCTGCTGTAGAGGGTGAAATTGCCGTGGCGGGTTTCGCTGCTGGTCGAGAAGGTGGGGCTGGTCGTGAGGCGGATCCCGTTGCGGGTTTTTGAGGCTCTATGGGCTTTGCCGGGGAGGCTGGTTTGACGTGGTTTATTTGTGGGCTGGTTGTCGCTTTTTGATTTGGTTGTGATACGCCTTTGCTTTCAGTAGCCGGAGCCTTCTTCAAAGACAGGATTGCTTTGCTGGGGTTCGAATTGCTTTGTGGAGATGAACTGGCAGCAAGGCCTTTACGCAATAGGTCTCGGATGCGTTTTGCTTCTTCATCACTTATTGAACTGCTATGGCTCTTTGCCGCAATTGAGAGTTTCTCAGCAGCATTGAGCACATCCTTATTTTCAAGGCCTAGCTCCTTGGACAGCTCATAAATTCTGATTTTGCTGCTGCTGGTCATTAAGAGAAAAGCTCCTGTCGGTCCGAGCACGATGTGCCTCGGGGCTCCACACAAGGCGGAGCCATAGTTCATATTGCCTCAGCGGCTGATTCAGAGGTGTGATTGAGCCGCTTTCGCAGTACCTCCACAACGCTTTTAGGCACCTGGCAACGCAGGGCTTTCTGTAGACGTTTGTGGCGGTGTGCCTCATCTAGGCAGGCCTCGTTTTGACAGAGATAGGCCGACCGACCTATCCCTTGATCGAGGACTACACCCTCCTGATGGTCGCGAATTACCCGCCAAAGTTGCTGGCGATTCAGCAGTTGACGACAGGCTATGCAGCGACGCAGGACGGGGCGTTGGTTCACCGGGTTCCGTCCTCTGCTTCATTCGATTGTTCATCCCCTGATTTGGCTGGCTCCTCGTCGGAAGCATGCTCATCTTGGGCAGTCATCTCAGCGGGCTCTTCTTGGTTGTATTCATCATTCTGGGGAATGATCTCAGCAGACTCTTCTTGGCTGTATTCCTCTTCATCTTCAGGTAGAGGGTAAAGCTCTCTTAGTCGTGCATCTTCCTCGGCACGGGTGGCTTGTTCAGCAGCAAGGCGGGTTTCTGCATCCCGTTGAAGAGCCTCTTCTTCTTCGCGCTGAGCAATCAGTTCGGCCACTGTGGTGTCCTCACTGGCTTGGTCATATTCCTGGGAATTTTTGATGTCAATTTTCCAGCCGGTCAAACGAGCCGCTAGGCGCACGTTTTGTCCTTCTCGTCCGATTGCCAGGCTGAGTTGATCGGGGGGAACCAGCACGTGGGCATGCTGCCCTTCTGGATCTACTAATCGCACCATTTCGACACGAGCAGGGCTAAGTGAATTAGCGATGTATTGACTTGGGTCAGGAGACCAGCGGATCACATCGATTTTTTCGCCACGCAGTTCATTGACTACTTGCTGAATACGAGAGCCACGTGCTCCGATGCAAGCGCCGACAGGGTCTACTTCGCGTTCAATGCTGTCTACTGCAACCTTGGTACGTGGGCCAACGGAACGTGAAGGGGGATTGGCTTCACGGGCCACGGCCACAATTCGCACTGATCCTTCCTGGATTTCAGGTACTTCGTTCTCAAACAGGTAGACCACTAGTCCGGCATTGGAGCGGCTGATGAACAGCTGTGGTCCTCGCCTGGGGACTTCGCTTACTTCCTTGAGGAATACTTTGAAGGTTGCATTGGCACGATAATTGTCGTTTGGAAGTTGGTCACGGCGCGGGAGCTCTGCTTCAACCTCGGGGCGCCCAAGGCCAGAACTAACGGCCATGATCACTGAGTGACGCTCAAAACGGATCACACGGGCTGTGAGTACGGGATCTTCTAGATCGGCAAATTCTTCCTGGATCATGCGGCGCTGTTGGTCGCGCAGTTTTTGTGCCAGCACCTGCTTGGTCGTGGCGGCAGCCATACGTCCGAAGTCTTCCTTCTCTGGGGTTACATCAAGCACCACGGTGTCGCCAACTTGGGCATCTTCTGCTACTTGCATAACCTCCTGAAGAGCAATTTGATGGTCTTCGCTTTCCACCTCTTCAACGATGATCTTGCTTGCGAGCACTCGATATCCTTCTTCTTCTAGCTCTAGTCCGACATCAAAGTTGCTGAAATACTCTTCTTCGAAAGGGTCTTCGACAATGCCCAGATACAGAGTGCGTCTATATCTTTCATAGCCTTTTAGTAAGGCTTCCCGTAGGGCTGCTTCCACCACTTGGGTGGGGAGCTTCTTCTCCTCACTGATGTCTTCGATCAGGTTATTGAGGCCAGGAAGTAGAACGAGAGCCATCGACGATGGAAAGAGAAGAAGGTTGCTTAGGCTGAACTGACTGCTGAGGGAATTAGGCCGTGGGGCTGGTAAGTCGGACGCAGGTCACAGCATTACGTGGAATTTGCTGAATACGACCTTTGATATTGATGTGAACATGCTCGTTGGAGCGTTCGTGCAATAGACCGGCTCGAGAAAGGTCCGAACCGTTATTACGGAAGCTGATCTCCACAGGGAAACCGCGGAAAGTCAGGAAGTCCTGATCACTGTGCAGCTGGTCTCCGATCCCTGGGCTGCTGATTTCCAGAACATAAGCCTCAGTAAAGAGTTGGGAAGCTTCCAGTGCTTCACTCATCGGACTATTGAAGCGAGCACAGTCGTCTAGGCAGACATCACCACCTACTAGTGGGCGGATCTGCACCTGGATGGTCATAGGAATCAGGTGGGTTAGTACCTGTACGCAGCAAAGTTTGAAGCCATTTCCCGCCGCCGTCGTCGAGGCAAGAGTCTCCAGTTCCGGCAGCAGAGGATGAGGCAAGAGCAGAGAAGAGATCGGACTTCTGGCCCGACCGGCTTCAGAAGTGACCTGCCTCCCGAAGGAGGTACCCGCCAGGCATAAAGACAATCTAAGCGATTGCCGGTTTCTGGTGCTTGATCAAGGCTTTTTTTCCTGGCTTGACTAAACCAATGGGTGCAAAAAAATTTGATTTCCTGATCTAGATGGCAGATCGTTGAAGCGGCTTCGTGCAGTCCATCTGTTTCGGCCTAGCCTCGCGTTGATGATTTCATCCAGACTCCTGCCACAGCAGGGTTGTGCTGTTTTGATGCGTTTTTTGGGATTGTTATTGATCGCAGTGCTGTTGCCCCTTGCTGTTGGGGTTCAGCCTGTTGGGGCTTTGACGGATTTAGATGGATCTACTAGTCATAGCTTTGTAGCTGATGCGGTGAGTCGAGTCGCTCCAGCTGTTGTGCGCATTGATACGGAACGTACTGTGCAGCGGCAGCCTTTCGATCCCACCCTTATAGATCCCCTCTTGCGAGATCTGTTGGGAGAGCCAGGAATCGGGCCAGAACGAGAGCGGGGGCAGGGTTCTGGTGTCGTGATAGACGATCAGGGTTTGGTTCTTACCAATGCCCATGTGGTCGATCAGGTGGATACGGTCAGCGTCACCCTTGCAGATGGCGATCAGCGTGATGGTCGTGTCGTCGGTACAGACCCTGTCACTGATTTAGCGCTCGTTCGACTGGACGGGGCTTTCCGCCCTCAGATCGCTCCTCTTGGTGATTCCGATGCACTTGAGGTGGGTGATTGGGCTATCGCCCTTGGCACTCCCTATGGCCTAGAGCGCACGGTCACCCTTGGCATTGTCAGCGGTCTACATCGCAATATCAGCAGCCTTGGGTTTTCTGATAAGCGTCTGGATTTAATTCAGACAGATGCAGCCATTAATCCGGGAAACTCCGGCGGGCCACTCGTAAATGGTCGCGGAGAGGTTATCGGTATTAATACTCTGGTTCGTTCTGGCCCAGGCGCTGGATTGGGATTTGCTATTCCGATCAACCTGGCTCGAAGCGTATCTGAGCAGCTTTTAACCAGTGGCGAGGTAGTGCATCCTTATCTGGGTTTGCAGTTGGTGACACTGACATCCCGAATCGCTAAGGAGCACAATCGTGATCCAAATTCATTGGTTGAATTACCGGAACGTTCTGGGGCTCTTGTTCAAAGTGTTTTGCCGGATAGTCCAGCTGAACGAGCTGGACTACGACGTGGTGATCTCGTGATTGGTGTAGCCGAAACACCAGTATCTGATCCACAGATTTTGCTTAAGCAGGTTGACCAAGCTGAGATCGATGCACCGCTATTACTAAAGATCATGCGTAATGGCGAAGAGATAAGCCTTTCGGTTAAACCTGCTGCATTGCCTGGCCTGAGTTGAAACCCTTGCTACGGTCGCGCCGATGATTTAGGCACGATGGTGGACCTTCAAATTCAGATGAAGCAGGCGGTGGCGACTGCCGCTGTTGAGCAGATCCAAGATGGCATGGTCCTTGGCCTGGGTTCAGGCTCGACGGCAGCCCTGATGATTCAGGCTCTTGGTGCCAAGCTGGCCACAAAGGAGCTGCGCAACATTGTTGGTGTCACTACCTCCTTTCAGGGGGAAGTGATGGCGGCAGAGTTGGGTATTCCTTTGCTTAGCCTTACAGCTGTTGATCGCATTGACTTGGCCATAGATGGGGCCGATGAAGTGGATCCATCTTTTCAATTAATAAAAGGTGGCGGTGCTTGCCACGTGCAGGAGAAGCTTGTCGCAAGTAGAGCAGACCGCTTCGTGGTGGTAGTTGACTCCACCAAGATTGTTGATCGACTCAACCTCGATTTTTTACTTCCTGTTGAGGTATTGCCTGGAGCCTGGCGACAGGTGCAGAGTTGCCTCGCTGAGTTGGGCGGTAGTGCTGAACTTCGTATGGCTCAGCGTAAGGCTGGTCCAGTGGTAACCGATCAGGGCAATCTTGTGCTCGATGTGAGCATGGCTGGTGGCATTGGTGATCCTGAGGATCTCGAGTCTCGGATCAATAATCTCCCGGGTGTTCTTGAGAACGGTCTGTTCGTCAATCTCACTGATGAGGTTTTAGTTGGCCAGATTAGTGATGGTGTTGCGGGAGTGCATCGTCTGCAGCGCCGTGAGTAGAGGGGGTATTAGCAGAGCGAATACGGACGGATTCAGCATGGCTGTGTAAGCCTTCGCTTGCGGCCAATTGCCTCACGGCGCCACTAGTGGCTTCAAGGGCAGATTGGCTGAATTCGATCAAAGAGGTGTGGCGCAGAAATGTTTCCACACTCAGAGCTCCGCTGAACCGGGCAGTGCCGCATGTTGGCAGTGTGTGGTTTGGTCCAGCCAGATAGTCACCTACTGCTTCAGGGCTCCAGGGGCCGATAAAGATTGCTCCAGCATTCTTGATTCGGTCAGCCAGTTTGTGGGGGTGCTCTACCAATAACTCCAGGTGTTCAGGTGCGAAGTGATCGCTTAGCTGGGCGCAAATTTCAAGGTTTTTACAGATCACTACCAACCCCCAGTTGCTTAGGGAGGCTCTGCAGATCTCCTCGCGCGGATGCTTGTTAAGCTGAGCTTCCAGTGCAGATGGGAGTGCTTCAGCAAGGCTTTCACTGGTGGTGAGCAGTACGGCAGAAGCAAGCGGATCATGCTCTGCCTGGGCCAGCAGGTCGGCGGCAACCTGATCAGTTTGAGCACTCTGGTCGGCGATTACTAAAACCTCACTGGGGCCAGCAAGCGAGTCAATACCCACTTGCCCGTAGACCGCTTTTTTTGCCAGGGTTACGTAGAGATTGCCTGGGCCGCTGATTACATCCACCTTGGGGATGGACTCTGTGCCAAAGGCCAGTGCTGCGATTGCCTGGGCACCGCCGAGACGCAATACCTTGCTAATCCCTGCCAGGTGTGCGGCAGCCATGACGGTTCTGTTGAGCTGACCATTTGCTCCTGCAGGTGAGCTCATTACCAGGTGCTCCACCCCAGCCACTTGAGCAGGGACTGCATTCATCAGCACGGTGCTGGGATATGCGGCCCTTCCCCCTGGGACGTAGATCCCGGCTTTTTGCACAGGTCGCCAGCGGCGTCCTAATCGTTCGCCGTGTACGCCTTCAACCATCAAGTCATTCGGTCTTTGATGCTGATGGAAATCCTGGATGCGGCGATGGGCCAACTCCAGGGCGGATTGAAGCTGCTTGGGAGTTCTTTGCCAGGCGTCTTGCAGCTCTTCTGGTGCCACGGTCAACGGCTCTGGCCGGAAACCGTCAAAGCGTTCGGTGTAGTCAACAAGGGCTTGATCCCCTTTAGCCCTTACGGTCTCGAGGATCTCCTCCACCGTCTTCATAGCTTGTTTTTGGCAACTTGCACTGGAGCGATGCGCAAGCCGTTCAAGCTCACGCTGGGCTTGATGTGGATCACGAACACATCGCATCAGGCTTGTGGATGTCTTGGACCCGGCCTGGCTGCTTTGCGCCAAAATTTGAAATTTGAAATCTGAAATCAAGCTAGAGCCTGTCCTTCTTGCTTGTCTTAGAGCTCTTGAAGGGCATTTAGTGTTTAGGTGCTGGGTTATGGTGTTCGACTCTCTAACCAGCGAAAGGCTCTGTGGCCAATAACAAGTCTTCCAAGAAGCGTGTTGAGATTGCCGAGCGCAATCGTCTTGAGAACAAGTCGTATAAATCGGCCATGCGCACATTGATGAAGCGTTGCTTTAGTGCTTGCACTGCCTATTCACAAGAGCCAGGCGATACAGCAAAAGAGAATGCACAGACCAGTATTAATGAGGCCTTCAGCAAGATTGATAAGGCGGTTAAGCGTGGGGTCGTGCATCGCAATACAGGTGCCCATCAGAAGTCACGTCTAAGCGCAGCGTTAAAGCAGGCGATTGAACCTGCTGCCAATACTTAGGTTTGTTTAACAAGCATCGTTCCTTTTAAGAGCGTGCTTCCTAGTTGGTCAATGGCCTGCAAAATGGGAGGCCGATAACCCGATTTGGTTTTAGGTGTCGTCTGCCACTTTGATCGACAGTCACTGCCACATCGTCTTTCGAAATTTCGATGATGATCTCGATCAGGTGGCTGCTCGCTGGAGGAAGGCGGGTGTAGGAAGTCTGCTTCATGCTTGCGTGGAACCTGCGGAGATTCCGGCTATTCGTGCGTTGGCGGATCGTTTCCCCGAACTGCGCTATTCAGTGGGGGTTCATCCTCTCGATACAAAGCACTGGAATCAGCAGACACAGTCGGTTTTACGACTTGCAGCTCTTGAAGATTCGAGGGTGGTGGCCATTGGCGAACTGGGGCTTGACCTCTTTCGGGATTCAAATCTTGAACAACAGTTGGTTGTGCTTAGGCCACAGCTTGATTTAGCTCTTGAGTTGGATTTGCCTGTGATCATTCACTGTCGTGATGCGTTTGATCCAATGGTGAAGGAGTTGAGTCAGCGCCATAAGCAGGGACGTTGTCCCAGGGGGGTTATGCATTGCTGGGGCGGCACAACTGAGGAAATGGAGGGATTTTTGGAGCTAGGTTTTTACATTAGTTTCAGCGGTACTGTTACCTTCCCGAAAGCGGAGGCGACGCATGAATGTGCGCGCAAGGTTCCGGGTAATCGTTTTTTAGTAGAAACAGATTGTCCGTTTCTGGCTCCAGTACCTCGTAGGGGAAAGCGCAATGAGCCCGCTTATGTTGAGGCAGTGGCAGCTCGAGTTGCAGAGCTGCGGAATGAATCGTTCGCCTCAGTTGCTGCTAGTAGCACTGCTAATGCAAGGCGATTGTTCGCTTTGCCCTGATCCCAAGACATTGGGCAAAGCATGCAAGCAATCAAGTGTAGAATGGTTGACTGGCCTGGTCATGATGCAGATTCTCTGCATCCCTGCCGCCCGAAGCAACCATTTCTTTCTGGTGCATTGTCGACGTCAGTCTTTTTGACTCGAGATCTTTGAGCTCATTGGTACGGCAGCTGGTCCCTTAAGCAGGGAGCGGCTGCCGTTGCCTTTGGTTTTGCAGACTCGGATCTAAGGCCCGTCGATTGTTCAGGTCTTCCAACTTCAATTCTCAACTGCAGGTCTCCGAATGAGCAGCAGCGCGATTCAGGTCGCCAAGACCGCCACCTACCTGCCAGATTTGGTGGAAGTGCAGCGGGCCAGTTTCAAGTGGTTCCTGGACGAGGGCTTGATAGAGGAGTTGGATAGCTTTTCTCCGATCACCGACTACACAGGTAAGCTTGAGCTTCACTTTGTTGGTAATGAATATCGACTAAAGCGACCAAGACATGATGTTGAAGAGGCCAAACGTCGTGATGCGACCTTCGCTTCGCAGATGTATGTGACCTGCCGCTTAGTTAATAAGGAAACTGGTGAGATTAAGGAGCAGGAGGTGTTTATTGGTGAGCTCCCTCTGATGACTGAGCGAGGGACATTCATTATTAATGGTGCAGAACGGGTAATTGTTAATCAGATTGTGCGCAGTCCAGGGGTATATTTTAAGGATGAACAGGATAAGAATGGTCGCCGCACTTACAATGCCAGTGTTATCCCAAATCGGGGAGCTTGGCTAAAATTTGAAACAGATAAGAACGACCTTTTGCATGTGCGTGTTGATAAAACACGCAAGATTAATGCCCATGTTTTGATGCGGGCCATGGGGCTATCAGATAACGACGTAATCGATAAACTTCGTCACCCTGAGTATTACAAGAAGTCGATCGAGGCGGCTAACGAGGAGGGCATCAGTTCAGAAGATCAAGCTTTGCTGGAGCTCTACAAAAAGCTTCGGCCTGGTGAGCCTCCTTCCGTAAGTGGTGGGCAACAGCTCCTGCAGACCCGATTTTTTGATCCCAAGCGTTATGACCTCGGCCGAGTGGGCCGTTACAAAATCAACAAGAAGCTGCGTCTCACTATCCCGGATACGGTGCGCACCCTCACCCATGAGGATGTTCTCTCTACCCTCGACTATTTGATCAACCTGGAACTCGATGTTGGTGGTGCCAGCCTCGACGACATTGATCACTTGGGTAATCGTCGAGTGCGTTCTGTAGGGGAACTTCTGCAGAACCAGGTGAGGGTTGGCCTTAATCGCCTGGAGCGGATTATCAAGGAACGGATGACGGTAGGTGAGACCGATTCACTTACTCCCGCTCAGTTGGTGAACCCCAAACCTCTCGTGGCAGCTGTAAAGGAGTTCTTCGGTTCCAGTCAGCTAAGTCAGTTCATGGATCAGACAAATCCATTGGCTGAACTCACTCACAAGCGTCGCATCTCTGCTCTAGGTCCAGGAGGTCTAACTCGTGAGCGTGCCGGCTTCGCTGTGCGTGATATCCATCCTTCTCATTACGGTCGTCTTTGCCCAATCGAGACACCGGAAGGACCAAATGCCGGTCTGATCAATTCTTTGGCCACCCACGCCAGGGTCAACCAGTATGGATTTATTGAGACACCCTTCTGGAAGGTTGAGAACGGTCGCCTAATCAAGGAGGGAGACCCTATCTATCTTTCTGCTGATCTTGAGGATGAGTGCCGTGTAGCGCCAGGTGATGTTGCCACCGGTGCTGATGGACAGATTCTTGCTGAGCTGATTCCGGTTCGTTATCGCCAGGATTTTGAAAAAGTTCCACCTGAGCAGGTGGATTATGTGCAGTTATCGCCCGTGCAGGTGATTTCTGTGGCCACCTCTTTGATCCCCTTCTTAGAGCACGACGACGCCAATAGGGCGCTGATGGGTTCAAATATGCAACGTCAGGCCGTACCTCTATTGAGGCCTGAGCGACCTTTGGTTGGAACTGGCCTGGAACCCCAGGTAGCGCGTGATTCCGGGATGGTTCCTATTTCTCGTGTCAATGGCACGGTCACTTTTGTGGATGCCACGGCCATTGTTGTACGGGACGAGGAGGGGATGGATCACACCCACTATCTGCAGAAATACCAGCGTTCCAATCAGGACACCTGTCTCAATCAGCGTCCGATTGTTCATCAAGGTGATCCCGTTATCGTCGGTCAGGTCCTGGCGGATGGTTCGGCTTGTGAAGGCGGTGAAATTGCTCTGGGTCAGAATGTTTTGGTCGCATATATGCCATGGGAGGGTTACAACTACGAGGATGCCATTCTTGTAAGCGAGCGCCTCGTCAAGGACGATCTCTATACCTCCGTACACATCGAGAAGTATGAGATTGAAGCCCGACAGACAAAACTGGGTCCTGAGGAGATAACTAGGGAGATTCCCAATGTTGCTGAGGAAAGCCTTGGTAATCTTGATGAGATGGGCATCATTCGCACCGGTGCTTTTGTCGAGAGTGGAGACATTCTTGTGGGCAAGGTGACGCCCAAGGGTGAATCAGACCAGCCTCCCGAAGAGAAGCTTTTGCGTGCCATCTTTGGTGAAAAAGCACGCGATGTGCGTGACAACTCTTTGCGTGTACCTAGTACTGAGCGTGGTCGTGTAGTCGATGTTCGTATCTATACCCGTGAACAGGGTGATGAGCTTCCCCCTGGTGCAAACATGGTGGCTCGAGTTTATGTAGCTCAGCGTCGCAAGATACAAGTTGGCGACAAGATGGCTGGCCGCCATGGCAATAAAGGCATCATTAGCCGTATTCTTCCCCGCGAAGATATGCCTTTCCTTCCAGATGGCACTCCCGTTGACATCGTTTTGAACCCTCTGGGTGTACCAAGCCGCATGAATGTTGGCCAGGTGTTTGAGTGCTTAATGGGATGGGCAGCTGCCAATCTCGACTGTCGGGTCAAGGTGGTTCCTTTTGATGAAATGTATGGAGCTGAAAAGTCCCAACAGACAGTTGAGGCTTATCTCAAGGAAGCAGCCAAACAGCCTGGTAAGGATTGGGTTTATAACCCTGAATCCCCAGGCAAGCTTCAACTTATTGATGGTCGCTCAGGTGAACCTTTCGACCAGCCAGTAACTGTGGGTTATGCCCAGATCCTTAAGCTTGTTCACTTGGTGGATGACAAAATCCATGCTCGTTCAACAGGTCCCTATTCCTTGGTGACACAGCAGCCTCTTGGCGGTAAAGCTCAACAAGGTGGTCAGCGCCTGGGTGAGATGGAGGTATGGGCACTTGAGGCATATGGCGCCGCGTACACCTTGCAGGAGCTGCTTACTGTTAAATCCGACGATATGCAGGGTCGCAATGAAGCCCTTAACGCAATCGTTAAAGGTAAGCCTATCCCCAGGCCGGGTACTCCAGAGTCCTTCAAGGTGTTGATGCGCGAGCTTCAGTCTCTCGGACTTGACATCGCTGTTTATACAGATGAAGGCAAAGAAGTAGATCTGATGCAGGATGTCAACCCTCGCCGTAGCACTCCTAGTCGGCCTACTTATGAATCCCTTGGCGTCGCAGATTACGACGAAGATTAAAGGCTTCAATTCACTTTTTAGTTTCCTAAAACTGTTTGAGATTCGTTCATGACTAACAGCAACCTGCGTACTGAAAACCACTTCGATTACGTCAAGATCACGCTCGCTTCACCAGATCGGGTTATGGAGTGGGGGCAGCGCACGCTTCCTAATGGGCAGGTAGTAGGTGAAGTCACCAAGCCAGAAACGATCAATTACCGCACTCTTAAGCCTGAGATGGACGGGCTTTTTTGTGAGAAGATCTTTGGTCCTTCAAAGGATTGGGAGTGTCATTGCGGTAAGTACAAGCGTGTACGACACCGCGGCATTGTTTGTGAACGTTGTGGCGTGGAGGTTACTGAAAGTCGGGTTCGGCGCCATCGCATGGGCTTCATTAAGTTAGCCGCTCCCGTATCTCATGTTTGGTATTTAAAGGGTATCCCTAGTTATGTGGCCATCCTGCTTGATATCCCTCTAAGGGATGTAGAACAGATTGTATATTTCAATTGTTATGTAGTACTTGATCCTGGTGATCATAAGGAACTCAAGTACAAGCAGTTACTTACAGAGGATGAGTGGTTAGAGATTGAAGATGAGATCTATGCGGAAGACTCCACTATTGAGAATGAGCCGATAGTTGGCATCGGTGCGGAAGCACTTAAGCAACTGTTAGAAGATCTAAATTTGGCCGAGGTTGCCGAACAGTTAAGGGAGGATATTTCCTCTAGTAAAGGTCAGAAGCGGGCCAAGTTAATCAAGCGCTTGCGAGTGATTGACAACTTTATTGCTACTAATGCAAGGCCTGAGTGGATGGTGCTGGATGCAATTCCAGTTATTCCCCCAGATCTGCGCCCCATGGTGCAACTAGATGGTGGACGTTTTGCAACATCCGACCTTAACGACCTCTACCGTCGGGTAATTAACCGAAACAACCGTCTCGCGCGGCTTCAGGAGATTTTAGCTCCTGAAATTATCGTTCGAAATGAGAAGCGGATGCTTCAAGAGGCAGTCGATGCACTGATCGATAACGGTCGTCGGGGTCGAACTGTTGTTGGTGCCAATAATCGTCCTTTGAAGTCACTCAGTGACATCATCGAGGGCAAGCAGGGTCGCTTCCGCCAAAACTTGTTGGGTAAGCGAGTCGACTATTCGGGTCGTTCCGTGATCGTGGTGGGACCCAAGCTGAAGATGCATCAGTGCGGCTTACCCAAAGAGATGGCCATCGAGTTATTCCAGCCGTTCGTTATTCATCGACTTATTCGTCAAAATATTGTCAACAACATCAAGGCTGCCAAGAAGTTAATCCAACGGGCTGATGATGAAGTTATGCAGGTGCTGCAGGAGGTAATCGAGGGACATCCGATCCTGTTGAATCGTGCCCCAACCCTGCACCGTTTGGGTATTCAGGCTTTTGAGCCGAAGTTGGTCGCTGGACGCGCTATTCAGTTACACCCCTTGGTCTGTCCTGCCTTTAACGCCGACTTTGATGGTGACCAAATGGCTGTTCATGTGCCATTGGCGATTGAGGCTCAGACGGAAGCGCGAATGTTGATGTTGGCCAGCAACAACATTCTTTCACCTGCTACTGGCGATCCGATCATCACTCCTTCCCAGGACATGGTGCTCGGTTCCTATTACCTCACGGCGATAAAGCCGGAAGCTAATTGCCCTGACTTTGGCGATCAATCCAGAACATTTGCAGGCCTAGAAGACGCAATACATGCTTTTGAAGATAAGAGACTTCTCCTTCATGACTGGGTTTGGGTTCGTTTTAACGGTGAAGTAGAGGATGAAGATGAGCTTGAAAACCCGATCAAGGCTGAAGTGCTCAGTGATGGCACTCGCATAGAGCAGTGGACCTATCGCCGGGATCGCTTTGACGAAGATGGCGCTCTGATCAGTCGATACCTCCTTACCACCGTGGGACGCGTGGTGATGAATCACACGATTATCGATGCGGTGGCCGCTGCCTAAGTCACTCCAAAACCAGCTTTCTTTCCCGACCTGATGCACGTGTAGCCATGACTTCAACTTCACCTAAATCCCGCAAGCCCGCAACCAAGTCCACCAAGGCCAAGGGTGCCAAATCCAAGTCCAAGTCCAAGTCGAAGGCCAAGGCCGCTGCAGTGAGTGCTTCACCAGTCCTCGCCAAGACCCCACCGGCTTTCCATAATCGGATTGTCGATAAGAAGGTCCTCAAGCAGTTAGTGGCATGGGCTTATAAAACTCACGGCACTGCCGTAACTGCGGCCATGGCTGACAACCTTAAGGATCTTGGTTTTCGCTACGCCACCCAGGCTGCGGTTTCGATTTCAGTAGACGACCTCAAGGTCCCTGCTGCTAAGCAGGATTTGCTTGGCCAGGCGGAGGCTCAGATCACGGCTACTGAGGAGAGTTATCGACTTGGTGAGATCACCGAGGTTGAGCGTCATACCAAGGTGATTGACACTTGGACAGAGACCAATGAGCGTTTGGTCGATGCGGTGAAGAAGAATTTCAACCAGAACGACCCGCTTAACTCGGTCTGGATGATGGCCAACTCTGGGGCACGAGGAAACATGTCTCAGGTGCGCCAGCTTGTTGGCATGCGGGGACTGATGGCCAATCCTCAGGGGGAGATTATTGACCTGCCCATCCGCACTAACTTCCGCGAGGGGCTAACGGTTACTGAGTATGTGATCTCTTCCTACGGCGCCCGTAAGGGTCTTGTAGATACGGCGTTGCGTACGGCTGATTCCGGTTACCTCACTCGTCGTCTGGTGGATGTCGCACAGGATGTGATCGTTCGTGAGGATGACTGTGGCACCACCAGGGCCATCATGGTGAAGGTGGAAGATGGCGGTTTTGGTAGCCGTCTTGTTGGTCGCCTTACTTCAGAGCAAGTTGTCAATGCTGATGGCGAGATTCTTGCTGAGCGTGATACCGAAATTGATCCAATCCTTTCCAATCGTTTTGAGAAGGCTGCTGTTACTGGGGTAATGGTTCGTTCACCGCTTACTTGTGAGGCTATCCGCTCTGTTTGTAGGAAGTGCTACGGCTGGGCACTAGCTCATAACGAGTTGGCTGATCTTGGCGAAGCGGTTGGCATCATCGCTGCTCAGTCGATTGGTGAACCAGGAACTCAGCTCACCATGAGAACTTTCCATACCGGTGGTGTCTCTACCGCTGAGACTGGTGTGGTCCGCTCCACTGTGGCCGGCAAAGTTGAATTTGGTGCTAAGGCTCGCGTGCGTGGCTATCGCACCCCTCATGGTGTTGAGGCTCAGCAGGCTGAGGTGGATTTCACGCTCACTGTGACGCCATCAGGCAAGGCTCGCCCACAGAAGATCGAGATCACAAACGGGTCTTTGTTGTTTGTTGGCAATGGTCAGGAGATCGAGGCGGACGTGACTGTTGTTCAGATTGCAACTGTCGCGGTGAAGAAGAGCGTTGAGAAGGCCACTAAAGATGTGATCTGTGACTTGGCTGGTCAGGTGCGTTATGAGAAGGCGATCCAGCCCAGGGAAGTCACAGATAGGCAAGGCAACATCACTCTCAAGGCCCAGCGCCTAGGTCGCCTTTGGGTGCTTGCTGGAGATGTGTATAACCTCCCTCCCAATGCCCAGCCTGTGGTTGAGGGCAATGTCAAAGTCATCAATGGTCAGGTGTTGGCCGAAGCTAGCCAGGCCAGTGAGTTTGGAGGTGAGGTGCGTCTGCGCGACTCGATCGGTGATTCTCGAGAGGTGCAGATCGTCACGACCTCGATGACGATGAAGGACTTTAAGTTGCTTGGAGAGTCCACACACTCTGGTGAGCTTTGGCATCTGGAGGCCAAAGACGGCACTCGTTACCGCCTTAACACTATCCCTGGCAGCAAGATTGGTAATGGCGAAGTAGTAGCCGAGTTGGCGGATGATCGCTTTCGCACTCAGACCGGCGGCTTAGTGAAATTTGCACCTGGTTTAGCGATCAAGAAGGCTCGCTCCGCTAAAAATGGTTTTGAGGTGAATAAAGGCGGCACCCTGCTGTGGATACCTCAAGAGACTCACGAGATCAACAAGGATATTTCTTTGTTGATGATCGAGGACGGTCAGTGGATTGAGGCTGGTACTGAGGTTGTCAAGGACATCTTCAGCCAGACTGCCGGCATCGTTACGGTTACTCAGAAGAACGACATCCTGCGCGAAATTATCGTGCGTAGTGGCAGCTTCCACCTCTGCACTGAAGCTAAGGCCCTAGAGCGCTTCACAGGTGATGGTCAGATGGTCAACCCTGGCGAGACCATTGCTAAGGGCATAAACGCAGATGCCATGGTCTTTGTTCAAACTGTTGATACACCTGAGGGCACTGGTCTACTGCTAAGACCTGTCGAGGAATACACCATCCCAAATGAGGCGCAGCTCCCTGAGTTGACTCACGTGAAGCAGCCAAAGGGCCCTTCCCTGGGGATCAAGGCCACCCAGCGACTCGCTTTTAAGGATGGAGAACTGATCAAGTCTGTTGAGGGAGTTGAGCTGCTCAAAACACAGCTCAACCTTGAGACTTTTGACACCACTCCCCAGATGACCGTGGACGTGGAGGCTGTGCGTGATAAGCGCGCCAAGACGATCGAACGATTGCGCTTGGTGATCCTTGAGAGCATCCTGGTACGTCGTGATACAACCTCAGATTCCAGTCATGGCTCTACTCACACCGAGTTGCAGGTGGAGGACGGTCAGGCCGTGAAGGCCAGTGATGTGGTTGCTACTACTCAGATTCTTTGTAAGCAAGAGGGTATTGCCCAGTTGCCTGATGTTCAGGAGGGTGATCCTGTGCGTCGTTTGATCGTTGAGCGTGAGGAAGACACCATCACGGTGACGACTAATACCAGTCCTCTCGTGAAGGTAGGTGATCGATTGGTTGATGGCGAATCACTGGCGCAAGGAGAGCCATCCAGCTGTTGCGGAGAAGTAGAGGAAGTTGAAGGTAAAGCCATAACTTTGCGCCTTGGACGGCCATACATGGTGTCTCCAGACTCCGCATTGCATGTACGCGACGGCGATTTGGTGCAGCGCGGTGATGCCTTGGCGTTGTTGGTGTTTGAACGTCAGAAGACAGGAGATATCGTGCAGGGTCTGCCGCGGATTGAGGAGTTACTAGAAGCTCGTCGCCCACGTGAATCTGCTGTGCTCTGCAGGAAGCCAGGCACTGTGGAGATCAAGCAAGGTGAAGATGATGAATCAATCACAGTCACTGTGATTGAGGCAGACGATGCCATTGGCGAATATCCGATTCTTCTTGGTCGCAACGTAATGGTCAGCAATGGACAGCAGGTTCATGCTGGAGAATTGCTGACCGATGGTCCGATTAATCCCCACGAGCTGCTCGAGTGCTTCTTTGAGGATCTACGTAGCCGCAAGCCATTGATGGAGGCGGCACAAGAGGCGATCGCCAAACTTCAGCATCGTTTAGTTACGGAGGTTCAGAACGTCTACAAGTCACAGGGTGTCTCGATTGACGACAAGCACATTGAGGTGATTGTTCGTCAGATGACTAGTAAGGTTCGCATCGAGGATGCAGGTGACACGACCTTGTTACCAGGGGAGTTGATCGAATTGCGTCAGGTGGAGGACACCAATCAGGCGATGGCGATCACAGGTGGTGCTCCCTCTGAATTCACGCCAGTTCTGTTGGGTATTACTAAGGCGTCTTTGAACACTGATAGCTTCATTTCGGCGGCTTCTTTCCAGGAGACCACACGAGTGCTTACCGAAGCCGCTATCGAGGGCAAGAGTGATTGGCTGCGCGGTCTCAAGGAGAATGTGATCATCGGCCGGTTGATCCCTGCCGGCACAGGCTTCAGTGGTTTCCAGGAAGAGCTCAGAGCCGAGGCTGGTCCTCACCCAGACATCCTGGCTGAGGACCCTGCGGGCTATCGCCGCATGCAGAATCTGCGTCCGGATTACACCGTGGATATGCCTGCAGCTCCTGCTGCCAGCTCTACTGCCGTGTTGGCTGATCCCAGCGATGCAGATTTGGAGGCCACGCGTAGCCGCCATGGCATTGACGCGACGGCTAGTAACTTCGCTGCTTTTGTTCGCCCCGATGGTGACACTGACCTTCAGGAGGAACAGCTGCCAGATCCAGCTGCTTTAGAGGGGCTTCAGGAGGAGGGGCTACTCACTGAAGAGTGAGTAGCTTTCTAGAACTTTGTTTTATCTTCTGCTAACGCTTGTTTGAGGTTGTCGTCAATGCTTGAGCCCACCATCATTCCGCAACGGCGAAAGCCTCGCTACGGCTTTCATACTCATAACGAGAAGCTCAATGGTCGTGTTGCGATGCTGAGCTTTATAGCCGTAATGCTAGTGGAGGCAAAACTTGGGCATGGTCTGTTGATCTGGTGAGCTCCACACATCTGTCTGGTGGCCATCAGGTGTTACTGGGTCGTAGTGCTGCTCAGCTGGAAGAATGGGCAGTAGCAGAAGGCCAGCCGGCTTTTCGGGGTCGTCAGTTGCATGACTGGCTCTATGCCAAGGGCGCCAGAAGTCTGGAAGTGATCACGGTGTTGCCAAAGGCATGGCGCATCTCTTTGCAACAGCGAGGTATCACGGTAGGAAGGCTGCGGGAGTTGAGCCGAGCCGTTGCGGTTGACTCCACTACAAAATTGTTGCTGTCAACAGTTGATGGTGAAACAATTGAGACGGTTGGCATCCCGACGCAGCAGCGCCTCACTGCTTGTCTTTCAAGTCAGGTGGGCTGTTCAATGGCTTGTCGTTTTTGCGCAACCGGTAAGGGAGGGCTACAACGCTCGCTGGCGACCCACGAGATTATTGATCAGGTTTTGAGCATCCGCGAGGCGATGGATCGCCGTCCTTCCCATGTTGTCTTTATGGGAATGGGTGAACCCCTACTCAATAGCGAAGCGGTATTGGCAGCGATTCATTGCTTGAACGTTGATTTAGGTATTGGTCAGCGTCGTATCACTTTGAGCACTGTAGGGGTGCCTCAGACCCTGCCCCAGTTAGCAGAGCTGGCGATGAAACACCTTGGCCGTGCCCAGTTCACCCTGGCTGTGAGCCTTCATGCTCCTAATCAAGAGTTGCGAGAAAGTTTGATCCCTACTGCTTGCGCTTATCCCTTTGAGGCCCTACTTGAAGACTGCCGTCAATACTTGGCGGTGACAGGTCGCCGGGTGAGTTTTGAATACATATTGCTTGGAGGACTCAATGATCAACCTCAGCATGCCGAAGAATTAGCAGACCGGGTTGGCGGCTTTCAGAGCCATGTAAATCTGATTGCCTACAACCCTATCGATGATGAGCCCTTTCAACGACCCACTTTGGGGACGATTGAGGCTTTCCGGCGTGTATTGGAGCGGCGTGGGGTGGCCGTGAGTGTGCGGGCAAGTCGAGGGTTGGATCAGAATGCTGCCTGTGGCCAGCTACGCCGCCAGAGCCAACAGCAATGATTCACGCTGCCGACTCCTTGTGGCTTAAGTAGCGTCGCGGCTTGGATCGAATGCTCCACGCGGAAGGCTCTCTTTCCAGGGAGCTACAACCGTTAGCAATAAGAGGGACGGTACGGCTGCTGCAATGGTCAGGGCGAAGAATGTGCTCCACCCAACTTGACCTGCCACCAGACCACCTGGTGTGGACAATGCTGAGCGACTAAGTGCATAGACCCCTGAGAACAGTGCGTACTGGGCAGCGGAGAAACGTGGATTACAGAGGCTCATTAACAAGGCTAAGAACGCACTTACGACCATTCCGCTGCAGAAGTTTTCTATGCTGACGGCAATTAGCAGACCTTTGAAACCACCGCCAAAGCGGGCCAAACCCCAGTAAGCGAGGTTGCTAATCGCACCAATAATTCCATAAATCCAAAGCGCACGGTTGAGGCCGAGTCGAGAGAAGAACAGGCCACCCGTTGCTGTACCCAGCATGGCTGCGCCGATGCCCCAGCCCCCTTGAACTGCTCCGATCACTTCGGGGGCAAATCCGCTTTGAATCAGAAAGGGAACCGCCATCATGCCCAGCAGACCGTCTGGCCAGCGGTAGAGCATGACGAGCACCAGGATCTGTAAGGCTCTGCGCCCGCCGGTGCGGCCGAGAAATTCTCTAGCCGGACCAATCACCGCTTCCCTGAGGTTAGGAACAGGATGTTGGATCTTTGCCAACTTGGGAGCTAGCAGGGTTAAAGGGGCAATTGCCAGCATCAGCACGGCTGCTGTGAGGAAAGCGATGCGCCAGCCGAACTGTCCGGCGATGAAGAAGCCACCTGCTCCGATAAACAGCATGGCTCCGCGGTAGCCGAGCGTGGCTGCTGCGGCACCGACTCCACGCTCTGCGCTTGGTAAAAGGTCAGTTCGGTAAGCATCTAGTACTACATCCTGAGAGGCGCTCAGTACCGCTACCAAAATTGCGGCTAGACCGATCAGCAGCAGATCAGAGGGAGCAGGCCCTGGATGGAGGAAGGTGAATCCAAGCAGTGCTAGTCCTATCAGCAGCTGCAGCAGGGCCATCCAGCCCCGTCGTCGGTCTGGCCAAGGGATCGCCCAGCGGTCCATCAGCGGAGCCCAGAACAACTTGAGTGTGTATGGCAGTTCGGACAGGCCGAGAAGGCCGACCACTCCCACTGGGATTCCACTGGAGGTCAGCCAGCCCTGCAGCAAGGTGCTTATTGACATCAATGGCAGGCCGCTTGCGAATCCTTCCAGGCCAACGGTGATCGTGCGTCGCCAGGTACCGGATGAGATTTTGTTAATGCGTTCTCTCATCAGAACAGAGTGAATTCGAGAAGAATGGCTGAAAGCATGCCAATTTGTTCTTTGCCCCTTCCACTCTTTTCCCCGTCCTAAATCTTGCCTGTGTGATGGCTGGTTTATGGGTGTATGTGGCTTGGGCGGTTTTAGGAATCAGGCAAACCACAGAGGAAGCGGAAACTAGGAAACCAGCTTTGTGATGCTCTGATGGCCCCGCTGTTGTTGGAGCCAGTCGTTTCACCTATGACCGGTTTGCTGCCTTTGCGTTGGGGTGGACAGCAGAATGGCGTTACTGATCGATAACCCTTGAACTTTTTACGTTCCACTGTGTTGCCGGCCCTGATTCTGGCCTTGTTCGGGGTGGCTTTGCTTGCTGTTACGGCTCGCATCTGGTTGCCTGGGGACATGCTTGCACCTGCCCCAAT
>Ga0208894_1000586_pt1 | contig 25612 bp, 22 predicted proteins | sample ETNtaG_12_FD_185752 | JGI IMG/M metagenome (GOLD analysis project Ga0208894, IMG submission 185752) | Marine microbial and viral communities from oxygen minimum zone, Eastern Pacific Ocean - ETNP201306SV49 (SPAdes) (version 2) | ecosystem: Environmental > Aquatic > Marine > Oceanic ...
TCAACCGCGTTTTAATATAAGACTCAGAGTAATTGTGTTTTTCGTCCATGGGGAGCTGTGCCGTTACACCAAGTGAACGCCCCCGGGGAATAATTGACACTTTGTAGACCGGATCAGCCTTGGGCATAAGTTTGGCTACAAGGGCGTGACCAGATTCGTGGTAGGCCGTCAATTCTTTCTCTTCATCACTGATGATCATACTTGTCCGCTCAACACCCATCATTACTTTGTCTTTAGCTGACTCAAAGTCTTCCATGTATACTTTCGATTTTCCATCCCGGGCAGCCAGCAAAGAAGCTTCATTAACAAGGTTTGCAAGATCGGCACCCACCAGTCCAGGAGTCCCTTTGGCCAACACTTTTAGATCCACATCCTTAGCAAGAGGAATATCTTCTGAGTGGACTTTCATGATCCCTTCTCTTCCGCGGAGGTCAGGAATATCCACCACTACCTGCCGATCGAATCTACCCGGTCTCAATAGTGCATTGTCTAGTACATCCGGCCGGTTCGTAGCGGCCAGGAGGATCACATTGGTGGTGGATTCAAAACCGTCCATTTCCACCAAAAGGGCATTGAGGGTCTGCTCGCGTTCGTCGTGACCTCCGCCCAAGCCGGCACCTCGATGACGCCCAACAGCATCAATCTCATCGATGAAGATTATGGCTGGGGAGTTTTTTTTCCCCTGTTCGAAAAGATCCCGAACCCGGGATGCACCGACACCGACAAACATTTCCACAAAATCAGCACCACTAAGACTGAAAAATGGAACGCTCGCTTCTCCCGCCACCGCGCGGGCAAGAAGCGTTTTCCCTGTTCCAGGTGGACCCAGTAAAAGGACGCCCTTTGGAATGCGCCCACCTAATTTTTGAAACTGTTCAGGACTTTTCAGAAAAGTGATTATTTCACTTAATTCCTGTTTAGCCTCTTCGCAACCAGCAACTTTATCAAAATTGATCTTCGGCTTATCCTCAACCCAAAGGCGGGCTTTACTCCTACCGAAGTTGAAGAGGCCGCCTCCGCCCATGCCTCCTTGCATCCTTCTCATGATAAAGATCCAGAATACTATGAGAAGAAGCCACGGCCCCATGCTGAGCAGATAGCTGAACCAATCCACCTTCCGCTCCCGGAAACTGTACTTAACCTGAAACTGATCCCATTCTGCCAAGATTGTCTCGTCCACATAGGGTAGCGTCACAACGAACTGGGTATACTCAGCAACCTTTTGCCCTTCGCGAAAGATCTCCTCAGGTTCCTTGAGCTTTCCGTGGAATTCTTTTTCAATGACTTCAGCCTCCAGGATGGCCCCTGACGTAAGGAAATCCTTATACTGAAAATATTGAACCTCTACTTCATTGCGGTTCTTGGCAGTAAAAAGGTTCGATAGGAAAATGGCCACAACAAGAATAATAATCCATACAACTGATGTTTTCCCTGCCTGTTTCCACTGGAATTTGTTTTCACCTTCGCCATCAGGTTTGTTCTGAGAGGGAGATTTATGATCTTTTTTGACAGTCTTCTGTGTCACGCAGTTATATCCTCTTGATCCAACACACAAATATTCCTGAGGTTCCGCATTTTTTGATTATGATCCAAGCCATATCCTACTACAAAATCCGGGGGGATTGTAAATCCGATGTAATCAGGATCAAAATTTAGTTGGGCAACCTCTTTTTTGAAAAGTAAAGTTGCCACAGCCACTGACGAAGGATCAGATTCTTTCAGCCTACGAACGATAAAGTTAATGGTTAAACCTGAGTCAATAATATCTTCCACAATAATAATGTCCCGGCCGGTAATTTCGGCTGAAATATCTTTAAGCAGATGTACGGTACCGGAGGACTCGGTGCCGTCGTAGCTGGAAACTTTCAAAAAATCAACTTCAGAATCTACTGTCAATTCACGCAGAAGATCAGCCATAAAGATGAAACTACCGTTTAGGATACCTACAAAAATGGGTGCGTGATCACTGTAATCCTTTGATATCTCTGCAGCCATCTCACGGACACGATCACGTATGGCTTGCTCTGATAGAAACTCTTTCAATGTGCCTCCGGTCTTTCGGCGTGGCTCCAGTTCAATCGCGCCACAGAGGAAGTGGAAGACGTCACCTTGAATTTGTTATTCAGCCGAAGCCCACAAAGCCAGACGATTTCATGGCCGGATGTGAGGACGTACTGTGACATCTTTGAAAATCTGTCCACTTTGGCATCTACCAGAATATCACTCACTTTTTTATGCCCGCTCATGCCGAGCGGTACCATCCTGTCGCCCGCTTGCCAAAGGCGAAGATGAAGCGATCCATGGTCAAGCTGGTCAAAATCAATGAACTCGGTAGCACCATCGGAGGAAAAAGTTGGCTCTTTTGTGAGGTCCATGGTGAAATTGTGGCCTCTCACCTTTAAGGAGACAGGTGTGGCGATATCCAGCTGAAAAGCATTGAGATCTTCCAAATTTGTTTCCCACATAACGAGGAATCGATCACGATCTTTAAGGATTTTGCAATCCCCCGGTAAAACCATTATATCTCCTACAGTCGCCTTTTCAAGAAAATGGTTGAGGTTGTTCCAAACATGACCGCGCCAGGGAAGATCGTTTTCATTCACTACTTCCCTCACCAATTCCTTCTGAAGGAACGAGGAAACTTTCTTCAATTCTTTTCCATCGATTTGAATAAAGCCTTTGTCAGAAACTGAAACGGCCCTCCCGTAAAGGTCGTGCAAATGTTCCTCCACCCATTCCGCAATCTCCACCATGTTGGATGCGGTTCTCTGGGCTGTTTGTGAAAAATGAGGGTTCAACTTTTTGATTTGTGGTAAAATATTTTCCCGAATTCTGTTTCTCCGGAAACGAGTATCCTGATTGGAGGAATCTTCCCGAAAGGAAATCTCGTTCTCACCGGCATAATGGGTGAATTCAGCCTTACTGAATTTTAGCAGTGGCCGAACAACTTTCCCGTTCCGCTCCGAAATCCCCCTCAAACCACGATAACCACTCCCCTCCACAAGTCGCATGAGAAGCGTCTCAGCCTGGTCATCTGCATGGTGGGCCGTGGCGATCCAGTCATAACCTAACTGTTGGCGTGTTTTATTCAGGAAACTGTACCGCGCTTCCCTGGCCCTTTCTTCCCAGTTACCCCGTTCTGATGACGTCCATTTTTCTGAAAAGAATGGCATGCCCAGCGCTTTCGCCAGATCTTTTACAAAATCCTCATCTGTGTCCGATTCCTCACCCCGGAGGGAGTGATTAAAATGAGCAATAGCAAGAGTAAGCCTGAAATTATCCCGTACCTGGGCGAAAAGATAAGCCATCACTACTGAATCGACACCACCGGACACTGCAAGAAGCCCTGAAGATTCCGTCTCAATAAGTTGAGAAGAAATCAGGTTATCTCTGAACCGGATTTCAATTTCTTCAGCTGTGTTAGACATTATGTCTTTCTACTCAGTTGAATTTTACTCATCAGGACAAGTTACGCCTCAGAAATGAGACTGACCAAATGTGATACTGAAAGGTAGTATTAAACCTCAGAGAAGATGAGGTGGCTCAGTATCTGAATCTTCTCTTCATATGAATCAGGATAAAGAAAATATGTGGCGGCGGCAATAGAACTGAGAAGCGAGTTCCCATCCTGAGGAGTAAAACAGTAGCCAACCACCTCGTTACCATCGTGTACGGCCAGAGTGGGAACAGAAACAACTGTCTGGTTAAGAATTCTACCAAAGTGGCCATGGTCCCGTCCAAAGGAAAAAACAGAGCCAGAACTGGTCTTCTCAGTGAGGGCAATAAGCGGATTGGCATCCAGTCTATCAATGACATCATTCAACGTCAAAGTTTCCTTGAGCTCCAAATTAAACCAGATGACATGCATATACTGAGAATTAGTTTTCATAGCTGAGGAAAATAGATGGGGGGTCCGATCAATGGTCTGAAACAGTTCGTATGCATCCCGAGCGTGGTGGGTCCCGAACTCCTCGGAGCCGTGCTCACCCACCTCGGGGGCCGGTACAAAAGTACTGGTCTGGCTGATATCGGAGGATCTGCGAATGCAGACGAACCGACCTTCTTCCAAAGTTTCGGAATTGCCAACCATGCTAATTGATTTTGTCAATGCTGCAATATTGTGCGTATTACAGGATACGATCTGAACGAACTGATCATCACTGTTAACGAGAGCCGTATCGTTGATCCCTCGAGCATACTTCATACCAAAACCTTGTTCACTTCCCTGCGCCAAAAAACCTCTCCCATCATCTATAAACTTCTCGTAGTACTTGTGCTTATTCTGGTGACCGATCCCTTTCGGCGTACAGTCTATGACTACGGAAGCACCTTTGATGGCCTCTTCAGCGGTGAAAGAGGGTTCTAGACCAATCTCGTTGAAACTTTCCACCTTCTCCTCATCAACAGCAAGAGCGGCACCACGTCTCATAAGGTCTTTTACTTTAGCACGTTCATAAGTGAGTGGTGAATTCTTGTGAAAAGTGACCTTATCTATACCGAGCGATTCCTTGTAGTCGGAGAGGAGACCAATAAGAGGTTCTCCAATGGTTCCTGTACCTACAACGTGAACTGTTTTCTTAGACATAATAACTATTCTACTTCACTCTTATTTGTGTTCAATTTTTTTAATTCTGTCAATAATTCTTTCTCCTGTTGGTAGATGACGTAAATCCAACTACAAATAGCTACAAAAATTACCAAGAAAGCGGCAAGAAAAAAGCCGAAGTATTTATACATCATATCGCATTCCCAGCACTTTAGAACGTAGTTTCAGAATATGAACTCTAAAACGAAGTAGGTGGACAAACAACAGGGTGAAAACCAAAAGTGAAAGCATAAAGGTCCAGAAAACATCAGGAGACTGCTGGCTCATAGCTGGCTGCGGGTGAAGTTGGGCATCGGCAGCCCAAAACTTTACTGAAACATAGATGATAGGAACATTAAAAAATGCTGCAATGCCTAAGACCGCTGATATTCTACGGGTCCGCTCCCCCTCATCACCGAAATTGCGTACCATAAAGTATCCTATATAGATGAGAAACATAATGAGTACAGTGGTGAGACGTGGCTCCCAGCTCCACGGAGCACCCCAGATGGGTTTCGCCCAGATGGGCCCAGTAATCAGAACAAGAGCACAAAAGAGTGTCCCCAGTTCCGCCGCAGCCAGTCCTAGATGATCCCACTTCTCATCTTTTTTAGTAAGATAGAGGACTCCCGCAAACATAACAACAAGGTAACCAAGCCCCGCAACCCAGGCAGACGGCACATGGTAGTAAAAAATCTTTTGAGCCATCTGCTGATCGGGATCGATCCGTGTTTCATTGAGGACAAGATAGAGTACAACAACCCAAAAAACAGCAAGAATGCCGGCCGTGACCTTTGAACTTTGCCTGGAATGAAACGACTCCATTACTCCTCACTCACGTAGTCATAGATTAAATAACCCATTAAACTAAAAACAATGACGAAGCTCACAATAAGCTGAAACCACAGTTTCCACTGATTGAACGGCTGACTGTCCATGATGGAGGCGGTGCTCTTTACAGCGCTGATGAGAAGCGGCGTCACCATAGGAAAGAGAATTAGCGGCAAAAGCATCTCATTCACCCGAACCCGCATGACTATACCGGAAAGAAGGCTGCCGGCGGCACTAATCCCCAGGTCCACAAGCAGAAAAACAGCCACCATCTGCGCAAGATTGGCCGGGAGCGGTAGCTGAAGGAAAAGAAAAAAGAGCGGAAGCAGAACCATTTGGGCAATAACCAGGAAAATGAATCCGCTCAGATACTTGCTAATAAAAAGAACACTTCTTTCAACGGGAGCAGAAAGAATCATAGAAAAAGCGTCAAATTCTTTTTCAAGACTGTGGGAGCGGTGTAGCGCCAGAACGCTTACAAAAAGAAAGACCATCCACATCAATCCAGGTGCGAATGTCAGCATAGATTCAGGAGAGGGTCGAAAAGAAAAGGCGTAAAGCAACGTAATAGCCGCACCAAAGGTGATCATGGAGATCAGAATCTCCCGGCTCCTGAATTCTATCAGCAAATCTTTCCGAACCAGGACTGCCAGCATTAAGCCTCTTCCATCAATTCAGTCTGAACCGACTTTTCCCCATCTACTTCACTTCTCTGGATACGGCCGTTGGACAACTGAACCATCCTGTCACAGTGAGATGAGAGCCACTCTTCATCATGAGAGACGAGCAAGAGTGACCTATCATCCTTTCGCCAAGTTTCTATCAGTTGTGACAACATTGATTTTCCTTGTTTGTCAAGGCCAGTGGTAGGTTCGTCCAGAAGAAGAAGCTTCCACGGAATAGTAAGTGTCTTCGCAAGTGCCAACCGCTGGAGCATACCCCGGGAAAACTCTCTGATGGGTCCGCTTCTAGCGGGATCAAGTCCCACTTCAGACAGATTCTTTTCAACATCTGCCGGCGATGGTTCCAAACCATAAAGTTTTGCTATGAGGAGAAGATTCTCCGCGGCGGAAAGCGGTGGATAGAATCCTGGCTCATGACCGAGATAAAGAAGGGGGCGACGCTGGTCTGCTCCGGCATTGAGAATTGAGTTGCCGTTCCATGAGATGGATCCACCATCACAACTCACCACTCTCACCACGATTCTCAAAAGTGTCGATTTTCCCGAGCCGTTGGGACCAACCAAACCGAGCAATTCACCATCCCTGATTTCAAGAGAAACATCCCTGAGCACAGGCCTATGGCCAAACTGTTTATTTATATTTTGTATAGAAAGCACTAAATGTTGGATCAGTTATTCTAAACTGATGGAATTCATCTTTTCCAGCACCGTTGATACTTCCCGCTTGAGTTCGCTCCTGTTAAGTTGAAAATCAGCTGAAGAAATACTTCCCATTTCATACTCCAGTTCTAACTCCTTGATTTGCTCGTACAGTAAAAGTTTACGCAATTCAAGAGCCTCAGCCGTCACTTTATAACTACTCCTGCTCCTTCCTCTCGAGATAAAAAGCGGCTGTACAGAAAAGACAAGTACCACAACAAATGTCAGAACGGTCATAATAGTTGCGAACATCTCAGGCTCCTTTAACAAATCCGCGGCTGGGCCAAAGGGAAATAACAGTACCGAAAAGAAGCAAATAGCTGCCCAACCAGACAAAACGTACCAGGCGGTTTACCATAATCTTAATGGTAAGCAATTCCTTATCCTGGTCAATTCCACCAAAGACAGAATAGACATCCTCCCGCCACGTGGAGTAAAGAGAAAGTTCGCTGTGGGGCTGCCGCCTGTCGGGATTGGGATTGCGGTGAAAATAGATACGTTTCTCAGGGTGGAGCGATACCACATCTTTTCCCTCTTTGACCACATCTAGCGTCGCAATCCAAGCGAAGTGGTTAGGCCTCTCCTCCTCATTCAAATCCGTAAGAACAATATCATACCCAGCAATATGAACTTCGTCTCCCACTAACATGCTCCATTCCTTGTCTTTATCAAAAGCTTTGCCGATAAATCCCACAAACATGAAGACGATTCCCATATGAACAATGTAACCACCGTAACGTGACCGGTTCTTGGAGATCATTTTCAAAAGAGCAATAAAGGGGTTTTCGCCAAATTTTCTTGTCCTAACAGTGACGCCCCTCCAAAATTCAAGAACTACAGTGGCGGTAACAAAGGCAGTGAGAAATACCGTCACCAGAGGATAAACAGCCCTTACACCAAAACCCATGACCACAACAACTGTCCCAAGACCTGTGAGAACAGGAATGGAAAAGTTCCTGATCAAACTCTCTTTAGAAGTTCTCCGCCATGCCAACAGCGGACCGATGCCCGCAAGAAAAAGTAGTATAAGACCAATGGGAATGGTGATCTGATTAAAAAAAGGCGCTCCCACTGTAATCTGCGTCCCTGTGACTGCTTCTGAAACTATTGGAAACATGGTTCCCCATAGAACGGCAAAACAGATACTCACAAAGATAACATTGTTAAAAAGAAAACCGCTTTCTCTTGAAATAAATGATTCCAGTCGCCTCTCAGTTTTCAAATCATCAAGTCTTGTGAGAAGCAGATAAATACTTACCACCAGAATCAGGAAGACGAATGTAAGAAACATAGGCCCCAGAGAAGATGCTGTAAAGGAGTGGACTGAAGAAACTATGCCGCTTCGTGTAAGAAATGTCCCAAATATGCACAGTACAAACGTCACGAAAATGAGGATCATATTCCACACTTTCAGCATATTTTTCTTTTCCTGAATAATAATGCTGTGAATGAAGGCGGTACCAGTCAACCACGGCATGAAAGAGGCATTCTCAACAGGATCCCAAGCCCAGTAGCCACCCCATCCCAGCTCATTATAAGCCCACCAGCCACCAAGGAGGATTCCAAGCCCCAGAGCCAACCAGGTAAACAGCGTCCACCGACGGATACTCCGGACCCAGACGGCATCCAATTGCCGAGTAAAAAGAGCCGCTATAGCAAAAGCAAAGGGGACAGAAAAACCGACATAACCCAGATAGAGCATGGGCGGGTGAATAGCCATGGTAGGATTCTGCAATAGAGGATTGAGTCCAAGCCCATCGTGGACCGGAAAGTTGGCCTCTACCGGTGAAAAGGGATTGGCTACAAAGTTTACCAGAAGCAAAAAAAAGGTCTGGACAACGGCAAGAGTCATAATGACATAAGGCATGAGCTTCTCATGCCTGTTCCTGTTCTGGAGTAAAACCACTGCCGAGTAACAACAAAGAATGAAAAGCCAGAAAAGGAGCGATCCCGATTGCCCCGCCCAAATTGCTGTAAACTTGTACAGTGTAGGTGTCCCCAAGCTGGTATATCTCGCTACATAGTCAACATCAAAGTCACCCTTTACGAGGCTCGCCAACAGCGTCACCGTGGCCAAAGTCACAAGAAAGCAGACACTAAGGCTTGTTCTTTGGGCCACAAAGAAAAATCTGTCATCATCCCTGCGTAGGAAAAAGACTAGAAGAAAAATTGTAAGTACAGCTAAACCGAGACTGATACTGAGGAGTGAGGCACCGTAAACAGGCATTGCTTTATTGAATAGGGTTAACGAACAGAGCTAAAGAGATGTTTCCGTGTCCCGAAGGTCGCCTTCATAGCGGGAAGCACACTTTGTCATCAGGTTGTCCGCATGGAAATATTCACCATCGTAAATGCCTTCAACAACCACTTCAGAACCATCCTTGAACATATCAGGAACGATCTTGTGATAACTGACAGGCAGTTGATTGCCTTCCTGCATCAGAACAAAAGAAAGAGCAAGAAGGTCATCCTCATTATGGAGGATTGAACCTTCTTTCACATTCCCGCCCAATCGGAAACGTTTCCCCGGTTTTTTTTCATAATTGGTCGTCAATTCCCGAATAGTAACATAAGGAAGTTCATTCCCTTCAATACCTAAACCAACCCAGACGATCATAAGTAAGGCAACGGCCACAATCACAACTAGGAACCTCTTGTTCATTCTTCACCCTTTCAAACTACAGGTGTTTCTGTCCATTCTCCAAAAACTGTCTTCATGGAATCAACGATTTCTCCCATGGTGGCCATTTCCTTTGCCGCTGCCACTATGGGAGGAACCAAGTTTGATCCATCTCGCGATGTTTCTTCTACTCGTTTGAGCGCAGCATCAACTTTCGTCTGATCACGGCTACCCCGGAGCTCGATCAATTTTTTCTTCTGTTTTTCCTCAGCCTCCAGACCGATCTCCATGAGAGGAATTTCTATCTCTTCATCCTCCTTAACGAAATCATTCACCCCCACCACTATACGACTATTTTCATTAATCTTTTTCTCATATTCAAAGGCTGACCTAGCAATCTCACGCTGAAAGAAACCTTCCTCAAGTGCGGGAATGACGCCACCTATTTGTTTTACTTTTTCAAAGTAATCTTTCGCCTCTTTCTCAAGTTCATCCGTAAGTGATTCGATGTACCACGACCCTCCCAGCGGATCGACAACATTAGACACGCCCGTCTCATAGGCAATAATTTGCTGTGTTCGCAATGCAATCTCGGCGGCCTTCTTTGACGGCAAGGCCAATGTCTCATCCATGGAGTTAGTGTGGAGGGACTGTGTCCCACCCAGGACTCCGGCCATGGCCTGGAAGGCCGTACGGGCAATATTGATCTCCGGCTGCTGGGCCGTGAGGCTGCAGCCGGCTGTTTGTGTGTGGAACCGTAATTTCCAGGAACGGGGATCTTTTGCACCATACTTATCTTTCATATGCCGCGCCCAGATACGTCTGGCAGCCCGAAATTTGGCGATCTCTTCCAAAAAGTCGAGGTGGGAGTTGAAAAAGAAGGAAAGTCTCGGTGCGAATTTGTCAATATCAATACCGCGCTCTATTGCATGCTCCACATAACAGAATCCATCCAGCAGTGTGAACGCCAGTTCCTGGGCGGCGGTAGAGCCTGCCTCCCGGATGTGGTAGCCGCTGATGGAAACGGTGTTGAACTGTGGCATCTCATCGGTACAAAATTCAATGATATCTGTAATAATCCTCATGTGATCTCTGGGCGGGTAGATCCACTCTTTCTGAGCAATAAATTCTTTCAGGATGTCATTCTGAAGCGTTCCTCTCAAATCCTTTAAAGGAACTCCCTGTCCTTCAGCAACAGCAATATAGAGGGCCAGCAAAACGATAGAGGGGCCGTTAATGGTCTGTGAAACACTCACATCACCAAGATTGATCCCGTGAAAAAGCATTTCCATATCTTTGAGGGAACAGACGGAGACACCGCACCTTCCCACTTCACCTTCGGAAATAGGGTGGTCCGCATCGTAACCCATAAGGGTAGGCATATCATAAGCCACGGAAAGACCCATTTGCCCTTCTTTCATAAGAAAATGATAACGTTCATTTGTCTCTTTGGGGGTGCCAAAACCTGAGAATTGACGCATGGTCCACAATTTGCCGCGGTACATGTTGGCATGGATACCCCTTGTGTAAGGGTATTGCCCGGGAAAGCTTATCTTCTCCATAAATTCACCGTTGGGCTTTTCGGGATAATAGAGAAGGTCTACTTTTTCGCCGCTGACGGTTTCAAAGTTGTATTTACGTTCACCATCGGAAGAGGATTCTTTCTTCCACAGTGCTTCAGAATCAGAGAAAAGCTCCAGTTGGTGTTTCCCGTTTGAAGACATTTCAGTTTATCCCGTCACCCGGGTTCTGGTTACAGTCTGAAATCCTTCATAGATCATCCAGACAAAAAGGACAATCAGAAACAGATTTAGGCCGAAAAGAAGCCAGTTGTTGGCAAAAAATTCTGTTGTCTTTATAACTATAGACACAAGTGTTGCTGTCATGACAAAGATCATGGGAATAAGTACAGGCAAAATTGGTCTTTTAAGCTGCCAGAAGTAGAGTGTTACCACCATTAGTGTCAATCCAGCCAGCATCTGGTTACTGGCACCAAATATGGGCCACAGCACCCATCCCGCTTGTCTGGCCGCACCGGTGGACGGATCGTTCACATTCCACAGAGTTAAAGCAAGGGCCGGCAGAACAGCAACAGCTGTTGCAACATACCGGTTTGTAAGCAGTTTTATATTCACAGCACTACCAAGTTCAGAAAGGACAAACCGTTGAATACGTGTGGCAGTATCCAGAGTTGTGGCGGCGAATGAAATAACCAGGACTGCCATTAGTGTTTTAGCCAGCTCGGCCGGAACACCCAATTCCTGAATTAGAGCACCTCCGCCCAGAACAAAAGCTGACGCCTTGTTACCACTGGCATGGGCCCAGCTATCATAATAAACGGCCCAAGACAGATTCTCAACCTGTCCTTGAGAAGGCAGCGTGCAGGCAGCCACGAGGGAAATTCCCGCCACCGCCGCGATCATGGATGCCAAGGCCAGGGTCCCCTCCCCCAGCATACCACCGTAGCCGATGAGGCGTATATCGTTCACACGGTTCACCTGCTTGGAGGTGGTACCGGAAGCGACAAGACCGTGAAAGCCACTGATGGCACCACAGGCAATAGTTACAAACAAAAGCGGAATCATAGATGGTGCGCCGTGATCCACCGCCAACCTGACGGCCGGCGCCTCAATCAGGGGCCGGGCATAAAAAATTCCTGCATAAAGTAATCCAAGCCCAACAAGAAGCTGGTGGCTGTTAATGTAGTCTCTCGGCTGAAGGAGGAACCAGACAGGCAAAAGACTTGCAATAGCCGAGTAGGTAAACAGCAAGACAACCCAGGTAGTAGACGCTTCGGCCCGTGACATGCCCAGGCTCTCAAAACTTAAAGGTGTCTTTGTTCCTACCCAGATAAAAAAGTAGAGCAATAACAAAGCAACAAGGGATGGGATAAGAGCATCTACACCTTTTTTATAAATGAGCCAACCGACCCCGATTGCCAGTAAAATCTCAATATTGATAGGAAGCACAGCGCTGGGAACAACCACAAAAAGATCGGCAATGACCATTGCAAAAACAGCCAGTACAAGCCAAACAAGCATCAAAACAAAAAGAAGGAACATAATGCGGGCATTATCACTCATAATCTTGCTACTTACATCAGCAATGCTCCGCCCCTTTTCACGGACGCTCACCACCAGTGCACCAAAGTCATGAACTGCACCCATAAAAACGGTGCCGAGGATAATCCAGAGACAGGCCGGCAGCCACCCCCAGTAGGCAGCCACACAGGGACCGACAATGGGCGCCGCACCGGCGATGGAGGTGAAATGGTGACCAAAAAGGATGTGCTTATTCGTAGGAACGAAATCCACGTCGTCCCTCAGTTCATGGGCAGGTACTTTTAGGTCGGGATCTGTCTCGTAAATCTTGTTAGAGATCCAACCCGAATAGAAACGGTAACCCAAATAAAAGGTCGACAAACCGATTACGGCAAGGAGTGCTGAATTCATTCTATGCTCCGTTCAGACTACTGAGAAAAGGTGGTTGAAGTCACCAGTTTTGATACAGTTTCGGCAATCCTCTCCGAGGTGAGGCCGAGGTCGTTCAACAGCCGTCGCCGATCACCATGTTCGACAAACTCATCAGGAATTCCCAGATGATGTACTTTCCCACCAAAATCTCTTTCATTCAACGCGGTCAGGACCGCTGGTCCAAAACCACCTTCCAGAGAACCTTCTTCAATGGTGACAACTGTTGAAAACTGTCGACTTATCTCATCCAGCATATTTTCATCTAAGGGTTTAACAAAACGGGCGTTCACAAGTTGAACATCCAGGTTCTGTTTTTCAACGGCATGTTGTGCTTCAGGAACCATGCTACCAACAGCCAGGATTACCAGGTCGTTTCCTTCCTTCAAAACTTCCCACGTTCCCACTTCAACTGCCTCAGGCGCCAACGATTTATCGAAAACCAAGGATGTCGCTTTCGGGTAGCGCACCACAAAAGGGCCTTTCCAGTGATTCAATCCTGTGTACATCAAATCTCGCAGTTCATTACCGTCTTTCGGTGCCGCCAAGGCTATACCCGGTATTGATCTGAGAAAAGAGAGGTCAAACACACCGTGATGGGTGGGGCCGTCAGGTCCCACAACACCTCCTCTGTCCAGACAAAAAAGGACAGGCAGTTTCTGAAGGGCTATGTCGTGAACAATCATATCATAACTGCGCTGCAAAAATGTGGAATAGATGGCTACAATAGGCTTCATCCCCGATGCAGCCAGACCACCGGCAAACGTAACGGCGTGGCCTTCGGCGATACCGCCATCAAAGAAACGATCAGGGTGTTTTTCAGCAAACGGAACGAGACCTGTCCCTTCCCGCATGGCAGCCACCACACAAACGACATCTTTATCTTCTTCAGCAAGCTGACAGGCGATAGAACCGAACACTTTACTGTAGTCCGGCGCAATGGGTTCTTGGGCCTGACCGTCCCCGTTGCCGGAAAGGGAGTAATATTTAAGCGGATCGGCTTCCGCTTTTTCTTTGCCGACACCCTTCCGCGTCAAAATATGGACCACGGCCGGAAATGACGCACTTTTCAGATTCTCAAAAGTCTCTATCATTTCATCCATATTGTGACCATCAATAGGACCAAAATATCTAAGCCCCAGTTCCTCGAAAATCATCCCCGGTACAAGAAAATGTTTTAGACCTTCCTGGATTGTATGCGCTATCCGGCGAACAACTTTTTTGGAGATTCCCGGAAGTATCCCTGTCAAATCCCATATCTTATCCCTGACACGGTTGTACAGCGGATTTGTCACCACTTTAGTGAGGTAATGAGACAGCGCACCGACCGTATGTGATATGGACATTTTGTTATCGTTCACCACAATCAAAAACTGGCTCGGGAGTACACCAGCATTATTCAAACCTTCATAGGCAAGACCACCTGTCATGGCTCCATCACCGATTATTGCAACGACGCACTGTTTTTCCCCTTTCAAATCCCGGGCTCGTGCCATGCCGAGGGCAGCAGAAATAGAGGTGCTGGCGTGACCGGCGCCAAAAATGTCATATTCACTTTCGTCACGTTTACAAAAACCGCTAATGCCGTCATCCTGACGCAACGTGTGGAAATTGTCCCGGCGGCCCGTAACAATCTTGTGGGCATAGCACTGGTGACCCACATCCCAGATGAGCAAATCTTTGGGAGTATCAAAAACCTTATGAAGAGCCACGGTAAGATCCACAACACCTAAAGGTGAAGAAAAATGTCCCCCCTTCTCCTCTACCACGTCAATGATGTGCTGGCGAACATCATCACACAGCTGGTCGATCTCCTGGCGATCCAGCTTCTTCAGATCAGTCGGTGAATGGACCCTGTCCAGAATTGTGGTTTTCTCAGGCAAGTGACATTTCCCCTTTCAGGGTAGAAAAGTAGTTATGGATCCGCGTCTCGCCCGTCAATTCAGGATGAAATGCAGCCGCCATATGGTGCCCTTGCTGAACCAGGACCGGTTCACCATTAACAGATGCCAGAACCTCAACTTCGTCACCCATGTTCTTGATCCTAGGCGCCCGGATAAAAACTCCGCGCATGGAAAAGGCCTGACCGTTGGTTGTTATATCCAGCTCATCAATAAAGGAATCGATCTGGCGTCCATAAGCGTTACGCTCTACCTCTATGTCAAGAAGGTTAAGTGTCTCTACTCGGTCATCGTCTACTTTGGTGGCCATGAGTATCATACCAGCACAGGTTCCGAACACCGGACGGTCAACGGAAAATTTGAGCAAGGCGTCATGCATATCAATTTCATTAATGAGCTTGGTCATGGTGGTTGATTCTCCGCCGGGGATGATGAGGCCATGGCACTTTTCAAGATCTTCAGCCTTTCTCACATCCACAGCCTGGACATCCAGCTGTTGAAGAATAGCCAAATGTTTGGCATACGCCCCCTGCAGTCCGAGGACGCCAATTCGCTTCACTACCAGCCGCGCTCCTGGAGACGTTCTCCTTCAGGAATTTCAGCCATATCCAGACCCTTCATCGCTTTCTGGAGATCGTATGAAACTTCAGCCAGCTTGGCCGGATCGTTATAATAAGTGACTGACGCTACGATAGCCTTTGCCCTCACCGGCGGATCTTCCGACTTAAAGATACCGGAGCCTACAAAAACACTTTCCGCCCCTAGCTGCATCATAAGAGATGCATCCGCCGGAGTGGCAATGCCGCCAGCTGCAAAGTTGGGAACAGGAAGTTTGCCAAGCTTGCCCACCTGTTTCACCAGGCTGTAGGGAGCACCGAGATCCTTGGACTTGGCCATAAGTTCATCGTCACCAAGAACAGTGAGTGATTTTATATCTTTTTGCACCTGCCGCATGTGACGAACAGCTTCAACAATATTTCCGCTGCCTGCTTCACCTTTAGTCCTGATCATGGCGGCACCTTCTCCAATACGCCGGAGCGCTTCACCAAGGTCTCGACAGCCACAGACAAAAGGTACCTTGGATGCGTGCTTATCAATATGATTGTGCTCGTCCGCCGGCGTTAGCACTTCACTCTCATCGATAAAATCGACACCCAGTGACTCCAGTATCTGCGCCTCGGCAAAATGGCCGATGCGGCATTTCGCCATGACAGGAATGGAGACAGTTTCCTGGATTTCTTTGATCACCTGCGGACTGGACATACGAGCAATGCCGCCGTCAGCACGGATATCAGCCGGGATGCGCTCCAGTGCCATAACAGAAACGGCACCGGCATCCTCGGCAATTTTTGCCTGTTCAGCATTGGTGACATCCATAATGACACCACCCTTTAACATTTCTGCCAAACCGACCTTTACTTCAAATGAACCTTTTTCCATTATTCGTACACCTCCTCGAGTTCAGGTGAAAGCTGTTTAATCTTTTGGTAGACCTGATCAATAAGATAATCAGGTGTGGAAGCTCCGGCAGAGATACCGACCTTTCCCCCCTGGTCAAACCATGAGGGATCGATTTCGTCAGCACAGGTCACCTGGTGTGTGTTTGGATTAATCTCCAGCGCCAGCTGCGTAAGACGCATTGAATTTGCGCTTGTAAATGATCCGATGATTACCATCACATCACTATCAGCAGCCAGTTGTTTGATCTGTTCCCTGTTCCGCTTAGTAGGAAAGCAGATCGTGTTGATGAAACGGAGATCGAAAATTTTTGTCATCAAAATATTGATGATTTCTTGAACATTTTCAATGGACTGAGTTGACTGGCTCACCACGCCCGCCTGCTTCATTTTTCGGAGAGTATGAGCTTCTTTTGGCGAGGCAATGACAATGGAATTCTTCGCATGACTCATAATGCCCACAACTTCGTCATGACCGTGGTCGCCGATAATAATGATCTGCCGACCGTCCTTTGCAAGTTTTTTTACCTCATCATGTATCTCTTGCACCAGGGGACAAGTGGCATCAATAATGTCCAGTCCCTTACCCAGAGCATCCTCCCACACCTTGGTTTCAGTGCCATGAGCACGGAAAAGGACCGATTTATCATTGGGTATCTCGTTTAGATTGTTTACCACTTTCGTTCCCGCACCAGCCAGATCCGATACCACTTGCTCGTTATGAACAATGTCTCCCAGCATGTAGATCGCACCGTTTTCCTCGGCACTTTTATAGGCAAGTTTCACGGCGTCTCGCACACCAAAACAGTAACCCGCATCTTTGGCAATGGTGATCTTCACAGCTAACTGCCTTCTCCCAACTGTTCCTCAATTTCACTTACAGTTGCGGGGATAATCGCCTCTCTGGTTGTGACCAGTGACTGCTTAACAACTGCACCAGCGGCAAAAGGGTGACCACCACCACCAAACTCCCGGGCCAAATCGTCAATTTTCACTTTTCCTTTAGAGCGGAAATTCAGTCGCGTTTTGTTATCGGAAATTTCATGGATCATAACGGCTACTTCAACACCTTTCACGGACCGGACAGTGTCCGTAAAACCGCTCACATGTCCACTGGATGCTCCGGCATCTTCGATCATCTCTCTGGTGACCGTAAACCATGCCAGTCTACCGGCGGAGGAAAGATGAATATCTTCCAGCACAGTGCCCAAAAGCTTCACCCTTTCCATGGGCATGGACTCGTAGACCTGCTGATAAAGATCGTAAGGCTTGACGCCGGACCGAATCAATTCACTGGCCATTTCGTGGGCCCTGGCGTCGGTGTTGTTAAACCTGAAGGAACCGGTATCCGTCATGAGCGCAACGTAGAGACCATTGGCCACTGTTTCAGAAATAGTCTGCTCAGATCCATTCGCATACTTCAGAAAATCGTAGACGAGGTAACCTGTGGCACAGGCAGAGACATCGTGAACGACATGAGAAAAACCGTTTGGATCTTTATGAGGGTGGTGGTCGATAGAGATTGTCTTCATCTTGCATTCCAGCAAATCCTCCCCCAGGTAGCCCAAGCGTCCAAAATCACCAATGTCAAAAATGATGGCCAGGTCAGCCCTCGCCAGAAGATGGTTGTGGTTATCCCTATCGTAGTGGCGGAAATCGGCATAATCCATCATAAAATGAAGGTCTTCAGGAACAGGTGACGGATTAAGGATGGTACCGGTCTTTCCGTGGCTCTCAAGATAGTCTGCCATGGCAAGCTGTGATCCAAGGCCGTCGCCATCCGGATTCATATGTGTGGAAAGGATGACATTCTCCGCATTATCCAGCAGAGCCTTAACTGCGGACCACCTGTTATTTCTGTCGTTATCAGAACTCATAGACTCATCTTCTTCAGTCAAGAAATTTAATCTGCCTTCCTCTTCTACGCACGTACATAGTGTTTGCCTGACAGCTGAAGAACAGCCCCTTTCAGTTCAAGTTCAAGTAAAAGTGTGAGAACGGTTGAAGGATCGCTTCCAGCAGCGGTGACAATATCGTCCACATGTTTCGGGTCGGTTGTTACCTTGCTGAACAGTTTTTTCTCCTCTTTTGTGAGATGGAGGTCCATCTCCTTCTGTACCGAAGTCAACGGCTTAGTGAGGCGTGGATTGAGAATATCCAGCAGATGCTGAACAGTATGATACGGAATAGCGCCGTTACGGATAAGCCGAAGGCAACCAAGGCTTTTCGGATCTGTGAGGCGGCCAGCCACGGCAAACAGATCCCTGTTCTGATCCACGGCATCGAGGGCGGTGAGAATGGCGCCGCTCCTGTCTCCCGCTTCCACCACCACGGTTGCATGGGAAAGACCGCTGATGATGCGATTCCGCTTGGGGAAATTGGAGGCGTCCGGTTTGGTGCCGAAGGGAAACTCGGAAATAATCGTACCGTTCTTTTCAATATTCTTGGTCAACTGCCTGTTTGCTGAGGGGTAAACCGTGTCAAGGCCGTTCCCCAGCACCGCCATGGTAAGACCACCTACCGACAGTGCCGCTTTGTGCGCCACCGTATCAATTCCACTGGCAAGGCCGCTCACCACAGTGAGCCCCGCCGAGGCTAGCCCTTCCCCCAGTTCAGTTGCCACTCTCTTACCGTAAGGGGTGCCCTTGCGGGTACCTACAACGGCCACGGCATCGTTATTCAGGTTTTCTACTGACCCTTTCAGATAAAGGAAAACAGGTGCATCATAGATCTTTTTGAGGAGGGCTGGATAGCTGTCATCCCAGAGGGTAATGATATGGGCGCCCGATTCGGCAGCTTTTTCCATCTGTATATCCGCACTATCGGTCCGGGAAAAGTCCAAAATGTTTCTGGCCAGTTTCATATTAATCCCCTTCAGCTGGCACAGGTCATTGAAAGAGGCTTCAAAGACACCCCGGGGAGATTTGAAAGTACTGACGGCTGTCCGGATCCGGGCTGGCCCCATGCCGGGAATGTTCCCAAGCGTCAGAAGTGAGCGGAGCTGATCAGTCTCCATGGCAAAGTTGTGCCAGTTGGGGAACCAGCTCAGAAAGCCCCTCCCCGGAAACTGAGGAGATAAATGAGACGGTCTCGCCGTCTTTAAGCGGAGGTAGTTCAGCCTCGGCAGGCAGTAGGTCCCGCTTGGTAAAGACCACCACTCGGGGTCTATCTAGAAGTGCCTTGTTATGATTTTTTAATTCATCCAGAAGAGTAGAAACGGTAGCGTCCGGATCCTCATCAGTAATGTCGATAAGAAGTGCCAGGACGGACGTCCGTTCGATATGCCGAAGAAACCGAATCCCCATCCCTTTGCCTTTGCTGGCCCCTTCGATGAGGCCGGGGATGTCCACCATGACAAAAGAGTCGAAATCGCCGTATTTCACAATACCCAGATGCGGTTCCAGAGTGGTAAAAGGATAATCAGCGATCTTTGGCCGGGCTGCGGACAGTTTGGAAAGGAGTGTGGACTTACCGGCATTGGGCAGCCCCACAAGGCCCACATCGGCCAGCAGTTTAAGCTCCAGTTCATAGATAAACTCTTCACCAGGCTTACCCGGCTCAGACTCACGGGGAGCCTGGTGCGTGGATGTGGCAAATTCATGATTGCCCCGTCCGCCAAGGCCCGCTTCAGCTCCCTGGAACTGGTCTCCTTCATTCACCAGATCGGCGGCGACCCTTTTCTCTCCCACTTTTGTGAGGACGGTGCCCGGCGGAACAGGTATAATGACATCATCTCCATTCTGACCTGTTTTCCGGCTGCTGGAGCCGTCTCCTCCGTTAGCAGCACCATAGGATTTTTTATACTTTATGTCCTGAAGTGTGTGGAGCTGACTGTCCACCCTGAAGATAACATCGCCTCCTTTACCTCCGTTACCTCCGTCAGGGCCTCCTTTGGGAACAAACTTTTGCCTCCGGAAGCTGACACAGCCGTTACCACCGTTGCCAGCCGAGACCTTGATTTTTGCATAATCAACAAACATTTCACAGGAATTTACTTCACCTGAAACGCCTGAACAGGTGTTAGTTCCCAAAATCCCTTGAGAACCTTAATTGCTTGCCACCATTTCCCCCATTCCCAAAAAACCGCCCTCCAACCTCAAATTCACGCATTTTGCATATTATACTGTAGTTATTATTGACCTTTGCCGCCAAAATATTGTTGCGGCACATGAAGGGGGAAATTTTTCTAGCAGAAATTATTTTGCGTAGTGATTTATATAATATATTCCATATAAAATTATTCTATAATTACCTCTCACTTTTCAAGATCTCTTCAATTGACAAATCACTATTTTTGCTCCTTGAAAAGAGAGGTAAGGATAGATGGGATAACATCATCCTATTCTCGGTATTTTAGCGAATATTGGTAATTTTTTTCATTTTCTATAAACTAGTCACTTGGGTCCAATCCTACATAAATATTTTATTTATTTCTTAATTAAACACTACGCATTTTAATGAAATTTTTATTGGTAATATATAAGTGGTTTGCGTAGTTTTGAGTAATGAAAAACTGCATTTTGATTTGTATCATTGCTTTAAGCTTCTCTCAGCCTTTGCCAGGCCAGGCCCAAACATCTGTAGAAAACCAGGAAACATTGAATGATCTTCACTCAGAACTGAAACTGAGCCTTCAAGCCAATCAGCGTGCCCTGGAAGAAGAACGAACCAAACGGCGGCAGACCGCTCAGATCTCCTTTTTCACATTCCTTATACTGGGACTGGGCATTGTTTTTTTCCGAAACCAGCGGGTCACCGCCGAGCAAAAGAGGTGTATTGCCGAATATGACCGCAATGTATTCAAAACGGAGCTCGAGTGTAAAGAGTGCGAATTGGCCAACATGTCTACCTACGTTATTCAAAAAAATGAGCTATTGGACTCACTTAAGAAGGATGTGGACTACTTTTCCAACCTGCTCAATAGCAAGGAGGAACGGGCCGTCTTAAAACCACTCCGGTCCAAACTCAAAGAGGCTTCCAATGGAAAAGATGATTGGCAGGAGTTTGAAAAGCAGTTCATGTCTGCCTATCCCGGATATATGGAAACTCTTTCTCATAATTATCCCGATCTGACGCCGGCGGACATGAGAATCTGTACTTACCTCAAAATGAACCAGAACACCAAAGAGATCTCAAATCTTGCGGGACTCTCCATCCGGTCTGTAGAAAGCCGTCGCTATCGTTTGAGAAAAAAGCTCAACCTGGACCCCAATACCAACCTGGTAACCTTCCTCCACTCTTTAGACATTTCTAGTAACGGTACCAACGGTACCTCTTAAAACCCCCGAAAAGGGCTTAATTACTCCATTTGCGTGGTAATGCCGTAGCATTTCTGCGGTTTATTCATATTAATCTTTGCTGGATCAATAAACGAGGAAAGTGTTGTATTGAATCAACCTGAATAAATGATTAAAGCTGAAAAAAACTGGGTCAATTTTTTTTCGAAGTTCTCTCAAAATAACGGTCCATTCATCCATGTTCTCACCAAGAACCACCCGGACCTGACCGGCTCCCAGTTCAAGGTATGTTCATTCCTCCGGGCCGGTTATAACACCGAGGGTATTTCTGAACTGATGGATCTTTCTGTCCGCTCAGTAGAAAGCCACCGTTTCCGCCTGCGACAAAAGTTTAGTCTATCTTCTTCAGAGAATCTCGTCACACATTTAATGAATTATAGCTGACCTATTTTCTGTAAATAGAATTTCTGAAAAAACTTTTGATGATTTTATTGGCCCATATCAAAAAAGGGGCATTTGATTGGCTGACCAACAAACTAGTGTAAGACGTTTAGCCGCCATCATGTTCACCGACATGGTGAACTATTCTAAGCTCATGCAGCAGGATGAGGCCGGTACCCTCAAACTTCTGGTGGACCAGCAAGGAATCGTCAACACTATCCTCAAGGACCATGGGGGACGTCAGGTTAAGACCATCGGAGATGCTTTCTTCTCACAGTTTGACAGCGTTCTGGTCGCTCTGAATTGCGGCATTAAGATCCAGGAAACCCTTGTAGAGTTCAATGCCACCAGAAAAGCCGGCCAGAGAATCAACATCCGTATCGGAATACACCTCGGGGATGTGGAAATCAAGGACAATGACACTTACGGAGACGGTGTAAACATTGCCTCAAGAATAGAACCTTTTGCTGACGCCGGTGGTATCTGCATTACGGAAGATGTTTACCGCCAGGTGATGAACAAGACAGACCTGAACTTCCGCCCCCTCGGTAAAAAAGAACTGAAAAACATCTCCTATAGCCCGGAGGTCTACAAAGTAATTCTCCCCTGGGAAGACCGCAGGCAAAGTTCTGGCGGGGACTATCCTACCAAAAAAGACCGCCGGGGGAAAAAATCAGAGCCAGAAGAGACACCGTCACCAACCTCCACTCCATCAGCAAGTGAGAAAAAGAACTGGATGCCGTATGCCCTTGGGGGAGTGCTGACCCTGGTATTCGGCTTCATCCTGGTAAACTATTTCGGCTCCGGTGGGGACACAGACTCCAGGAGTGCGCGATCTGTTGCCGTCCTCCCTTTTGAAAGCATGTCAGACCAAGCGGAAACCGACTATTTCACCGATGGCATCACCGAAGACATTATAAGCGCCCTGGCGGAAATTGAGGATCTGAGAGTTATAGCAAGGACTTCCATCCTCCAGTACAAAGGGACAAAAAAATCTGTAAAAGAAATAGCAAAAGAGCTTGACGTAAACACCATCCTGGAAGGGTCAGTCAGGCGTATAGAGGGCAACGTCCGTGTGGTGGCTCAGCTTATTGATATACAGACCGATGATCATCTCTGGGCCAACACCTATGACCGCAAACTGGACGATATCTTTGAAGTTCAAAGTGATATTTCCATGAACATAGCCAACGCCCTGGAGGCGGAGCTGTCACCTGAGTTGACAGCTGAACTGACTTCCAGCGCGACCCAGGACACCCGGGCCTATGAGAACTACCTTAAAGGAAAAGAGCAATATTCCAAATACACAGAGGAAGGTCACAGACAAGCAATAAAATATCATAACAGAGCGCTGGAGCTGGATCCAAACTACACACTGGCATACGCTGAACTGGGCAATGCTTATGGCCAGCTGTATAATATTACCAAAGAAGTCTCCTTCAAAGATCTTGGATTCCAATCAGTTGAGAAAGCGCTTTCCATAAACCCCGATCTGGCAGAAGCATACAAGGCCCGAGGCGTGCTCAACGCTTACACGGGACAGGGGGTAAAAGCACTTGAAGATTACCTGAAGGCCGTAGAGCTCAAGCCCGGTTATTCCCACGTTATTGCCAATATAGGTATTCGCTATTTCGCCTTTGGTGACCTGAGCGAATGTTACAGTTGGCAAAAAAAGGCCCACGTTTTAAGCCCCAACCACCGCTTTAGCGCATGGTACCACTCCATACCGCTTTTCATCATGAATGAAAACGAGAAGGCTATTGAAATCCTGAAAAAGGGTCTTGAGAAAATAAGCGACTCATTTGAGATGCGGAGCATACTGTTCTACCATTATCTGAACAGTCTTGATTACCCTAAAGCCGTATCAATGCTTGATGAGTTTTCCAGGGTGCTGGAAGATGATAAACGAACCCAGGAGTTGCGTGGCCTGTACCATTTTGTTCGAGGCGAGCAAGAGGAAGGTGTAGCAATGATGACCCAGGTCCCCTATCCCACAGAATACAGTCAGCTTCTGTTGGCACAGGCTTATATGAAACTTGGGCAGGCTAGTAAAGGAAACAAGATCCTGGAAACAATCAGCATAAAAAGCCGGGAACTCGTTGATGCGGGAAGCCCCTCTTACCACCCCTATTACAAGCTGGCACAAGTAAATGCAATTCAGGGGAATTTGGACAATACCTTCAGTCTGCTTGAAGAGGCCATAGGCAACGGCTTCAGAGGGTATGCACACGAAGACAACTTTATCTCATGGGTGGCAAATCCCGTCTTTTCAAGACCAATTAACCCAGAAAAATCCAGAGAAATCATGCTTGAAGATTCCCGTTTTATCAAGCTCCAACAACGGATGAAAAAGATCCTCCAGCGAGAGCGTGTGGAGGCGGGACTTTCAAGCTCTTAGTCCAGAATTATCCATAGCATGAAAAGGTGCTTTCTTCTAATCCTGTTTGTTATAACGGGTTTTCTACGTTCGCAAGACAGTTCCCTGGGCATTCTTTCCCTTGAAGCCAACACATTCAACAGAGAAGAACTGGCTTCATTAACGGAATTTGTTCGAAGAGAAGCGGAGGAAATAGGAAATTTCTCCAATTACAGTCTCCTCCTCCCTGAAATCATCCTCAACAAGTTCATGGACCCGGACTGGTCATGTGCCGAGTTGGATTGCGGTTACGAGGTAGCTGACAATTCTGATGTAGACGAAGTCATTGTTATTGATTTAAGCAGGATCCGAAAAACAGGCGTTGACTCTACCGGAGCAACAACAGTTTCTGGAAATATGATCCTATATCTTGTAGAGAAGCAGATGGAGGAAGAACCTGAACAAGATCAATATGAAAATAATTTCTCCTCAAGAGTTAAAGAGAAAGCCTCCAACATTTATGACAAGACCCGTGAAGTGCTCGGTATCGACAGATTACCCATTAATAAAGCAAACCGCTGGCATAAGGGCAGAGCTGATGAAATCCCTGATATTCTCAGGGTGTTGGTGTGGGAACTTCTAGGTGAAACACCTCCAGCAAATTATTTCTCCAATACAATTTTGTCATTGGCAAATGGCGATTTTGTGTCTCAGGTGGCAACCTTTGTATTAGGAAACACCGCCTTATCAATCGCAATTGGTTCTCTTACACTGGCCGGCATAGGACTTGCCGTCTCATCAATAGGTTCATCAGGGCCAGGAGGCTCTGATCCGGATGGATTCGGGAATCCGCCGCCTTTCCCTAACAATATTTAAAATGTCCAGTTCAATAAAAAGCCGCCTCCTTCCCGCTCTTGTGGCCGCCTTGAATGGCATTGCCCTGGCACAGCTTCCTGAAAGCAAGATCGTCGCCTCTGATGCCGCCACAGGTGATAATTTTGGCAGGTCCGTTGCCATCTCAGGCGATTACGCCATTGCGGGAGCTCCCTATGACGATGACGGAGGCACTAATTCCGGCTCGGCATATATCTTTAAACGTAGCGGCACTGAATGGAGCCAGGAAGACAAAATCGTCGCCTCTGATCCCGCCGCAAATGATGTATTTGGCATATCCGTTGCCATTTCAGGCGATTATGCCATCGTAGGGGCGCATAATGACGATGACGGAGGCTCTTCTTCCGGCTCGGCATATATCTTTAAGCGTAGCGGCACTGAATGGAGCCAGGAAGACAAAATCGTCGCCTCTGATCCCGCCGCAAATGATGTATTTGGC
>Ga0208894_1000592_pt1 | contig 25365 bp, 28 predicted proteins | sample ETNtaG_12_FD_185752 | JGI IMG/M metagenome (GOLD analysis project Ga0208894, IMG submission 185752) | Marine microbial and viral communities from oxygen minimum zone, Eastern Pacific Ocean - ETNP201306SV49 (SPAdes) (version 2) | ecosystem: Environmental > Aquatic > Marine > Oceanic ...
TAAATGTTTTTTCCTCACCAATCATTAATAACTGAAACCCTCCTTATGGGCGGACTTAATGATGGTTTGATTTCACGAGACTCATTAGGAGGATATAAATTAACTCGATCAGCTATGTAGCCCAACCTTTTATATACCCCTGATCTTGTGAGCTCATCGATTGAGAGTTCGCCATTAACTTGTTGAGTAGTCATAGATTTGATTTGACTCTATGGGGGTAATTTGTCGCGCTTAGACACCATCACACAGAACAAACTCAGTCGGTGTGACTTGCGTCAATAGCTGATGTGAGGTTAATCACGCACACCTTACCTTTTTCTATTAGTAAATCAAGACCTGCGAGCCCTAATCTTGGTATTTAAGGTTTTTTTAGATATTTTATCAAGGTTTTATTCCTTGAAATTTCAGGAGAATTGCGTTATGGCTTGATGGTTCTATGGCGTTGGCAAGTCTAATGAAAGTCATAGGCATAACTCTTATGGCTTTGTTGGATGGGATATTCGTTATATAGCCCCTCCCCCCATTCAATCAACGGCACTTTTTTGATTGAAATAATTGCTGAAATGTGGAAGTTGGTGAATAGGAAGCTCCCATAAGTATTATTAGCCAAGGGGAATCCCCGTCGCAAAATGCCTGTCAACTTCTTATTGCCCATTCTCCAGAGCTAATCACCATAAATCGAGAGACGTTGTTTCCCGTGATGCTTTATTGATGCCTTGGTAAGGTGTTGGCTAAATTTATGGCACAGATGTAAATATTGATTGTTCTTAGATGGTATTTGCAAACATGAGTTGCGATAGGTGAAGCTAAATATTTAGAAGAAGATAAAAGTCATTGCCTTTTGCGCACGTACTTAATTATGACAGTGGTTTATTAATCTGCCATTGGATTGAGTAGTTAATTGAAAGTAAGGCTAATAGCAACAGCCATGGATAGGCTCCTAATGCGAAAAATAAAAAAAGTAATTAGCTTTAAGGGTTTTAGGCCTTTAGGCGCTGGGTCCTATGCAAATTCCTCTACTTACTCTCTTTAAGCAGAGCAGTGGTAAATACCTGCGTGAAAACCGCATTGCGGTAGTGGCATCCTGGAGTAAATTTAAGCATGGATTTAATCGCCCTCGATAGAAGAGCCGCTCTGGCAATACAGCAACGCTTCCTGTTGAGCAACTATCAGATGCTTTGCCTTAGTTGGGTGATCGGGCTTGTGATGGGCTTTGTCATAGCTATCATCTTGCACTGGGCGGGATCACCACATGGCTAGCGGCTAGTTTTTCGCAGATAGTCTCTTCAAGTAAGTCTCATCTGGGAGCTTTACTACTAAAGAGCACATTGAAGATTGATCTTTCTCTATCTAGCAATTTTATATCGTTTACTTGTAATTCCATTACTGGAACCCTCTCTAGATGCTCAGGTAGGTATCCTAATGATCGAAATTGGGCTTGTAAAAAACACTCCACATTAAAATGATAACTCTCAAAACTTATATATAAGTAATACCTTTATCTCCTCAGCTAGCCAGTTTCAAGCTGAACTAATTATCACCAAACCTAATCCCATTAGCCATGCAGATCATCACTGCAATTTAATGCCATTCCTCTTGGATCAAATCAAGCACCCATTTGCGCAAACAGATCCTTATAGCCTGCGGCTACTTCCGCAGAGTTGAAGGCAGCTTGGATGTTGAACGCAACGCAGAGCATCACTGGCCAGGTGTACAAAGTGCTTGAAGAGTGCAGTGGATTTTCAGCTTTGCTAAGCACGATCACTTCTCCGTTTCGCTACTTAAAGCGCACAGCTTGCGAGCAGGGAATTAAATGCTCGCCGTATGACGGACTGCAAAATGCCAGGTCACTTTGAATGATTGAACGCCCCCTGTTGGATTCGAACCAACGACCGGCTGCTTAGAAGGCAGCTGCTCTATCCAGCTGAGCTAAGGGAGCACAAAAACATTTTGGCAGTCGCCGCCGCCTTGGCCGCTTATGGTTAGGCGCTGCGAACTTGCATCCGATGGCGGCCAGCCGGCTTAGTGATAGCCAGAAACACGAGCTTCTGGAACGCTATCGAGCTGGTGAAACTGCTGCAGGCCTTGCTGCAGCTTACGGATGCAGTCCAAACACCGTTACTCGAACTGTTAAAACGCTTCTTCCAAGTAAGCAATATGAGGCTTTGAAGGCTTCTCGTTCTGGACGTGGCGTCATGACAAATGCTGTGTCGGTTGTTGAGCAACCAACCCTAAAGGAGCAATCAGATATTGCTGAGCAGCCCCGTGAGCAGAATCAACTAGAGCAGAGCTCCTCGAAGCCGAATCCTCTAGAAGAGCAAGCGAAGGATGTGCTCGATTTAGAGCAAGAGGGTGCCGGTCCTCTTGCCTTAGATGATGCAGATGACTTTGGCAATGATTGCGAAGAGGACTCAAGCGAAGAAGGTGATCTCGAGGTGGAGACAAGCGATGATCATCCCGCTGAGGTGTTCCACGAGGTGGCCCCTTTGACAGCAGGTGTAGTCATTAATGATCATCGTCCGATGGTTAATTGCAAGCCTCTTTTGCCTGGCTTGTTACCTGGCTGCGTTTATATGTTGGTGGATAAGACCGTTGAACTTGATGTGCGTCCTTTGAATGAGTTCCCAGAGTTGGGTTTACTTGCTGAGGTCGATCAAGATAGGCAGGCACTTTGTTTATTTGCTAATCCACGTTCTGCTAAACGTCAGTGTGGGCGCAGCCAAAGGGTGATCAAGGTTCCTGATACAAGTGTATTTGAGTTAACCAGCTCTTATTTATTGGCTCGTGGGATTACCCGTTTGGTGTTAGAGGGTTCGCTTTTTGCCCTAGATAATCAAGCTTCATAAGTTTGGGTAAAGCTTGATTTAATTGGTGGGTTGGGGCTTGTTTATTCTCTTGACTTTGGCAGTAAGAGTGCGGCTGTGCTGCCACCACTGATAACACCTAATACGATCGATATTCCTACCAGAAAGCCAGAAGGTAGCGCTGCGCTATTGGTAAACCCCAGTTTGAGATTGTGGCGATCATTGAGGTTTTGGGCGCCAAGACAGAGCACTATTAGCAGCAGAGCGCTGCTGGCAAGACTGATTGTTAGCACTCGCAGTCTCAGTAGCATGGGGTGTTGTTGAAGTCCTTTCAGTTTGCCGTTTCTATGAGGTTATTGGCTTTCTTCTTCTACTGATTTGTGTAGCAGGGCATAAAGGGTTCTTTTTGATAGGCCTGATTGTTGGGCTAGCTGGCGAGCTGCATCACTTGCGCTGGCGCCTCCGGCGATCAAGGCTTCTAGTTCTGCTAGCCAGTGCGCGTCGCTTTGCTTGGCTGGTATTTCAATTGGAGCACCTCCAAGTACAAGTGTGCATTCTCCGAGTGGTTTTTGCTCGAGGAAATGCTGCAGGGCTGCTGCGATGGTTGGCCCTACTTGTTGTTCATGACGCTTGGTGAGTTCCCGGGCCACCTGTAAGGGGCGATTATCCCCGCAAAGTTGAGCAAGCTCTTGCAGAAGTTTTATTAGCCGGTGTGGTGCTTCATAAAGAATGGTTGTGCGGGTTTCGCTGGCGATCGCTAATAGTTGCTGCCGCCGTTCTTTGCCTTTGGGTGGCAAAAATCCTTCAAAACAAAAGCGATTGCTGGGCAATCCGCTACTAACTAAGGCTGTTGTTGCTGCACAAGGGCCAGGAATACAAATCACTTCGTGCCCGGCTTCGCGGGCGGCGGCAACTAGTTCTTCTCCGGGATCGCTTATACCCGGTAGTCCTGCATCACTGATTAAAGCCAGGCTTTGACCAGCATTTAGTAGCTCCAGAAGCTGAGGTAGGCGGCTCTGGGTGTTGTGTTGATGGAAGCTGAGACGCTGACCTTGCGCGTCCAGGTTGTTGAGTATCTGACTGCTATGGCGTGTGTCTTCGCAGGCGATCGCTGAAACCTTGGCAAGCACAGAACGCGCCCTGGGGGAGAGGTCCCCGAGGTGACCGATGGGAGTCCCCACTACGTAGAGCACACCGGCTGCTGGTTCCTGTCGTTGACTCACAATGTTGCTTCTACGCCCATTCATGATGCCGAGCGCACCTGTCCTTCCTGCTGGTGTGAAGTTGGAGGCCCTACTAGAGCAATTGAGAAGCCTTAGTTGGGGTGCTGCCGATATCTTGCGGGCTTATGCCCGAGGAGAACAGCCACCTTATGGATTTTCCAGGGCTCTTAGTGTGGACGATGGCGGCGAGGGTCCGGTTTCTGCAGCAGATCTTGCGGTGAACAGCTGGCTGTTGGATGGACTAGAAGCGAATTTTCCCTCCGCAGATTGGACTCTATTGAGTGAGGAGACAGCCAAGGAGCAACTCACCGAAGGAGAGCCGTTAGTTGCGGAATGGCTTTGGATTCTCGATCCCTTAGATGGCACCAAGGATTTTTTGCAGGGCACTGGCGAATACGCGGTGCATCTGGCATTGGTTCATCGTCAGACAGCTGTGATGGGGGTGGTACTGCTGCCTGAGGCAGAAGAGCTGTGGTTTGGAGTGGTGGGATCAGGAGCCTGGTGTGAGGATCGAGAGGGACAACAAACTCCCGTGCGCTTCAGTCAACGTCGTGCGCTTGGTGAGTTGATGCTGGTTGCTAGCCGCAACCATCGTGATGACAGGCTTGAACAGCTGCTTGCTCGTCTTGCACTCGGTGGTACTAAGGCAGTGGGCAGTGTGGGCTGCAAAGTTGCCACGATTCTGCGAGGAGAAACAGATCTGTATGTTTCTCTTTCGGGTAAGAGTGCTCCTAAAGATTGGGATATGGCGGCGCCAGAGGCGGTGCTGATGGCAGCTGGTGGGAGTTTCACCCATGCGGATGGAAGTCCGCTTAAATACAACACTGGTGACATTCGTCAGTCAGGATGCCTTATTGCTAGCCATGGGCATACTCATGCCGAGCTATGTGAGCAGGCGGCGCGGGCAATGGAAGATATAGACCCCGGATTTCAGGTTTAACTTGGCCAATGGCCCCTCAGTTGAGAGGGGCTATTTGAGTTGGAGCTGGTTCAGAGTGAGCCTCTTCACCGTTCTGTGGAACGCCTCTGAGTGTGAGGTTGATTCGACCACGGTTGTCGATTTCTCGTATCCGTACGGTTACCTCATCCCCTACCTTGACGACGTCTTCTACTTTCTCCACGCGAGCTTCTGATAGCTGGGAGATGTGGATCATGCCTTCTTTGCCGGGAAGGATTTCTACGAAGGCGCCGATCGGAATGATCCTGGTGATGGTTCCGTTGAAAACCTCTCCTTCGTTTACTTTGCGGGTTAGCCCCTCGATGATGCGTTGTGCTGCCTCAGCGGCTGCCCCGTCATGAGAAGCAATCGTGACGATGCCGCCGTCTTCGATGTCGATCTTGGTGTTTGTCCGTTCCGTGATGCCCTTGATTGTTCGACCCCCTGGGCCAATCACCGTGCCGATTAATTCCGGATCAATGCGGAAGCTCAGCAGCCGTGGGGCATGGGGAGAGAGGTTTTCTCTTGGAGCATCGATTGCTTCCAGCATCTTTTCAAGGATGTGGATCCTGGCAGGTTGGGCTTGATTTACTGCTTCAGCAATGGTTTTTACCGGTAGGCCAGTGACTTTCATGTCCATCTGCAGGGCCGTGATGCCATCCTTTGTACCGGCAACCTTGAAGTCCATATCACCGAGGAAGTCTTCGATGCCTTGGATGTCTGTGAGGATCCGAACCTCATCGCCTTCCTTTATTAAGCCCATTGCAGCTCCACTGACTGGCGCTATGAGCGGAACACCTGCATCCATCAGGGCCAGGGTGCTACCGCAAACGGAGCCCATTGAGGTGGATCCATTTGAACTGAGCACTTCGCTTACAACCCTGATTACGTAAGGGAATGTGTCCTTGGCAGGCAGCACTGGAATGATGGCGCGTTCCGCTAGGGAACCATGGCCAACTTCTCGGCGGCCAGGTGATCGCATCGGACGGGTTTCGCCGACGGAATAAGGGGGGAAGTTGTAGTGATGCAGATAGGTCTTTTCTGTGTTCGGGTTGAGGTCATCCATCTCCTGGGCATCACTGGGGGTGCCTAGGGTGGCTGTAGAAAGTACTTGGGTTAATCCGCGTTGGAACAGCCCGGATCCATGTACGCGCTTTGGTAGTACGTCTACTGCGGAACTGATTGTGCGTACCTCATCAAGCTTGCGCCCATCGACGCGTTTGCCGCTCTTGATGATTTGCTCACGCATGAGCTTTTTAGTGAGTGCCTTGAAGTTGTTGCCCAAAGTTTTGCTATTGGCATTCACTGCCTTGCGAACGGCATCGTCTTCTTTGAGACCTTCAATAGCTTCTGCTGCTTTTGCCTTGATTGCATCAAGTTTGCTGTCGCGTTCGGCTTTGGTTTGCTCGAATTGCTTGAGCACTTCACCGATAGCTTTGCTGCAATTTTTTTCCAGATAAGTCGGCAGCTTGGTGTCTTGAACGAGGGGTTCTGGCAGCACCTGCTCGATGCCTAAATCCTTAAGGATGGATTCTTGTGCCTTGATCAATTCGCAGACGGCTTCATAGCCAAAGTCGATTGCTTCGATGACGTCCTGTTCTGGAAGTTGGCTTGCACCGGCCTCAACCATCACTACCCCACTAGGGGTGCCAGCCACCACTAGATCAAGATCGCCGCGTTCAATTTCTCGATAGCTGGGATTTAGAACGAAATCATCCCCTAGTAGCCCTACCCTCACAGCAGCCATCGGGCCCTGGAAGGGGATACCGGCTAGCAAGGTGGCCATAGAGGCTCCGGTGACGGCCAGCACATCTGCTGGGACTCGTTCATCGAGGGAAAGACATGTCGCCACTACTTGGAGGTCATCCCTCATCCAGCTAGGAAATAAGGGCCTCATGGGGCGGTCGATTAGTCGCGCGATGAGTGTTGCTCGCTCTGGTGGGCGTGCTTCGCGACGCATGTAGCTTCCTGGAATGCGGCCAGCGGCATATAGCCGCTCTTCGTAGTCGCAAATCAGGGGGAGAAAATCGATGCCTTCTCGGCCTGAAGATCGGGTGGCGGTTACCAGGACTGATGTGTCGCCGCATTCCATCATCACGGAACCACCGGCTTGGGGGGCATATCGCCCTGTAGTCAGTCGTATCTCCCTTCCATCAAAGGAGACCGACTGTGTCTGACCTTGCACGTGCTCTTATGTTTTTTTGTCAATCACCATACTGACACTTAGCAGCGACAACTTACGCAGAACCTTTGAATTGGTTCCTGTTGGTTTGGTTGCTAGGCAATAAAAAAGAGGGATTGATGACCTCATCCCTCTTCCTTTTAGTACGCGTTCTTCATCTTTGCCTCTTTAGAGGCAGGTTGTGCGATTACCAGCTGGACTTGACTACGCCTGGTAGCTCGCCTTTGTGAGCTCTTTCGCGAAGCTGATTTCGGCAGAGGCCGAAATCGCGATAGACGCCGCGTGGTTTACCTGTGGCCCAGCAACGGTTGCGCATACGGCTTGGAGCGCTGTTGCGGGGTAGACCTTGAATCTTGCGGTGGATTTCAAGGCGCTGCATTGGGTCTTTAGCCGCATTGAATGCTGCAATCAGAGCCGCCCTCTTGGCCGCATAGCGCTCGACAAGCTTCTTGCGCTTTACATCTCTGGCGATCATTGACTTTTTAGCCATGCGGCGGTTCTAAAGAGAGCGGATCGAATAGCAAGTTTACCTTTCCAACCTCCTTTGATTTTGTGACCATGCTCAAAGTGTTGGCAATGGCTTTTGCTAGGGGGTTCGATTAGTGACCAATCAGTTGCTGCACCACCGAGAGCTGAGTGGTATCACGAACGATCAGAACCACACTGAGCCCTACCAATAATAAAAAGCCTGATTGCATGAAAGCCAGCTGGATCCTTTCTGGAATTGGTTGGCCCCGCACCCCTTCTATCAGTAGAAGTAATAGTTGGCCGCCATCGAGTAGTGGCAATGGCAATGCATTCAGCACGGCCAGATTGATTGAAAGCAATGCCGCGAAGAGCACCAGCCCAGAACTTCCTTGGCTAGTTAGTTGGGCACCCATTTCGACAATCTTTACAGGGCCACTGACTTGCTGGGCTGTCTCCTTGAAATTGGTGACCAGCCCTGCGTAGCCCTTTACGGTTCGCGTTAACAGGGAAATGAACTGGCTGTCAGCATGGTTGAAAGCCTCTACGGGGCTATTGGCTGGGCGTGTTCTACCTGTGATATTGGCCTGCAATTGTGCGCCCACCCGGCCATTGCCATCGTTGTCTTCTGGTGTGAGGGTGAGTTGGCTGCGATTACCTGATCGGACCCTGTCCAGTTGAAGGGTGCTTCCTGGTGAGCCTTTGATTTGATCCACCAGGCTTTGGACTGCTTCTTGACCTCGGCCTAGCTCATTGCCATCCACGCTGAGGATGTGATCTCCAGCTGCCAGCCCTGATGCTGCAGCTGCTTCGCCAGGTTGAACAGCCACGATAAGTACACCTGGATCGGGCTGACTTGGTAGGCCGACAATGACCGCTTGGCCTATTAGTACCAGCCAAGCCAGCAGCAGGTTGGCGATTACTCCTGCGCAGATAACTAAGGCACGCTGCGTGATCGGTCGGTTGCGGAGTAGATCTGGATCATCGGCAGCGATTTCACTGTTTTCGTCGTCATCTGGAAATGAAACGAAGCCGCCCAAAGGCAGTGCTCTTAGCGCGTAGGTGACGCCTTTGCGTTGGCGTTTGATCAGTGCTGGTCCGAAACCGATTGAAAATCCATCAACTCTGATGCCCTGAGTTGTGGCAGCGAGGAAGTGCCCAGCTTCATGAATGACGATCAGCAGTCCTAGAACTGCCAGCGCCGCAAGTACGTTCATTCAGCTTCTACTGATTGGTTCATTCTGGCTGGATTCGATCTTTACCGAAATAAGGTACGAGTGCTTTGGGGAGTAGGACGCTCCCATCAGGCTGCTGGCCTGTCTCTAGAACAGCTGCCATTGTGCGTCCTATTGCTAGGCCACTGCCATTGAGGGTATGAATAAGTTGGGTGGATTTTCCTACTTTGGTGCGAATCGCAGATCGCCGGGCCTGGAAGTCGCCACAGTTACTGCAACTGGAAATCTCTCTAAAGGCCTTAGCCCCTGGTAGCCATACTTCGAGGTCGTAGGTGCATGAGGCTGAGAACCCAAGATCACCGGTACAGATTTCAATTACTCGGTAGGGCAATTCAAGTGACTGCAGTACTGCTTCGGCATCGGCTGTGATCTGGGCGTGGGCAGCATGCGATTGATCTGGGTGAACGAACCAGTAAAGCTCCACTTTGTTGAATTGATGAAGTCGAATCAGGCCTCTGGTGTCTCGGCCGTAGCTTCCGGCCTCGCGGCGAAAGCATGGGCTGTAAGCGGCGTAGCGCAGAGGTAATTGGTCAGCGGGGATAATTTCATCGCGGTGTAGGGATGTCAGAGGCACCTCTGCAGTGGGGGTTAACCAGAGGTCGTCGTCAGCGCAGCGAAAGCTTTCTTCAGCGAATTTCGGTAGCTGACCAGAGCCAGTAAGACTTGCCGTATTTACCAACACCGGAGGCATTATTTCCTTGTATCCCTTGGCGCTGTGGAGGTCGAGCATGAAATTGATCAGTGCTCGTTCTAGGCGTGAACCCTGACCAGTAAGAGTGACGAAGCGACTCTGGGCAATTCGTACTGAGCGTTCTGTTTCGAAAAGGCTTAGCTGCTCGGCAATTTGCCAGTGCTCCAAAAGCCCTTCGCCTTGACGTGGCGTGCCCCAATGGCGGCGCTCTTGATTGTCGTCTTCGTTGCGTCCTTCAGGGCAATCGGGTGAAGGCAGGTTGGGAAATGTGAGCAGTTGCTCTCGCAGACGCGCTGAAAGCTGCTTTTCCTCGTCTTCTAATACGGCCACCTTCTGTTTGATCATGTTCCCCTGTTGTCGCATTTCAGCTACTTCACTGCCTTTTGGGTTGCTTCCGTTCTGGACACGTTGACCGACTTCCTTGCCGATTCGATTGCCTTCTGCTTGAAGTTGGCTGCGTTGTTCTTCGAGATTTCTTTGTTGCTGTGCGATGAGCTGTAGGCCGTTCAGGTCTACTGCCATGCCTCTTCGACCCAGTTCGCTGGCAATCAGGTCGGGGTTGTCACGCACCAGCCGCTGATCGAGCACGAGGTTTTTAAAGTCAGCGCCGGCAGCCTACGTGTTGCTGAGTAAATAATTGGACCTTCTGTAGTCAAGTCAAGTCAGCCTTGGTTGCTCGATGCAATAGAAGATGCCGGTCGAGCCCTCCCGCTGGCAGCCCATTCCTTGAGTGCATGCAGTTGCTCGCGGGCCGTGCGTGAGAGGGGAACCAGTTGACTGGCGGCAAGGATTAGGTCGGTCTCTCCTAATTCTCTGCGTTCGGCGAATGCCAAGTGCATTGCTTCAATCACGGTCTGTTCGAGCTCTGCGCCGGAGAAATCTTGACTTCGATCTATAACTGCAGCCAGGGGCAGGTTCAAGTTTGGTCTCCTTCGCTGAATATGGAGCTCAAGGATGTTGTGGCGTTCCTCGCTGGTTGGCAGGTCAAGTAAAAAGATTTCATCAAAACGACCTTTACGCAGTAGCTCGCCTGGCAGTCGTTCTACGCCGTTGGCCGTAGCTACTACGAATACCGCTGAGGTTTTTTCTGCCATCCAGGTGAGCACGTTGGCGAGTACACGCTGACTGGTTCCACCATCACTTCGAGCATCGCCACCAAAACCTTTGTCGATTTCATCGATCCAGAGCACGCAAGGTGCCATGGCTTCTGCTCGTTGGATTGTTTCCCTGGTACGTGCTTCGCTCGCGCCTACAAGCCCAGCAAACAGACGGCCTACATCTAGGCGAAGCAGCGGCATGGACCAGCTGTGAGCAATGGCCTTGGCGGTGAGCGATTTACCTGTGCCTTGAGGGCCGATCAGCAGCACACCACGAGGTAGTGGTAATCCAAAGTGACGAGCTTCATCGGAAAAAGCTTGATGACGTTGTTCCAGCCAGCATTTGAGGCTATCTAGTCCACCGATGTCAGCAATCGAGGCTTCTGTAACGCAGTATTCGAGGACTTCGCTGCGGGCTACGGCCTGACGTTTTTCTTCAAGTACCTCTGCAAGATCTGTTCGACCAAGTTTGCCTCGTTGGGCTAGGGCACGTGCTGCTACTTGACGCACCCTCACTTCGCTTAGGCCGCTGCAGGCATGAGTTAATTCTTCGAGAACCTCTGCTGAGAGGTGTGAGCCGCTGACTTGAGCAATGTTCTCGAGCAGTGTTCGCAGTTCTGGTTCTTGCGGTAGCGGTAGATCGAGAATGGTCAGGGCATCATCAAGATCGCTTGGTGGAGTCCATGGTCCTGAGCAGAGAACCACGGTGTGGGGTTGATGGCGCAGCTGGATCGATAGGTTGCGCAACATGCGTGCGATGCCGGCGTCTTCGCAGAAGCGATAGAAATCTTTAACAAGCAATAGGGTGGGTTCGCTGGCTTCGAGTTTTTGCAGCCATTGCAGCACTGCCATCGGTTGCTGTGCGCCAAGTCCCTCTTCGTTAAGTACACCTTTAAGGCCGCCAATGAAATCCCAGCTGGCAAGGCGGCGGGACTGCAGTCGCTTTGCGGCTTGCTCAAGTAGTACTTCCACGCGTTCTTCTTCGCTGCTGCGAATCCAAAGGAGAGGTGTTCTGGCTCTGATCAGCAGATCTAGGTGGTCATCCCAGCTCTTCATGGTGAAATCAGCTTTCGCAGTGCAGCCCAGCGGGGATCGATATCAGGAGGTTGCTGATGCTGGGCGCCAGGGCCCTTTTTTGAGGGTTGTGGTGGGCCGGGGCAATCGTCACCACAGTCCTTCACTAAAGGCATCCGTAGGCTTAGTTGTTCGAAAATCCAACGTTCGGGATCAAAGCTGCCAAGAGGGTCAAGACACACCATCAGGGCATCTATGTCATCGGGTTGGTTCGAATTATTTGGCTTGCCTGGCGTGGGATCGCCTATCCCTAGCCAAATTTGCTCTTCGGTATTAAGGCTCAGGCGTTGGTTGAATTCGCCTAGGCAGCGATCGCAGCAGTGGGTGACGATGGTTTGGATCTTCCCTTTTACCTCGAGAATGTTGCCTTGATGCTCGGCGCTGATCTTCCCTCTCAATGGGGTGAGAGATGGAATTTCATCTAGATGCCCTTCGACAGACCAGCATCGAGGTACCTCTAAGGCCTTTAGCTCCAGCAACGAAATGGCTTTGAGCCCAGGGATCATTTACGTTTTTTTGGTTCAAAGGGAAGGCGATCGGATGTATCTATTTCGCCTGCTGCTACTGCAGGTTTTGCTTGCTGTTCATTGAGGATTTTTTGTAGGTTTTCAGGCAGGGCTTCACGGCTCAGTAGAAAAGTCTGTCCTGCTTGAAAGATGTTGGCGATCACCATATAAAGCAATACACCCGCCGGAAGGGGGAAGAACAAAAACATGCCGGTGATCATCACTGGGGTGATCTTGTTGGCTGTGGACTGTTGAGGGTTTGCCGGCAGACCCCTTCCGGAAAGTATCTGCGAGACCAGAAGCGTCAGGCCGAAACTACCCACCAGGATTGCGATGTCCCAGTTAACAGCTCCATCTACGTAGAAACCAACTTGGCCAAGGGCCTTGATGAATAGGAAGCCACTGCGGGCAGCAAGGCCTGGGATCTTGCCTTCGACCGTTGCATCCCCTTCGGCTAAGGCTTGAACGGTGCCATCGCTAGACACCTTGACCAAGCCTTCTCCCTTGGTAACGCTCCATGTTGGGGTGAACTTGGATCCGCCTTCAACGTTGGAAAGCTTGTTTGTGAAGCTTTCGCCAGTGAGCGTCTGTAATTTGACTTGGACCTTATCTCCTACTCCCAGCTTTGTACCGCTTGGTAGGGAAGCAATTACCGGGAAATGCTTGGTTTCGCTGACGAAAATTGAATGTTTACTACTAGTAAATGGCTTTGGCTCCACTGCGGCAATTTGATCGCTAGGCAGCACCTTGATATTCACTAAGTAAGGCACATCAGCAAACGGTGACCCCCTGAGGGTTGCAAACAGAGCGAAGAGGATCGGCATCTGTACCAATAGAGGCAGGCACCCTGAGAGGGGGTTGCCGAACTCCGTCATGATTTTCCCTAGTTCCTCCTGTTGTTTCTGAGGATCTTTGGCATAGCGTCTTTTGATTTCGTCCTGACGCTTCTTCATTGCTGGCTGGGCGATACGCATGCGACGTGCGCTTCGAATCGAGCCAGCGCTTAAAGGAAAAAGCGCTAATCGGATGACCACTGTCAAGGCAACGATGGCGAGGCCGTAGCTCGGTACCAATCCATAGAAGAAATCCAGGATCGGGAGCAGAATGTTGTCAGAGATGTACCCGATCACGATCGATTGCTGAGGGTGGAGTGAACTGTGTTGCCAGTGTGCATCAGCACCTAAATTGTTGCTTTGAAAGCTTGGGCTTGTTAGGCCGCGAAGCCTTTCAAATCCTGAGGTGAAACTTTGCTCCTGCGGGTGCTAATCCGCTCATTGATGTATTTCTCGGTTTCCCTGAAGCGCGGCACTGAGCGCATTTCAAGCCGAGAACCATCGTTTAGGACCAGCACCATGTCGCCCCAGGATCCAAGGCCGCGGGGCACTGAGCGCATCTCTTTTATCTGGCTGTAAATGACTTGGGTTTGGTCACGTCCGAGCCATCCCCCAGTAACCGAAACTCGTCGGCTGGTAATCCGAAAGCGCAGCCATAGAGCTCGAATTACTGCACCAACGGTAAAAGGTAAGCCAATTAGCGTCAGGCCCATCAGCAGGTTGATGATCAAATCACTTTTAGCTGGCCCCCCTTCATAGAAGACCTCTTCTGAGGTGGTGGTCATGAAAACAAACCTGCTTGATGGAGCAATCTGTCGCATTCTTCCAGCAATAGTGAAGATTCTGTCGTGGAAGAGCCCGGTTTGAGTCTGATTAGTAGCCAGTAATTGGCATGTTCAGATGCGATTTCAAGCCTGTGTCTTAAGTGGTCGTGCAGTCGTCGACGCAGACGATTGCGAATAACGGCCCGTTTGCTCACTTTGCTGCTGATTACAACGGCACAGCGACATGCCAGGGATTTCCTGTTTCGGTGGGGAGCTTTAAGCAGCTGAGGATCTGCTTTTACGACACGAAGGACCATTGCGCTTCCTTGAAAAGGTTGACCCCATCTCTGAAGGCGTGAAAAACATCGGTTACCCCTCAATCTCATTGATGCAGGTAGCACCATCGGACGTTGGCTTCAATGGGCAAAGGGATGATTCAGTGATCTGTTCCCAATTTATGTGGGATTTCAGACTGCAAGACGACTGCGGCCTCGCTTGCGGCGACTACGTATCACCCTCCTGCCTGTGTGCGTTCGCATGCGTACTCGGAATCCGGAAACACGCTTGCGCTTACGGCTGGTTCCACCAAGGGTTCGTTTTGTCATTAAAAGAGAACGATGTCCAGCTTGAAGTCAGTCAGCCAATTTATCAGTTCAGTTGATGTCAATCAGCCAACTGCCAAGGTATCCCCCCATTGGTACATCACCAGGAGCTTGAGCGAGGGCATTGAACTGGAACATTCCACGTTTAGTGGGGTTGAATATTTTCATGACCACTGCGTAGGTATTGCCTGTTGGGATGGGGGATTCAGGGAAAACGTCAATACTTGTTTGGTCTTCAGATACCTCGAAGATTGCTGGAACCTGCTCTTTGCAGCGTGTCCGAGAGAGCATCCCCCCTAGGTTGACAAGGCAAAGGCTCAGCCTGTCTGAGGTGATCTTGGCATTGAAATAATCGGGGACTGTGATGGTCAGTTTGAGGATCGCGGTTTTGCGGTCTTTTGGCTTCAGCATCAAGTAATAGGTTGACCGATCACGCCTGATGGTTGAGCTTTGCCAGTAATAGAGCTTTTTGTAATCCGTAGAGTTTTCCCAGCGGAATTCAAGTAGCGAAGGTGTGCCTTGAGCCTGTGCTTTTGGTGGCTGGATGCCCTCAAGCATCACGCTGGTGCTGATTAGGCCAGCAGTGAGTCCGCCTACCGCGAGGGTGCCGGGAATACAACGCCTTACGAACGACTTAAGCATGTGTCTAAAGCGGGTGTTGGTAAGCACCGGCAATCAAAAGTAAACAGATTCTCCTGTGCTCTCTTCTGTGAATGACAACTTCTAGGCCGGCCTAGAAGTTGTCAGTTAGTGCTGATCTATCTGGCCTAAGCATTGCGGTCTCCCCAAGGTAGGGATGTTGAGGGGATTGATCTGCAGGCAGCCAAGCATGGGCAAGGATCCTGATACAGCGTTTTAGATCTCCTTCTACATACATTTGCTGGCAGTCAAGTAGTGCGATTGATTCCCATCCGTTTCGGCGGCGGGCAATTGCTGCAGGGAAACAAGCGTTCAGGTCAGCCGTTACGGAGAAGGTGATTGAAACGATTTGTTCAGGGGTGAGCCGGTTGCGTTTTATCAGCGTTGTGACTAGCTCGCTGACGGCTGCTTCGATGGCTTCAGCCGTATTCGCCAGGCTGGTTGTTGCACCCCTGAGCCCGCGTAACTGGAGTTCTCCGTTAGGGATGGCCATGGTCATGGCCGAAAAAGCCAGAGAACCTGGCCACTATTAGCAAGCTCCAGGTTGAGGAGCTCTGAAAGCTTGGCAAGAATTTTGCTGCCTGGTAGAAATCCTGCCAGTCGTTTTCTTTGGCGTCCGAGTGGGACCAGCTTGGCAGCGGCTTCATCTAGGTCGGCGATTTTGGCCGCTAGTTTTCGAGCATGTTCTTCATCGCCCAGTTCATCGACTAGACCCAGCTCATGGGCTTGGGCTCCGCTAAATACGCGGCCATCTGAGAATTTACGTACTTCTTCGCAGCTGAGTTGACGGCCTTCAGCTACAGCATTTACGAATTGGTCATAGCTGCTATCAATAAGCGACTGCAGAAGCTGACGTTCCTCCTCTGTCAGTGGACGATCTGGAGAGAGGATGTCCTTGTAGGTACCGCTTTTTACAGTTTCGAAGCGGATCCCTATGCGCTCAAGCAATTTCGAGAGGTTGTTGCCACGCAGAATTACACCGATTGAACCAGTGATCGTGCCGGGATTGGCAACAATTTTTTCTGCAGCTACCCCGACATACACACCGCCAGAAGCCGATACATTGCCGAAACTCGCAACTATGTGACAGCCCTTTTCTTTTACTCTGAGCAAGGCAGAGTGGATTTCCTGACTGTCGCCAACAGTGCCTCCTGGGCTGTCAATACGCAGTAAAAGAGCAGGGAATTCTCTTTCCTCAACCTCCTTTAGGGCTTTTAGAACCCGCTCGCGCGTAGGACCGCTTATTGGTCCGTCAATTGTGATGTGCGCAATGCGTCGGCGAGATTTGCGACGCCAGGTCCAGCCCATTTGATTCCTTCGTAGACGATTGGATCTTAAAAAGGAGCCAGCTGGCGGCCTTCATGTTCTCAATACGGCATTGGCTGTTGATGGTTCTGCCCTTTGCCCTTTGGGGTACGGCCATGGCTGCGATGGCGCCTTTGGTGATTACTGGCGGCCCTCTTGTAGTTGCTTGTTTGCGCCTTTTTCCAGCAGGAGTTGCAATCCTGCTGGCCTTGCCGTTTCTGGGGCGGCACTGGGGTATCGCCTCAACCGACAGGGTTTGGTTTTTGGTATTTACGGTTGTCGATGCAAGCCTTTTTCAGCTTTGCTTAGTCAAGGGCTTGGCTTATACCGGAGCAGGTATGGGTTCTGTACTGATTGATTCCCAGCCATTGTTGGTAGCTCTTCTTGCTCGCAGTCTCTTTGGAGAGTCAATTAACCCGGTTGGTTGGCTGGGTTTGATGCTTGGATTGGTTGGAATTATTTGCCTTGGTGCTCCGCCGGACTTGTTACGCCATTGGTGGTTGCTTGGCGAACAGGGGTCTGTAGCCAGTTTGTGGGATCCAGGTGAAGGGTGGATGCTCGCTGCAGCTGTTGCTATGGCTCTGGGCACTGTGTTGTGTCGGTATGCCTGCCGCAGCAGTGATCCTGTTGCGGTGACTGGTTGGCACCTTGTGGTGGGCAGTCTGCCTTTGATGGTCTGGCATGGTCTTGATCGCAGATGGCCCTTATGGCCTGATTGGACCAGCTTTGATTGGGGATTGATGGCCTATGCAAGCTTGTTCGGCAGTGCGTTGGCCTATGGCTTGTTCTTCTGGTTCGCCAATCGAGAAGAGCTCACAAGTTTCAGTTCCTTGGCTTTCCTTACCCCGGTTTTTGCGCTTGCTTCTGGTGGTTTTTGGCTGGGAGAAAGGCTTCAGCCTTTGCAATGGCTTGGGGTTGGATTGGTGTTGCTTTCGGTGCTTGTTGTGAGTCTGCGGCGTCGCCTATGGGAACCGGCTGAAGCTGATTAGGATCTGTTATCAGGGAAAAGCGGCGGATGAATTTCCATTCCTTGCGCTTAGCTAGAGAGCTAATCCTTTGTTGGGCCAGCCATCTGGCACTTCACAAGGCATTTGTATTGCGCAGGAATAGGGCTAGAGATGCCACCATCTCTCAATGGTGCTGACGTTTGCTGCAACGGTGGAGGTGTCCCCTTTACAACGGCGTCGAGGCCTCCTTCTGATCTTGGCGTTGGGTGTGGCTATCTGCCTTTGGCAGTTGGGCGCTTCTGGCTTGGTTGATGAAACCCCGCCGCTTTTTGCTGCGGCAGGTCGTGCGATGAGTTCCACAGGAGATTGGCTCACGCCCAGGGTTAATGGCCTGCCTCGCTACGACAAGCCTCCGCTGGTTTATTGGCTGATGGGTTTGGTTTATGCCTTGCCCGCTCAGCAGGTTTGGGACCCCCTAGGCACATGGGCGGCACGCCTTCCTTCTGCGCTTGCATCTCTTTTGATGATGCTGGCCCTTGGTGAGACTGTGATGTGGGGGCCCCAGAAAGGTGATGCTTACCCGCGCCGCACGGGTGTTGCGGTCGCACTCGCCTTTGCGCTTTCGCCTTTGGTAATGCTCTGGAGTCGGGTTGCAGTTAGCGATGCATTGTTTTGCAGCACCTTGGGTGTGAGCTTGCTTCTCCAGTGGCGTCGTTTCGCTAGTCCGAGTACCCAGCCATGGTGGATCGCCTGGATTGTTTTGGGTTTAGCAGTGCTGACCAAGGGGCCAGCGGCTGTCGTGCTGACTGGGATGGTGCTTGTTCTATTTGCACTACTGCAGTGGAATCTGGCCATCCTTTGGCGACGGCTGCGTCCACTGCCCGGTTTGCTGCTAACTGCCCTGATTAGCCTGCCTTGGTATTTGGCGGAATTGCTTGTCGAGGGACAACCCTATTGGGACAGCTTTTTTGGATATCACAATCTTCAACGCTTCACATCGGTAGTCAATAGTCACCTGCAGCCTTGGTGGTTTTTCGGGCCTGTATTGGTGGTTGCTTCTCTGCCATTCACTCCCTTGTTGTTCCTTGGCCTGTTGCAGGCCTTTGTTCCAGTCAGCAGAGGTGGTGCGCTTTGTAAGTCAGAGCCTGAGGAGTCTCTGCAGAGCTTTGCGGGCTGCTGGCTTTTAGCTGTATTGCTGTTATTTACTTGTGCGGCCACCAAATTGCCTAGTTACTGGTTGCCTGCTACACCAGCAGCTGCACTGTTAATTGGCTTGGCAGCAAGTGCCTCTCCTCAACAGCGGCCGGGCCTTGCTTGGGCATGGGGCGGGTCAGTTGTTTTGGCTGGGTTATTGGCTGCAGGGCTGTGGGCTTCACCGCTCTGGGTTGAATGGATTAATGACCCGGAAATGCCCACACTCGCGACAGATTTGCTTGCTAGTGAGCTTGTGCTTAGAGCAGCGGTTTTTTTTAGTGTCTTGGTTTTGCTTGGGGTTTGGTTGGCGTGGAGGCCGCGGCCAGGGCGCTTGCTTGCCCTTCAGGGGCCCTTAGTTGTTTTCCAGTTGTTTGCTTTCTTGCCGATGTGGGCTTTGGGTGACAAGGTTCGCCAGTTGCCTGTAAGGCGAGCTGCCGAGCTGCTGCTCGCTTCTCAGAAGCCTCTTGAACCATTGGTGATGGTCGGAGCAATGAAACCTTCTCTTCATTTTTATACCGATCAGGTAGTGGTTTATGAGGGGCGCTCTGAGGGGGCACTAGTGAACCTGGCTGATCGTTTGCAAGAAGAAGAACGTCAGGGATGGTCAGGCCGGCCTATTGAGGGGCCAACAGGATCTCCAACAGCTCTAGTGGTAATTGATCAGGGCACAACACAGCGGAGGCATTGGCAGGGTCTTAAGCCTGAGCTGCTTGGCGAGTTTGGGATTTATAAGGTTTGGCGGTTGGATCGTCTCAATCTGGAGATGCGAGCAAATCAGCTAAAGGCCAAAGACTTCCAGACCGATTGGCGTCAACCAAGACCTGAGCGTTACTGATCGACTGGCTTTTGCTATTGAAGAAACTAATTCTCTCTGCGCTCTTTCTTGTTTTCCACCTTGTTTAGTTCAAGGGTGAGCTCACCTTGCAGCGTGATGAATTCAAACGTTTATCTGTGGCTGGGCTGGTCCTGCAAGCTGTTTACTCCTACAGAAACCACATTTCCCCCAGAGGGCCATCTCTCCTGCTGGTGCAGGGCTGCCGCAGCTATCGCAGGAGGCCATTCCATGTACATCAATTCTGCTTGGATGGCGCGCCCAGATGCTTGCTTCACTTTCTGGCTTTGGGGTGTCCTTGGGGTGATGTTGCTGAATACGTAGATCCTTGACCTCATGACCCGCTGCGCGCAGGGCCGCCAAGAGTTGGGGGCGGTTGTAGAGGAGGGCCTGTCTCCACTGAGGATGGCTGGCGCCAATAACAAGAATTCCTTGCCGGAAGCTCAGTGGTTGGCAATGGGGAGCAAGTTGAGGACCTGCTAAGCGGGGCCATTCTTGCCAGAGACCAGCTATAGATCCTTTTTGTCGCCAGTCGCGTTTTAGCCTGTCAAGGCAGCTGGAGAGGGACGTAGCAGGAGCCGGAGGAGCTTGTTGAAGCACTTCTCCTCGACCAAATCTTTTGCGTTGCTGATCGGGAGCTATGGCCATCTCAAAAGCTTAATTGGAGTCTCCAGCCAAGCTCGCTAGCCTCCATTAGGTCTTTCCAATGCCTCCATGGGCTTCTTTGACCGGCTTAGCCGGCTATTGCGTGCCAACCTCAACGATCTTGTCAGTAAGGCCGAGGATCCCGTCAAGATCCTTGATCAGTCGGTTGCTGATATGCAGGCCGATCTGGTCAAGTTGCGACAGGCCGTTGCTATGGCTATCGCCAGCCAGAAGCGACTTCGCAACCAGGCAGCTCAGGCTGAGGGCCAAGTCAAAACCTGGTACGAACGCGCCGAGCTGGCGATGCAGAAGGGCGAGGAGGATTTGGCCAGGGAGGCACTTAATCGTCGCAAGAGCTTTCAGGAATCCTCAACTGCGCTCAATACTCAGCTCAATGGACAAGAAGGGCAGGTTGAGACGCTAAAGCGCAGTTTGACGGCTCTTGAGGGCAAGATTGCGGAGGCCAGAACGAAGAAGGACATGCTCAAGGCTCGAGCCCAGGCGGCTCAGGCTCAGCAGCAGTTGCAGAACGCCGTTGGCGATCTCGGCACTAATTCCGCGATGGCAGCCTTCGATCGTATGGAAGACAAGGTTCAGGCTCTGGAAGCCAGCAGTCAGGCTGCCGCAGAGCTTGCTGGTGCTGATCTTGAGAGTCAGTTCGCAGCTCTAGAAGGAGGAGACGATGTAGATGATGAGCTCAATGCTCTACGTCAGCGACTTGAAGGGCCCCCTCAAGCGGTGGCTTTACCCGCTGCGGATACTGCTTCATTGCAGGGCAGTAAGGATGCCAGTGGCCCTGAGGTGGAAGCCGTGAAGGTGGCGGAGGTAGATGCGGAGTTGGAGGAACTAAAGCGCGCTATTGACAAGCTCTGAGTAAGCATGAACCTCATCGGCAAGGCATATCACTGCTATGGGTCTTGCCTCCATGTTTAAGTCCTTGCTGAGAGGGTTTTACTCGATTGACTGATTGCTAAAACCTAGTTTCAGGGTTTTGTTGATGGCGACTTCTAGGCGACTGGGGAGATTGGGGAGGGGTGTTTTTGATCGCAATGATCGCCGCAAGCAGGCTTATCGATACACCAGCGCTGGCACTGATGCCTTGCCTCTGGTGGACTTATCACTGGGATCAACAGATTTACCTCCTCCTGCTGTGGCCCTCGAGGCCATCGAAGACGCTTTAAGGACTCCTGAGAGTTCTTCCTATTGCTTGCAGGCTGCTACGAGGCCCTTCCGCGAGGCTGTCGCTGCCTGGAGTAAGAGGCGTTTTGGCGTCAGCGTTGATCCGGATCGTGAAGTGTTGTTATTGGTTGGTTCACAGGAGGGAACTGCCCATCTGCCTTTGGCGGTTCTAGATCCTGGCGATGCTGCCTTAATTCTCGATCCCTCTTACCCCTCACATCGGGGGGGACTGGTTTTGGCTGATGCTCGAATTGAACGATTGCAGTTACGACAGGAGCAGTGTTGGCGACCTGATTTCAACGCTTTGAGTAACAGCAAGTGGGATCAGCTGCGGATGATGGTCTTTGGCTTTCCCCATAATCCCACCGCTCAGGTGGGGGAACAAAGCTGGTTGGCGGAAGCTATGGAAAGGGGTATCCGTCATCAGGTGGTGGTCGCTCACGACAACCCTTATGTGGATTTAGCGCTAGAAGGTGATGCGCCAGCCCTTTTGCTTTGTCCTGGTTGGCGGGAATGGGGTATTGAGTTTTTTTCTTTCTCTAAGGGCTGGTGCTTAGGGGGGTTTCGCTTGGCTTTTGCGATTGGTGCTGAACCCTTGATCACAGCACTGCGAGAGCTAAAGGGAGTAGTTGATTTCAATCAGTCTTTGGCTTTACAGCGAGGTGCCATAGCAGCTCTTTCTGATGCCCCAGATTGGCCGCAGCAGATTCTTGAGGTCTATCGAGAGCGTCGAGACAGGACCCTTGCAGCTCTTGGGGCTTTGGGTTGGCATGTTCCTTGTCCATCGATGGCGCTTTATCTCTGGCTGCCTGTTCCAGCCTGGGCCAAGCAGCAGGGCTTCAACGACGAGACTCTGGCAGCCGATCTTTTGGATCGCACTGGCATTGCTTTGACGCCTGGATCAGGTTTTGGCTCCGGTGGTGATGATTGGCTGCGTCTTGCTTTAGTTCAACCGGTGGAAGATTTGGAGGCGGCAGTTGCCCGGATGGGGCCTTGGTGGCATGCGCACATTTGAGCCATGGACCGGTGCTGCTGCAGTAGCTCGTCAGTGGCGTACCCAGTCTTTCGGGGCTAGGCCCTGGCAGTTGCGCTGGCAGCCGGTTTGCGCAAGTACCGAGTTGGAAATGTCTACTTGGCTTCAAGAAAATCCTTTACCAGCAAATCAACCTCGGGCACTGTTCGCTGATCGTCAGACCCATGGCAGAGGGCAGCGTGGTCGAATCTGGCAGGCCCCGACTGGTGGGGTTTGGATCAGCGCCGCTTTGCCCTGGACTGAGCCTCATCGTTCTGCAGGTATTTGGGGTTTGGCTGTGGCTGTGGCGCTGGCTGAACGGCTCGAGCGGCGTGGAGTGCCTGTGCGTATCAAGTGGCCAAACGATTTGCTGGTAGGAGAACGCAAACTGGCTGGTTTATTACCGAGATTGGTTCATCGTGGCAGCAGTGTCAGATTTGCGCGGATTGGTCTTGGCCTGAATGTTTGTAACCGTGTGCCAAGGGAAGGTATTGCTCTGCTCGAGATGCTTCGGCCAGGTCAGTGTGATCCTTTGATCTGGACAGCAGAAGTGCTTTGGGCGCTGGATCGTGCCATGGCTCTAGTGGTTCATGCTGATTTGGTGCTTGCTCAAGCAAAGAGTCGTCTTTGGGCAAAGCAAGTTCGTGATCCCAAAGGTGGTGAGTTGTGGGAAGTGATCGGATTTGGCCTAGATGGGTCTCTCTCTCTGCAGCAGGGTTCTCAGATCACCAGTTGGAGCCGCTGGGGTTAAGCAAACAAGATCTCGTTTTTATAATCTCTCCCAAAGAGACTCTGATCGGGTGTTGATTCGCTTGCCTGCTACTGCTGGGCTGATCGCCTTGTTGTTGGGCTTATCGGTACCTCTGGTTTCAAACTCTCAACGATTTGATCAGTCTCTTGAAGAACTAGAGCGCAACAGGGTTATTACATCTTCGGAGCGCAGAGAGTTAGAGGGCTCTTCGATGGGTCGCTCGATTAATTCGGATCATTTAAAGAAGGCTTGTAGCAGTGGTGCACTATCGCGACAGGAATGTGCGACTGGTGTCGTTTTGCGCTCAAGGGCTCGTCGAGGTCGAACTAAGTTCACCTTGCGGCGGCGGGGACCTGGAGGTCAGCTGTTGCCACCTCTTACGGTTCCGGTTTCGGCATTGCTGGCAGGCTCTGGGCGTGGCTTCAGCTTGGCTTCAGTTTTTGCAGTGACTCCTAGGCCTCAGCCCTTGCAGGGCAATGGAGACCGTCAGCTTCTTTTCCCGATCATTGGCGGGGCATTGACCAGTAGTGATTTCGGTATGCGTTTGCATCCTGTGATTGGCAGTTGGCTGATGCATGCGGGTAGGGATCTGGCCGCACCAGAAGGTACGCCTGTTGTCGCTGCATTAACGGGAACCGTTATCAGTAGTGGCCTAGCAGGGGGTTATGGCATAGCAGTGGAAATTGAACATGACGCTCCGCGTAGGCGCACTCTTTATGGACATCTCTCAGAGATTTATCTGAAGCCAGGCCAGCGAGTTCGCCAAGGGGAAGTGATTGGTCGGGTTGGCAGTACTGGACTAAGCACCGGTCCTCATCTTCATTTCGAATTGCGGCGCCCTCAAGGTGGTGGCTGGGTTGCGATCGATCCAGGTGAGCTTGACCTGAATCCACTCACTGCTTCAGGCCTTGATACGGTTTCACTGTTGGTCGGTCAGTTGATCGAGAGCCTCGAAAGGAATTGATTTTTTACTATTGCTCTTGACGCAGGATGAAGCCAACGCCGCGGACTGTGTGAATAAGAGTGCAAGCATCCTTTTGCTCAACTTTTTGGCGCAGATAACGGATGTAGACGTCTAGAAGATTGTCGTCTCCGAAGAAGTCTTCTCCCCACACAGCTTTCATGATTGCGTCACGTTCATGAACCTTTCCGGCTCCAATCATCAGGAAATGTAGTAACTCATATTCTTTTACGGAAAGTTGAATTGTGCGCTCGCCGCGGGTTACATCTCGGGTGCTGGTGTTCATTTTTAGGTCTGCTACTTGCAGGGTCTCTGGTATTTGCTCGACATCAGTTTCTCCGGAAAATTTCTCCGCCCTTCTTTGCATGGCTCTTAGCCTGGCCATGAGCTCTTCAATGGAGAAGGGCTTGGTTAGATAATCATCAACTCCGGCATCCAGTGCCTTGACACGATCTGTGACGTCGTCATTACCTGTGAGCATCAAGATCGGTGTCTTAATGCCACTAGAACGTATGCGTTGGCATACATCAACACCTGTGAAATCAGGGAGGTTCCAATCAAGAATAATCAGGTTTGGGGGTGGTTCACTTCGAGCTTTGATCAGTCCTGAGGCTCCGTTTTCGGCCACGCTTACCTCATAACCCTCTACATCGAGCTCTAGTCGCAGAAGCTCTGTAAGCCTCGGTTCATCATCCACCAATAGGATCCTGGTTTTAGGCGGTGATGCGTCAGTCATTTAGATGATTGGCCTGGTTTCTACTTAAGCAGTTCCTCTGATCGAGGTCTTGTGCTTTCAGGGATTTATAGGCGAGCTCCTTCTTCAGGATGTTCACCCATTTAGAAGGGTGGGAAGTTTCTCGAAGAGATCGGGTTTGATTACATAGCCTTCTGCACCTGCCTCGAGGACCTGGCGTTGTTTGTTGGGGTCACTGAGGGCAGACACGACAAAAACACGCGGAAAGTTTTCACGGTCATATTGCTGTTGGAGTTGCTGTAGGCATTCCAGTCCATCCATCCCTGGCATCATCAGGTCCAGCAGGACCAAATCAATGCTCTTTAAAGAGGCAGTATCGAGGAAGGCTTCGGCCGATTCGAAGCTCAAGACGCAATGCCCCTCGTCTTGAATTTCTTCTTTGAGTAATTGGCGAACCCTGGGGTCGTCATCGACTATTGCCACGGTGAGGGGAGCGCGCTTTACCGGCGATTCCTCGCTATTTGGCTGCATTTTTTGTTGATCCTTGTGTTGAGTTGATATCCATGGCAACGGCTTAGCTAATGGCAGCTAAGCGATTCAGACCTTAATGACTCGGCCATCGTGGAACCTGGCCACCCGGTCTGCCCTTGCAGAAACATCGTTTTCGTGGGTGACCAGCACCAGAGTGATTCCCTGATGATGCAATTCATCGAAGAGGTTTAGAACATCTTCTGTAGTTTGAGAATCAAGAGCACCCGTGGGTTCATCAGCTAGCAGTAATGCTGGTCGGTTG
>Ga0208894_1000601_pt1 | contig 25088 bp, 22 predicted proteins | sample ETNtaG_12_FD_185752 | JGI IMG/M metagenome (GOLD analysis project Ga0208894, IMG submission 185752) | Marine microbial and viral communities from oxygen minimum zone, Eastern Pacific Ocean - ETNP201306SV49 (SPAdes) (version 2) | ecosystem: Environmental > Aquatic > Marine > Oceanic ...
CAACAACTGCGAGATTAATCACAGATCCGTCTTTATTCAGGTCTTTTCGACCGAGCGCATCAACTACATCCTGTCCCCTAGACGCCACCATCAGGTCTTTCAGGTTGCTCTTCAACCATAAATGTCGCCCGTAAAACACAATTTAGAACACGTCATGGTCATGTTCGTGCGCTACTTGATAATGAAACATCATTTCGGAACATTTGGTTGAATAACTATGGCTCTCGACATTCAGTCAATTCGAGCTGATTTCCCTATTCTTGGACGAGTTCTCCCAAATGGTAAAAAATTGGTATATTTCGACAATGCAGCAACCTCTCAAAAGCCGAAATGTGTTATTGAAGCGATGACTCAATACTATGAGCAATACAATTCAAATGCACATCGAGCCAATCACACACTGGCCGATGAGGCTACAGCAGCCTTGGAAAATGCCCGGTTGAGTATTTCTCGATATTTTGGTACAAGTCCAGCTAACCTAATCTACACTAGTGGAGCTACTGAAGCAATCAACCTTGCAGCCTATGGCTGGGCTAGATATAATCTTGAGAGAGACGATGTTATTGTAGTCACAGAAATGGAGCACCACGCTGATATTGTACCTTGGCAGGAAATGAGTAAAGAGAAAGGAATTGAACTTAGATATGTGCCAATTGATACCAAGACCTTCACGTTAGATATGGATGCTTTTGAAGTTGCACTAGAAGGTGCAAAACTGGTATGCGTAGTACATACAAGTAATGTTCTAGGAGTTCGCAATCCCGTAGAGGATATAATTGAGAAATCTCATGCAGTTGGTGCTAGAGTATTGATTGATTGTGCACAAGGAGCGCCACATGAAAGAATATTCTTTGACAATTTAGGAGCTGATTTCGTAGCCATTTCAGCACACAAAATGGCAGGCCCGACTGGAATTGGTTGTTTGCTTGTTAAGTCGGAAGCCATGGAACAGATGGGGCCGTTCATGACAGGTGGTTCGATGATTCGTAGAGTTACAACCGAAGGTTCAGTCTTCCAAGAAGGACATGCAATGTTTGAGACTGGGACACCAAGGATTGCAGAGGCTATTGGTTGGGGTGCTGCAGTAGAATGGCTGAGTCAATTCGATATGCGAGAGGTACATTCTCATATCCAAGATATTGCATCATGGACTGCAGATCAGATGCTTGAAATTCCTGGAATAAGAGTATTTGGCGATCCGAGTTTACCCGGCTCTAGTGGTGCCGTCTCTTTTCTTCATGATTCAATTCAGTCCCAAGATCTTGCATTCTTGCTAGATGAGGGCGGATTTGCTGTAAGGACAGGGCATCATTGTGCCCAACCTTTGATGGATGCTCTAGGTGTTCCATCGACAAATCGCGCCTCCTTCTGGATTTACAATACTCTTGATGAGGCCCAAGCATTTGTCTCTCATTTGCGATATGTGTGTGAGCGTTTCACTTGAGTGTGATGGACAAATTGAAGAAAGTCAATCAGGAGGGGCAATTATGACAGAGAGGCAATGGCCTGAGCATCTCGATGCGGTAGTTGAGGAATTCCAAGGCTGCTTCGATGCGATGGAGAGGTACGAGTTATTGTTTGAGTATGCCAAAAAGAACCCTTCCCCTCTGTCTGAAGATGAATGGACTGATGCGAATCAAGTTCAAGGCTGCCAGTCCCGGGCCCATGTCGTGTGTTCAATTGACCAAAATGGACATTTCCAGATGCGAGGAGGTGCGGATGCTCAAATTGTCCAAGGTCTGATTTCAATAACTGCCATGGCTGTAAATGGAATGTCTTCCACAGAGGTGTCTAATCTTTCACCTAAGTATGTTGAAGCGATGGGAATCCGAAATTCACTTACACCAAGTAGAGCCAATGGATTTCTAAATATGTTTGAGCGAATCCGCTCAGAAGCGGAGAAGTTAGGGTGATATCATGGTTGATGAGTCGGCTATTCGTGCTTCATTAACCGAAGTTGAAGACCCTGAGATGAAAATCTCAGTTATTGATCTAGGTCTCATATATGGTGTGCGAATTGAAGAGAGCCATGCTGAGATTGATATGACCCTGACTAGCCCGGGCTGTCCAGTTGCCCCTGAACTAATGGCAGCAGTTCACCGAGCAGCCTTGGCCACTGAAGGAATAGATAGTGTTCATGTGAACTTGACATTTTCACCGCTTTGGGACCCCAAAATCCATGCCACAGAGGATGGAAAATTCGAACTGGGCATTTTCTGACACTTGTTTTATTCAAGTATCATCTCAGCAGCACGTATAGTATTGGCCATTAGCATTGCAATAGTCATCGGACCTACACCTCCAGGGACTGGAGTCATGTATCCTGCTACTTGAGCCGCTTCAGGGTCAACATCTCCAGCCAATCGGCTTCCGCTTTCTCTTGATTCATCATTGATTCGGTTTATCCCCACATCAATGACTGTAGCTCCGGGCTTAATCCAGTCTGCTTTTACTGTAGTCGGTCGTCCTATTGCTGCGACCACAAGATCGGCTTCGCGGCATATTTCTGCTGCATCTTTAGTTCTAGAGTGTGCTATAGTTACAGTAGCATCGATACCTTTCTGTGCTAGCATTAGTGCTAGTGGCATACCAACAATTCTCGATCTTCCTATGACTACTGCTTTGGCGCCTTGAAGATTTATTCCAGCATCGTCAATCATAGCCATAACTCCTGCTGGCGTACACGGTAGAAGGCCATCGGACTGTCCCATCACTAAGCGTCCCAGATTCATAGGATGGAATCCATCTACATCCTTAGATGGGTCAATTGCTTCAGTTATGGAAAGTTCATCCGTACTAGGTGGTGTCGGGCTCTGAACGAGTATGCCATGGATTGAATCGTCTGAATTTAACTCATTTACTACCTGCATGAGTTCTTCTTGTGAAACGTCACTTGGTAGGTCAATTCTAGTGCTCTTTATTCCACATCTCTCACATGCACGCTGTTTGTTTCTTACGTACACATGACTGGCAGCATCATCACCGGCTAGTACAACTGCCAGATGAGGTTCGACCCCTCTCGATTTTAGCGAAGCCACTCTTTCAACAAGAGAATCCTCAATCCTCAAACCTAGTGCCTTGCCATCCAAGAGTGTAGCACTCACGTTCTTGGCGTAGGCCAAACCACCATTGACCTTTCCTTGTCTAGATACCCGAACTAGATGTGGGATTTGGAGCCCCAGGAGGGATTCGAACCCCCGGCCGTCTGATTACAAATCAGATGCTCTACCAGGCTGAGCTACTGAGGCAGTAGTCCTCGCGGTTCGCCTCCGATTCTTGAACCCTACACCCGTGATGGTACCCTGATAGGGGCCAACTTCAATGGTTGAATCCCCTACCAATGTGCGTTGTCAGCACCTTCCCACTCACCGACGTCTCATCTTCGGACGAATACTGTAATCGCTGCTTGGGCTTGTTTAGTTACTGGAGCCGGTGTTATTCTCGGGGTTCCGGGTGATCCATTCGCTCTCGCTTTAGGCACACCTATTGCAATAGCGGGGGTAATCTTGTTATTCATAGGATTAGGAATGAAAACTGAATCAAGTATCAATCCTGAAAAGGTTGCAGCATGGGCACCAGATGCTGTTCCTATGCCTGATGCTGGTCGTGCAATGTATCGTATTGATACCTCACTTGACCCACCTATTCGTAGTTCCATATTGTGTGGTCGATGCGGCCATTTAGAGTGGGTTGATGGAAGCAAGCCATCTTCCTATGATTGTGTAGATTGCAGGACCCCGCTTTGGATTGCAGAGGAGGAATGACCCTCTTAGAGGGGCTCTCAAGTGGCAATTATGAAAGAGAGGGTACTTGAGCGCGAGAGGCGAGGTGAACACATGGAGTTGGGTAATAACGAGCGGAGGATGCTCAAGTCTATGCTATCTGACTCTTCTAAATCTTGGAATTTAAGTGACTTACTTGAAGCGACAGGATGGGATGATCAAGTCCATGTTGCGGGTGCGGGAAAAGCCCTATCCGAAGATGGCTTAGTGGAGGTTTTGGAAACTACTGAGAGTTCCGTCACTCTTGGTTCAGAGGGGGAGAAAGCCGTTTCGGAGGGCTTACTCGAGGCTCGTATTTGGGATTGGATGCAAGATGCCGAAGCAAGTGATAGAACCATGCAAGGACTATTTGCAGCAGGTTTTGAGCGTCATGAGGCAGGACCTGGAATAGGACTTCTCAAGTCGCTGGGCGTCAAAATTGATGCCGGATCATTCGTTTTCGATGATACCTCAAAATTGAGTGACATAATAGCAAAACGTTCTGCATTCATCGAGAGTCTCTCTTCAACTCCTGCTAGCAAAGAAGACCTCGACTCCGAATTAATTTCTCATTTTTCAGGCCGTAAGAATCTGATTTCTATTGAAGAAACAACAATTCGTACATGGACTCTTACTAAGAAAGGCTCACAGATGGACGCCTTGGAATTAGGTGAAATTGAGCAGATAGGTCAGTTGACACCTGAAATCCTTCAAGGTGATTCTTGGAAGCAGGCGGAATTCAAGCCATTTGATGTGAATGCTCCAGCCCCCATCCCGGCCGGAGGACGGCCACATCCCATGCAGGCATTGATTGAGCGGATACGCTCGGTTTTCTTAGAGATGGGCTTTTCAGAGATTGAAGGTGATTATGTTCAATCAGCGGGTTGGAATATGGATGCATTGTTCATCCCCCAATCTCATCCTGCTAGAACAATGCAAGATACCTTCTACCTCTCTAACCCCGAAAGGGTAGATTTGGCACCTGAAATGCTTGATTTGTGGGCCAGTGTCCATGAGCACGGCCATGACACTGGAAGTAAGGGGTGGGGTGCTAAATTCGACAAAGAAGAAGCTCAGAAGGCATTGTTAAGAACTCACACAACAGTAAATACAGTTCGTCATATTGCTGAGAATCCTGACGAACCCTGTAGGGTATTCGGCATTGGTCGAGTATTCAGGCAGGAAACTATTGATCGCACTCACCTCCCAGAATTCCATCAAATAGAGGGTATTATCCACGAACCTGACGCGAACCTACCAATGTTAATTTCTACTCTCAAAACCTTCTATGCAAAGATGGGCTATCCCGATGTCAGAGTTCGCCCAGCCTACTTCCCTTACACTGAGCCATCTGTAGAGATTGAAGTGTACTGGCGAGGTCAATGGCTTGAACTGGGTGGTTCTGGTATATTCCGCCCAGAGGTTACTGAGCCATTGGGTACTGAATGGCCCGTGTGTGCTTGGGGTATGGGGCTCGAGAGACTCGCAATGCTTGTCCTTGAATTGGATGATATCAGAGAGCTGTACCAACCGGACCTCGAGAGACTTCAGGATATGCCGATTCTCTGAGGCCATTTGCTGCCACAACGGCCATTGCAAGTAACGAGATGACAATAGCTCCACTATTTGGTGGCGTCTTGAACCAAGGAGAAATTACAGGTAGGATTTCACTCGACTGCCCTTGTCCGTCACCAGGTGGTGGGCCTGCGTCACAATCTTCGGGAGGAGGCCCTATTCCCGGTCCCCAAGTTTCTCCATGTCCAGCGCAGGGATCATCATCGCCACCTACGCCTTCTTGGCCGCCGTCGCTATTACCCGCTTCCATCACTCCTCTGTAACAGTAGATGAAGTATGGAAATCCTAAGTCGCCATCTCCATTTACCCAAGTTGAGTGATAGTGGTAGATTCCTTCAGGGTAGTCAGGGGTAGGGCTGTATACTCCATTACAAGCATCTAGGTCACCTAGTCCTGAGACATACTCGTAGTCGTCTATTCCATTGTAGCCATTTTCACCATCCTTAAGTTTGTATGAAGAAGTCATTTCTTTGGTATTACCGCCCTCATCCCAACCTACAAATCCGTAGATTGGGTAACCATCGAAAGCAAAACCGATTATTGGTGAATGGTTACTAACTGTGCGCGATGATTCCATACTGTAGTTCGCCCAAGTCTCTCCGTTGTCTTCATCAGCGTGCCAGTGCATACAGTTCGCATCAGCATGGTAGTGGTATTCCCCTCCGGGTCCAGAGTGTGCGTGACAGATTCCTAACCAGACTTCTTGCCGATCTTCTTCGTACTCTCCCTCTTGGTTTGCCACAGCATCTCCACCAGGGCCGTCTTCCGGTCCGAAGATAGGAACGCCATTTACTGCAACTGCAACAGGTCCTCTTTCTGGTGCTAGAGTACATCCATCGGATGATGTTGAGGGGTCACAACCAGTTTGATTTGTAGGCTCTAGTGGTAGAGTCCATTGGTGGTCCTCTTGAGCGCTTGCACAACACCCTGGCCCTGATTCTAGGTCATGGTTGGGTAGTCCATTAGAGTCAATTTGAATATGAGTTTCATTTAGAGTGAAAGAAAGTTCACAGATGTGATTGTCGAATTCTGTTGTATTGTAGTCGTCTATTCCTTCAACCTGCTCGGTTGAGTCACAAAGTAAGACTTCCGTCCACCAAATTTGACTACCAGTGCTATTGTCTTCAGGAGGTTCTTCATACTCACACGAACCATCATCAATCTCCGCATTTTCATTATAATTTGTCGCGGTGGAGTCCATACAGCCTTCTACAGGGGGCTCATCATATGTGCACGAGCCGTCGTCTTCGTCTGCGGCCTCGTCGTAGTTGTTGGCTTCAGGGTCGGTACAACCTGGTGTTGTCGTTGGATGATTTACGATAAAATCCACAACCGCAGAAGCTTCAGTAAATATGTTGATTCCACAAGTAGTTTCCATCACGATAGTAAGATTGTCTTGTAAATTATTGAATCCAAGAATGAACATACCATCTTCATCCATTGGCATTCCAAGACTACTTTCTTCAATATTCCCATCTGACCAAACGAATTCGCAACTTATGATGCTCGTATGCGAAAGGTTCCCCGTCAGTAATACATCATCACCATAATCTATAGTTGTAGGAAAATCGTCTAGAATAATCTCTGCAATTCCTTCTGGAGGATAATTGATTGTAAATTCGTTGAACCATCTAGTCTCCTGCCTTAGTGTATCTCTTGCAATTACCTTCAGGGAGTGTGCGCCTGCACCTAGGTTGCTAATGTCAACGATGAATGAACCATCTTCATTCACGTGATAATTAGTGACTCTATTTCCATCTAATGTAATGTCTAATTCAATTTCGTCTAGATTTTCATCACTGATAGTCACCGATATCGAGTCCAAGGTGCCAATCTCGAATTGACCGGGTTCATCTCCACTGATTACTGGCGGCAAGTCCCCTGGATCTGGCTCTATATCGAAATATAAAACTCCGACCATTACGCTGCCGACCATAAGTGCTGCAAGAAATAGGCTACGCGCCTGTTCTGCATTCTCCATATTACTCAATGAAATCGCAACACCATTTCAAGATATACCTGCAAATGTTTGCAATACTAGTAAAAACTTGCAAATCCGCCCTGAGCAGGGTAATCCAATTTATTCGTCCGCAAGAGTTTGTAAATCTTCAACAAATCCTTCTAAATCCCAAGATGTACCGGTATATGCAATTCTCTTGCGCATTTGCTTGTCTAGAATGAATGTGACAGTAGAATGTCCGACCTCATATTCACCGAGACTTTCAGAGTGAGGGTCGGTGCCATTTTCATCCTCTGTTGACCCTTCAAGTACACAGGACAACCAATCACCCTCAGGTCTTTCGTAACCGTCATCACACATACAGTGGGCACCACCACCTGAACCCATAACCCATCCTTTGCCATTGCAGTCTATTCCAACAGGTAACATGGAAACATTAGCACCTTGGGATACCCAAGCAATATGTGTGTTGTGATCAGCATTTGAGTCCAAGAAACCATCTTCTGCCATCGTCCAATCCCACGTTTCTAGATTCCATTCGTAAAGAGTCCAATTTACCTCGGAATCTAATGCTACACTATTTTCCTCACGAGCCATGCTATCGAGGTCAGATACTGTACTACTAAGACTCAGATTTTCGTAAGGATAGTCAATTTTTACAGTTGAGTTATTTTCATACATTAGCAGTACTCGATTTGTAGCATCTTCTGGAGGTGAACTTGCGGCAATGTGTTCGTTGTCAACAATAATATTCCAATCACTGTAAATCTGAACAAGTTGACTTGAACGCTCAGAAGTTAGGTGAATCCAGTCGTAACCCATCAATTCTGTCCATTCTGCTAGATGCTCGACGGTGTCACGTGCGGGGTCGATTGTTATCGAAATAAATAGAATCTGTTCTTCGTACCCGTCTAAGTTTTCCTTAGCCCAAGCCATATTGGCCGATATGGCAAGACAGATATCTGGACAAGTAGTATAGATGAAAGCAACAACAATGACGGTTCCATTATAATCGGAGAGTGTGAAGCTGTCACCATTCTGGTCTAGTAAAGTGAAGTCAGGTGCTGTTGGAGGTTCTCGATACTCAATTCCATTGAATTCTAGGTCTTCGCCGCCTTGTCCTTGACCTAAGCACCCCGTAATCATGATTGAAACGAGTAGTATAGATATGGCTGATTTATGCATAATCTCACTCTTCTAATAGGACAAGAATGTCTTCGATGACCATCTCAGCATTCCAGTCTGTATCGGCCCACCAAACTCTTTGATTTAGATTCTTGTCGACTATGATTGTTCCAGTTGTATGGTCCACCCAATAACTCAGTGGATGATGCTTTACTGTGACATCTCCTTGTTCCTCTTGTTGCGTATCTAGTCCGCAGCCATCATCATCAACAGACTCTCCTTCAGGGGTGTCTGCGCATTGATCAAAACCGTCAGCTATTCCATCTCCATCTTGGTCAGAATCATAAGTTGTGAGCCCTACATCGAAGTTCTGCCATACTGGTTCTATTTGTTCTAAGTCACCTGTAAGATGGGGCCAATCAAGGCCTCTTTCATCTGCATACTGATTGAGTACAGAAGAGTTGTCGGTCCAAGGGTCAACAGTAATTGAAATGATGGCTACTTGAGTCCCATAGGCCTCTCCAAGTTCATTGGAAACATAGTCTAGATTTGCACTTACTATTGGGCAAATATCCGGACATCTTGTGAATAGGAACGCTACAACAATGACCTTACCTTCCAATTCACTAAATTGGAATGTTTCTCCATTTTCATCAATGAGTGTGAAATCTTCAACAAGAACTGAAGGACTAATTTCATCTCCGTAGAATTCACTCTCTTCTTGACCCATGCATCCACTGAAAAGGAATCCGAAAGTTACGATAAAGGTCAAAATTTGTCTTAATCTATTATTCATTCTTCTTCCTCCTTTCCCCGGCGATTAATCCAGATAATTGCTGCAGCAGTAAAAGAGAGCGCTGCACCTCCCATCAGAAGGGTTCTGTCATCTCCTTCGTCATCTCCAGATTGTTGATTGCCTCCTGATTGATTATACCCGCTTGGTGGCAAGTTTTCAGTATGATTATCATTCATAATTCCCAGTCCAATTGAACCCCATTCCTGACCGTCTTGTGAAACTATTACGGTCAGTTCCTGAGCAGTCCAATTTTCAGGGTTGAGCCAAAGTCTACATTCATCATCAACACTAGATGAATTTGATGCTGCAATATCGCAACTCCATTCATTCACACCATCTCCGTCGAGATCTATAGTCAACACTCGGCTTTGGTTTCCAACATTGTAGAATACTAAAGTGTCATTTTGCTGAACAGTGGCCTGTTCTGGTTGTATTGATGAATTTCTCATGATAAAAGAGAATGTATCAGCACCATGAGCCGTTACTGATGGTGCTAATAGCAAAGTCACCAAAATGGCGGCAACGAACTTAATTCGCATCGCTTCACCTCATTCATCTTCAATTGCTTCAGCCGACCATAGTGCTGGATAATCAAAGCGGGAATCGTAATCTTCATCGAATTGAACTACATAGACTCCACTTACCATCTCGGAGATGTAGATGAATCCACGTGGGTCATACTGTAATCCCCAATCGAACGGTATCATACAAGATGCCCAGCAATCAGCTAAATCATACTGCAAAGTTGCAGCGGGGTCTTCTATCCAAGTAGGTCCCGCTGGAAGGTAGTATCCTATCGTGTGAGTTTCTGCCAAATTCTCAATGGCTTGAAATCCTCTATCTGGTTCTGGATGTCCATTTTCCCATTCAATCTCATCCCATATTTTTCCGTGATCGGTCACCCATGTTCCGGCATGATAGTGAGCCCAGTATACGTGACCATCCGCTCCAGTATCACCATTGTGAGGGCTGAATATGTAACCTCCGGGAATATAATGCTGAGGATGACTACTGCCATTTTCAAGAGTTCCTTCACCAGGTAATCGCCACTTGGATACAAGGAATGGTTTGGCAGGGTCGGTCGTGTCTATTGTCCAGACATAACCTGTATGATTCGCATTCGAACCATATTCTGGTGCGATGTAAGTGAAATGCCTCCAATTGATTCCAAATGTTGCATCATCTGGTCCTGAACCACATTTTTCGGGCCAAGTTTCCATCGGGTCGATTTCACTTATTCCCGAGCAGACAAGATTGTCCATAGGTACAGCGTAGTGTATGTTGTCGTTCCCTTGATTGGAATCTAACCACTCTTCGGGACTCATGTTTGCGTGCCCGCCCCCATCTGGACCATACCAGCCGTCGTCAGCGGTCGGACATCCTAACCAGCGTCCAACCTCAGGCGGCCATGAAACTCCGAGTGGGTCGGCTACGGTAGGTGGGTCGCTAACATCGACTAGTCTAAGGCCAGCACCCCAATATGAGACAACCAGAAGTTTCTGTTTTGTTATTGGGTGTTCGAAGTAGACATTGTCATGATTGAAGATGGAGCCCCCACAGGTTGTGTGCGGTTCAGGTGTATAACCACCCCAACGAAGAATTTCACGGCTAGAGTTCTGTTGCTCATTGTTCTGATTAGGAAGCCAGGACTCTAGTCCCATTGGTACATAGAAAACCTGTGTTCCTTTGTAGAAAGTTCCCGAACTGCCTTCGACCATCTCAGGGTAGGGGTCTGCTCCGAATAGGAATAAGCTACATTCCTCACGAGGGTCTAATGCCCCATCCCAGTCACAATAAACATGTAAATCCTGATTGTGGAAGCCAGCAGGAGGGTTGTTCCATTCTGCAACCTTAACTGGGCTGGTTTTGTCCCCCACATAGATGACATCTAGTCGATTCATACCACTGTTAGCATCATCATCATTCGGAATTGGATCCAATTCACTATTGGTAAGTTCGTGATTAATCAGAACCCAGTTGTTGTCCGGGGTGACTTTTATGTCGATTATTCTGGCAACTTCTGCATAATAGGTTGAGAGCATCTGAATATTGTTAGGTGAACTGATATCGAGAATCTCAAATTGGTTGTAACTCGAAACATAAGCATAGCAGCCTCCTGTTCCGTCAGCATAAATTTCACAATCTTCATCGAAGTTTCCTTCTATCGATATCTCTGAGTTATCTCCAGGCGTCGGTCCTGTGTTCTTTGAGGATTCAAGACACGGTCTACCCATTGTATCATCGAATTCAGCAGGAGGTGTGACTTCTCCATCGCAGTTTAGGTTGTGATAATCGATAAGTTTGGTATTAGAAGTTGATAGTCTATGAGAAAAGAGATCGCTATGCGAGTGGTTCTCATCTTCAATTTCCATAACAGGGTCTACCCATCCTTCATTGTTCGAATCTGAACCATCCGGTTTGAATATAGCAATACAGCCACTCATCGGCGCGGCTACCATCAAAAAAACCATAATCAGCATTGGAAATTGAGTTGTTCTGGTCATGCAATCACCTTGGTAGCGCTCCCGCTGACCTAGCACAGCAATTCAATGCAGCGGTCCGTAGCGCCCTCTAAAGAGGGCGTATTTAGGCCTCTAAAGGCATACCATATGGTGAATCAATATCAAGTTGTACGATATAGAGTCCCGAGGTAATACAAGATAGGTAGGTGTATCCGTCATGGTATTCGGCAGCCCAAATGAAAGGAGTCCATCCGAATTCATAGTATGAGCTGTCTAGGGGCACTCCGTCCATTCCGTGTGGTAGGTTGTAACCTACTGTGGCCTGCATATGGGCAACTGAGCGATTCAAATCCTCTTCCAAACCAAGTGCCATCAATGTCTCTATGTCAACAACCCAGAGTCCAGCATGGTAACTTGAGAGATAGATTCGGCCATCCCAAGCCCCTCCGTAACTATTGTCGGGAAGGCCTGGTAGTCCAGTTTGGAAAATCTGAGTATCCGCATTGTGAGGGCTGAAAAGCAACCATTCCTCACCACCAGGGATGTGGTGTAATTCAGCGAAAGGCAACTCATAACCATGAATCAATTTTGGTTTGAATGTGACCTTTCCATTTACACTTTCATATTCAGTAGTGTCAAGCAAATATCCCATTCCAGTTCCCACACTAGTTTCTAGAACTTCAGTTGCAAGGAATGTCAGATGCATTTTCCCAGTAGGATATCCCAAATGTGATGCATCGACCATATCATCGATGGGTTCAGCATAGTGTATGTATGAGGCGCGGCCTCCATTCTCATTACTAGTGCAGCCACAATCCATTTCGCCATCTCCATCTAAGTCGGCGAATTCCATCCAAAGGCCAACTTCAGGCGCTCTCCATGTGCAGCCTGCTTGAGTTCCTCCCGAGAGTCTGCATAGTGAACCATGCCAGAGGTATTCGGCCATGTCCTTATTTGGATGAGGGATATCACTAACATCGAAAATCCGTAGCCCTGCTTCCCAGTAAGCTCCGTAAACATAGGTGCGTCCAAAACGTGGGTCATTCTGGTCTTCCCCCGGCCAAGTCTGAACGGTCATGTCGTGAATGTAAATCCAGCCTCCCAAAGTAGTCTCCCAACTGACTTCGGCCTCACCCACTTTGACGATTCGAGGCAGGTCCCCATAAAGGGCGAAGTTGAGGTGAGCGATTGTGATTCCGCCACAAGCATCACCCTGACCAACATCACACTGTTCGTAGTCGGGGTTGGCCACAAAGATGTACCATTCATTGTCAATCATATGTGTGTAGAGATTGTGAGGTCCACTGGGGTGGTCAGCATCATACCAAGCATCTACAAATTGAGGGTCAGTCTTGTCTGTAACATCCACTAAAGTCACGGTGACTTGAGCGGGGTCTCCCCATTCACCAACATTAGGGTCGGCATTCCCCGGATCTACTAATTGATTTTGAACGATGACATATTCTCGACCATTGTATTCAAGATACTTCACATCCAAAACTTGAGTATTAGGGTCAATGTAGACTCCGGTAACGGTAGTATTAGCCGGGTTTGTGACATCGACTATGTGTAATTCGGACCATCCAGCAATGTAAGCATAGGTCTTGCCATCAGGAGAATCTGCGACTTGAATTTCGGCATTTCCAGGAGCGGTTAATGGATTGAATGAAACTGGAACTAAGTTTTCGGTATACAATTCATGTTGGCTAGCATTTCTATGGTCATGCCCCTCTACATCGATTAGAGGGTCGACCATATTTTCAGAGGTGTTCGAATCGAGTGAATCTTCTGATGATAGCATCATCATTGCGACTCCACCAATCAAGAGAGTCAAGGCAAGTGCCCCTGCGATGACTGCCCGCTCGGTATCCATACTGTTCTTCGTGTCTGCGAGTCATGTTGAAGTCTTTGCTGCGCTACGAATGGACATGGCGAGAGCGCACCTGCTTGTTGGAATCCTGTTAATCGGGATATTGTTTAGCCCCTCTGCCTATGCCCATGACCAAAAAGAATACACTATAATTCTACATTCAGAGGGATCTAATCCTGACGGTGTGAATGGGGGGATATTGGTCGATACCGATTCACTTTTCTTTAGAAACCATGATTCTAGAGATGGTGCTATGCACCGTATCTTAGTCGATGCTAACTCTGATGGTGAATTTGAGGGCGTTGATGATTTTGACACGGGCTGGCTAAACACAAATTGTGAGAAGAATGAGACTGGTGCACTTGTTGATAGTGATTGCAAAACAGCCGCATTCATTGAACTCTCAGCCTCTAATGGATTACTACCTGGAAATATTTCTATGATTCACCAAATTGATTTTGAAGGTGTGGTTGATGAATATACATTCTATGCTAATTTCGCACTCGACGATCACACAGTAAATACAGACCCAGGAACTTCTTCAACAACTAATGAGGATACAGAATCTTCTCGAGATTCAAATCTAAGGGCTGTAATTCTGGTTTCAGTCTTTATCTCACTTCTATTAATCGTTAAACTAACTAACCCCAAAAACGATGATTGAATCCTTGTGGCTCAACGGTTGAACTCAAGAACCCCTGCCCGGTCGCCACGCTCACGGGGCGCTTAGATCAGCCTGGAAGATCGTCTGGTTTGCAACCAGAAGGCCGGGGGTTCAAATCCCCCAGCGTCCACCACCCTTAACCGAAAACAGTTAGTTAATGCTCAAACGCTTAGACTGCCGAAGGGTACAATTCGTTGAGTATCTTGAGCAGTCCTCTAAGAGTCACTTCACTGATCCCAGAAACCTTGCAAACTTCACTTTGTGTTCGCGGAGATGTACTCTCCTGGGATGCTCTGTAAAGTATCACACCTGCAATTCCAGAGGGCTTTTTACCCTGCCATGAGAGATTCTTACCGACTTTACTCCAAATGTCTCGAGTAGCGCCTAAAACTGTAGGAGGTAGCTGTAATTCTGAATGGAACTTCTCAAAGTATTCTTCAGGACCAGTTATGTGATGTGTTCCTAGATTACGTGCTACCAATCTAATAGTTCGCTTCAATTCCTTTTCTTCGACTTCACTACGCATGTCAAATGCTTCAGATATTTCTTCAATCCTTCGTGGAATCTTTGCCTCTCTAGCGGCTATGTAAACACAAGCCGCCGATACACCTCGGATACTTCGTCCGGTGACTAGACCATTTATCATGGATTTACGATACAAAGAAGCAGCCTGTTGTTCAATTTGAGGAGGTAAATCGCCTCGGTCACGAATAAATTGCATTGCCACGGTCAAATTACGTGCTCGAGAGTCACGAGTCTTGCTACGCTGGTCGATTCGCTGCCTACGTCGCCATTCTCTAGCTTGCTTTCCACTCATACCATGGCGCTTTGCTGCTCCAGATGTAAGGTCGATACGACTAATTTCACTCGAGAGACCTTTGTCAGATAGAGTGAGTGTTGTAGGTGATCCAACTCTACTTCTATCTGTGCCTTCTGAGTGGTTGACCCATTCAGCACCAGGATCTATCATATTCTCAGCAGCCACATAGCCACAGACGGAACATGTAGTCTCGCCACGTGTGATATCAGTATCCCATTCATCGCTGGCACAAATTTTACAGGAGCCAGACACAGCTTCGGTATTTCGTGCACGAGATGGCCTAGAACCGGGAGAGAACTCTTCTCTCCTATTAGTGGCTATCGAAGTGCTCTTCTTTCGTGCGCCCCGGCTCTTAGTACGTCGTTCCATCTTATCAACTCGCAGTTGTATAGTAGGGCTTCTATTATTTAATACTTTCTTCCTCATGTTTATTCCTCTTGTCTTCAAAATAATGATACTGAACCGAAGTTGTCTTCCCGAACCTTTCTTGCACCTGTTGTGGTTGGTTTAGTTCGTGACGAGCGGTAACCCGGTGCGCACAGCATTGTTTGATTGCCATGTAGAAGCGGGTGCGAAGCTCGTAGATTTCCATGGTTTTGAACTGCCAATTTGGTATAGCTCAATACAGGAAGAACATCTCTCTTGCCGTTCTGCAGCAGGAATGTTTGATGTATCGCATATGGGTTTCTTCGCATTCAAAGGCTCCAATGTCTCTGAATGGCTTGAGGGTATTTCAACTCAGAGAATATCTTCCTTCACTCCTTCTCGTTGTGGCTATACACATTTCCTCGATCATGATGGTAAAATAATTGACGATATGATATTCGCTGTGAAATCGGATTCAGAAATACTTGGGGTTCCAAATGCCTCGATGATATCTACTATGTGGGATTGGTTTCAAAAATTACTACCAAAGGATGGCTCTGTTGAGATTGTTGACTTGTCAGATCAAACCAGTATCATCGCTGTCCAAGGCCCTACAGCACCTGCTATAATTGGTGACGTTCTTGGTCAAGGCAATATGATTAGTCGATTCAAGTGTCACGAGATTATGGCCAATGACTTGGGCATTACTGGCTGGATTCAAGGTACTGGATATACTGGTGAGAGGGGTGTTGAGATTTTTGTTCCGAACAAACAGGCCCCTAAACTCTGGAGTGCATTAATCGAGGGTGGAAAGCCACATGGGCTTGTTCCTGTTGGACTTGGAGCAAGAGATACTCTTCGGTTAGAAAAGGGATATTTACTATCGGGGCAAGATTTTCTTTGGCCTGGTTTAGGAATTGGGGAGGATGAATCTCTGCCCAATGATTTTCTATCTCGCGACACAGCCGAGACTGCTGTCCCATTTGGTTTGGATATGGAGCACGATTTTGTAGGCCGCCAACGCGTTGTAGAATCTCTTGAATCTGGCTCACGTTGGCGTGGTCTGAAATGCCTTGAGAGAGGCCCCTCTCCACGTCTAGGTCATTGCGTATTGAAGTATGATTCTGAAGACGCTTCAATAGTAGGATATGTGACAAGCGGAGGACCTTCTCCATCTTTGTCTAGGACTGGGATTGCTATGGCATATCTTGATGATGTGCAAGTAGGAGATGAAGTTTGGATTCAGGCCAGTTCTCGCCGTAGAGTTAGGGCCGAGGTCGTCCAAACTCCTTTTGTTTGAGTAATAATTTTTACAATGGTGCCGGCGTAATGCTATTGGGTGAAAGGGTAGACAGAACATCTGAGGAGTAGTCATGGCTAGTCGAAATTTTCACGCGGTTGCTATCAAAAAACTTCAGGAAATACTAGCAGAGAAGGGATATACTGCTGAGATGTTGTTTGAAAAGTATGATATTGATGGAAATGGCTCTTTGGATATTCAAGAATTCCGAACCGCATTATCTGCGATTACAGGTCAAAGCGCTCCTGAACCAATAATCCGTGCCGTATTTGGTGTTCTTGATGAGGATGATAACGGTTCTCTAGAATTGCCAGAATTGTACGCATTAGTCGATCGCGGAAATTCTCCTGTGGCTGAAGGGGAAGTCGGCGGCATACAAATCTCCGGCCATTCTAATTCGGCCTACAATGGCTCTTATTCACGACAATCAGGTTTGATAAATGGTATGCCATGGTTCAAGAAATCAAATGGTTGTCGAATGTATTTTACAAATGCTAATACTTCAGCTAGTTCTTGGAATCTTGATGACCGTGAACAAGATGGTCAAAATGACTGGTATCGTGGTGGATGGACTAGAGCATCGGGTGGTGACATCCCAATTGGAACTAGAAGATGGGTCGGAATTGGTCAATTGACAATTAGTATGACCGGAGATGAACCATCCATCAGCCCATCTGAGGTTAGTGATGAAAGTACATCTTCGATTCGTCTTGAAATCGCTAAATCAAGATATTTCTCCAATGAAGAAATTGTTATCGATTTCACGGTTCCTGAATTGTCTCACGATGCTTGGATGGGAATCGTTCCTGCTGAAATCCCACATGGTGATGAGGCTGTGAATGACGAGCATGATGTTAGTTACAAGTACCTTCAAGGCGCAACAATTGGAGAATTTTCATTCCCCAATCCAGGGCTAGGTGATTGGACTATTAGACTCCATGATAAGGACGAGGGTGGGCGAGAGTTGGCATATGTAGAATTCAACGTGGGGCCTCTTCTTGCTCCCGTTGAATCATTGAATGAGAATTTTTCCGAAGAGAATTTTGTTAGTGACATCGCGTTAAGAGTGGAGGCAGTAGCTAATAATCCTGAATTGACCATACAAGAGGCAAGGCAAGTTGCTGATGCAGAGGTTGAAGAGAGAATCCAAAAACTCCCCTTCTTTATGCAAGCATCAGCACGGAATATTTGGTCTGAAAAGGCAGAAGAAATGGTACTGGCCACGCGCTCTCATATCCCCGAAGCGGCAGATTTGGCTAAGGGGGCCGCAGTAGCAGGTCTAGTTGGAGGGACAACCGCAGCGATTGTAGCGAATTCGACAAACTTAGACATTCAAACCCCTCAGGAAGCAGCAGTTGAAGCAGTGATTAGAGATGTCGCTGATCGAACAGTCGAGACAGCAGTTGGAGAAATCAGAGAAAACGTCGAGTCTAGATATCAATCATCTCAGGAATGGCATGATTCTCATAAGGTAGAAGCCCCAAGCCAGGAATCATCTTCTCAGTGGCATGAAAGACATCATGTAGAAACTCCAGATAGTGTTGAAGTCCCTAGTCGCGTTTCAGTTCCGGATACTCCCGAGGTTTATTCCCGAACCGATTCGAGACAAGAAGTCACGAGTTCTTCTGCATCAAGTTCTGTTGTTTCTGAAATACCCGAGACCTCTACATCTGTGGAGCCCGAGGCCTCGGCATTGGATCTTTCACAAGTTTCTACTAGCCTCACTGAAGCTAGATTCTTGAATGACCAACAGGCAATTATTGCTGAAACAGAAGGCAAGACAATTTCTGTAATCTTACAAGTTGACAAAATTGAGAGAACCTTTTCCATTGGTCTTGACGACGCATATCGAGGCGGTCAAACTGTTATTGGAGTGGTAGATGGTGTGGGTGAAGTTGAGATTCACTTGAAACCGGATTATGACACCAGTGAAATTCGCTCACATAGTGACCTTGCAATAGTTGTAAGTGTTCACAAATGGAATGGGATTCGAAAGAGACTCGAGCTTAACGCTCAGTGACCTGCGAATTCAAATGCTTCTCCAATCATTTCATCGAGACTAATCTGGGGTGAGAATCCCAATCTCATTTCTAAATCTCGCGCATCAACAACTCCGAAGACCTCTTGAGACTCATCCTGCGCTAATTCGGTTTCACAACCGGTTTTTTGATTGTAAATTGCTGCCAAGTCTAGCATAGAGATTCCTTTACCAGAACCAACAGAGATGCTCTCTCTTGTTGGTGGTGGATTTTCTAAGATAGCACCAATGATTGCAACTAAATCTTGGACATGTACGAAATCTTTGATTCCGTTTCCATCACCTGGAACATTAACCCACCCAATCATTGATTCTTGAGCCCATTTGTGCAGAAGACCGTTAGCCTCTGAACCATCTAACAACACACCTTGTACATTTGAGGCACGAACTATGCTGACGGGTCTTTCTGCCTGAGCCCTCTCAAGAGCCATTTCTTCCATCCATAATTGTCCTTCAGCCGCAACATCTCTTGGAGCAAGAGTAGAGTCGTAACCGTAGTATGGTTCTCCAGGTTCCCATTGTGGGTGGACTCTGAGAGTACCTACAATGATTAGGTGCAACCCTCCATGCCGATCAACTGCTTCAAGGATAGGGCGAGATTGTTCTCTCATTTTTAGAAGAATTTCTCGGTCATCTCTGCCAAGTGCGCCATCAGCGGGTTTTGAATTAATGTGTATGATAGCATTACAAGATGTGAGTAATGCATCTAGAACAAGGGTGTTCTCAATTGCTTCCTTTGTGATGGGAACTACTGAATCTCCAAGCATCTCTATGATGTATGGAGCAACAAAGTGGTCGGGGGCGCTGACGGCTACCTTCATTCCATCACCAATACTCTCTCCTTCTTCAGACCTAAGAGTGTGTCGGTTGGAGGTGTTGATTTGCTCGTAGAACTATTGAAGCACTCGCTATACCACAGAGGGCTCGCCTAAGGCGCTCAGGTGCTCTCTCATGGACCAACTTCCGAATCTAGGTCGCGAGCATGAGATGCTGAAAGAGATGGGTCTTTCATCAATTGAGGACTTATTTTCTGACATACCTGAATCGGTTCGCCGAACCGAAGTTCTTCCATTACCTGAGCCTCAGTCTGAGGAGGAAATTCTAGCTGACGCGCAACGTTTGTTGGGGACAAACATCAACTTAGATTCACGCCCTTCATTTCTATCAACAGGATTGGCTCGTAATTTTGTTCCGACTATGGTTGGTATGTTAGCCACTAGAGGAGAGTTCCTTACGGCTTACACTCCTTACCAACCAGAAGTATCTCAAGGAATGCTACAGGCTATGTGGGAGTTCCAAACAATGATTTCAGAATTAGTTGCTCTTCCTGTATCAAATGTCTCGATGTATGATGCCAGCACATCAGCCGCAGAAGCAATCACCTGCGCGGTCAGAGTCAAGGGTCGTAAGGCCGAGCAAAAAGGAGTAGTCTATGTTTCACAATTTGTTCCCCCCCACCGTCTTTCAGTGATTGAGAATTATACACAGGGTGGTGGGATTGAATTGCGTATTCTTCAGCATGGTGAAAACGGACAAATTGATCTTGAGGCTGCGCATGTAGCAGCTGGTGCTTGTGCCGTATATGTTGAACAGCCCAATGCCTTTGGCCAGTTAGATGAGGGTATTACACGTTTGAAGGAAATTATTGGAGAACATACCGCGTTAATCGTTGGTGTTGATGCGGTATCACTCGGTATTGTTGAGGCGCCCGGGAATTATGGGGCGGATATCGTTGTTGGAGAGGGGCAGCCTTTCGGAATCGGTCCAACCGCTGGTGGGCCATTGTACGGATTATTCGCCTGTAAAATGGATTACTTACGCCAGATGCCTGGCCGTATTGTTGGAAAGACTCTGGATGAAGATGGCCGTGATGCTTTCACATTGACTCTTTCAACTCGTGAACAACATATTCGTCGTCATCGTGCAACTTCTAACATTTGTTCTAATGAAACACTAATCGCTTTGATGGGTGCTATGCACATGGCTCTCTTAGGTCCCGAAGGCCTAGAGCGTCTAGCATTACGTGTTGCAGCAGCCACAGAGGCTACAAAGAAAGCAATTTGTTCAATAGAAAATGTCGAACTCGTATCCTCCAGTATGCCTAATTTCAGAGAATTTGCAGTCAAATTACCCGGACCCGCAAGCGATGCTCTATTATTCATGGATGAGAAAGGAGTTCTCGGTGGATTCGATCTTGGAGAATGGTGGGAATCTAATTCTTCATGCCTTCTGATTGGTTGTGATGATAGAACTAGTCAGTCAGATATTGATGCCTTAGTTGAAGCACTTAGTTCTTGGATTGAGGTGGTGTGCTCTTGAGTGACATATACGAATTCAATGGAGCGGCGGGAAGTGGTTGGTCTCAGCCACCTCCTATGTTTGAAGGAGCGGAAGAAACAATCCCAATTGCTCTACGCAGATCCAAGCTTCCTGAATGGCCAAGGGCTAGTGAACCAGAACTTGTCAGGCATTATACATGGCTTTCACAGAGAAATTTCGGAATAGATACAGGATTCTATCCATTAGGTTCGTGCACAATGAAACACAACCCTAGAGTTAACGAGAGAATTGTCAACCTTGCAGGAATTGATAGGATTCACCCACTACAACCGGAGCATCAGATCCAAGGTTTGCTCGCTATCTTCTTTGAGATGCAAGAGATGCTTGAGATATGTGCTGGAATGAATCAAGTCACGTTACAACCAGTTGCTGGCGCTCAAGGTGAATTTGCTGCAATTAGATGTATACAAGAGTACCATCGTGACATTGGTCAGAGTCATAGAGACAAAGTCATCGTTCCAGATTCTGCTCACGGGACTAATCCAGCATCTGCGGCAATGTGTGGATATGAGATAATTGAGATTCCTAGTGGCTCTGATGGTCGGCTAGACTTGGATGCTTTGAGAGCTGCAGTTGGAGATGACACGGCGGCGATGATGGTTACTAATCCTAACACATTAGGAATCTTTGAGCCGGAGATTGCACAAGCCGCCGAGATAGTTCATGCTGCTGGTGGCCAAATGTACTACGATGGAGCCAACTTCAATGCGATACTTGGTAAAACAGACCCCGGACGCATGGGATTCGATGCAGTACATTACAATCTACACAAGACCTTCAGTCAGCCCCATGGTGGTGGTGGCCCCGGTAGTGGACCTATAGGTGTCAAATCACATCTCGCTCCATATCTTCCTGCACCTGTGGCTGACAGAGAGAAAATTGAGAGCGAGGGTATTGTTGGTGACGGATTCCGTTATTTCTGGAGAACTCCGGAAAAAAGCATCGGCAAGGTTCAACAATGGCATGGAAATGCAGGTGCGGTAATCCGTTCTTGGGCCTTCTATCGTAGGTATGGGCGTGAACTAGAGAAGATGAGTGAACATGCCGTCCTAAATGCAAATTACCTCCGTCATCGGATTATGCAGGGCGCTGAAGGCGTTCATGCAATGCCACTAGATGGAGCGCCAGCAGATGTAGTGAAGCATGAATTCACGTTATCCATGACTCCTCTGAAGGATGCTGTAGGTGTTTCAGGTAAAGATGTAGCAAAGAGATTGCTTGATTATGGTTACATGTCTCCAACTCTGTATTTCCCAATGATAGTTCCTGAATGCCTAATGATTGAACCGACTGAGACGGAATCAAAAGAGGTACTAGACAAATTCGCGGATGATTTCCTCGCAATTCTAGCAGAAGATCCAGAAATTGTTACAACAGCACCACACGACACTAAGGTTCGTAGAGTTGATGAAGTTCTAGCAGCTAGAAGCCTAGTGCTTCGTCATCCACTTTCTGACTGATGAGTGCTTCTAACCAAATATGAGCAGGTTTACCGACAATATGTGGAAGCGGCTCGCGATTCAGAATGGTTGTGTGGTGAATCCCACTGGTTTCCTAACCACGATTCTGCTCCAAAACACATCAAAGGAGAGGTAGAACCACCTTCTTCCTGGAGTCCAACCACTGCTCGAGAAGGTGGTCGTGGTTGGATTCGTCAACGTCTTTCCCCTCTAGGGCCAATGATTCTCTACACTACTGCTTGGGCACCATTTTTCCTTATCGCTTCTTCATTCCCACTTGCATTCCCCGGACGAACTCCTGATGACCAGAATGTGGCCTTGGTGCTATTTCTCATTAGTTGGTTGTTACTTATCGTACCATTTTCCCGTCTTAGAGACGGCCTAGTTAATCGTGCACGTTCTGGATTCTTTGACATGTATCCATTTGAAACCTCTCTGATTCTATTGGGTACTGTAGTGTTCTTCCTTCATGTCTTAATTTCCCCTCTTGTTGGTTGGTTAGCCTACCTTATTTTTGGATTTGCTCAGTATAGAACAATTTCCAATATCACAGAATGTGTGGGTCACAATTCCGCTCGCTGGTTGCTTCCAATTAATCGTAAAGACATTGCAGAAGATATCCTTGGCGATGGTTGGGAAAGGGATTCTAAGACTTTCCGAAATGGACCAATTGCACATTGGGGATTTCCCCTTCCTGGATACGCCGCTACCTTAGTTGGAGTTACAAGAGGAAAGGACTCATTCATCGCCTTCACTTTGAAGCACAGGGGTGGTACTCTTCACGACCCTTTCTCTGAAGAAATTGCATCCGACGAGAGGTTCTCATCTATTATTGAAAAACCACCTGTTAATATCTCAGGAGAAATGTGGCCAACACGTTTTCTAAATATGGATGAGGAAGAGTAAACCTCGATTATGGATGTATTTTTTCTTATTTGATTTGAGTTCCTGCCTACGGCAGGCATTTGTACCGGCCGCAATCCGCCGAAGCATGGACATCTGTGTTGTTCTAGGTTCGAAGTCCGACCTACCCATTGCTGAGAAGTGCCGTTCTGTGCTAGATCAATTCAATGTAGATTATGAAATTAGAGTTGCTTCCGCTCACCGAGCACCGAAATACCTCGAAGGAATAATTGAGTCGGCAGAATCTTCTGGCTGCAAAGTTTTCATTGGCATGGCAGGTGTTGCAGCAGCACTTCCTGGAGTAATTGCTTCAATGACTAATCTACCAGTAATCGGAGTTCCAGTCGGTGGCAAGGTCCCCCTTGATTCTCTGCTTTCTATAGTTCAGATGCCACCAGGGATGCCCGTTGCTACTGTGGGGGTAGATCGTGGTGACAATGCAGGTGCATTAGCAGTCCAAATTCTTTCAATATATGATGAAAGTCTTGCTTCAGCTTATTCAGAATACAGAGCCAAAATGACTGCGAAAGTTATCGCTGATGATGAATCAATACAGGGATGAAGCCGAAATGCAAACCCAGATGCTCATTGATGAGGCTATAGAGACTTTACAGTCTCAGATAGATGATACTGCAATCATTGCTTGTTCAGGAGGAATAGACAGCACAGTTGCTGCAGTTTTGGCTCACCGTGCTGTCGGCAGTCTGCTACACTGCGTCTATGTTGATACTGGATTCATGCGGAAGGGTGAAACAGAAGAAGTAAGAGAAATGTTCGCCGAAATGGGCATAGAACTCAAAGTAGTTGATGCCTCAGAACGTTTCTTCACTCATTTAGAGGGCGTAACTGAGCCTGAGGCCAAGCGCATGGTAATCGGTGAACAATTCATTCGGGTTTTCGAAGAAGAGCAGTCTTTTTGCGGGGCAAAATTCCTAGTTCAGGGAACCATCGCACCAGATTGGATCGAATCTGGTGGTGGCGAAAGAGATGTTATCAAGAGTCATCACAATGTTGGTGGCCTTCCAGAAGATGTAGACTTGACTATTGTGGAACCACTTCATGAGTTCTACAAGGATGAAGTCAGAGAAATCGCACGTGAGTTGAAAATCAAATCTAGTGAGCGCCAGCCATTTCCCGGCCCTGGTCTTGCCGTACGTGTTTTGGGCGACTTAACTCGTCCACGGGTGGAAGCCTGCCGTGAAGCCTGCCATATTGTTGAAACTCATCTTCAAGAGGCGGCAGCAGAGGGGAAATGTGACCTTCCTTGGCAATATTTTGCCGCCTTATTGCCAGTCAGATCAGTTGGGGTTCATGGGGATGCCCGTGTGCACGGTGAGACTATTGTTGTACGAGCAGTCGCCAGTTTAGATGGCATGAGTGCCCGATATTCACCAATTCCTCATGATGTTCTAGCGAATATTAGTACTGAGATTTCCAATACCTTGAAGGGGCAGGTCAACAGAGTTGTATATGACATAACTCACAAACCACCTGGCACAATTGAGTGGGAGTGATTCCATTAAAATGGAAGGCACAACTTTTCAACTAAAGGTTTGGAAACAACTCACTCTTATTCCACGTGGAGAGACTCGTACCTACAAACAAATTGCCGAACAAATCGGTCATCCAAATTCAGCTAGAGCTGTAG
>Ga0208894_1000603_pt1 | contig 24984 bp, 13 predicted proteins | sample ETNtaG_12_FD_185752 | JGI IMG/M metagenome (GOLD analysis project Ga0208894, IMG submission 185752) | Marine microbial and viral communities from oxygen minimum zone, Eastern Pacific Ocean - ETNP201306SV49 (SPAdes) (version 2) | ecosystem: Environmental > Aquatic > Marine > Oceanic ...
ATAACCATCCAACTGAAATATTAGCTGCTATTTTGAACTATTGTTTTGAAGGCGATTTGAATCCTAAAAACTATGGTGAATTGAACGAATCGATTAAAAAAAGAAAATCTGTGGATATGGAAGGGAAAACCAGATTATTTGTTGCTATTGGTAAGAAAGATAGAATCAACCCAAAAAAATTAGTAAATCTCATATCAAAAAAAGTTTCGATTCGTCCAAAAGAAATAAATGATGTACAAGTATTAGACAACTTTTCTTTTGTGACGGTCCCCTTTGAAAAAGCAGAAGAAATAATCAAAAGTTTTAAGAAAAGAGGTAAAAGACAACTGATTTCTCATGTGAAGAAATCAAAATCATAGATAATAATGTAACTCTAAACATGGCAATTCCTGAAAATATCTTCAATATTCTCACGATTACGAATGAGCCGTGTATCTTTGCCCGATAATAAAACTTCCGCTGCCCGTGGTCGTGTACAGAACTGGTGAGACATGCTGAAACAGTAAGCTCCCGCATCCATTACAGCAAGGAGATCACCTTCTTGTACTTCAGGAAATTCTCTATTAACTGCAAGGCGATCAGTATTTTCACAGATTCTCCCAGTAATATCCACAGTTTGAACAGTAGGAGCTGTTGGGTTACCCACTTTATAAATACGATGGTAAGCACCATATAATGCTGGACGCATCAATGCCTCCATACCTGCATCCACGCCGATAAATGTTTTGTAACTTTTTTTAATTCCTGTAACACGTGTAAGAAAAATACCAGCATTTCCAATAATAGATTTTCCTGGTTCTATCCAAAGAGACGGTTTCTTTTCATTACATTCTTCAAAGTAAGCATTGAAGATTTGTCCAACATCTTCGAAGACCTGATTAAAATTCAGTCCTATTTCATCATCTTTATATGGGATCCCATAACCTCCACCCAAACTGATATATTCCATATGAATATCCAGTTCATTTGCCAATAGTTTGACAGATTTTAAAATTTGTTTCATTAAATGTGGATAATAATCTTGATCCAATATTCCGGACCCGGTCATACATTGAATTCCAAATTTCTTGATTCCGGAGTCCTTCGCAAGACGATAAGCCTTAACAATATCATAATGGGGAACACCGAATTTTGAATTTTCACCACCGGTGACGATCTGTGAAAATGCTCCTTTTCCGAAACCGGGATTTAATCTGAAAGAAATTTCTTTCGGGATACCTATAGATCTTAAACGATGGAAGGAAGAAATATCATCCAAATTAATATGAACTCCGGCTTTGAATGCAAATTCAAGATCTTCATAAGATTCATAGTTTCCTGTGTAGATGCATTCATTTGGTTGAATTCCTGCTAGTTTGGCAGCATGAATTTCACCGGGGCTTGAACAATCTGCACCTAAAGAAGGTACATGGTTTTTTATCAATGTTATTATATGTGGATTACTATTGGCTTTCACAGCAAAGCAAATATGATATTTTTGAAAATTCTTTTTTAATGCGAATTTCAGCCTATCCAGGTTATCTCTAATTAACTCATCTGAATATATATATAGGGGCGTTCCGTACTCTTGTGTAATGGTTGAAAATAGATTTTTTTTAACTATTAAATGATTTAGTGGGTGCATAATTATGAATTTCATTAAACAATTTTTATAAACAATAGTATTATATCTAAATAAGGTATTGCTATCCGTTTAATTAAACAATTAGATTTTAATATAATTAATACTTAATAAGAATACATGAAAACAGCAGCAAAGTATAATTTTAATCAATTCACCCTTATTTTAATTTTATTTCATACATTTTGTTTTGCTGGAACGACAGGTAAAATTTCCGGAACAGTATCTGATAGAGCAACGGGTGATCCTCTTGTCGGAGTCAATATTCAAATCAAGGGTACTTACCAAGGTGCAGCTTCTGATGAAAATGGATATTATGTTATATTGAATGTCCAACCTGGTAAACATGAATTAAAAGCAACAATGATTGGATTTTCCTCTGTTTCAGTAAGCAATGTACGAGTTGAAATTGATTTGACTGCATCTATTGATATTCAGTTATCTACGGAAGTAATTGAAGGAGAAACAGTTCAAGTTCTTGCTGAAAAAAAGCTCGTAAGAGTGGATGTTGCTGCCAGTCAAAAAAGTATTTCATCTGAAAATATCGATCAGTTAGCCGTTAGTAGCGTTTCAGATGTGATCGGGTTGCAAGCTGGAATTTCAGGATTTTCTGTTCGAGGAGGTAGTTATAACGAAACCATGTTTATGGTGGATGGAATTGTTTTAAACGATGAACGCACCAGCGACCCCACAACAAGTATTCCTTTAAGTTCAATTCAGGATATTAGTGTCCAAACCGGTGGGTTTAGTGCAGAATATCATAATGTTCGTTCCGGTGTAGTAAATGTAGTAACAAAAGAAGGATCGGCAGATAAATACAGTGGTTCCATTTCATTTAGAAACAGTCCGCCGGGACAAAAGCATTTTGGCATGTCTCCTTATGATAAAAATTCATTTTGGAATAGGCCATACTTCGATAATGATGTAGCTTGGTCAGGAACAGAGAATGGTGTTTGGGATGAATATACTCAACGCCAATTTCCAACATTTGAAGGCTGGAATCGTGTGTCAGAACAAACTTTGGCAGATAGTGACCCGAAGAATGATTTATCTCCTTCCGGAGCTCAAAAATTATTCTCATGGGAAAATCGTAAAAATGGTGCAATAGCAAATCCGGATTTTAACATAGATGCTGGATTTGGAGGACCTGTACCCTTAATTTCTAAAAAACTGGGCAATCTTCGATTTTACTTTTCTACCATGATTGAACAAGATGAATATCTGTACGAAGTATCAAGAAGTGGTTTGAATCGTTCCTCTTCTTTTTTAAAGCTGACGTCAGATCTTTCAAATAAAATGAAATTAACGTATTCTTTTTTAAATGGTGAAGCTCAAGGCACGACGTTGTCGCGAGGCGGAGGAACATCCATTATGAATGATGTTTGGGATTTGGCTTCACAAGTTAATAGGCGGGGATTTACAATGCCCTGGAGATTATTCACGAATGAATACTGGTCACCTACTTTAGTTAAGAACCGGACAAATGCTTTAAAACTTACCCATCAATTAAGTTCAAAAACATTCTACAAAATTTTGATTAAACATGATTATAAAGATTATTATACATGGCATGGAACAAAGCGTGATACGACAAAAGACAACGAAATATTTGACAGGTATTTTGTAGATGATTCTCCAGATGGATTTTGGGGCTCCCCGTATTTTAGTGTGGAAGGTCGGTTAGCGTTTGGTGGAGCAATTAGTACTTCTCGAGACACAAGTACAATTAGCACGATCACTATAAAAGCTGATTGGATATCACAAATAAATTCAACAAATCAAATTAAAACTGGATTTGAATATATTTCGAGTGATTTAAGATTAGAATTTGGTTCACGAAATGAGTTTCTCCCGGAGGGAAATTACTGGACGTCTATGAGTCAAAATCCGTATCGTTTAGCATTTTATATACAAGATAAATTAGAGTATAAAGGTTTTGTTGCAACAGCAGGGTTTAATTTAGATTATGTAAATCCCAATGGGGAATGGGTTGTTTTAGACGTATATGACGAGGACTTCTTTTCAACAAATTATTCACCTGAAAATGAAGATGGATTTACCAAGGAAACCATTAAGCCCAACATTACATTAAGTCCTCGTCTTGCTATATCACATCCAATAACAGAGGTATCTAAATTATATTTTAATTATGGCCATTATCGTCAAATGCCCATTGCTCAAGATTTGTATAGAATTCGACGGGGTAATGGTAATGAAGTCATTAATATGGGTGATCCTAGTTTGCTCTTGGCGAAAACCATTTCATATGAATTAGGCTATGATCATGCATTAAATAATTTATTTTTAGTTCATATTTCAGCCTACTATAAAGATATTTCGGATCAGCAGGATTATACTCAATATATTAGCGCCAACAGTAAAGTAATTTATTATCAATTGACGGCTAATAGTTATGAAGATATCCGAGGATTCGAACTTGATTTATCAAAAGTTCAGGGAAATTGGATAACGGGTAATGTTAATTATGAATATAGAGTAAATACATCCGGTTATTATGATGTTAAGAAATTTTTTGAGAATCCTGCTGACCAGAGGGATTATCTATCTAAAAATCCGAAGCAATCCAAACCTCGCCCAATTCCTAAAATTAAATCTATTATTGATTTTCATACTCCAATAAAGTTTGGTCCACAAATTGCTAAACAATATATACTGGGTGATTGGCATTTGAATTTAATTTCTTTCTGGCAGGAAGGAAGTTGGTTTACATATAATCCAAACAATGTTCCGGGAGTAGAATACAATGTTCAATATAAGAATAATTATAATGTTGATATTAAAATTGCGAAATCATTTTATGTGGGGAATCTCCGGTTGAAATTTTATGCTGATATTTACAATGCACTAAATACGAAATCGTTTTCAGGTTATGGATTTGAAGATGGCTTTGATTATAATTATTATATGCAATCTTTACATATGTCAGATAAAATCGCTAGTGAATTAGGGTATCATAATTTTGATGGAAAAGATGTCCCCGGGGATGTGCGAGAAGATGATATTGACTTTGTTCCTATGGAATGGGTATCAAATGTTAATAGTGTTACCAATCCAAGTACCAGACCAATTTATTATGATGGCGAAACAAATGAATATATGCAATGGACTGAAGAGATTGGTTGGGCAAATGTGGATCAAAGTTATTATGATTGGGTCATAGAAAATAAAGCATATATTGATATGCCTAATATTGATCATTACGTTTTTCTAAATCCAAGAGATATTTTTATGGGAATTAACATTTCATACGATTTTTAACCTATGAAGAAATTAAATTTATTATTTATACCTATTTTTATTAGTATGACATATAGTCTAATAGCAGAAGAAACCAAATGGATTGCAATTGGAGATATGCACAACTGGTTTTCCGAAGCAGGTTGTGAGATTGAAGTAGGTCGAACAGGTCAAATAACTGATCAACAGGATGGATTAAGGTGGCCTGCATTTTATTCGGTACAAGATAATCAAGCTGCAAAAGCCATGTGGTTGGGCGCTGAAAATTTTTACGATCCCAAAGTGGATAATATCTTTGATCATAAAGTTGTTCACATAGGTCCAAGGTTTATTGATGTTAAAAATGAAACGATGCCTGTTGATATTACTATGTTTGGGAAATATGACCATACCCGAGTTTTTGTAGATGGTACTCCCGCATCGAATTTGATTTATACAGATGTTGTGGATGTGATTGACGAGTCATTACCATCGGAAAGGTTAATCGTAAATAAAGTCCAAACATCTATGGGTATAGAAATGACTCGTAAAATTTATGCGTTTGCTCATCAAGATCACCAGAATTACTTTATTTATGATATTCTTTTTAAAAATAACGGTTGTTACGATCCTGAATGCGAAACACAATATGAACAAACGGTAAATGGGTTTATGGCTTATTTTCAATATAGGTATGCTATCAGTCGAGAAGGGATGGTCTACGATGGGAATTGGCTACCCCAAAGTGCTGCATGGGGACATAATACTATGAATGAAGTTATTGGAGAAAATCCTGAAGATCCAATGGCTATTGTTGATCAGTTTTATGATGATGGGGAAATTATTAGAGCCATGTTTTCTTGGCATGGATATCACTCCAAAGCGGATTTTGATAATATTGGAGGTCCAAATGAACCAGGTGATGGTCGCCTTGGTGCATCGCAATTTGCAGGTGTTGTTACCATTCACGCAGATAAAAGTCCATCAGATCCAACAGATGATTTGAATCAACCTTCTACAACTTGGTATATGCTCTCCGATGATCCTTTAACGGATGCAGGAAATGACCAATATAATCCAGTTCGTATGACAAAAGAATATAATTATATGGCTCAAGGACATCCTGATCAAAACCAAGCGGAACAGGTCGGTTCCGGATATGCAGATATTTTTAGCCCTGGGGGTGCAAACAATCCCGGTGGTACTTCTCAAGGTGTGGGTTATGGCCCCTATACATTATTTCCCGGTGATAGTATTCGCATTATTTTTGCAGAAGCAGTTGCTGGAATTGATCGAAAAAAAGCCTATGAAGTTGGAATTAACTGGAAGAATGATATCAATACAGATAATTTTCCACCAAATCCTTCTGATATTCAACAATACATGATGACAAATTATAGCGGACCTCAATCCGGAAATGATGGCTATAAAAATGCCTGGGTATTTACGGGGATAGATTCATTGATAAAAACATTCAAGCGTGCTAGAGAAAACTTTAAATCAAACTTTGATATTGTTTCACCACCGCCACCACCAACAGATTTTTCAGTTTCTTCAGGGGGGGATCGTATTGCTTTAGAATGGTCAAATAATGCGGAAAGTTATCCGAGTTTTAGTGGTTACAGATTAACACGGTTTAAGTTTAAGCCAGATACGACCATTTTTTATTACGATATTAATACAGGTGAAATTACAGATTTAGATGAAAGCATTGTTCAGATTTGGGACTTTGCTCCAGGTGAAAATTCTTTTGATGACAAAACAGCAACCAGAGGATTTGATTATTATTATTATTTAGAAGGAATGGATGATGGATCACAAAATAATGGTGTCCCTTTAACAAGTAGTAAATTTTTTACGATTACGAATACACCTGCCTTTTTAAAACGTTCCCCCGGAGAATTAGAAAAATTACGAGTTGTTCCTAATCCATACAATATTGCCAGTAGAGATTTGCAATATGGAATTTCTGCTCCGGACAGACTAATGTTTTTGAATATTCCGGGTGAATGTACCATAAAAATTTTTACTGAAAGAGGTGATTTAATAAAAACAATTGAACATAATGACGGAAGCGGTGATGAAGCGTGGAATTCATTAACTTCATCCAGGCAAGTTGTGGTAAGCGGATTGTATATTGCACATGTTGAAACACCAAAGGGCGAAAGTACAATAAGAAAATTTATGGTGATTAGATAATGAAAAAAGAACACATATTTTTTATGTTTTTCATTTATGTTCTGTGTATTGGGTGTGATGATTATGAAGAAGAATCATTTTCAATCAGCCAAATGGATAAGCTTGTATGTGAACGATTAAATTCAGATTCATTGGCTGTAAAAAATATTGCTATTGGATTAGATACAAGTTTTGCAACGATGTCTGATTCGATTGAATATATAAAATCATTAGACTCCAGTATAATTAATATCAGTGCAAGTCCATGGTCAGTCCTCATTAGCAGAGATACATGTTATCTGTCTTTAAACGGATCTGGCGAAACATTGATTGCAACAAATGAATCTTTAGATATATTACTTTTTGAAAACAACGGACAGAAAGTGTCACCCGAAACACAAACCTTAGATTTAATCACGGTTTCGGACTGCCCTGAAATGAAGACTCGATATGTATTTAATCTTACTTCAGGTGATTATCTAATGAGAATAACAGGAGGAAAATTGACGCGAACACTATTTGTGGTTATGGATAATGAATAAATTATTTACATTAAAATACAGCTTTTTAATAACATTATTATCAACGTCTTTATTAATAGGTGCAGATAAAAAATTGGCACAAACCGGTTTTCAGTTTTTGAGTGTTAGTTCAGATGCAAAGGCTGGTGCCATGGGTGATGCTATGACTACCATATTCGGACAATCCAAATCTCTGTTTTTTAATCCAGCTGGAATGTCGCGTCAGCAAAGTTTTGTTGATGCATCATTGAGTCAAAATCAATGGATTGCCGGAATAAATCATAATGCAATAAGTGTATCGACTTCTCCATCAAATGGCAAATATGGTGTATTTGGAATTAGTTTTGTGCATGTTGATTATGGTGAAATCCAAGGAACGATGGTTTGGGATAATTCTCAAGGATTTATCGACACTGAAATTCTAAATCCATCTGCGATGGCTCTAGGGTTGGGATATGCTAAATCGTTATCTGATAAATTTTCTGTGGGAGGACAAATAAAAACAGCATCCCAATATTTAGGAAAAAATGTTGTACCTGAATCTGACACAACTCAATCTGTAGTAAAGAATATTGCAGAAGCTGTTGCGTTTGATTTTGGGACGATTTATGAAACAGGTTGGAAAAGTTTTTCGTTTGGAATGTCTGTTCGAAATTTTTCTCAAGAAACAAAATTCTATACTGAAGGATTTCAATTACCACTCACATTTACAATTGGCGCTTCAATGAATTTAATGGATTTCCTGCCATCAAAATCATCAGTTCATCAATTAATTTTATCCGTTGACGCGTTACATCCGAGATCTTATAGTGAAAGGGTCAATATTGGTATGGAATATAGAATGATTGATTTGATAAATATTAGAACGGGTTATTTATTGAATTATGATGAGCAAAATATTACAGCAGGTTTTGGCGTCCAAAAACATGTGGGACCTCTATTTATAAGTGTAGATTATGCTTACACTCCTTTTGGTGTTTTTGATAATGTGCAGCGTCTTTCAATAAATTTATCACTCTTTTAATAATATGAATTTGACATTATTATATTTGAAAAAATTATTTTTCCCCATTTTTATTATAGCTGTTTTTTTTACAAGTTGTGATGATGATCAGTATCCTGAAGATATTTGGGATCCTAATGATCAAGGGGCTCCTACACCTATTATTACATCCATTTCCCCGGCTGACAGTGCCTTTGCGGGTTCAGATATAATTACAATCTATGGAGAAAATTTCAGCTCAAATGAAAATGATATTCTTGTATATTTTAACTCTGAATTTGGAGAAATTCTTGGAGTATCAAAAACGGAAATAATTGTAAGTCCACCAAACATCTTGGCAGATAGTATAAATATAAAAGTATCGGTTAAGGGCGCATTTCTTTTTGGCGAATACGATCGTTATTATACATTATATCCCAGAATTATCAAATATGGCAATTTTGATCCATTCGTAGAAAGTGCTTGGGGTTTGGAATCAGATAATGATGAAAATCTCTATGTTGGTTTATCTGTCCTTCCTGAGGGAGATATTGAAAAACTATCACCTCCCGATGCTGAAAGGGATAGTTCATTTATTCATTCAATGTTACCTACTCCTTCGAGTATGCGAATTGGGCCAAATAATGATATGTATTACTTAGATAGTTTTTATCCATATCTTATAAAACAAAATTTATTTTCCGGAAGTCCTTCTTTTAGTGAACTCCCCGGCAATATTGCCGATTTAGATTTTGATGTAAATGGAAATCTATATTGTGGTGGAAGTGGAAATGCAATTTATACCGTCCAAACAGATTTGACGTCCACTACAACTGCCGATTATTCCGAAATTAATATTGTAGCAATTCGTGTGTATAATGGTTATCTGTATGTTGCCGGTAATTATCTTGGTGAGGATGAAGAAATTCCCTCGATGGGCATTTGGAAAAATCAAATTACATCTTCATCGGGATCATTAGGAGAAAAGGAATTAGTCTTGGATTGGATCGAAACAAGTGGCAGTGATTCGAAAATCACATGTTTAACTTTTGATGAAACAGGGAAAATGTATATTTCATCCGATGGTAATATTGGAGTTGCGACTGTGGATGTGGATGGTAGCTTCGACTTACTATATCCTAAAATTGTTTTTGGTCCAATTGTTAAAATGACGTGGGGTGCTGGAAACTATTTATACCTGAATTATCGAGGTAGTTCTCGTGCTATTTATCGTTTAGAAATGTCGGTATTTGGTGCTCCGTATTACGGTCGTCCATAGTTTATTAGGAATTGCATAATGGGGAAATCCTTTTCCTCTGTTATATTTTTTATCTTCTTAATTCTATCCAATTTTTTATTTGGCGGGGTGGTAGGAAAAATTAATGGTAGAATAAATGATGATGAGACCGGTGAGCCTCTTGTTGGCGTCAATATAGTTCTCTTTGGGCATGATATAGGAACGGTTTCAGATATAAACGGATATTATTCAATCATAAATATCGAGCCGGGAACATATTCAATCCAAAGTTCAATGATTGGTTATGCTGTAGTAAAGATAACCCAAGTTGAGGTTGTTATGAACCAGACAACGATAATCAATTTTTCGCTTTTTCAAGAAACCATCGAAATGAATGAAGTAGTTGTGGAAGCAAAAAAGCCATTGGTAATTCACGATGTCTTTTCTAGTCGGATGGATTACAGTAATCAAGATATATCTCAATTACCTGTATCAACATTTTCTGAAGCAATTGGATATCAGGCAGGAGTACAAGGATTATCCATTCGAGGAGGAGGTCAAAATCAAACGGCTGTTATGATAAATGGATTTTTGTTAAATGATGAACGATCTAATAATCCGTTTTCATCAATTAGCTTGAATTCCATTAAGGAAGTCCAAGTTCAAACAGGTGGCTTTAATGCCGAATACGGCAATATCCGGTCGGGAATTATAAATGTTATAACCGATGATGGTGGATTTAATAAAATTTCATCGAAAATGACCATACGTTTAAGTCCGCCTGCTCCCAAACATTTTGGCGAATCGATTTATAGTACATCGTCCTATTTCTTGCGACCCTATTTAGACGATGATGTATGTTGGGCTGGCACAGCGAATGGTAATTGGGATAGTTATACTCTGCAACAATATCCTTCTTTTGAAGGATGGAATTCCATTTCTGAAGCAACGTTTTCCGATAATGATCCCAGCAATAATTTAACGCCACAGGCATTACAGCAAATATTTAAATGGCAGCATCGTAGAAATGGTGCCATCACTAAACCGGATTATACGATGGACTTTGCTGTCGGGGGACCTGTCCCCGTGTTATATAATTATTTGGGGAAATTGCGATTCCATTTGAGTTATTTTTCACGTCAAAATATGTTTGTTTTTCCTTTGTCCCGCGATAGTTATAATGATGATGTTTTAAACGTAAAACTGACCAGTAATTTATCTGATAAAATGAAATTAACGATGATGGGTCTTATAGGAATAACCCAATCCTCCTCCCCATTCAATTGGAAAACGACTCCCACAGGGTATGTTCTGGAGAACACTTTTTCCGTAGCAGATTTAACCAATAGCAGCAGTGGTAATGCCGTTTTATTTGTACCGGGTTTTTATAGCCCTACAGATATAAACAGAGTGATGTTTGGTGTAAAGATAAACCATATGCTGAATACAAAAATGTTCTATGATTTTACACTCCAGTATTTTCAAAATGAATACAATACATTTCAACTTACAGATCGTGATACATCGAAAACATATGAAATAATACCGGGTTATTTTGCAGATGAAGCTCCTTTTGGATATTGGGGATATGGCGTAACCGGCATTGACGGAATGATATTGGGCGGCTGGATGAATTTAGGTCGTGATCAAAGTGTGAATTCAACAGTTATGTTGAAATTTGATTTGACTCGCCAAATGAATGTAAGGCATCAAGTAAAAACAGGAATTCAATTGGTGTTAAATAATTATGATATCAAATCATTTACGGAAAATCCCTCCATGAATACATGGAACCGCAGTTTAGAATATAATACTAAACCAATCCGTGCCGGATTTTATATACAGGATAAACTTGAGTATGAGGGATTTATCGCAAATGCAGGATTACGATTCGATTATATAGATGCCAATACGATTCATTATGTGTTGGAGGATTTTGATGAATATTACGAACAGGGAAACGGAGATTTAATCGAAAGTGATGCTCCGACAGAAGATTCTAAACCTGTCTTTAAAGTCAGTCCGCGATTGGGTATTTCCCATCCAATCACAGAGTCATCAAAACTGTATTTTAATTACGGACATTTTCAAAGTGAACCGGCATCATCATACCGTTTTAGAATTCAACGGGAATCCAATGGATTAGTAACTTATATGGGAAATCCAAATATGGTTTTCGAACAAACCATTGCCTACGAATTGGGTTATTCACAATCGTGGAAAGCATATTTGATCAACTTATCTGCATATTACAAAAATGTTACGGATGAACCTAACTGGGTTTACTATGGAAATATGGGTCGGTCAGTTTCCTATAATAAAGCCATGAACAATGAATACGAAGATATTCGTGGGTTGGAATTAACAGTTCATAAAAAAATGGGTAAATGGATAACCGGTTTTATCAATTATACCTACATGGTTCGATCTTTCGGTTATTTTGGGTTAACTGAATACTATCAAGACCCACAAGAACAACAGGAATATCTCCAGTCGAATCCATATCAGGAACGTCCCCATCCATTACCCTATTGGAGAGGAAATCTCCAATTCGCCATTCCAAAAAATTATGGACCTCGTATGTTTGAAAATTTCAGACCTCTGGGCGGGTGGATGTTAAATATCCTCGGCACCTATAATACAGGGACATATGCCACGTATAATCCCAATTCTATCCCGGGAGTTGTAGATAATATTCAATGGAAAGACCGATATAATGTGAATTTGAAATTCAGCAAAACAATTGAAATTAAATCTGCAAGAGCGGATATTTTTATCGATGTAAGCAATGCATTGAATTCAAAATTTTTGAGTTCTGCCGGATTTTCTGATTACTATGATTATTTGGATTATATAGAATCGTTAAATTTTTCTTGGGAAGAAGATGCGGAAAAAGGAACCGATCGAGTGGGGGAATACAGAGATTGGGATGTTGAATATGACCCCTTGGAACATAATCCGGACAATGATCCTGAAATACGGGCAAGAAATGACAAACGGAAACAGATAAAATCGTACATTGATATGCCCAACATAAAAGCGTTTACATTTCTTGATCCAGTAAAAATAACCTTTGGTTTCACACTTGCATTTTAGTTTATGATAAAATTATATCACGTATCAATTTTAATGATTGGGTTTGCTTTTGGCCAAGTGGCGGAGACTGAAACGCGCTACGTAAAAGTAAGCTCATTACAGAGCCATTTTTCTGCTTATGGTTCTGAAAGGGCGTGGAATAATTCGTATTATGAAGGGTTGCGATGGCCGGCGGATTATCCCTATCAGGATAATTCTGTGATAAAGCGGACGTGGATTGCTGCTGAAAATTTCGAGGATGCTACCGGTTATGATTGGGGACATTATGGTATTTATTTTGCTCTGGATTATGTCGGACTATCTCTTTTTCCCATGGAATTAACCCAATCAGCAAAATTTAATATACCCACAGTCTATGTGGATGGCCGTGATATTCATGCCGTGAATGCCGATGAAATCGATGAAATAAATCCAGACCAAATTGCTGATAGAATTATTACGAATGTGGTCAATACGTCAATGGGATTAACAATGACTCGTAAGATTTATGTGTTTAGCCAACAATATCATGATAATTATTTTATCAAGGAATTTACATTTACGAATACTGGGAATACAGATTGGGATGATGAGATTGAATTAAACGCCCCATTGAATGGTATACGGATTGGATGGGGAACGCGATATAGTTGCGGCAGAGAAGGCACATTAAATATTGGGGATGGACAATCATGGGGTAAGCATTCGTGGGTAACGGTTCGGGGCGAAAATTATACTGAACACATGAACGATGTTGTTGATGAATCTAATCCTATTGTTGATTGGCTGCGTAGCGGATTTTCTTGGGCGGGACAATCACATGTTAACGGATACAATAATATTGGCGCTCCGGATATCAGAGGAAATGGGCGATTAACATCTCCACATCATGTTGGGTCAGTTGTTTTGCATGTTGATAAAACTGCAAATGATACTACAGATGATCCCGAACAACCTGCTTTTTTAGGATGGCATGCCGGTGACACTTATCCGAAAGTAGGAAATCTTCAATCAACCGATGAATTAAATATGTCTAAAGTGTATAATATGTTAAGCGGCAATCCTCATGAAGGATTGGGAGGCACGGATCGATTTGACGAAACAACTTTGGGTGAAGAAAATGATTATTTAATTCATTCATCAGACCCCTACACAAGCCATAATGATGGTGGAGGTACGAATGTAATGATGACATACGGCCCTTTCGATTTAGCTCACGGTGAAAGTATTACGATTGTTGAAGCAGAAGGTATTAATGGTTTGAGCCGAAAAATGTGTGAAATTATTGGTTCCCGATGGAAACAAGCTTATGATAATTCAAGCGATAATGGTCCGTTTATTTTACCCGACGGAAGTGAAACGACTGATAAAACAATTTATAAAAATTCATGGGTTTTTACTGGGAAAGATTCTCTTTTATTGACATTTGGCAGAGCAAAACGGAATTATGATCTGAACATGGAGATTCCTCAACCGCCATTGCCCCCCACGTTATTTGATGTCAAATCCGGAGGAGATAGAATTTACTTGTCTTGGGAACCAAGTCCCTCAGAAAACGAATTTGGTTTTGCCGGATATAAAATATTCAGATCTGTCGGAAAATCGGACACTACATATGAAGAAATCTATAATGGAAGTCCGGATGTTTATTCATTTGATGATCTGACGCCGGTAAGAGGGTTTTCATATTATTATTATTTAGTAGCTTATAATGACGGGTCAAATAATACATCCGGATTGGCTAATCCAACAGGCCCACTCATGAGTAGTCGGTTTTATACAAAAACTACAACTCCTGCATTTTTAAGGCGTAAAGCAGGTAATCATCTTGATGAAATTCGCATAGTTCCAAATCCATTTCATATTGGAGCATCACGATTGCAGTATCCTGGTGAAAAAAATAAAATTATGTTTTTGAATATACCGCCTCAATGCAAAATAAAAATTTATACTGAAAGAGGAGATTTGATTAAGATCATTAATCATAATGATGGCAGCGGTGATGAAACTTGGGATTCTGTTACCTCCACAAGACAGATAGTCATCAGTGGTATTTATCTGGCAAATATAAAGGTTACTGAAAAAATGATAGATGAAAATACCGGCGAAGTATTGCTCCAAAAAGGTGAGTCTATTATTAAAAAGTTTGTTGTAATAAGATAATATCATTATTAAACTAACTTATGGTTTACTCTAAGTATTTATAATTAGAGTAACCGAATTGTTTTACATACTTTTAATAAAAACAAAAACAAAGGAGTCAATTATGACTAAATGGTTATCAAGAATAGCACTCTTACCGTTGTTTGTTATCAGCTTAATGGCTGATGATTGGCAATTTCAAAGTGTTTTCTATGATTATGAATTACCTAGAAACGATGGTTTAGGAATTCATGGCACTGTTGTAGCGCCGGATGGAAACGTTTGGGTTGCAATGCATGGTCCTATTGCAGGAGATACATTATTCGTCGATGATGGCGCGGGTGGAATTGATACTGTATCAGTTCGTCCAGTTCATGTATTTACACCGGCTGGTGCGCACGCATCATTTTCACCTATCAGATTTCCGGGTGGAGAGGGTGTAGACACGCTAACTTACAGTGGTAAAGGAATGTGTCTTGACCCCGACGGTAATATTATTTATGCAACAAATAAACTTTATCGATTTAACTATCAAACAGGTGAAATGATGCATTCGTTTGATGTTGCCTCTGATGATGCCGGTACAATGGCTGCATTGTCAGCACCATCCGTAGATCAAGATGGAAATGTATATGTCAGCTGGGTTGCCGGTGCGGCTAAACCTGTTGTTAAAGTCAGTGCCGATTTCAGTTCACAAACTACAGTTTCAGCTGCTGGTATTAATTATAATCGTGCCACTTGTGTAACGCCTGATGCAAACCGAATTTTCTTGGGATCAACATGGAGTGGTGTTGGTGTCACAGTTTTAGAAGCGAATGCATTAGGAACAGCTTATGACAGTGTAGATACCTATGGTAATGTCATGGTCATGGTTGCAGATACGACATCTACAGGGGCAGATACAACGTACCAAGCCCAAGTAAATCTGTGGGTTGAAGCGTTAGAATGGAATCTTGGTGTTTTATGGGCAGGTGAAACAGATCCTGCATGGTCAAGCCATCCCCTAGCAGGTAGTTGGGTTGGTCTTAACCCAAATACTGGTGCTATCATAGATACGTTTGGAATTGGCCAAACAGTTGTACCTACTGATGATGCGTCAGCCCTTGCTGCGACGGGTGTTACATGTAATCCTCGAGGTATAGGATCATCTGCTGATGGTTTGACACTTTATGTAAGTGATTTTTCAACAAACGTAATCCAAGTTTGGACAAATGCTGATCCTGTAACAGTCGCAATCGATGAAGAAGGAAATGCACCTATTGTTGCTGAAGGTTATGCATTATATCAAGCTTATCCAAATCCATTCAATCCCTCTACCAAAATCAAATATGAAGTTGGCAGAACGGGTAATGCAAAAATGGAAATTTTCAACTTGAAAGGTCAACTTGTTAGAACATTAGTAAACGAATGGCATTTCAATGGTGAACATGAAATTGTTTGGAATGGAAGAGATAATTCTGGAATGCGAGTTCCTTCAGGAACATATATTTACAGATTATCTTCAGTTGATGTTAATTTCTCTAAAAGAGTTACATTGTTGAAATAATATCAAAATAAATAACTGATAAAGAAGCCTCTGTTCTCAGGGGCTTTTTTATTAGTAATTTTCAAAATAAGAAATGGAAAATAATCATCCAATTTATTTACGTATTTTTTGCGTATTTTGTTTTTTTACAACTGCATTATCTGAAGAAACTTCTGTAAAACGAATTGGCCATCCAATTGCAATCGAAACAGAACGTTATTTCATAAATCCAAAATTTTCACCTGATGGGAATTTTATTTCGATGACAGGGCAGCAGTATAAAGGTATTTTTCTATATAATTTGAAAAACAAAGAAATCAATATGATTACACTTAACCCTTCTGCCGGATTTGGAATGAATTGGTCGAAAAATAGCGAATGGATTTTATCGAAGCCGGCTGTTTTTAATAATAAGAGACGATTAAACAGTATTGTTATCTATAATATTATAAACGATGATAGAAACATCATTATTGAAAACCAAACTTCATTCCCCGGAATTCCCGTATGGAGAAATAATGATAATCTTATAACTATAAATGGCGGAAAAAAATTAGAATTATTTCAATCAACATTAGGAAAGGAATCAAATAATTCCTCTGGTAAAATAATTTATTCTACTGGGAATTCAATTATTGAATATGATTTAAAAAGAGAAAATAAAAAGATTCTTTTTCAAGGGAAGGGAGATATTTTAAATCTTCTACCATCGCTAGATGAAAAAAAACTCGTTTTTGAAGTGGTAGGTGGAAACCTGTGGATATTGGATATTCAAACACTCAAAAAGACGAATTTGGGTATAGGACATGAACCGGCATGGAATTCTAGAGGTGATAAAATTGTCTATATGATAACACAAGACGATGGCCATGTTATTACCTCATCGGATATTTATATTATTAATACGGATGGTACAAAAAAAACCAACCTGACCAATACACCAAATAAACTGGAAATGCGACCGGATTGGCATTCAAATGGAAAATGGATTATATATGATTTAGACGGATTGGGTCCAATACACATCCAAATGGTAGAATAGGTTTTGATTTACAGACTTTTATTTTTATTGATGATTATTCCATCTTTTTCTTTTGCACAAATTTCAGGTTTGAACGGTTGGAATATTTTTATAGATCCGGGTCATAGCCAAACTGATAATATGGGAGTGAATGGATATTCTGAAGCAGAAGAAGTATTAAGAGTTGGATTGCATTTGCAGGATATTCTATTAAATCAAACCGATATAGATACAGCTTATATTTCAAGGACCAATGATCAGCAGCAGGTTTCTCTTTATCAAAGAACAAATCAGGCCAATTCACTGGGCGCTTCCTGGTATCATTCCATTCATAGTAATGCCGGTGCATCTGATCACAACAATACTTTATTATTGTGGGGTCAGTTATATAATGGAAATCCGGATCCTCCGGTGGGAGGCGAGGAAATGAGCAATTATATGATTGATGTTTTAACCAGAACAATGCGTATTCCAACAATCGGATCTTGGGGTGATTGTAGTTTCTATACATGGAGTACATATTGTGAGGATTCAGGTGGACCTTATTTATATGTAAACCGAAATACCAATATGCCTTCTGAATTGAGTGAAGAAGGACACCATACCAATCCTCCTCAAAATCAATTATACATGAATGAAGAATATAAGCGAATGCTAGCATATTCATTTTATTGGTCTATTTTAGAATATCATGAAATTGATCGTCCCTATGTTGGTATATGCGCTGGAATAGTTTCAGATGTTGAAAGCGGGCAATCAATCAACGGAGCTAATATTGATATCGGTGGTATGACTTATACGACAGACACATACGAATCTCTTTTTAATATTTATTCAAATGATCCCAATGAATTACGAAATGGTTATTATTTTTTTGAAGGGCTGCCTGACACAACATTAGATATCATTGTATCTGCTGATCATTATTACAGTGATACAACATCCGTTTCTATACTTGATACATTTATAACATTTCATGATGTTGAACTTTTGTCGAGTCTACCATCGACTATAGTTGAAACGATCCCAGTCCAAGGAGACTCCTTGTTTCCGGCTTGGCAGGATATAATAATTAATTTCAGCCGTCCCATTGATGTATCAACTATCGATAGTGCTATTATATTCAACCCGTCTGTTAATTATAATCCCCAATGGTCAGATAATAATAAACGTTTGACGCTTACGCCGGATAGTTTAGAGTTTGAAACATGGTATTCGCTTTCTATCCTTGACAGCAGTATTAGAGATGTTTACGGACATATTTTTGATGGAGATGCAGATACTACTGCTGGTGGCGAATTTGAACTAAATTTTAAAACAGGACCGCCAGATATGGAAGCGCCATACATTGTTAAAGTTTACCCGGAAAATATTGCTCAGCATATTGAACTTTCTCCGATTATAAATATGCAGTTTAATGAAGTGGTTGGACCTGACTCCATCTTAGAAGATTTATTTTATTTGGAGCGATTTTTGGACCATTCTTACGTTGAGGGTATTACAGAACATTATATAGTAAATACTCAAAGTGTATTTAATTTTTTCCCGAATGAACAATTATTTCCAAATGAAACATATGTAACAAGACTTTCCCCTGGATTAGAAGATGAATTTCATAATGAAATGAATAGCGCTCATTCTTTCAGTTTCCAAACAGGATCAGTTGATTTTGACAATATGTTAATTGATAATTTTGAGTCCAATATGACATCAAATTGGTGGTCACCGGAAATGTCTGGAAGTACAACGGGTATTATTCCCGATAGTACAAGTATGAGTGTAGATAACGTCATTGTGAATCATGTAACCAATAGTACAAAATCAATGAAAATAAATTATGGTTGGGATGTGAATACCGATTCATGGTTAATACGGGAATATTTAAGCGGTGGTGCGCCCCGTAATGTGCAATTCACAAAAGACCATCTTCTTCAAGTTTACATTTTTGGAGATGATAGTCGTAGTAAATTTCGATTTTGTGTGGATGATAATGTACCAAACAGTTCTGCCGGAAATCATGAAGTCAGCCCTTGGATTATTATTGATTGGATAGGCTGGAAACTCGTTAATTGGGATATGGTGAATGATGGTACCGGTACGTGGATTGGTGACGGAAACCTTGACGGTAATTTGAGAATAGATAGTTTTCAATTAACATACGGTGAAAATAATTCACAATTTGGCACTCTTTATTTTGATGATTTGAGAATTACTGATTTGGTAAACGTTTCGATTGAAAATGAAAATTTCATTCCGGATGAAATCTGTTTTTTCCCCAATTATCCAAACCCATTTAATCCAACAACAACTATTTCGTATAGTATCCCCGACGATAATCTAGTAAAGATTCGTATTATAAATATTTTAGGAAGGCAGATAAAAACCTTATCCAACAGTTTTCAAACAGAGGGTACTCACAGCATTATTTGGGATGGGAAAAATGAACACGACATGCAAATGAGCTCCGGAATATATTTTGTATTATTAGAAGTGGGCGAAGAAAGACTTTCCCACAAAATAATATTAGCTAAATAATATTAATCATATAATAAATAGGGATTCCTCTGAGTTCTGAAAAGAGCTTCATCACTGTTAATCTCTTTTAATATTTTATTTAAATGTTCTTTACCCTGAAGCAAACGTGTTAATTGATTATTTCCCCATAATCTATTCATACTTTTCGAATTAACAGAAAAAGACCTTGCTGTCATAATTTGAGCTATATATAAAAATTTTAAACCTGTTTCAACACTGTTAAAATTTGATTGATCAAGAATAATTGTTTTCAATCCAATACACTTTTGATCAAGGTATTTCGGATTCTCGGACATTCCTTTTATTGATTTTGGTGTAAATTTTATTTTTTTAAAAGTAACGCCACTTAATTTCATACCGTTCATATCCATGGTTATTTCATCATAATACCATGGTGAACCAATTTTTTTAAAGGGCTGGAATGTTCCCCTGCCTTCACTCATATTTGTGGCTTCAAGCAAACACATTCCCGGATAAATGATGGCTGTTTCCAAATCGGGAATATTGGGGGATGGTTTTATCCAAGGCAAACCTGTTTCATCAAAGGTCATTTTCCGTTGCCAGTTTTGCATTTTGACCACATATAATTCAGGGATAGATTTTATCCATTTTTCTCCCACAATCATTTTTGCTAATTCACCAATGGTTAACCCATATCGAATTGGAATAGGGTACATACCCACAAAAGATGAATATTTTAGATCAAGAACAGGTCCTTCAATTTTTAGCCCTCCAAGAGGATTGGGACGATCGAGGACAATAACCGGAATTCCAGCCTCAGCTGCAGCTTCCATGACCAGACCTAGAGTCGAAATAAAGGTATAAAAACGAGCACCAATATCTTGAATATCATATATGATTAAATCTAATCCGTCTAACATTTCCAGTGTAGGTTTACGGGTATTTCCATACAAACTGTAAATTATCGGAAATTCTTTCAAATGTTGATCCTCAATTTTATGCCCGGCGGAAAAATTTCCGAAGAAGCCATGTTCAGGGGCAAAAATAGCTTTGAGGTGAATATGATCTAGTTCCAATAATAATGTATAGTTTGGAATGCTATCTTGATTAACTCCGCTTTGGTTTGTTACAAGTCCAATATTTTTACTTTGTATCAATTCGGTTTTTTCCGATAATAAAATATCCAAACCAGTTTGGACTGGAAGAATATTATTTTTTAGTTGGTTTCTTTGAATGGTCTGTCCACCTACCATGGTAATTAGGAAAAATATTGGTAAAAGTTTCATTTTAAATCGATAACGAATTTATAATTATTTCAAGTAAATCATTCTTTTACGATCTGCAAATTCCCCAGCCGTTAAAACGTAAAAATAAACTCCACTTGAAACGTGGTTGTTATATTTATTTCTTCCTCTCCAAATGACTACGTGTTTCCCGGGTTGTTTAATTCCTTGGTCTAATTGCAAAATATGTCTCCCTAACATATCAAAAATTGATAGGTTTACTTCAGTTGATTTAAGTAAAAAATAACTAATATTTGTCAAGGGGTTGAATGGATTGGGATAGTTTTGGTATAAAACAAAATCTGTTGGTAGAATTGATTCCTCATTCGTTTCTAATAGAGTTTTGTTTACAACTTGAAAATTATCAAAATATATTATTCCTTCCGAAGTGCCTTCTTGGCTATGGGTGAGCTGAAAACTATCAATTCTTAAATTGCCTTCCAGTATTTGATTTCCTAACCAACTTCCTACCTGATCAGAACCTAAATCCCATTCAACCAATCTCCACCCTATCCAATTTAATGGAATCCATTGACTGACTTCGTGATAGGCTCCGGCCGTACTTGGAAGATTATCATCGATGCAGAATCGGAAGAGATTATTGCTGCCGTCGCCATAAATATAACATTGGAGTGCGAAGGTAGTATCAAATTCTACATTTCTCGGTTCACCACCTGAAAGGTATTCTCGCAACAAATGCTCTGGCGCATCTAAATCCCAAACATACGAAAGTTTAGCAGATTTTCCCGGAGATGTTCCAGGTAGAAAAATTTGATTTGAAATGCTAAATGATGTTCCGGACAAAATTCCAGTTGTAGATCCACTACCGGTAGGATCCCACCAATTATTCACATTATTAAAATCATCGATAGTGGTTATATCACTGTACCCTAATGATGACGTTAAAAATGTTGTATTGACAGCATCTAATTGATTCCCCAATAGATCTGTGATTTCATTGGTTAAGGCGAATTCATAATCTGAATTAGGAATAAACGGTTCAGTGGGCCGAATAGTTACGGCAGTTTTATCATAAATTTCTGATGTATGCATTGAGTAAGAAATGGGGTCTCCAAGCTTGGTAAGGCTCATTGAATTTTCGGATAAAGTTGATATATCAATTATTTCATCGAAAATAATGGTTAATACATTGTGGATATCTAACCCTTCATTTTGTTCCATGAAATTCAAATTGCTTTGAAAAATAATTGGACCAAAAATATCTTCTTCTACTGTTGTAAAATGGAGGGAGTATGGATCTCCGCTAATTCCATCGCCATTTCCATCGAGATGAACTCCATTTATATCAGAAACATCTGCATCTAAAGTGAATTCATACGCGGTATCATAATCTAAATTGGAAGTAAAATTAATATTCAATGTATGATTTTGATTGGTCCATGAAATCATAAATGGAACGAACGGAGAAATATGAAGATTTGATGTGTCAATGGTTGAGATGGACATGGTTTTTGAAAAAGTAATTTGTAACAAAGAACTTACATTTACTGTATCTTGTTCATTGGGATTTGTTTGCAAAATTAAGGGTGGAAAAGAAGGAATGGAATCAGTTATGACTGAATTTGAAACAGAAGACTCATTCCAATAACGGTCAAACTGTGTTACACCATAAGTATATTGACCATTAAAGTCCTGTGTGCCATCGAATGAGTCAACGTAAGATAATGTATCTCTACCATAATAAATATGAATAATGTCATCATCGTTTAGATTGAGACTATCATCTTCGGAACGATAAACAGCAAACCAAAAATTTGATAATGTATCTTGAGGCTGTATGACGATTTTATAAGACAGTGAATCAATTTGATCAAGTGAAATGTATGGAGGATTAGGTTGTACCCCGCTATTTCCTGGAATAGGCCTGATTTTGGTTTTTCGATGAAAGAATGAGTTTCCTGAATCTGTCCAATAATTATGATAATCCCATTCACCTGTACTAAAAAATTGAAACCCATCTATCCAATCAATCGAACGACATGTATTTACAATTGAAGGATGGTTGTTCCATACGTTATTATCCTGAAGCATATATGAACCAACACCAACAGAATACAGCTTTCCAGCTGCAATACCAGGTTGAATATAGTATCCCCAGCATTGTTCACTAGTACTTTGTCCATCTCCACCTACAAGCATACTGTAAAATCCTGATGCTGTTGTCCAATGATAATGCATGGGAGTTAACTGGTCAAGATATCCTTCATTGAACCAAAGGGCAGCATCTTGATAAACAGTCCCAAAGCCTTGCCAGCCGCCCCATCTATAATTACCCAATGCTGCAACAGAAAGGCGAATGTGTGGTTTCACCGTTTGCATAGAATCGTGAAGTGTTTCCACAAATTCTGTGACAGACCACCGCCACCATTCTTCCCAAGAAGAAAAACCAGAAGGAACTCCTCCAGAAAAAGGATGATCAACATCGTATAAATATCTACCAGTACGGTTACTGTTAATTTCTTGTATTTGATCTTGAGTAACCCAACCATCATTTAAAAATATTTCATCTACCTGATTCCCCATATCAATTTGACGTTGGGTGTTTGAATGTTCGTTCCATCGAACGTAATCAAGATGTAAACCATCAATATCATAATTATTTACAATCTCCATTGCAACATTTACAAGATAATCTCTTACAACTGCCAATCCGGGCGAAATAGATCGATAAGATTCCATAGGGATTCCACTCTGATCTCGACAGATCCATTCCGGGTGTTCTGCTGCTGGCGTACCTGCATACATACTTGATGTTTGAAATGTATTAAACCATGCATGGAGTTCTAATCCTCGTGCATGAGCTTCTTCTGCAGCAAATGCTAATGGATCAAAACCGGGATCACTATATCCAGCGTAATAGCCCCATGGTTCATAGCTTGAATTGTAATAAGCAGTTCCGCTCTGACGTATTTGGAAAAGTACAGATGTCATATTTGCATTAACATGATTATCTAAAATTGCCCTGATTCTTTCCTGAATTTCATCAGGAGAATCATTTGGATTTATCCAATCCCAAGTGATAACCCAAGTGGCACGAAATTCACTATTAATATTTTGTGCCCATACTATTGTTATCAATAAAATGAGTAAAATATATTTTTTCATAGTAAAATTTACATTGTGTCGAAGCAAGGTAACAGAGTTCATCCGTAAATTTATTCTCTTATTATTAACTATCTAACCAATAATCAATATTATGAATACTGAAAAATTAACTCAAGAAATTAACACATTTTGGGATAATCATATTCTTTCCACTATTAGTGAATATATAAAATATCCCAATAAATCACCTGCATTCGATCCTGATTGGAAAGCCAATGGTTTTATGGAAAAAGTAGTGGATCTAGCCAGTGTTTGGGTAAATGAGCATAAACCAGACAATAGTACTTTACATGTTTATAGGGAAGAGGATAGAACGCCTCTTTTAATCCTCGATATCCCCGGTAATTCAGAAGGTACAATCCTTATGTATGGCCATTTGGACAAACAACCAGAAATGGAAGGCTGGACAGAGGGTTTGGAGCCTTGGAAACCTGTTTTGAAAGATGATAAACTATATGGACGTGGCGGAGCCGATGATGGCTATGCTCTTTTTGCTTCGGTGTGTACAATTAATGCACTCAAGCACCAAGGTATATCATT
>Ga0208894_1000604_pt1 | contig 24978 bp, 10 predicted proteins | sample ETNtaG_12_FD_185752 | JGI IMG/M metagenome (GOLD analysis project Ga0208894, IMG submission 185752) | Marine microbial and viral communities from oxygen minimum zone, Eastern Pacific Ocean - ETNP201306SV49 (SPAdes) (version 2) | ecosystem: Environmental > Aquatic > Marine > Oceanic ...
TCTCAATCGCACGGCTATACGGGGTGCACTGCTGTCGTTGCGGTAGATACCGGCTTCACTCTCCAGCCGGTTTATAACAACATCCAGGTCACCATCATTGTCAAAATCGGCCAGCGCCATACCGTGAGAAATGTCCTCAGAAGAAAAACCCCAAGCATCACTCTTCTGCTCAAAGGTCAAATTTCCGCTGTTTCTGAAAGCAAAATTAGATGTTTCTAGCCTGGGATATAGGAACATGGTACTTTTTGTAAAATCGATCATTCCAGACCGTGTGCGAGCACGAATCATGGCGTCGGTATCCGAATCCATCACATCAAAAGCGTGGCCAGTGGTCAACAGCAGATCCTCATAACCGTCCAAATCCATATCGAGAAAAGTTATGGACCAAGTCCATTCGGAAGCTTGTACTCCACCGTACTGAGCAATCTCCGCATAGGTGTTGTCACCGCGGTTGAGAAACAGTGTGTTCCGCATATACTGGGGACGGTTAGTAATGGCACCAATGGTCATGGGCGTCGGTATCATAATTCCCATTTGAGTTTTTCTACGATCATGGCGCGTACTGAGCATGTCCGCTATAAAGTAATCGAAGTCTCCGTCTCTTTCTAAATCAGAAAAGTCAACCGCCATGGACGAATTACTGGTAGAACGGACAGCCACATCGGAGATAAGACTAAAATGACCCGTACCATCATTCAGGTAGAACCTGTCTGGGCTATCAAAATCGTTACAAACATATAAATCGGGATCCCCATCAAGATCTACATCCTGGAATCTGGCTGTGAGACCCCAGTCCCTGAGATCAGGTTCAGTCCCACCGAAGTTGAAATGATCTCCTGAGACCAATTTTTTGGTGAATCGTCCTGATCCGTCATTCAGATAGAGTGCATCCTCCTGTGCCATTTCGAACCAAAGGATCTGGTTGCCACGAACTTCGACGGTATAGTGATCGATGAACTTGTCCCGGATTTTGTAGCCGCCATTTTTCTCAGAGACAATTTCATCATAAGACAATTCAAAAGGGGTATAGATGTCTTTAGCCAAAATAGTTTTGTAATTAGCCAAATAAATATCCAGATCACCATCACCTTCCACATCGGCCAACGCCATGGTCGTGGCACCACTGTTGCCCATCAGTCCCGCCTCTTTTGTCACTTCATGGAACTGGCCGGAGCCGTCGTTGAGAAAAACAGCGTTGGGACCACCCAGGGCAGTTACTAGAAGATCGAGGTCGTTGTCGCCATCTATATCTGAAAGAACAGTCCCTGTAGAAAACTGATCTTTACAGGCAACACCCGCTTTATCAGTAATGTCTTCAAACTTCCAGCCACCCAGATTGCGGTAGAGAACATTAGAGCCTTCTGTTCTGCAAAAATAAATGTCAATTAGACCATCCCCATCCACGTCACCGGTAGTGACACCTGAACCGTTTAGAAGATGCCTGTTATGAACAATATTTTTTTTGCTCACAAAATTTCGAAAGTCCACCCTAGTCTGGTCGCTGTATAGCGGTGTTAGGCCGGTATTGGCACCTTTTGGCGACAATACTTTCCACTGGTGGCTTTCCTCGCTTTGCCAGTTTGAACTTTCACACTGCATGAATATGGAGGAAAAGATCCCCATCAGTATAAGGAGTGAAAAATTCTTCATATTAAAAAAGTTAACAATGTGGGTGATGCTATTTTGCTATAGAATTTACGCAGAGATCAAACTCTTGCGAACGGTCCAAGTCATTTATTGGTGCGTGGGGTTAACAATTGCTCCCGGAATACATCACCAGTCACTGTGCGTGTATTATATTTCATTAAATATTTTCGATATGTTTCTTCATCCGGTGTTTTCTGTTTGGATCCATAAGGGTAAGCCTTTAAGGCGTGGAAAGGCAAGGGTGCTACGGTTTGCCCTCTGGCTGTGTTCATATCCCCATCTTTCAACCAACCGTCACTATAAAGTATATAGTCTCTAACCCACCCCTTTTTCAGGGGCGGAACGTCTGAATCAGAGAATTTCACCGTCATCTCATCACCGGCGTTCATGATAACGACCCTGTTGTCTGGTTCTGTCACTAAGGCAAGGACATCGCCATATCTGGTATAATTTCCCGTAAGATCGCGCCATTTGGGGCCTGTTTCAACGGTACTGTAATCGAACCAGTGGGGGCCATACCGCCCTCCCTTCCGATACATACGGGAATAACCACGATAATGCAAATCCGCAGAGGAGGGCGATAAAACCGTCTCTGCAATTTCTACAGCAGGTTCATCCACAGTAAAAAATAGATGATCCCAATAAATCTGCATGGAGGTCTGCATACGAACGCGGTAATCGTCTGTCGGGAATTTGCCTGAAAGATCCACAATGCATGTTTTGTCTTTTCCGTTGGGGAAATTGATACTTTCTATAACCGTTGTCCATTCTCCGTTTTCGTCAGGAACCTGGACACGGGGTGGAAAAACCGCCACATCAGGGGTTTGACTGACGTTCACATTGATAGAAGCATCTGTAGGAAAAATCCAGCCGTGAAGGAAAAGGATTACCTCTTTGGCATTACTAAGATTACCCAAATCTATAATCATGTCGTGTGGTTCGACTATTCCCTGGAACTGAGTTGGCATAAGATTTGAGACATATTTATAATCCCACTCATCCAACAGTTCCATAAGGTCATTCCCTTCCCCATCTACAGCGGAGAGAGGTTTGCGTCTGTCAGATGCAGAATAAATCCTGTCTGGCGGATAAGGCGGGGTGATAAACTTTTCATCTACATAAATATCAGCCTCTACTGGGTGATCCACCACGCGCAATTTGAGCTCATCATAGTAACTGGTTTCCCACAGTTCCATGGTGATCTGAAGCGTGTAATCCCCATCTTTTGCAACAAGAGCGTCGCCCGGTATTTTCATATACTCCTCGGTGGAATTAGGGAAAGCGTAAGCCATCTCTCCCGCCATGATTCCCATGGGCATACCCAAGGCACTTCGCCAGAGTATGTCTTTCACAAACTCAAACCGCTCTCCGTCCCATGCATAGAGGAAAGGACACGACCCTTTCAGCATCTGCTCTTCCACAATATCCTGGTCAGAACCTGGAAAAAAGAGATTTTGCGGTGCACCGTTGGTCCAAATTATCCGCATCACGTCCGCTTTGAGTCGCTGACCAAGACCGAAGTGTATCACTTCCTCCGTTACGGTTCTGCTCTGATAAAGGTCACCAGCCCTCACCTCTACCTTGGCGCCAATTCCGAAATGGTTGTTTTTACCACTTCCCACTCTTAGTCCTACGAGACGTACCTTAAGGTATTTATTAACGTTGCCTCCATCGTTTCGTAAAAGGTGCAACTTGCCGTCAGCGCCAACCAGGAGGATATCCAGGTCGCCGTCCATATTGTAGTCCATCACCTCTATCTGCCTCCCGACGACAGTTTCTTCCGGTAAAAGATGTGACACTTCTTCAAAATGTTTTCCTCTCTCATTGTGAAAAAGTCTAACACCATCGACACTGGTAATAACTAGGTCCAGATAACCGTCATTGTCAAAATCAAGAAAAGCTGCGTCTGAACCTGTCTCTAATATTTTCGTTTCCACTTGTTCAAAGGTCCCTTCCCCCGCATTTCTGAAAAGGCCGCCGGCTCCGGATTCACCGGTCATAAACAGGTCGATTCTTCCATCATTATTATAGTCTCCACCCACTATAGACGTATTGTTTTTTTCTCCCCCCAGTCCTGAAACTTGTGTGATATCTTCGAATTGTCCTTGCCTGAGATTGGAAAACAGTTTGTTCTCATTATTGCTGTTAATAACAACAATGTCCAAATCACCATCGTCATCAAAATCACCAAATCCAGCATCGCTGCCAGAGGCATTTCCACCATCAATCCTCATCGCTTCCGCCATTTCACTGAACGAACCGTTCAAATTGTTTCGAAAAAATAAATTTGGACCGTCGTTTATAATGTATATATCAAGATCACCCTCGTGATCAAAATCACCTGGAAGAATACGGTTTCCCCCGTTTAAAGCTTCCAAGCCAGACTCAGAAGATAAATCGGAGAATTGTCCTTCACCTCCGTTGTTGTAATAGCGGGCTCCTGTTGAGTTAGTAACAACCAGATCCAGGTGTCCATTGTTATCTATATCGGCGAAAATTGCATCCAGATCTCTACCGTTATGGCTAACACCTTTCTCCGCAGCAACATCCCTTAACTCCCCAAAGTCCTGTTTCAGAAGAAAAATATGGTTTTGGTTCCCGTTGTAAGCGGAATAGTAAATATCCTGTGATTTGTCTCCGTCAAAGTCACCTACTGCCAAGACTGAAGAGGTTGATCCTTCAACTATGCTGTTTATCTTATCCAGGCCGGAAGTTGATGAGGCGTCTGTAAAACGGAGGGTGTTCAGAACCGCCGACTGGTCTTCCATCTGTTTATCTAAATTTTCGCTGAAGTCCAGTATGGGGAATCCTGTGACCGCCCCTCCGGGACCTTTCAGATACCAAAGGCCGGCTTGATAACGAGGAGTGACCTTGAGAACATTGTGTACAATTTTGAAAAACCGTGATGCCATACTGTTGTTACCGATCTGCATCTGTTTAACTGTTTCTCTGATGGCCTGAGACGCCTCCTTCGGCGGTTCAGGAATCTGCTGAATTAACACCTCTAAGTGCGTCAGCGCCGAATCTGTTTCCCCATGAATCAATAAGCTCTCGATGAGTTGTAGTCTAACAGGAATGTTTCCCGGCGCCATTTTCACCAACTCTAAAAGATAATTCTCTCTGCTAGCCGTTACAGCCTGATCCTCCGGTCTGGCATAGGCCATTTTACTGTATATGTCGATTATTTTGTAAATGCTCCTCAGGTGGCCGGGTGAAGTAGAAAGAGATTTTGTTAGTATTTCTATAGCTTCTTCGTCTCTGTCCACAGCATCGTACACTTCCGCAAGGATCAGATTGATATCGGAATCTTCAGAGCTCAGCCTGAGTGCCTGCTGAACCGCTTTTTCAGCTTTCGCAAAATCACTCTTTCTAAGGTATATCAATCCAAGATTGGCGTGCCCCATGGCATCGTCGGGAGCATTTTCAATCATTTTTATAAACTGAGCCTCAGCTTCATCAAGCCTGTTTTCTTCCAGGTAAGCCAAGCCGAGATTCCTTGCTTCTATGACGGAAAAAAGGACTTCAGACTTCTTGGATGTTTCTTTTTTACCGCAACTGTAGATAGTTATGGTAAGAAACATCCATAGGAAAAACGGGATTATTATTTTCGATTGACCCAACACAGAGACAACCCTCGAACCAAAACGCAGAGATTTCAGAACTTTTGGATAGTAGACCGCAAGTCTAATTTCAAGTCATCGGCGCATTGCTTGAAATATTTCTTTCGCGAGGGTGTCATGGCCAGTTCTTTCCAATCACTCATTGGGCCAAGCCTGACAAGAACCTCGCCTGAAAATTTTACTGTATTCATTGCACGACTAGAACTCTGATCCCGCATTTTCGGTCTTGCTTCTATAATCAGTCGTGTCTGAACATGAGAGATTCCCAAATCGAATTCATCATCCAGTGGTTTGTGGTCTTTCCATTCAGTTTCAAGATAGAGTCGTGCACCATATTCTTCGCGACGATATACTCGATAATGGTATCTATCCAGAATTTTTTCAGCACTATTTTGAAAGTTATAATAAGACCCTTCTCCAACCACTGCCATATGCCTGTTCGGTTTTGTAAGCCCCCCGGAACCGGCGCAGGAGTTCATAACAAGACAAAACAGGGATATCAATATTATTTTCAGGGTCTTACCATTATTAATCATTTTATTTTCCTATAAAATGAAGAGAGGGGTCGTATGACCCCTCTCCAATTTAAATATCAAATCTGTAAAAGGCTTCTAGGCCTATACAGTTTTAACGAGGTACACGCGGCCCGTAGTACTCACGAGGAGTTTTCGGATTACCAGGTGCAGCGTCGGTTCCTCCTACTCCACCAAAAGAGTAGAGTTCAGCTTGAAGAACACCTAACTCTTTAGCTGGAACGGGATGGTGAATAGCTGTGCCGGATGTTAGGTCACCCCAACCACGAATATCATAGAATTCGACACCTGCGCCACTCAGTGCAACTTCCATCATTTTATTGTACTTAAGCATTGCCCAAAGAGTACCATCGGAGACAGGACCATCAATGGGGCCCATGACATCGCTCATAGTACCTACCGTCGTTCCAACAGATGAGGGATAACCACCCAAGTCCGCATGATATTTATCAATAAGAGCAGCGGCAGCATCACCATTACCAGCATGAAGCTCAGCCTCGGCAGCAAGCATGTCCATCTCAGCAACAGTCATGATAGGAATTGGGTCCGTATATCCACCGGATGCAAAACCAGCATAACGATGAAAAGAATAGCGTGAGAAATGATAGGTCCCTCGGTTCGCACGGAAGGGTGAACCACCCCGTGTACCGGCATAAAGACCTTCCTCATCAGCATCATCTTCATAGCCTGTTTCTTGCTTTGCTTCAAATGTTACGTTGCCCGCCCCTACTCGTTTATCACTGATATCCATAACGAACTCAGTTCTTAACTGAACATCTGTGGCCAACCAGTTCTTATATCCATCAGAAGCATCAGCGCCACCGATAAATTTGTAGTCCATGCGTGCCCAGGAACCACCGCGATCATTATGGAATTCTTGACCGGAATGAACCCAGTTATTATAACCATCACCATGGGGTGCAAAAGTTTCCGTTATACCTTTTGCGACGTGGCTTTTTACGGAAGACCAATCAACGGCGGCACGTTCAGCTGGCGTTCTTGCCACTTGGGCCTTATACCGAGCTATGAACGAATGCGCCAGCTTGGAAATGTCCTCATTAGTCTGAGTAATACCGTTCCACCAACCGTCCATGGTAAATGAGTTTGCATCAGCAAGAGCCGCAGCAGCTTCCAGTTGAGAAATAGCCGCAGCCATAACTTCACTGTAAGGTTTCAATTCAAGCACGTCTACGGCCAGATCTACAGTTTCATCATAAACGAATGCCTGATCATAAAAGCATGCCAACAGACCATGGGAGATTCCCTGGATTAGTTTAGCAAATGCTTCCATCCTTTTGTTGTCAGCACCGCCATCTCCAACCTGCATGCCACCTGCCAAAGCATTCAAGCCATCATTAGCTGATGAAATTCCCCTGTACATGCGATACCAGTTATTTTCAATAGCATAGCTATAAGAATAACTTGTTGTATTAGGCAATTCTACACGCGGTTCAGAAGAGCTAAGCTTCATCATTGCGTTACCCCATGAACAGGACATTACATCTGATGAAACGAGCAGGTGTTCATAACCACCATAATCATGGGCGGCGAAATAACTAACAGCTGAGCCTTTAACCAACGCTTCCACATCAGCAGCACTTCCCAAAGCACGGGCTTGGTCAGGCTGATTTATGTTCTCAGTGTTTAGGAAATCATCATCTTGACAAGATGTAAAGAAAACACTAAACACCAAAGAAGCTGCTAGAACTCTATTAAGTTTGAATTTCATGTTATTCTCCTTTAACTCAAAATTAGAATTCAATTTCAAAAACACCGGTGATGGTCCGGAAGTTCGGATAACCAAATCCATCATAACGGGCAATCGCAGCGGAACCCAGATCAAACCCGGTACTACCTACTTCAGGATCATAGCCTGAGTAGTCACTCCAAGTCAATAGATTCCTTCCAATAACACCAACGGAGATTTTACTGAGAGCTCCTCCGAGCATGTTCTGCAACTGATTTCTGTTTAACGAATACTTCAAAGAAAGCTCGCGGAGTTTGAAGTATGTACCGTCTTCAACAAAGTGGCTGTTGGTGGCATTAACATTATACAAAGTCGCGTAGTAAAGACCGGGCTTTTTATCTCCATCACTTTTGCCAGCCTGATCCACCATGCCCAGCTTCAGCTCACGAAGGCCCCACTGGTTTGTGTTATTGTATATACTTCCACCAACTTGTCCATCAAAAAGAACATATGCTTCAAACCCACCAAAGCGAATAGTATTAGAAATCCCTATGTCAAAATCAGGCATGGTCTCACCAAGTTTGACAAAAATCCCAGTTTCGTCGGCACTTTTATCAACCTGCTTTATTGGGATACCCCATTTATAACCATCATCTGAGGTTGTCCCCCACAGTTTTTTGCCTATACCATCCTGCCAGCTGTTCCCGGAGCCAACCCAGACAACATAGCCGTCATCATTTGTATCAAACTCACTCTGAGTGGCTTCATCAGGAAGGTCAGCCAGCTTCTCGACCCACTTGGCACCCCAAATAGAACCAATGGGTTCGCCTTCTTTAACATAGAAGACACCTGAAGTGTAAGGAGCAATATCCAACTTTGAAATCTCTGATTTGATCTGAGTATAGTACACCATACCCATTTCCCAACTCAGTGATGGTGTGTTCACAAGTGATGCATTCACCTCAGCTTCAAAAGACTTATTGGCCAAAGTCCCTGCGTTCTGCCATTGAGAACCGTATCCGGCATATCCCGGTAGGGGAACATAGAGAATCTGGTTTTCAGTATTGGCAGTTACATATGTAGCTGAAATACTGAACCTGTCCATCAATGTGGCATCAAACCCCATTTCTGTTTCTGTCTGGAATTCTGGAATAAGCGATTTGTTACCCAGGTTTCCTTTAGAAACAACACCGCCAGAAACATTCCAGGTTTCAAACCTTGCTGTAAACCGTGGGCGTGATCCAGCTGTTCCTTGCGTAAAACGAAGCTTGAGTTCATTGAACATAGGAAGGGGTACAAATTCTGTAACCCGCAACGCACCAGCAAATCTGCTATAATTATGATACCTATTATCAGCTCCAAAAAGTGAGCTTCCTTCTTTCCTGAAAAAGGCGTCAACAATAACAGCATCCTTATAGTCAAGCATGACACCACCCATATTACTGATACCTCTAACATCCTGTTGCCAGGAACTAATATAAACGTCACTACTGGCGGCAACACCGAGACTTCGGACACCACCTACAGCAAAATCACGACCATCAGCATCAAAGCCGTCAGACTCTGACTGCTCAAACATGGTAGATCCCGTAACCTTTGCTGTTATGTCTCCAAACTCCCGAGTGGCCATGAATTTCAAGTCACCATTCAGACCCATGTCAGCTGACGTCGTTTTAAGATAACGGCCATCAATAGCTGTTCCACCACCACTAATGTTTGTATAACCGATAGGATAGAATGAATTATAATTCTGATTTGCCCGGTCGTAACTGAGACTACCTGTCACATGGGCCCAATCCACAGGATTCCAGCGAAGACTAAAGCTACTCATAACTCTGCGATTAAGATTGCCTCTATCATTGTATTTCAAAAAGTAGAGCGGGTTTTCTTCCACAGAAGCGGGATCAGGTCTGATGTAGACTCTATCAGTTTCAGGATCAACCATAGTTAGATCAGCATCTGGCGCCATAAACGTAATGGCATAAAATCCGCCAAAAGTACTTCCAACAGCATCCCGTTCTGATTGACTAACCATGGTAGTAAAACCGACATCCAAGTTATTTCTGAATTTGTGATCAACATTTACCCGGACATTCTGTCGCCCATATCCGCCAATATCAGAAAGGATACCCTGCTTATCAAGGTTCCCAAGGGAAATTGAGAAGTTTGTGCTTTCCATATTCCGGCTAACGGTAAGAGTCTGATTGACCTCGTCGTTCGCTTTGAAGAAACGTCTCATCTGGTTATATCCTTTTCCTCCGGGTAATGCTACTTTTGCCGATCCTTCTTCACCCGTGGCCACCCATTTGTAGGCATTGTCATAAAATTCAATGCCGGGGGTTTCATTCCAAACATCGGATTGACGCCCAGTTACTGCACGGGGATCCACAACATCACCGTTTCCATCTATGAAATCACCAGAACTATTCTGCAAATAGGCGTGAGACATATTCGGTTCCAAAGTTTTGGGCAAATCGTTTGTGCCGTACTCACTACGAAACCTGACCTTAGTCTGATTCTGAGCTAATCCATCGCCACGCTTCGTTACGATCTGGATTACACCGTTTGCAGCGCGGGCACCATACATGGAGGCACCGGCAGCTCCTTTAACAACTTCAATGCTTGCAATCTCATCACCAGGAATGTCAGCTAAAGGAGAACCACTCACAGATGGATCAACAACAACACCATCTACAATATAAAGAGGGTCCTGAGACCGGCCAGAAGCATTAATGCTTGTGGGGCCTCTCAAAAGAACCGAAGGAGAGTCACCAGGCTGGCCACCACCCTGTACAACTTTTACACCAGCAACTTTACCGTAAAGTGCTGAGGCTGGAGAGGCGCCTGGTACACGTTCAAGCGTTTCACCAGTTATCTGACCAGTTGAAAGAGGAGACTTGACCTTTGGGGTGGCATCAACAAGCCCTGTCACAATCACAGCCTCCATTTCAAGAACGTCTTCAGCAAGAGAAAAGTCTTGAGTTACAGTGCCAGCAGAAAGTGTAACATTTGCACTGCTGGAAAAGTAACCAATAAACCGGGCCGTTACCTCTGCTTCCTGACCGGTAGCAGGGACCGAAAAACTGTAGTTACCATCTATATCTGTCGCACCACCATAGTTGGTGTTTTCCACCACTACGTTAGCACCTGGTAGAGGGTCACCACTTGTTGCATCGGTGATACTCCCTGTTATTACCACATCCTGTGCTGAAAGACCAGACACAAGAAAAACTGTCACAAATAAAGATAATACCAATCGAGATTGATTCATGATTAACTCCTTAATAAACTCGAAATAAACAATTTTCCCCTCGAAAAAAGACAATTTCTAGTTATACACTTACCCGCATTTGGCCCAAGCATACAACAACTTTGTGACTCGTGTCAAGTTTTTTGTTACTTTCTGATTAGAAAGCGAATTTGCTCTCCAATAATGAAATAGCCGCCAAAAGGCGGCTATTCAATAAACCAACTAAAAGGTGAGAGATGCCGGTTTAGTTCTTATCCCACCACAATTTTGTATCCAAGATATCGGGCCCCTGAGCGGCAACTGCAGCGTCATAGTTGACTTGATTCAGTTCCGTCTCAGAAACAGGATAGGCCTGCCGCACAGGAATCTGTCCTGAGTTGTTCACAGCGGCGGGGGCCGGGGTCAAAACCGGTGCGTCAAGTCTTCTCCATTCAGCCCATGCTTCATATCCTGAAGGATATGCGGCAATCCATTTTTGGAATCCAACCTGTGACTTCCAGCTAGCTGAACTATAGGCTATATCGGCCTGAGCAATATAGTCTGTGGCATCACCGGCGTCCCACTGAGCCCAAGAAGCAGTAATGCCCGCTTCATATTCTGTTTGGGCATCACCTGCAGTCCACCCCAGTTCAATGGCCTCAGCCTTTGAAAAATGAACCTGCGCAACAGTATAGATGGGTAGAGATGAATCCTGTGAGCGGATAGCCGCGCCCGGAAAAGAAACAGCAGCATTTTCAATAGCGCCTGCTTCGGGAGAAGTTACACCATAAGGCATACCGTTAATCTCATCCAAACTTTCGGCTATTCCATCACCATCATCATAGTCGGGTGCAGGATCGGCATATTTCAACAGACGAAGATCATTATAGGCTTTCATAGTGTCTACCATTGCTTTAGTAATGGCCCAATCTGTCCGAGTGATAAAACGTGAGTACCAAGGGGATGCGTTGGCATCCTCGGAAAGATGGGTGTACATCACATCGCTATCAATAACTCCGGCTGATAAAGCTTTGGAGAATTCACTGGAAGCATAGCTGCCGTCAGCATCAGACAGGCGCAAAGCCATAACCATCCTTAATGTATTGCCGAACTGTTGCCACCGAGTGACATCACCATCAAAGAGAATATCACCATTTAATGAACCGGTAGCTTCAAACTGTGAAACTGCTGCGGTTACATCGGTAATCAACCCTTTGTATATTGTTTCCTGAGTGTCGTATTTGGGTTGAAAATTATCAGCAGCTTTGAGAGCCTCTGTATAAGGCACCATTCCCCAACGGTCGGTTACCATATGAAAGAAATAGGCTTTCAGAACCCGTGCTGCGGCCTTGTAATTGGGTGTGGCCGATTCACTATTGATAATAGTTTGCAGATTCATGAGAGCTCCGGTATACCAACCGTTAAAGTCAAACTGTTCTGTAGCGTAAGTGGAGCCGTCCGTATACTGTGTTTGTGAAAAATATTGAACGTACATGGCAGGCGTGGTTGCACCAATAACACCACTGATACTAACCAAAGAAGCCGATAGTAACAGATCCGGCAGTGCCTGGGATGGGTTATTGGGATCAACGTTCATGTCTCCAAAATCATCACACCCAATCAGGGCTATGATTAAGACAATAGAAAGTTTTGATTTATTCCAAAATTTCATTTATCCAGTCTCCTCTTTATTAAAAGCCCAGATTGAGATTGAGGGCAATTGTACGTGTGCTGGGGAGCATACCGCCCTCCCAGTAACTAAAACCGCTACCATGACCATTGGATGCCGTGGTGGGGTCAATTCCTTCTACAGCCATGGAAAGCATGGCAACGTTGCGAACCGTTAAAGCAACGCTTGCCCGATTCACAGGAAGATTCTCAACGATACTTTCGGGCAAATTGTATCCAAACCGAAGCTCTCTAAGCCTTACATAGGAAGCATCAACAAGGTTCTCCTCAGAGCGAAAGTAAAATTGATTAACACCCAGAGCAGAATAGGCATCTCGCAGAACCTTTACAGCATTTCCATCCTCATCAACACCTTCAATAAGAGCGCCGCCGGAACTTGCGTGAGCATCGGTGTAATCGACCCAAGTCACTTCCTCGCCTGCAGAGTTAAGTACAGGGTCCCGAACTGGGTTTCCTAAAACGTTGTCTCCTACAGTTGCTGCAGATAGGCCGGAATAAGCGCTGAATTTCTTTGTAATAGAGTAAAACTGGCCTCCTTTCTGGAAGTCTATGAAAGCGCCTACATCAAAGGGGCCGTATCTGAAATCCATGCGGAATCCACCTGTATAGTCAGGAAGTACATTCCCAAACCACAGGTTGTTCTCCGACTGATAGTTGCCGTTAACCAGAAGAGGCTCACCATTTTCATGGCGTGCATAGCCGCTCCCTTTCAAGGCACCCCACTCCTCACCAACGTTGGCAAAGAGATAGGTTCCCCAGTAAGCTCTAAAAAGCTGGCGGGATTCAAGACCTTCTGCAAGCTCGTTAACCTCAGAGTAAGAAGTGGCCCAGTTCGCAGTCAAGTCCAAGGCATAATTCTGACCCATAAGTGGGGTAGCGGCCACTAACAGCTCCGTTCCCGTGGTGGTAAACTTGCCGGCATTAACAAGGGAAGTACTATACCCTGAAGAGCCGGGAACTGTTAGGCTGATAATATCATCTTCCTTCACAGATGTATATTGTGTTACATCAAAGCGTAGCCGATTGTTAAAAAATCTCAAATCAAACCCGAATTCAGTATCTGAGTTAATAGATGGCTTCAGGCTTGTATTTGGAACTGTGTTAGGCACATTCAACGTCGGGCTGGATCCATAAGGCGTACCAACTGAGTAAGTAAGACCAACGTTGTAAGGTTCAGTATCATTGCCCACCTGAGCAATGGAGGCCCTGATCTTACCGAAAGACAGAAATGGAAGACTTAAAAGCTCTGTGAAAACAAAGGAGTTCGAAAGAGAGTAGTAAGTATAGGAGTTGCTTTCAGCAGGCAGGGTGGACGATACGTCATTCCTCAAGCTAAGATCCACAAAATAGAAATCGCTCAAACCTATGGTAGCCTGACCAAACATGGATGAGATGGCGCGATTACTTTTATAAGTAGCTATAGAGGGCCTGTCCGTTGAAGCGTCCAGGTTATAAAAACCAGGAAGACTCAACCCTCCGCTGGTGGTAGCAATGTTTGAGTTATAAGATCGTTCCATATAGTTCCCGCCAACCAGCCCACCAAAATCGATGCTGCCAAAACTTTGAGTGTAGTTTGCTTTGACCTCATAATTCGTCTCATTCTGGGAACGTTTTTGCATACTGTACTGATCAGGGTCCAGCCCCATGGAACCGGTTCTTTCTTCAATAATAAAGTCATACATATCAGCCCTAACTATACCGGCGACACTTAGATTTTCACTGATAGTGTAATTCAGAGCGAAATTCCCGTAGAGGCGGTTTCGTTCATCCACACTTTCATTTTCATAAATCGAAAACCAGGGGCTGTCCCAGTAGAGGGGCCTCTGATTGGTTGGCGACCGCATATTCCAGGAATACATAGAACCGTCAGCACTTTTATAATGTCGGAGCTTATCAATATCCAGCTGCCTTTGGAACCACTGGTTAAAGGACATTACTGGGTTTGCACCCCAATATCCGTTAGCCGGTCGGCCAAGACCCGCAGTGTTCGTGTAATTCATACTGACTGTTGATTTGAGCTGACCCGTCAGATCAAGTGATCCATTGAACCCGAGGTTTGATTTATTCAGCTTCGAATTTGGAACTACGCCTGTAGCGCTTTCATTTTTGAATGACAGCCTGTAGGTGGAAACATCGGACCCACCGTCAAGCGATATACTATGAGCCTGGTTCATCCCCTGATCAAAAAAGTTCTTTACGTTATTAGGCTGAGGCACGAGGGGAACTTCCGTTCCGTAGTCATCCACGCCGTCTCCAGTAAAATCGTCATGAATCCAAGACCACCAGGGACGGTACATGGTGCCATCCATCTTAGGGCCCCAACTTTCGTCGGCTGCCATGTTCAGCACATTGTATGTTTTACCATCTTCTGGGTCAACTGTTGTAATCCATTCCTGAGTATAACCACCCGCGTATTCATTTTGATACTTGGGCAGAATTAGAATTTCGTCAAAGGACGTGGTAGATGAGTATGAAACTCCGATTCCGCTTTGCCTGGGTGACCCTTTCTTGGTGGTAACAACAATAACACCGTTGGCGGCACGAGTGCCGTAAAGTGCAGAGGCGGCAGCGCCTTTCAAAACAGAGATGGATGCAACATCATCCATATTGATGTCATTTGCTAGGTTTCCGTAGTCTCTTCCATCATAAGCACCGGAGAAGGAACGGTTATCCATTGGTGTACCGTCCACTACCCATAGAGGCTGGTCATCGGTCATACCGTTGGCGCCCCGAAGACGGATTTTGGCAGATCCACCCAGATTAGCACCGCCCATGCTTAAAATTTGGACTCCGGATACTTTACCGGAAAGAGCGTTGACAACATTGTCCTGCGGGACCATAGTCAACTCTTCCGCTCCCACATCCTGAACGGAATAACCCAAAGCTTTCTTCTCTCTGGTCATACCCATAGCGGTCACAACCACTTCCTCTAAGCCAATAACATCCTCAGTTAGGGTAAAGTTCTGAGTCAAGCTTCCAGGGCTCAAAGTGACAGTGGCTTCACTTTTATTATAACCGATAAACTGTGCCACCAAGGTGATCGATTGCCCTTGTGAAAAACTGGCTGGAAGATCCAGTGAGTAGGTACCATTATCATCGGTCGACGTACCATAATTGGAACCGACAACCAAAATATCTGCATAGGCTAAGGGTGTCCCATCTTCACTGGTTACTACACCAGCGATGTTCGTCCCTTGCGCAGATAGGCCTGACACGACAAAAACAATCGCCAACAAAAAATACTTGGATAACTTCATTGTTAACTCCTTAATCAGAATATTTTTTTCATTTAACCGCAGAATACCATCCTTCACCATCGTCTCCAAATTTATTAACAATAGTTGAAAGGGAGACATGTTTTTTCTCGGGACTGTCTTTACCAATTTTTGCGTTTCTTGGTGGGTTCCTTTAGATCCTTTTCACAAGGGAAGCCGGTGGTTTGATTCCTTATTCTAGTAGAGTGTTCAACTCAGGGCGAGGATCGAAATATTCCTCTAAATCAAGCCATAATAAACTCAAAAGAATTTTATATCTTTATAAGAGATGTCCCCTTCCAGATTTTTAATCCTTTTTTGGACCAATAAGCCATTTCAGGCGGGTTCCCCTTTTTTCCACGAATTTCTGCACATCCCACTTCACCATCCTTGTTTACAGCAACCATTTTATCATTAAAATCAATTTTATCTTTGCCGCCGTTAATATCAATAATTCTCTGGCACACTGCTTCGCACGCCTCCTGAGGCGACTTCCCGGCCCGCATCTGTTCCACACCGTAGAATGAACCGCAGGAACGGAGGAGCTCTTCCCCCCGACCTGTAGCACCTACGGCCCCCACTTCATTATCCACATAGAGTCCAGCTCCGATGATGGGGGAGTCTCCTATACGGCCAGGAATTTTCCACGATAAACCACTGGTGGTGGTAATACCTGCCATGTCTCCGTTGCTATCCACGGCAAGAACGTTAATCGTCCCTGTTGTCCTATCCGCATCATAATTCCCATCTTTTGGTGGAACCCAGTCATCTTCATCAGAAAGGTTCTCTTTCCACCGCAGCCAGCTTTTTCTCGATTTTTCTGTCAGGAGACTCTCTACCTTAAAACCGTGGGCAACGGCAAATTCTTGAGCACCTTTTCCCACTATGTGTATATGGTCGGTTCTTTCCATAACCAACCGTGCAACGGAGCAAGGTGTTTTGATCCCCTCCAACGCCGCCACTGAACCGCAGTTATGAGTAGGGCCATACATAATGGAAGCGTCCAACTGAACAATGCCACGTTCGTTAGGGAGGCCACCATATCCCACAGAAGTATCTTCGGGATCAAGTTCTGTGATATTCGCTGACTTTTCCACAGCATCTAAGAGTGATCCTTTTGAGGAAAGAATATCCCAACCCGGTTTTAACACTCTTCTCCCCCAGTTTTCATCCCTGCTACAGACAATAACAGGATTGTTTTTCTTGACTGCCGATTTTGACCGCACTCCGTTTCTACCCATAACGGGGAGAGAAATACCAAGAGCCGATAACGTTTTAATAAAGTTTCGTCGATTTATCATAGTCCATTCCTTGTTTTATTGTTTATTAACAGGACCCCTCTCTTCTCTACTTCACCTTTAACGGTTCGTAGTTTTTAAACGGGCTCAGGCGGGCCGACTCTACGGCATTTTCATAGTCTGCCCATTCTTTGTCAAAGAAACCGTTAACCTGGTCCAGCACTTTTTCTGTCTCTTCCTCTGCGTGAGTAAGGAGAATGTCGTGAGTTTCGTTTCGACCCGTAGTATTGCTGTATAGGTAACGATTCAATATTCCTACTTGAGTCGACAGAACTTTAGGGTTTCGGCTAATTCCTTGTCGACCTCTGGGATTGACGATAAGTTTTTCCAATTCTTCAATTTTCTCTTGAGTGTCTTTACCTAGCGTCTTCAGTTCCTTATGGTTTTTATTTTGTTTTGGATCGAGAAGTTTGTTTACTGACCCAATGGTTTCTTTCGCCTCCCGAAGTTGCTTTATAGCCTTGCCCATAAGTTCTGCCAACTCCATTTGGCGATCATACAGTGGTTGCAACTCTTCCAGATTCCTGGGATAGATGTCCACACGAGGATCAGTAATTACGTTAACCTTTTGAGAAACGGTGTCTTTTGCATGGGATATTCTTACAGTATACTCACCAGGTAATACTGGAGGGCCTGGTGGTTCCTGATCTTGGCGCATTTGTCCTCCCCAGCCTTGACCTCCCGCAGAGCGAACGCCTTTCCGCCGAAGACCCCATCTGGTTCGGTTAAGTCCAGACTCGGCCTCTATCTGAAGTGTCCTTATGACATCGTCCCTGGCGTTTAATATTTCAACTTTAACTTTGTCCTTTTTGGGTTGAGCATCGCTTTTGCCTCGACCTGGGCCTTCTCTTTTTCTAGGCTCCTGTTCATTCTTAGATGGACTATAAATGAAAGAGAGCATAGCTCCTCCACCCCTATTCTCACCGCTGAACATCGCATTCGCATTGAATCGTGTGCCACTGGCTTGGCGACGAATAGCCAATACAGCGGTCGGGGGTTGAAAGAGATGAAGATGTTTATTCAATATTTCAGTCCCTTCAGCAGCTAGTGCTCTCAACGGGCGGATATCATCAAGTACATAAGCCGCTCGGCCAAATGTACCGATGACAAGGTCGTTTTCTCTGGGATGAATCTTGAGATCTATGGTAGAAACTGTTGGATACCCATGTGTCCACTTGGTCCAATTCTTCGCACCATCAATAGACAAATATAGACCGAACTCTGTACCAAGGAACATAAGGTTCGGTTCTATCGGATCCTGGACCATACAGAGGGCGTATCCCCATACCTTGTCATCATCAACTATCTTTCTCCATGATTTTCCGAAGTTAGTCGTCCGGAAGACATAAGGTTTCCAATCATTCCTGCGGTAGTTATTAATCACAACAAACGCTTCACCAGCACTGTAAGTAGAAGCGGTGATCTGAGGAACCCAGCTTCCCTTTGGCACTCCAGTGAATCTATTTGTGAGGTCTGTCCATGTTTCACCACCATCCTGTGTCAATTGAACGTTCCCATCATCCGTCCCAACCCATATTACATCTTCCTGTAGAGTGCTGGGAGCAATAGCGATAATAGTGGTGAAATTTTCTGCACCTGTTACATCATAGGTAAGTCCACCAGATTCAAGCTGTTTCTGTTTTTCCTCGTCATTAGTTGTCAAGTCTGGAGAAATTATTTCCCAGTTTTCCCCTCTGTCCCGACTCTTATGCAAAAACTGGCTTCCATAATAGATGGTGTTTTCATTGAAAGGGTCTTGTGCTATGGCGGCATTCCAGTTAAAACGGAGGTCTACCATCTCCGGATGAATAGGCCTTATGGTTTGAGTATGCCCCGTTACCAGGTCATAGCGTCCCAAACTGCCGCCCTGGCTCATAGCATAACCAAAACGCGAGTCTCCTGGATGGGGTACCACATCAAAGCCATCTCCGAAAAAAAGTTCTTCCCAATAAGCATTTCTGATACCTCCTGAGCGCCACACATAGGCCGGTCCCCGCCAGGATCCGTTATCCTGCATCCCGCCGTAAACATTATATGGCCACTCCATATCATAATTAATATGGTAGAACTGTGCTAGCGGCAGATTTTCTGCAAAACGCCATGTTTTACCTCGATCTCTGGAAATATTGAGCCCACCATCATTTCCTTCCATAAGAAAGTTGGGGTCTTGAGGATGGCCCCAGAAGGCGTGATGATCCGGATGAACACCAGCATCGCCATATGCTGTCATGAGTTGAGAGAATGTATTCCCGCCGTCATTGCTGACAGTTACCGTGCTATGAAGGTTATAAATTCGATTCTCATTTACAACATCAACATATATCTCAGCATAATAAAAGGGGCGGCCACCAATGTTTTTTTCGGTCACTTTACCCCATTTAAAACCACCGTCTTCCGATTTATAAATAGCATTTTTCTTTGATTCAATAAGGGCGTAAATAATGTCCGGGTTGCTGGGGGCGATTGCGATACCCATCCTGCCAAGTTCACCAGCGGGCAAGCCATCTTTATCTGTTCGCTGTTCCCAGGTCTTGCCTCCATCAAAAGTGATGTGCATCCCAGATCCCTCACCACCGGACTTAAAGAACCAGGGCCACCGCCGAAACTCCCACATGTTGGCGATGAGTTTGTTGGGATTAGAAGGATCCATTACAAGCTCCCCAATTCCTGTTTTTTCATTAACATAAAGAATCTTTTCCCACGTTTTTCCTCCATCAACGGTCTTGAAAATGCCCCTCTCTTTAGTGTCTCCCCACGCTGGGCCCTGAGCACCTACATATACAATGTCCGAATTCCGAGGATCCAGGATGACCCGGTGAATATTCCTTGTCTCACCAAGTCCCATATATTTCCAATTCTTGCCACCGTCTAAGCTTTTGTAAACACCGTAGCCGCTGGTCTGACTGTTCCTGGGGTTCCCCTCTCCCGTGCCGACCCAGATAACGTCCGGGTTTGATTGATCAATTACAACATCACCTATAGAGGCAACTTTTTGGTCATCAAAAATGGGGGTCCAGTCAATGCCTCCACTCTCTGATTTCCACAGTCCGCCGGAGGCCGTGCCGACGTACATAACATCAGGGGCTGAAAGGACGACGTCAATTGCTGTTACTCGTCCACTCATGCCTGCCGGGCCGATACTTCTCGCCTTCATATCTTTCAACTTAGTTATATCAAGCTGCGCGAAAGCTGTGCCAGTGGCAAAAATCAATATGTATACTGCTGTTTTTTTCATCTTATACCTCGTTTGGGTTGTTACTTTTTCAAATGTGCTATTTGTGCTTGAGCAATGTTTCTGTTTTATTTCTTCTGTAAGCTCCCCCGCCGGTGGGATTAACAACAATAGTAGTAATGCCCTGTGCTAGAAGAAAAAATCGGGTTGGTTTTATTTTCAAGCCGTTCAGTTACTGGCTGTCAATTATTCTCCAGGGGCAGAAAAGAGTAATACTTATCATAGTAAAGCATCTGCTCCACGAAGTCATCTGAATAAGTTATTACAATGTCGGTGATTTCATCGTTCTCATCAGTCACTGGCTTGTAATGAGGGTTCATGAATCCGGCATATGGTGCAATGTCCAACACTTTGCTTCGCTCCAGCACCTCTTTATGAAGTTTCTTGTCTACCTGTACACCGTAGTTTTCCACCAGTCCTTTCGCCGCCTCATAGTCACCCTGCGATTTTATCCGCTGAATCTCTTGCAGGAGTTCGCCAAAGAGTCCCCACAGCGCTTCATAATCATTCACTACAAAATATGTTTTATTGTCACGGACCTTTTTTTCGATGACATTGTCTTTTCTGCCTTTCTCGTACGTCCAGTGAGAAATATATGCTCTATTCCGCATGTGTGATTCTTCGATCTCCTCTCCGGGCTGAAGACGTCTCAACTGAAGCATAAGCCCATTTTTTATATAACCATCATATTCCGCTTTCCCTATCTCGTCAGATTCTACCAAACCCATCTCTACCAGTTTGGGATCCATGATATAATAGAGTCCGAAAAGGTCGGCGCGACCTTCTTCTATAGTAGAAGCGTAACTCTTCAGCGTCTCCTTCGGGGTTCCAACGCCCACTTCAAGTTTGCCTGAGGCGTGTCCCAATACCTCATGCATGGCGGTATGTATCTTACCAGCAAATGACCCGTACTTTTTTGACCTCGCTTTCTCCTGGTCCGTATAACCAAACTCTTCAACAAAACCGCCGCTTCGGGCCTCATCGTAGGCCGTTGTGATGTTGCCCAGACTCACAGATTTTGACCCGTAGTTGGAGCGGATCCAGTTCGAGTTGGGTAGGTTTATCCCAATGGGTGAATAAGGTGACACATCGCCTCCCAGCATGGCCACGCTTACCACATTGTATGTAATGCCCTGAACCTTTTCCCGCTTGTGAATATCCATGATTGGCGCATTATCCTCAAACCACTGCCCATTGTCTGAAAGGGCTTTCATTCTTGCCGTTGCTTCAAAATCGTTAATCTCTACCACCGATTCATAAGACGCCTTGATCCCCTTCGGGTCACCATACACTTCGATAAAACCGTTGATATAGTCAATATCAATCTCTGTATTCTTCACCCACGCCATGTTGTATTTATCCCAGGTCCTTAGATCACCCGTCTGGTAGTAATCGATCAGAATTTCAAGCTCTTTTCGCTGAGCATCGTTCTCTGCTACCTCTTTCGCTTTTCCCAGCCACATAACAATTTGATCGATAGCCTCGCCGTAAAGGCCGCCGGACTTCCACACTTTCTCCACGACTTCTTGCTCTTTTACTAAGCGGGAATTGAGGCCGTACCAGATGGGTTTAGAATCATCAGGATCTTTCATATTGGAATAAAACATATCCACTTCATCCTGGGTAACTCCATTGTAGTAATTGTTGGCAGATGTGGAAATAATATCATCCTGAGGGTTAAGATTAACACGCTTTCCATCAATGTCAGGGTCAAAAAGGGTCGGCGTGAGCCATTCAATGAATTCCCCCGTTTTCTCACCATTTTTCAATGGGAACTTTCCATCTGTGTTATTGATCAGTTCAGACAGATATGACTTTTTGAATTCGGGGATGATTTTCAGCGTTGAATAGTGGTGGTGTATACCGTTGGAGAACCAGACACGCTTTGCGTAGGTCATGAATTGCTTCCACAACTCTGTACTTCGGTCACCTTTATAACCTTCAACAATGGTGTGGGTGGTTTGTCGAATAATCAGATTGTATTTATAGTTCTGATCATACAGAATATCCCGGCCACTCAGTGCCGCCTGGGATAGAAAATAGACAAGCTTTTTCTGACGCAAAGAGAGATCCTCAAACTGGGGTACTTGGTACCGAAGAATCTCAAGATCGGCGAACCGGTCAACCCGTACCTTAAAATCTTCAGTGGGTTTATTGGCCTCTACTTTTTCGCTCTGTTTGCCGCAGGTAAACAGGAAAAGAACCAAAAACATTAAGCCAAAGGCGGGTGGTCGTTTCATTTTTATTTCTCAGTCTTTCTGATAATGGAAATTTGCGGTAGTGGTGAATTTAGTTGTTCACACCTGCTTCCTCAACCTCTGCTTAATCGGCTGGTGCTGACCTCCTATCATTTATTATGCTGAATCACCGGCAACTCTATAAACGTGGCGCTGGAATCTGATGAAAAAACAGATTGAGTTGCTACCAAATAATCATCATCAGTAGCCATTGGTATATCAATAAATTTTTGCGGGTTTCTATCAATAAGAGGAAACCATGAACTTTGGATTATTACCATTAGGCGGTGTCCTTTATTAAAGCGGTGTGCCCTTGAGCCTAAAGAAAATTTGAGTTTGGTAACCTCATTTGGGATCAGTGGAGAAGGTTCAGAAAAGTCATCTCTAAATTTTGAGCGTAATACTTCATCGGCTATCATAAGTTCGTAATTAGCCATGTTTGGATTAGGACTACCTTCTGGGTAGACATCAATCAATTTTACGATCCAATCGGCATCACTGCCTGTGGTTGACACCGCAAGGTTGGCAACTATATCACCAGCAATCTCCACATTCTCTTCTAATGGTTCTGATTGCCAAAATAAATAATCCTCTCTACCATTTAAAAAACGTTGGTCTTCAACTTTCCACAAAGCGGAAGCTCCCTGCCAGAACCCCTTAATTGGTCTTTGGGTATAGGGAACAGGGTTTGCTGGGTCAGAAATAAATGTCCGATGGTCGGATGCTTTGCTGTTCATCTGTGATTGATTGGAAATAGATCCATCTGACAAAAGAAAAATTTTTGTTGGATTCGTATTCTCCAAAGGTGGCCAGTTATAATATGATTTCCATTCATTCAATCCTGTAACAAAAACATGTGCTTCGGGAAAAAGTTGTGTTTTTTCCCCTTTCAAATGATGCAAAAACCAAGGCGCCTGAATACTTTCACGATAGTATACAGAGGTGTTGCTCCCAAATCCTATTGATCCCAAACTGTCTCCTTTTCCCCGGGCCCACCCACCGTGCCGCCATGGACCCACCACAAGTCTATTAATGTTAGTTTCGTCATTTTGTTCTAGCGCCTGATATATTTCCATGGGGCCATAGAAATCTTCTGCATCCCACCATCCAGCAACATTTAAGGCTGGAACATGGCTGTTGCTCAAATAATGCGTTAACTCTTTCTCTTTCCAAAACTGATCATAAGAACTATGGCTCATGAAGTCGTTCCAAGTTGGAACGGCGCCCGCAAAATGCTGTATGTTCGCATTTGAGAGGGGACCAAGATTCAAGTAAAAGTCATAAACGTCCTCATCTCCAAAATCAAATGGGAAGTTTTCCTTAGATCTCTCCATCATGGCTGCATAGCCAAATGACGGTGCTAAACGAAAAGCGCCATTATGATAAAAATCATCACCCATAAACATATCGGAGGGAGAAGCTTGAGGCGAAATAGCTTTAACTGCTGGGTGTATGTCGGTCAAAGCAATCGCTGTCAACCAACCGCCGTAGGATATCCCCAATATTCCCACTTTCCCATTGTGCCCATCCAGGTTTTCAATAAGCCAATCAATCGTATCGTAAGTGTCTGTTGCTTCGTCCACCTGCGCATTCTCATCAGCCGATACAGGGGTACGCAACATGCGAAACTTCCCCTCAGAGCCATATCGGCCCCTGATATCCTGAAAAACAAAAATATAGCCCTCTTTTGCTAGCTCCAGATATGAGGAGGAAAGACTAGAATGAAGTCCATTTTCATCATGTCTAAGACCATAGGGTGTACGAGTAAAAAGAATAGGTAATTTTTCATCTGTGTTTGGTGGAACATATATCTCGGTGTTGAGCTTTCTTCCGTCTCGCATCTCAATTTCTACAACCTGTTTATTGTACCGAATTGAAGATTCAGAGATCTCTGAGGTTGGCTTTACAGTACAAGCAACAAAAAGGGAATAAAGGATTATTGGTCGTTTAATGGTTGTCTTTATTATAAATAGCATCTTTACCATTATTAAACCAATCCTGCCAATTATGAAATACCACGGCCTATCTTTTTTGATAAATAACTTTTCCACCCAGAATAGTTATCACATTTTCCACATCCTTAATCTTCTTAGGCTCGATTTCCAGCAGATTATCTGACAGAACAGCCATGTCCGCTAGTTTTCCCACAGCTATAGAACCTTTAATCTCCTCTTCGAATGACGCATAAGCAGAATTGAGCGTGTAAGCCTGAATAGCCTCTTCAATGGTCAGTTTTTGCTTGGGAAACCATCCTCCATCAGGCTCGCCGGTGAGTGTCTGTCGCGTAACAGCTGCGTAGAGCCCCAACATTGGATTAAGTGGGTACCGGGCTGCGTTGGTGCCGGGTGAGTCAGAACCGAAGCAGACCACAGCGCCACTGTCCCACAATGACCGGAAAGCGTAGGCGCCTACACCCCTTTCATGGCCGATTCGCTCTTCCATCCAACGCATATCATCTGTACAGTGATACGGCTGAACTTCCGCTACAATACCGAGGCCGTTAAATCTTTTAAAGTGATTGGTGTTTATCACCTGAGCATGAACCAGCCGAA
>Ga0208894_1000606_pt1 | contig 24935 bp, 24 predicted proteins | sample ETNtaG_12_FD_185752 | JGI IMG/M metagenome (GOLD analysis project Ga0208894, IMG submission 185752) | Marine microbial and viral communities from oxygen minimum zone, Eastern Pacific Ocean - ETNP201306SV49 (SPAdes) (version 2) | ecosystem: Environmental > Aquatic > Marine > Oceanic ...
TCCTCTAAGATCAAAAGATTGTTCCTTGAAATCCCATTTTGATTCGGAGATACTGCTTCCAACAGAGAAGCGGAATACATTGCTTGGAACTGTTGGAAGAATCTGCCCAAATAGAATATCTGCCATTAATAGAAGAACGAATAGTCGTTGCATCAATAGATCAAAAATGGTTGTCTAAATTCGTTGAATTTGTACACATCTTGAGCCCATTGGGGTGGCAAATAATCCGGTGATTTCTTTTGTGCAGCTAACAACCTTAATAAATCCGAACCGAATAATTTGTCAATATATCCATTTTCTTTCCACTGAAATTCTCGGGGATGCAGTTGGTTAATCAACATTATCAATGTTGTTGCAGTTGTTATTGGACTAAACTCATCCCGATCTGTGATGGTTAATTGAATTCCACTGCAAGATTGACCGTCGTATTGGGGAATGCGTGTGTAATAGATGGATCCAGTGGGACGATAAACTACTGCTTTTAATTCAACACCCTTCAACTTCTGATCATTGAGTTTCTGTAACAGAAATGACGTGGCCAGCCAGGGTGAACCAACAACCATATAAGGTGTCTCCGTTCCAAAACCAATATTCATATTGGTTCCCCGGAAAAGGTCCATCCCAACATAGGCTAGCAAACTCTCTTCGTTTCGAAGAAATGGTGTTGGATGACGCCAAGTAATATTCGTCTCATTATACCACATTTCACGATTCCAATTTGACATAGGCACCACAGTAAGATCAACTCGTTTAAGATCTTTAATCCATCCCATTTCATTAATCATAATGGATGCTTCACCCAAGGTGAGACCATGACGAATTGGAAAAAGGTGGTAAGATTCATAAGATTGGAATTCTGTTCGCGGTATGGGTCCATCCACTAAATCACCCCGTAAAGGATTTGGACGATCCAAAACCATCACCGGTATTCGCCGCTCTGATGCAGATTCTAATAATTTTGACATGGTGGCAATCATTGTACTATACCGTGAACCTGTATCTTGAAAATCAATCAAAACTAGATCCACCTTATCCATGACCCAATGCGGTGGATGAACATATTTATTAAACATATCAATAATAGGTGCCCCATGGACAGGATCAATTTGCTCTCGCCCAACCAATGTTGCCCGGCTATCGTCAATGCCCCAGATCCCATGCTCAGGTGCTAATAAGGCAGAAACCTTTACATCTGGTGCATTCTTCAAAAGATCCAGAATATGGTCACCATTTCTATTTACTGCAGTTTGATTGGTAAAAATGGCAATGGATTTCCCTGCTAATGGTTTAAAATCCATTTGTTCAAGTATATCTAATCCCGTATAAACCTGATCGAAAAACGATAGGTCCGGAATCTCCAATAAAGTGGAATATTTATATGAATGATGGGAAGAGTCCTGTCCAAAAGAAATTGTACAGACAAGAAATAATAAAAGTTTGTGCCGGAATCGCTTCATATTCTTATTTTAAAATTAGTCGGAAAGGATGGGAATCTAAATAAGAAACTAAAAATTTAATTCAAAGGGTTGATTTTAATATTTAATATCACCACATTCCTTATATCTATGAGCGACTCAAATAATAATAATAATAATAATACCGGCGGCTTCGCCAAAACGACCGATTTCAAATGGCTTGGAATTGGTCTTTTAGTTTTTATCCTGATTGCTTTTATCATGCCAACCCCAGAATCCATGATCCAAAAAGCCCAGAATCTGTTTGGAGATGACGCATCTGTGGATGTCTCCATGAAAGCAAATCATATTCAACTCACGATGGCATTACTTGCTACCTGTGTGGTTTTCTTTGCAACGGAAGCGGTTCCAATGCCTGCAGTGGCACTTCTTATTGGATTGGTGCAACTCTTTTTTGGGATTACAGCCCCAAAAATGATTGCAGTGACTTATGCTCACGATGCAGTTTGGTTTATTGCCGGTTCTTTGGCTTTAGGTGCTACATTAGTGAAATATGGTCTCGATAAGCGAGTCGGTATGTTGGTTGTAAACCTGGCTGGTACCAAAACCCGAATGATTGTAATCGGCATTCTTCTCGGAACAGCGATTCCCACAGCATTTGTGGGCGAACATGCGGTTGCAGCCATGTATGTTCCCATTGCCATGGCACTATATACATTAACAAATAAATCTATTCCCGCTCCTCGGCTTGGGACCTTACTCATGATTACCATTGCTGTAGGCTGCATGATTGGTGGCCCTATGAGTCCAACTGGCGGTGCACGGAATGCACTCATGATTGGTTTTCTCAGCAATATGGACATTGATGTTTCTTTCATGCAATGGGTTATGATGGGTGTTGCATATACAATTGTCATGTCTGCAGTAATGGCATTTCTCCTTCCACTCCTTTTTAAGCCAGAAGTAGATGATTTAAGTGAAGCTGTCGATTTCTTAAAGAAAGATCTAGAAAAACATGGTGCAATGACCGGCAAACAAAAATTAGTTGCTCTCATTATGGCATTGGTAGTTTTTCTATGGATAACAGATAAATCGTTGGTGGCAGGTTTGTTGGGGTTTTCCCTTGGATTAGGCGGGATTGCCATATCCGGTGCAGTTCTTTATATGCTTTGTGGCCTCACATCCTGGAAAGATTATGAAGATAAGGTTAGCTGGGGCGTAATTGTCCTTTATGCCGGTTGTATCAGCTTGGGAACAGTTTTTAAAGTCACAGGTGCATCCAGCTGGTTTGCTGATCAAATTATGAATATGGTGGCACCATTAGGCCTTAACTCTGGTGTTGGGCTTGTTATACTCATGTGCGGTATTGGAGCAGTTCTTACAAATCTCATGAGTGCCGGTGCAACCGTAGCTGTTATTGGTCCTGTTGTATTGGACATGGCAGTTGCTTCTAACACAAACCCTGTTCTTGTTGGTGTTGGCCTTGCCATTGCAACATCAATGGCCTATTGGTTAGTAATTGGCACGCCTGCCAGTTCCATTGTCTATGCCAGCGGACAATTAGAATCCAAAGACTTTATTCGAATGGCAACCATCGGTTGGCCTATAGCACTAGTGGCTTTATCCGTGATTATTGTTATATACTGGGTTGGCGTATTGGGAATAGATCCTGCAGGGACGGGATTCTAAAAGGAGCTTTAAAATGGATATTGCAATCATTGTTGTTCTAATTGGATTATTGGTCTACGGATTAACTGAAAAAAGAGATAAAAAACATGGCAAACTTGAGACAGACCTTGCGCAAAATAAAGCGCTGAAAGAAGAAGACGCCAATGCAGATATTGTTTCATATGGACAAGTTCAGGAAAGGAAAGGTCAACTCAATGAGTTGATTGATACCAATCTTGGAGAACATCCTGAACAATCTGCACAGCTGAAAGATATTATCGAAGATTGGGCAAATCTCAAGATAGAATCATTTGAGAATCGCCGCTCCTGGGTTCGGAGTCCTGGACAAAAGAAAACAGATGATTAGGTAATCAGTTATTGATTACAATTCTTTCTGTTCGTCCGTGAATTGCAGTAAGTAACACATAGGTTGTTGTGTTAATCTCCCTCGCAATAGTTTCCACCGCTATTTCATTACCATCCTTTTTTCCAAAAAATAAAACTTCTTCACCTTCGTTTGGCTTTACATCACCAAAATCAACCATGAATTGATCCATACAAACCCTGCCAGCTATTTTATAAGTCTGACCATTATATCCCACAAATCCTTTTTCATACCAAGGCCTTGGAAAACCGTCAGCAAACCCGGCTTGAACCACAGCGATATTTGTTTCTTTTTCTGTGGTGAATACACCACCATAACTCACCTGTGTTCCAGCCGGAACCTTTCGAACATTCACAATAGGGCCACAAAAACTCATAACGGGCTCAACACTAATATCCATGGGAACTTCGTCCGAAGGCAACACACCGTACAGGAGCATTCCAACTCGAATCATATTGAAATATGCATTTGGTAGATTTAGGATTGCACCACTATTGGAACAATGTACATATTTGAAATTAATTCCTGTATTTTTACTTTTTTCAACAATTGCATTAAATTGTTCCAGTTGGAATTCTGCATATGAAAGATCACCTTCATCTGCCGTTGCAAAATGAGAATAAATTCCTTCCGGATTCAAATGATTATTAACAATAAAAGTAAACACTGTATGGGCTTCCGCCACATCAAATCCTAATCGTGTCATTCCTGTATCAAACTTTAGATGAAATGTTGGGCAAGTTCCTGTTTTAATATGGAAATCTGACAATGCTTTTAAATCGGTCATTGTACATACATTCAAGGTAAAGTTTAATTCACTTGCCTTTGAGATTAACTTGGGTTGGATCCGAGAAAAAATAAGTATTTCATTATCAATTCCATTATCGCGGAGTTCAATGGCTTCTTCAAATGCAAAAACTGCAAAAATAATTCCCGATTCTTTCGAGAGAACTTTAGATATTTCTAAAGCACCATGACCATAACCATTAGCCTTTACCACGCACACTAGTTTTCTGTCTCCTATATGACGACGAATATTCCATAGGTTTTGCTTGAGCCTGTCCGTGTGTATGTATGATTTTGGGCCAATGGAAATCATAACTGGAATTCTGCAAGGAGTGCTTTCTTTAATTCATCAAATGAATCAAAAGTTTCAGTTGAACAGGATGAGATCCATCCGCTTAATTTTTCTTTCGGAAGTTTATTTACTAAAAATATTGGTCTATCCACCCAATAGGCCATGGTGACCTCACCATGTGTCCCACCGCCGTATAATATACTTTCATCCCAAAGGACAATTAAATAGTCCACTTTACCGATGACTGCACGAAGATCTTGATTAATAAGTAATCGAATGAATTCCTTATATTTTCCATGGTCGGTCGTTTTCCAGTCTTGATATTCTTCCGCACCATGTGCTAGAACTGTTTTTTTGGTTTCAATTACTGGATCAATCGTGTCATGCCCAAGATTTTCCTTTAACCAATTTGTCATGTCACTACGCCAATCTGCACCTTCATTTTGAGCGTTTTCCATACCGCCAGACAAATATGCAATCAATGGCGTAATTTCCGTTTTAAGATTTGAGTATTAGCAATCACCCAAAAAATAACTAGCACTAAATGATAAACTAGCATCGGCCAATCAATGATATTGGTATTTATATACAATTGAAATACCTGGAACGGGATAGAAATGGGTTGCCATTTTAAAAATGAGTCGATTCCCATTGGGAAAAAACCGAATTCAATGATAAAACCATTTCCGAATAAAATAAAAATGAATGTGATGAAAATAATCATAGAAAATGTTGTCACTGTATTAATAAGTAATCCCATACTGATTAAAAGATTTCCAAGTAGCAATAAGTATAATGAAAGGCAAACTATCATGAAAAGGATTTGAATCACAGATAATGGAAAAGAAGATATTGCTGAAAATATTCCTAATGAGATTACACCAAGAATTATGGCCTCAATTCCTGAAACGATGAGGTATCCAAAAATCACCATGCGTTTTCGGTAAGGAGCGAGTGCCACATGGGCGAGGACTTTACGATGAACCCTAAGGTCAAAGAAATCTCGGTAAATAAGAGGAAACAATCCCATAGATGAAATGATAAAAATGAAACCGGGAATGACCCAAAGTTCGAAAGGCATGCCCGACAAACTATTCTTCATGATATTATTCAATGAAAGGCCTACCAATACATAAAGTATAACAGGCAGAGTAAGTAATAATAGTAAACTCGGAACCAAGCGGTTTTTCCACGACCAGACTCGCCGCATGATCAATGCGTAAATCAATCCAATCCTCGTCCGGCAAATTCGGAATCCAGTAAATCCCGTAGGCCTAATTTCTTTACATTCAAGTCAATCATTAGTTCGTCAGATGCTGTACGTATCACATCAAAGAATACATTACGAGTTCGTCCATAAAAGTGAAAAATATTATCTAATCGATTTGGAGAGACAACCGTCGCCACATTAGCCAATTTCTTATATAATGCTTTGGATAAATTTTCAAATTCTATCTGAAACTGATGATAGTCTAAGGTACTTTCCAATAATTTATCCAAATGTCCATCCATGAGAATTTGCCCTTCATGAAAAACCAGAATTCGATCATGTGCTTGTTCGATCTCAACCAACGCATTGCTCACATAAACAATTGTTTTATTTCCTTTCAATTCCTTCAGGACATCCCAGGTCAGGCGAATAGATTCTGCATCCATATAACCCGTTGGCTCATCCATGATTAAAACATCTGGATCATGAACCAATTCTCGAACTAACATCGTTTTTTTCTGAGTGCCATGAGATACATTCATAGCCAATTCATTTAAATATTGCGTGAGGTTCAGGGCATCTGCATAACGTAAAATACGAGAAGATGCAGTGGATTTACTTACTTTATACAAATTAGAAGTGAATCGTATATTTTGTTCAAGGGTCAACCATGGATCCAAGTCATTTTCATGAGGCACATATCCAATTAGTTTACGAGTTTCCTGACGGCGCTTATCCATATCCAATCCATGAATGAAAACTTGACCATAATTGGGGTTCTCAAAGCCAGATAAGAGTTTCAACAATGTTGTTTTCCCTGAATCATTTACGCCAACAATGGCAACAAGACTCCCCCGCTCTACACCAAAATTAAGTCCAGCAAGGATTGTTTTATCCCCTATCAGTTTTCCAACTTTTTTTAATGTTATACTTGCTTCCATTTTATTTATCTACTGCCCTATCTAATCTTAATACATATTCCATCTAGTGTGCTTCAAACCAATTTTGGCCAATCCCATAATCCACAACCAATGGTACAGATAACTTCATAGCATTTTCCATTTTATCCACAACCAATTTTATTAATAATTCTTCTTCAGATTCCGGAAATTCGAATAATAATTCATCATGAATTTGAAGAACCATTTTTGACTTCATTTTTTGTGCTACTATTTCATTATGAATGGAACACATGGCCAATTTGATCATTTCCGCTGCAGAACCTTGAATTGGCATATTTATGGCCATCCTTTCTGCAGCTTGTCGTTTTAGACCATTGTCAGAATTTGCATCCCAAACAGGACGACGACGGCCTAACATTGTTTCCACAAATTTATCATTTCGGGCTTTTTCCAGAGTAGAATCTATATAATTCCTGATACCTGAATACTGATCAAAATATGAATCTATTATAGCAACCGCTTCAATTCTTGGAATCCCCAATTCCTGGCTCATTCGAAAGGGGCCTGCCCCATACATGATGCCAAAATTCACAACTTTTGCCGTTCGACGCATTTCTGGTAGGACTGCATCTAATGGGACATTAAAAACATGACTTGCTGTTCGTGAGTGTATATCTTCCCCATTCTGAAAAGCTTGAATCAAACCTTTATCCTGACTTAAATGTGCCATCACTCGAAGTTCTACTTGGGAATAATCTGCAGAAAATATTTTCCAACCAGATGTTTTTGCTCTAAATGCTTTCCGAATTTCCCGGCCCTCTTCTTTTTTGATTGGAATATTTTGAAAATTTGGGTTTGTACTAGACAAACGTCCCGTTGCAGCTATGGTTTGATTAAATGTTGAATGAATCCTTTCTGTTTCATCATTCACTAATTCTGGTAGTGCATCCACATAAGTGTTTTTCAGTTTATTATATTTCCGGTATTCTAAGATATGCCTTGGTAGTTCATGGTGATTTTTTAATTGTTGTAAAACTATTTCTGCTGTACTTCGTTTCTTGATCTGGGGTAATTCCAAAATATCAAAAAGAATATTCGCCAACTGCTGGGTTGAATTAATATTGAATTCTGTTCCAGCTAACCGATGAATATCGTATATAAGTGCATCCAATTTTTTTCCTAAATCATCAGACATCTCCTTTAAAAAGTCCAGATCCACAAATGTACCTCCATATTCCATTTCAAGAAGAATAGGAATCAAAGGTACTTCAATAGTGGAAAAGAACTCATAGAGTTCTGCCTCTTTTAATCTGTTTTTAAATAATTCAGTGAGCTGAAAAACAATATCTGCATCCTCTATCGAAAAAAATGCTGCTTTTTCTATAGACACCTGATCTATTGTGATCTGATTTTTCCCCTTCCCAACCAACTCTTCAATTGGCACCATTTCATAATTGAGATGTTCTAGACTCAAGGTGTCTAACTTTAATGACCGGGCAGCTGGATTCAGTAAATGAGCGGCAATCATAGTGTCAAATTCAATCCCTTTTACCGTTACACCACATCGCTTGAGAATCAATGAATCATATTTGATATTTTGGCCAGTCTTATAGATTGAGTCATCTTCAAGAATAGGTTTTAATTTTTCCAGGACAATTTCCAGGTCATTTTCTCCGAAATTATTATTTTCTTTCTCCAAATATTGGATTGGTACATACCACCCGGAATCTGCTTTATTTGAAAAACTCAATCCAACAATGTCTGCCTTCATAGCATGAATTGATGTTGTTTCAAGAGCAAAAGAAAACCATTTAGATATTTTCAATGATTTTACAAGGTCGTTTAAACTCTTTTCAGTCAGGACTGTATTATAATTCTTCTCTACATTATCCTTTTTTATCTTCACTTCAACATTGGATTCAGCGACCAATTGTTTTAAGAGGGCATGAAACTCCAATTCAGTAAATTTGTCAGCACATGCATCCATATTTATATCCTGTTTCTCTAATTCACCCACGCTACAGGATAGTTCCACATCAGTGAGAATTGTAACCAGTTCTTTACTTAATATGGCATTTTCAACACCATCTTTTAAACCATTGTGAGCTCGTTTATTGGTGACTTTATCTGCATTCTCTAATGCCCCTTCTAATGATCCATAGGATTTGATTAGTTTCACTGCTGTTTTTTCTCCCACCCCTGCCACACCGGGCACATTATCAGAGCTGTCGCCCATGAGTCCCAAAAGATCGATGATCTTATTGGGTGGCACGCCCCATTTCTCTTCTACTTTAGCAGAATTATATATAATGGGATGAGGTGTTTTCCGAGTCCCCGGTGCAAACATAAAAATATGGTCATTCATGAGTTGCATAAAGTCTTTATCACCGCTCACAATATAGGTATCTAACCCTTCTTTTTCTGCCTGGACTGCTAATGTACCGATGATATCATCTGCTTCCACACCTGGTTTTTTCAAAACGGGTAGATTCATTGCTTCCAACATTTCCCAAAGATGGGGCAATTGAAGTTGCATTTCATCAGGCATAGGTGAACGGTTTGCTTTGTACTCCTTGTACATATCATGGCGAAAGGTTTTTTCTTTGGAATCAAAGGCACAGGCAATATAATCAGGATTTTCAGATTTGATTAGTTTCAACACTTGATTTGCAAAACCAAATAGTGCGCTGGTATGAAGCCCATAACTGGTAATGAGTGGATTTCTAATCAACGCAAAATGAGCGCGATAAAGAAGGGCATATCCATCCAGTATAAAAAAGCGTTTCCTGTTAGTTTTATTAGAAGACATAAGTGAAAAAATTACGGTACTCTTCTCTCCTGTACCACTCACAATTTATATAAAAAAAAGCCCCTTCCTTCAACAACCTAAGGATTGGGGCTTTTTAATAATCAGATAGAATCTGACGTGGGTTACATCATGCCACCCATGCCACCCATGCCACCCATGCCACCCATACCTGGGTCTGGCATCGGAGGCATTTTTTCATCTTCAGGTACGTCAGTAATTGCAACTTCAGTTGTCAGAATCATACCAGCAATAGATGTCGCATTTTCAACAGCAACGCGAGCAACTTTTGCAGGATCAATAATTCCAGCTTCAAACATGTTTACATATTCGTCCTTTCTTGCGTCATAACCGTAGTCTTTTTTGCCCTTACGAACATCCTGAACAATGATGGATGCTTCTACTCCAGCATTCGAACAAATTTGACGAATCGGAGCTTCTAAAGCGCGGCGCATTATATCAACACCTACTTGCTGCTCGTCATCAACTTTAAGTCCATCCAATGAAGGAACTGCACGAAGGAGAACAACCCCGCCACCTGGAACTATTCCTTCTTCCACAGCGGCGCGTGTTGCATGAAGTGCATCTTCAACACGTGCTTTTTTCTCTTTCATTTCAACTTCAGTTGGTGCACCAACATTTATCACTGCAACACCGCCTGACAATTTCGCCAGTCTTTCTTGCAATTTTTCACGGTCATAATCAGATGATGTTTTATCAATTTGAACTTTGATCTCGTTAATCCGCGCTTTAATTGCATCTGCAGATCCACCACCATCAACGATGGTTGAATTATCTTTATCAGATACAACACGTTTTGCAGTACCAAGATAGTCTAGATTAGCATTATCCAGTTTGTAACCTGCATCTTCTGAGATGACTGTTCCACCGGTTAGTACTGCTATATCTTCCAACATAGCTTTGCGACGATCTCCAAATCCCGGTGCTTTTACAGCCAATACTTTGAAAGTACCCCGAAGTTTGTTTACGACCAATGTTGCTAATGCTTCACCATCAATGTCTTCAGCAATAATGACAACAGGTTTACCGGTTTGAACCACTTTTTCCAATAACGGGAGTAGATCTTTCATATTGCTTATCTTTTTATCATGAATCAAAATATATGGATCTTCCATTTCGGCATCCATAGATTCTGAATTTGTCACAAAGTAAGGTGAAAGATACCCACGGTCGAATTGCATCCCTTCAACAAATTCTAGGAACGTTTCAGCTGTCTTGGATTCTTCAACAGTAATAACACCGTCTTTTCCAACTTTTTCCATCGCTTCCGCTATTTTATCACCAATCTCTTTGTCATCGTTTGCAGAAATAGTTGCAACTTGAGCGATCTGTTGTGAATCTGGTAAATCCTTAGATTGACCTTTAATTGCTTCAACAATAACATCTCGGGCAGCATCAATGCCACGTTTAATGGACATTGGGTTAGCCCCAGCGGTTACATTCTTGATCCCTTCGGTTACGATGGATTGTGCCAAAACAGTCGCAGTAGTTGTTCCATCACCTGCAACATCAGATGTTTTGGATGCAACTTCACGTACCATTTGTGCGCCTACATTCTCGAGTTTATTTTCGACTTCAATTTCTTTCGCAACGGTGACACCATCTTTGGTTACTGTAGGTGCTCCGAACTTTTTCTCAATAACGACGTTCCGTCCTTTAGGTCCCAGTGTTACTTTGACCGCATTGGCCAATTTATCTACACCAGCTTTTAAAGAATTACGAGCGTCAAGAGAATATGTAATGTCTTTTGCCATTATTATTATCTCCTTACAATACGGCTAGTATGTCGCTTTCGCGCATGATTACGTAATCCGTGCCTTCAAGAGCAATCTCAGTTCCGGAATATTTTCCGTAGAGAACTTTGTCTCCTGCTTTCACGGTCATATCTACAATTGTGCCAGCATCACTGGCTTTGCCTGGTCCAATAGCAACAACAGTTCCCTGTTGTGGCTTTTCCTGGGCAGTATCAGGAAGAATGATTCCTCCGGATGATTTTTCTTCAGCTGCATCAGGTTCCACTACAACGCGGTCTGACAATGGCTTTAGTTTTAAACCCATTTCATAAACTCCTTTTATGTGTTGATCTTTATTTAATTAAAGTATTTCTTAAAATCGGCGGCGAATTTACCGCACAATATGTTTTATTTTCAACGATTAAGCTAATGTCTAAATCTGTACATAACTCATACAAATAATGTACCAGGATGACTTATAATTCATTTTGTGAGAACACAGTTAATAATAACGTCAATTTGACATACTTTGACTTTATTTCCCTGTTGATCCAAATCCGCCGGCTCCTCGCAATGTTTCTGTCAATTCGTCTACTAACTGAAGTTGGATGGGGCTTCCATCCATGGCAACCAATTGAAAAAGACGCTGCCTCTCTTCCACAGTATATGGCTCCAATTTAATATTATCTACAGCAGCCATGATTTCACCCCTATAACCCGCATCGATGAGTCCAATAGAATTGCATAGCCGTAGTGGCGTTTTAGCAATACTTGATCGCGGCATTAATAAATATGGTTTATTTTCCATATTTTCGCAGGCAATACCCAAATGGATTAGGGTAGTCTCCCCAACTTCAATTGTTTGTTCCTCGACTACGAATAGATCGATCCCCGCATCGCCATCGTGAAAATGGCCGTGATTCTCGTATAATGATCTGACAGAATTATTAAATGGTTTAATTTTTAAATGCATATTTTTTTTGTTTATTGGTTAAAAGGTTGATTTAGTCATTGGTAGAATAAAAAATGATAGTGCAATCACTCTATCGTTCAATCTTTTTCGATTAAGGATTTTAGTTTTTTAATATGCAGTGGAGTTGAGCCGCAGCAAACCCCAATTACATTAGGATCTTTTATCAAAATAGACTTCATTCCAGTGTTGAAATTAGATTCGTCAATAATGTCAAAATAATCATTTTTGAAATCAGTTATGCCAAGGTTTGGATAACTGCCCCAATTCCCTTTCCAATCGTTTTGAAAATGGTCTATGCACCTCAAGGTTGTATCTAACTGATTGCAATTATTCAGCAAAAAGTCCACTTCAAAACCATTAATTAGTGAGATAACATCTTCAATTGGCGTCCCATCTAGAATATAATCGCCGTTTTTCATAATGAGACTTAACCCCACATCATAATCAAAATATCTGGCAGTTTCTAAGGCAATAGTGATCTCATGGATATTCCCCATTGTTTCAAATAAAATAAAATTCAAACCTGCATCAGCCATCCATTCAGTGGTTTCGCCATAACTATCTTCAGCTGCAGCATTTCCTGGAAATTTCTCCGGTGAATAACAATCTTCAAGCGTTGTAATAGAGCCAGCAACTTTTACAGATTCGCCCGATGTACTTTGTGCACTTTCAACTGCTTTATATAAACTTTCCTTTGCCCTTTCTCTCGCTCTCACTGATGTATATCCTGCTTTTCGATACGTCCAGGTTGTAGTCCGGAAAGTATTCGTCGTAATGATATCCGCACCCGCTTTTATATAATCTGAATGGATTCCTTTAACAACTTCAGGGTGAGTTAAATTGGCATCCGCCGACCAGATCGGTAAGGGAAGACTAATACCACGATTAATCAATTCGGTTCCCATAGCACCATCAAGAAGTAAAGGTTTTTTCATCAATCCTTTTTCTTATTCAAGGCTGGAATAAAATAATACAGGGCGATGCTTATGCTGATAATACCAATCCCAACCATAGACTCAAATGTGGATTCCCTTAATGAATAGTACAATATCCAGCAATTAATAATAAGGTAGACCATGGGTGTAAATGGATAAGCCCAAACTTTATAAGGACGATCAAGATCAGGTTCATTTACTCGCAGGATAAATAGAGAAATCACTGTCAATGTTGTTATAATAATAAGAGAAATACCAGCATACATCAGCACCTGTTCAAAGGATGATGTGAAAATAAAGAGACATGATATACCCAATTGAACCCAAAAAGCATTCAACGGAATATTATCCGAATTCTTTTCTTTTAAAAATCCGATTAATGCATAATCTTCTCCCATGACCTGCATGATTCTTGGACCAATGTAAATATAACTACTGACGGTAGATAAAAGTAAAATAGAAATGCCAAGTCCAATAATCTTTGCTCCCATTTCACCAAATATTCGAAGACCTGAGATGTAACCCACTTCCACTTGTCCCACTAAAGCATCCGTAGGAGTAGAATACAAAAATACATAATTCAATAAAACATAAAGCACCATTACAAAAGCGGTTCCCATTAACATGGATCGCGAAATATTCTGTTTTGGATCCTGGATCTCTCCCGCAACATAAACTGCTGAATTCCATCCCGTGTAGGCATAGGATACCCAAACCAAACTCACAGCGAAGCCGGAACTCAATAATACTGCTCCATCTCCGACTTTTGGCCAAATAGAGATGGATTGGGGCGCATCCATAAATAATCCAAATGCAATGAAGATCAGGATCAATCCAATTTTTATTGTGGTAGAGCCATCCTGAAATTTTATTCCCCATTTTACACTCATCATATGGAGTCCATGAAAACCTAAAATGACAATTGCAGCGATCAATGTTGGATCCAATCCTTGGGTGACAGCAGACAAGTAACTTCCTAAAGCCATGGCGGCCAAAACTGCAGGCGCAGTAAATCCTACCGTGGCTGAGACTATTCCTGCTGCAAAACCAATGGATGGATGGATGATGCGGCTTAATAAATGGTATTCGCCACCAGAGCGTGGCAACGCTGTTCCCAATTCGCTATATACCAATGAGCCACACAATGCCACAATGCCACCTACAATCCAGAGCATCATTAAGGGGAATACGGATTGAATATCTACCAGTTGATAACCTAGACTAGTAAATACACCCGTGCCTATCATGGAAGCGACAACAAAAGAAGTTGCCGTCCAGACAGAGAGATGTCTTCCAGTTACAGGTTTTGCCAAGGATCAGTAGCGAAAAAGATTGTATGCGAGCAATAACCACCCGAAAATGAAACATAGTCCGCCAATGGGCGTGATTGCTCCAAGCCATCTTATGTTGGTTAAAACCAACAAATAAAGACTTCCAGAAAAAATGACAATACCAACGGTGATAAGAGTAGCAGGCAATTGAATGATTTCTTGGGAAACCTGGAAACCAATCGCACCAATTATTAATAATCCAAGAGCATGGTACAAATGATATCGAACACCGGTCTCAAAAATGGCAAGGTCTTCCGGCAAAACTTTGGATTTTAAAGCATGGGCACCGGATGCGCCTAGTAAGACGGCTAATCCAGCCAGGGATGCCCCAACAATCAGCCAGGTTTTCATCTATGATTCTGAACGCTGGATCACAGTCCGCATGGGGAATGGGATCTCGATACCTTCCTCATTGAAGCGTTTATGTAGTTTTTTCACAAACGCATGAATGATGGGGTTCTGATCACCGTATTTATTCCCACGGAAATAAACCATGAAATCAATGCTAGATTGCCCAAATCCTCTAAACTTAAATGATGGTGTCGATTTTTTATTCATTTCATCCATATTTTGATGGAGATCGTTGGCTACTTCCATCACCACACGTTCAACCACATCCAAATCAGAATCATATCCAACTCCCACAGGGATTTTCACAGAAAAGCTGGGATCACCACTGTCGTAATTCTTGATAATGGCATTGGACAATTTCGTATTCGGAATATGAATTATATTGTTTGTCCGCTCAAGCATTTTCGTATTCCGCCAGGTAATATTTTGTATATATCCCATTTCACCAGAATCTAAACTAACAAAATCGCCCGGTTGGACTTTTTTACTCAATAAAATATGGAGACCAGCAAATACATCAGTAAGTGTATCCTTGAGTGCAAGAGAAACAGCCAAGCCACCAATACCCAAAGCAGTAAGCATCGGCGCGATAGAAATGTCTAAAGCATCCAAAATAACGAGAAGACCAATACTATAGACCGTGATCCACACAAAATTGGTAAACATAGTCGTTGACGGGAATCCACCTCCTTGTTTCTTCGACCAGAGATCAAGTAAACCTACAATTAATTTTGCGGCTGCATGTGTGATAGATGCCATCAAGATAATGATCAGGAAGTTGGAAACATACAGCCCAAAAGGTTCAGCAATTTCAACATCACGGAGTGCCAGAGATAATGCAGCCCAGAAAAACCAGAGAACGATCTGTGATTCAACTGCATGCAGGATTATATCGTCCCCTTCCCATTCAGATGTTAATGCTGCTTTTTTAAGGCGAGTATGGACAACCTGTTTAAATATCATTCCCAACACTGTACCTATAAAAACGATGGTAGCAGGTATAAACCAGGTATTCATTAGCTGATTCGATTGGATTAATTCAAAAATATCATTCATTTTAATCAAACTTCACAGACACTAGCTGTGAAATTCCTTTCTTCTCCTGAGTTACACCATACATGTAGTCGGCAATTTCCATCGTTAATTTATTATGGGTTACAATGATGAATTGAGTTTCATCACAAAATTTGGAAAGAACCCGAGTGAATTTATGAATATTCACATCATCTAATGGTGCATCTACCTCATCCAAAATACAATACGGGCTTGGTTTAACCTGGTATATAGCAAAAAGAAGTGAAATCGCTGTAAGTGCTTTTTCCCCACTGGATAACAATCGTAAGGATGTATTTCGTTTGCCAGGCGGTTGGGCTTCGATTCCAATATCTGCTTCAAGCGGGTCCGGGTCCCCAACTAATTTTAACGAAGCAGTGCCTCCTTCGAAAAATAATTGAAATAATTTTTCAAAATTTGTCTTTATCATATCAAAAGTTTCCTGGAACCTTTTCCGAGCCACTTTATCAATTTTACGAATAGTTTCTCGAAGATTCTCTTCAGATTCAATTAGATCATCTCTTTGGGTCAATAATATTTCAAGTCGTTCATTTTCTTCATCATGTTCATCCTGAACGGCCATATTCACTGGACCGATATTTTCTAAAGTCCTTTGAACTTTATGGATCTCTATTTCCAATTGTTCTTCAGATTCATCAACGATCAATTCTTTTGGAACATTTTTATTATATCTGTCACGAATTCTTTCTTCTACCAATCGAATCATTTGATTTGTTTCAGTTGCTTCTAATTGGGCATTTTTCAAATCTTCAAGAATCTGCTCACGATTTTTTTGTTCTGCAGCAATACGAGCTTGAACTTCTTCAATATTTTGGTATGTTTCTCGATAAACAGATTGTTTTAAATCCAAGATGGATCGCTGTTTCTGAATCTCAGCATTCAATATTTGTAATTCTTTTTCACCTTCCGTTATTTCTCTATCCAAATCCATTTTTCTTGCTTGAAGTTCTTCAACTTCAGTCTTTATTTTTTCTTGTCGGATATATAATTCATCTTGAGATTCATCACCAGAAGATTTCTTAAATTTGAGTTGATCCCTCCGAGTCTGTAATTCGATTAAATTGATTCGTATATCTTGTACTTTTTGCTGGTAATCATCTCGTTCTTTTCTGGCAACCAACATTTTCTCATTGAATTTTTCCACTTTCGATTGAAATGAATCAAGAGATTCCTGCGCTTTATCCATGGTAGGTTGAAGCAATTTCAATGCTTGACTAGATTGTTTCAATAATGATTTAGTCTCTTCTAATTCCTGCTTCGCAGATTGAATCGCTTCAAAGGTCTGTGTTTGTTGGAATTCACTTCGAATTAATTCCGTCTCTAGCTGAGATAAAACTTGAGCACAACTTTCTACAGCGCGAAGGTTTTCTTTTACTATGGAATGGTTAGATTGAATCTCATCAAAAAGTGTTTTTGACTTATTATTTAATTCTTTTTCTTTATTCAAAAGACTATCCAGATCAGTAGAAATGGAGTCCAGTTTTTTCTGACGACCCATCAAATTTCCATGCTCTGAAACTTGCCGACTCTTAAGAATTAAGTCACTTCCAGAATAGGCGCCGGAGAGATCAACTAACCCCCAACCTTCAAAGTCTTTGGATTGAAGTGACTTTTGTAAATCAGTCACGATCAATAGATTACCTAATAAATAGCGTGCTAAAGGTTCCAATTCTTTACTCGTTTTTACTAAATCAGATGCACGCTTTATTACCAATTGATTTCTTGGAATATTTTTTAAATCTGTCTTCAGTTTTGTCGCTTCTTTTAATGGGATTACTGTAAAATCACCCGCTTGGTTTTCCCTGGCTTTTTCAAGTGTTGAAATGGCTTCTTTTTTATCTGTAGCAATTAAGCAATGGGATAAATCACCCAACCCAGATTCTAAAGCGTCGCGAAATTCTTCATCTACTTGGAACATATCTGCCACAGTGCCTAAAACACCTGGAAATAATCTCGGATTCTCTAAGACATATCTCGCCCCTTCAGGAAACCCTTCCCTTGACTCTAACAATTCACTGTAAAATTCACGTTGCCCTGATAAGGATTGAATCTGTGCAGAGACAGCATGCTTTTCTTCTGAAATAGAATCTCGATCACTTTTTAATAATGTAAGTTTAGAATCTGCTTTTTTTAAATTTGTTTTTGCAATTGAAAGATTTTTTTCAGCTTCATTTTTATCTCTTTTTAACTCGCTTTGGCTATTCGAATGTACTTTTTCTTGATTTTGTAAATCTGCGATTACTTTCAATAACTTATTAACGGCAATCTCTTTATCATCGACCAAAGCTTCTGTTCTATCAAATAAGGACCTGTCATTTGCAAGTTTACGTTGCAATTCCCATCGTTCATTCTGAGCATCATCTAATTTTTGAACAGTTTTTTGGTATGAAAGTTCTACTCTATCAAATGCATTTTTTTCAATTTTGTAGGATTCCAATTGTGCATCGATTGATGGAACCAAATCTTTCATTTCTTTGTCAAAATCAAGGCTTAATTGTTTCAAACTTTCAATCTTTGAACCATTTGCCAATCGTTCTCTTTCCAAACGGTCCACAGTTAATAAGGAGCCACGCCCTTGTTCAGTCCAAACAAGGATCTTATTTCTCAATGATTCACGTTTTTCATTCATATCAGACATGACTGACTGCATGCTGTTTAATTCAGTTCCCTGGGATTTGTATGCAGTCTGGAATTGTTCAAGCTCTTTTTCGTGTATGGATGATTCGGATGATTTAGATTCTCTCAAATGTTGGAATTCTTCAATTCTTGCCTGCAGTGGTGCTACAATAGATTGATACCTGTGAACCTGGAGAAATGCCAATTCAAGGTCCTTTATTTCAAGTGTTTCGGTTAAGGTCGCATGGCGTTTGAATCGCTTGAGTTGTAGCCTCAGACTATTCACCTTTTGTTCCACTTCTGCAATGATATCCTTTATCCGTTCTAGATCAGTCCGTGTGGCTTCAAATTTTCTTAATGTGGTTTTGCGTTGGCTTCTATATTTATGAATTCCAGCAGCTTCTTCGAACATTTTCCTGCGATCATCACCCGTTTCTGATAGAATCTGTTCAATCATTTTCAATTCAATTACAGAATAGGCATCAGCGCCCATACCCGTGTCTACGAAAAGATCCATAATATCTTTCAATCTACATTGGGTTTTATTTAGATAGTATTCAGATTCACCACTACGAAATACTCGTCGAGCAATTTCGATATCATTATATTCCAAAGGAAGTTTACCAGCATTGTTATGTACAGTCATGGAAACTTCACAAACTCCCAGTGGTTTTGTCCCATCGGCACCATTAAAGATTACATCTTCCATTTTCCCACTTCGTAGTACGCTGTATTTTTGCTCACCTAATACCCACCGAATGGCGTCAACAATATTAGTTTTTCCACAACCATTAGGACCCACTACGGTGGTAATCCCTTGGCCGAGTTTCATGACTTCCTTATTGGCGAAAGATTTAAAGCCATGCATTTTTAGTTCAGATATATACATGAGTGCTGGTAAGAATGTGGTCGATGAATTTACAGGAATTCTATCGAGAATTCCACAGGGAGATTATACCTAAAATACCTAGAATGAAACAATCTGGGGATAAATGAAAGTTGATTTTAACCTGGCGGCCACCCAAATGTTCGTCCACCCATTAAATGTAAATGGATATGAAAAACGGTTTGTCCACCAGCTTCATTACAATTAAATCCCGTTCTGTAGCCTGCTTCGGCAATTCCTTCTTGTTTTGCCAGCTCTGAAGCAGTTCGAACCAATTCTCCCACTAATTCATTATGTTTCTGTTCCAACTCGTTCAAAGTGGAAATATGGATTTTTGGGATAATTAAAATATGGGTTGGAGCAGCCGGGTTAATATCCCTAAATGCGAGAAGTCTTTTATTTTCAAATACTTTGTCTGCGGGAATATCCCCTGAAATTATTTTGCAAAATAAACAATCATCCATGATGCTAGCCTAATTAATTAGTTCATTTAAAACAGCCAAAGAATTTAAGGCTGCTGTTTCTGCTCGCAGGCGTCTTCCTCCCAAATTGTAAAATAATACGCCAGCATTTTTCATTTGCCCAATTTCATTTTCTGTAAAATCTCCTTCAGGCCCAATGATCACGGTGACATTTTTATCTAATTCCAATTCAGATAATGATTTGTCTGCGCCCATAAGTCCGGAAATAAACTGTCCATCCGAATTTTTCAATAATTTTTTCATATCCATTGGCTCATGCAGTACTGGGAACCGACTTCTGTAACACTGCTTTGCAGATGAAATAACTATCTTTTGACTTCGTTCAAAATTCATAGTTTTTTTTACACACCGCTCGAGCATCAACGGCTGAATTTCATTCACACCGAATTCAGTGGCTTTTTCCAGCAACAACTCAAATCGGTCTCTTTTGATCAGAGCCGAAGCTAAGTTTACTGAATATTTGTTTTCGCCTAAATCAGGAATTGATTCTTCGATTGTTCCGGAAATATTATTTTCGATAGATTTTATTTTAGCATGGTACCCTATACCTACTCCATCCAAAAGGCATATCTCATCTCCTTTTTTTAACCGAAGAACTCGTGTAGCGTGATTAGATTCGGCTTTGTCTAATTGAAATGTGCTCCCATTAACATTATGGGGATTCACATAAAAGGCTTTATCCGGGATCACTTTGCACGGCGATTGAAAGACAGATGGATCAGAAAACCGGAATAATCTTTTTTACCATCTGTTTCTTTTTTTAAGGGTAAATATTCAAAACCAACCATGACCATAACAGATGATTGTCCAACTATTTTAAAATCGATGCCCACTCCTAAAAATCCACCTGGAGAATATTGAATACCAGGATTTTTCCACCGTTCACTGAATGTTTTAGTAGTGCTGTCACCTTTCATTAAGGTTCCAGATTCCTCCCCATCAACTGTAGTAACCACGCCGCCTTTTATCGAAATAAAAGGTGAAAAATTATTCTCGATTTTTCCTACAAAAGGATAATAATTCCCACCAACAAACACAGGGAGCATAACTAAGCTTTTACCACCCACTGATTTGTATTGCCCGGTATAATAATCATAAACGATTGTTTCATCTTCTGCTTTAATATCATAGAACCTTAGTTCACCATTTAATGCTAATCTTTCTGAAGCATGAATATAATTGCGCATGATGAACATGCCGGATCCACTGGAACCGATATCTAAGCCAAAACCATTGGTAACTTGGTCAAACTGTCCCAATAAAAAGACAGGAAATACAAATGTTAATAATTTATTCATAAGATAAAACCACTTTTCCAAACTGCATACTCGATTCTAAATATTCATGAGCAGATTGAATTTCAGATATTGGAAATATACGATCAATAACCGGTTTTATTTTACCTTCATTCAATAATGTAAGCGCACCTTCAAAAGATGATTTTGAGCCCATGGTCGATCCCAAGATAGATTGTTGCTTGAAAAATAAATGAGTCAAATTTAAATTAGCTTTAAATCCCGTGGTTGCTCCACAGGTCACAACACGTCCACCTCGAGCAAGACTTTTCATAGAAATATTCCAAGTTTCTTGTCCTACATGTTCAAAAACCACATCGATACCCTTTCCATTCGTGAGCGATTTTATTTCACCCAAAATATCATCTGTTTTGTAATTCAAAATATGGTCTGCGCCCAATAAACCAGCTTTTTCACATTTTTCATTGGTTCCTGCAATTGCAATAACAGTGGCACCCATAGCTTTTGCAATTTGGATTCCCATACTTCCAACGCCCGAACTCGCTCCCCAGATTAATACAAATTCACCAGCTTGAAGATTCGCCCGACTCACCAACATTTGAAAAGATGTTTGGGCCACCAATGCAAATGATGCCGCTGCTTCGAAACTTAATTGATCTGGAAATGGAATGGCCTGAGATTCCTTAACAGTAATTCTTTCGGCATTCACGCCTTTACAATTCTCTCCCATGATACCCATTGATTTACATAAATTTTCTTTCCCTTTGTTACAAGAAGCACATTTCCCACAAAATATCAGTGGTTGGATCATTACTTTTTCACCGATCCTGCTTTTTTTCACACCATCACCTACCTCCGATATAATTCCGGCAGCATCGCTGCCCGTTATTAATGGAAGAGGAACGCCGGGAATTCCTTTTCGGACCCAAATATCTAAATGATTTAAGGATGTTGCTTTTACATCAATTAGAACCTGATTTACGGACAATTCTGGTTTTGGAATATTATCCCATTTGAGAACATCTACACCACCATGTTCATAAATCCGTATTGCTTTCATTTGTCTATTTTCGCATCAATGCTAAATTGTCCTGGGCCCCGTAAAAACAATGTAAAATAAACTGTGAAATAAATAAAAGCAGATTCAGGATTATCTCCTTCTGATAAATGATAAACACCTGCGAGAAACATGGTTATCATTATAAATAAAGATGCAAGCCGTGTTTTGAATCCAACTAGAACGAACAATGTCAGTATCCCTTCACTTACCGCTGCAAAAAAACCAAACAATACATGTCCAAAATAAATTCCAAATATTGACAAAACTGCACCACCCAACCAATCCCACGTTTCTGTACCGGCTATGACTTTATCCATACCGTGAAGAAAGAAAAGATAAAATGACGGAATCACTCTTAAAATAAGTAAAGCCCAATCCTTCCCGCCATCAAATAATTCTTCATTATTAAAAAGTATTTTCAAATTATTCATCTGGATTTTCTTCAAATTCTGCATCTTGGATATCCATTTTTTGTATTTTAGAACGAATATCTATTTTATGCTTTTTTGCTTTTATGGATTGGTTAAACTGGAAAAGAGAACGTAATGGACCAGCAGATTTATAGAGCATATAAATAATGAATCCTAAAAGGAGCCATTTAAACATTAGAATTCCGTAACAGGATTAAAAAATTTTGTCCCTGAAACAGGCTGGCGAATATATTTAATCACCTCTTTCAGGTCATCTTCGTTATGAACAAAATCAATATTATTCGTGTTAATGATCACCAAGGGTGTATCTTGGTAGCGAAAAAAATATTCGGTATAAACCTGGCTCAATGCATCAATGTATTCATAAGTGATATCCGTTTCCATTTCCCGGCCACGCTTAGCAATATTTTTCATGAGGGTATCCGTATCTGCCTGAAGATAGATCACAAGATCTGGTTTAATAATATTCCGTTCCAATAAATTTGCTACCGTATCATATAGTTGCATTTCCTTTTCACCCAAGTTTAGGGATGCAAACAAGCGGTCCTTTACAAACATGTAATCTGTAACAAGTAATTTTTGGAACATATCCACCTGTCGAAGTTCCTGTTGTTGGCGATATCGCTGTAATAAAAAGAATAGTTGGGTTTGAAAAGCAAAACGTTCCGGATCTTTATAGAAATCAGGTAAAAATGGATTTTCGTCGAATTCTTCCCGGACTAGTCGGGCACTCAGTTCTTTTGACATCAAATTTGCTAGACTGGTTTTCCCGACACCGATCGGTCCTTCGATTGCAATATAATATAAATTTCTCAAGCCTGTGTCTCCATGCGATGGGATGTCACTATTGATGTATCGATACAATGATCAAGCAGATCATTTATGGTAATTTTTGAATGGGGAATTTTAAAGTGTGGTTCCAATTCAGCAAAAGGTATTAAAACAAATTTTCTAACACCCAACATGGGATGGGGAATCGTCAATTCATTTGTTTCCAATACTGAATCACCATGAAATAAAATATCAATATCAATGATACGTGGTGCGTTTTTTTCTCTTACCTCTGAGCGTCCCAACATTTTTTCGATTCGTTTAATCACATCTAAAAATTCAAATGGTTTTAATGTGGTGGCACATTTTACCACAGAATTAAGGAAATAGGGTTGATCTAAATTATACAAGGGTTCCGTTTCATAATAAGATGATGATTCAATATCCAAAATATCAAAATTAATGGATAATCCCATGGTTGCCTGAGCGATATTGGATTCCCGGTCTCCCAGATTTGAGCCCAATGATAAATAAGCAGCAACCGGTTTCATTTATTTCTCCCGCACCAATTCCACTTCTACTGTATCCAAGTTTGCCATAATCGGTGCATGAGGTTTCCGAATTTTAATAACAACCTTTTGGATCTTAAAATCTGCTAATAATTTTTTACAAATAGTTTGTCCCACTGCCTCAATCAAATGATAATCTTTTTGCGTGAATATGTCGGTGATGACAGATACGGCTTCATTATAATTAATGGTGTCTTTCAAATCATCAGTCTGCCCAGCGATAGAAAGGTCCGTGTGCATTTCCACATCTAGTTCAAATATGCTATCCTTGTCCTTTTCAAATTCATACACGCCGTGGCGTGCAGGAATCTTGAGATTTAATATGCGAACTTTATCCAATTATTTTACCAATTTATTTTTTGTTGAAAAAGGTGTCCGATTTGCCATGAAGAGAAAACATATTAAGAAAGATGTGAAAATTATTGACCATATCATATCTGTAAAATACAAAGATTCAATAAGGGTCACTTGCCAAATTATTCCCTTTTAGATTATTAGAGTAATTTCAATATTTCCATATTATTTAAATACTGTAAATGCACTAAGGGAAATCACTCTGGATGAATCAAGAGACTGGTCATCTCTCATGATTGGAGTGTATTACCCCAACCATAGCTGCCGATCCAGGCTCCGGTATTGGATCGCTTCGCCGATATGACCAGAATCAATTTTTATTTTCCTGTCCAAGTCAGCAATAGTGCGAGATACTTTCAAGATCCTATCATAGGCACGTGCAGACAACCCCAATTTATCCATGGCTGTTCGTAGGAGTTCACTGGATTCATTGTCTAATCCACAATGGGTTTTTAGATTTTGGCTTTCCATTTGGGCATTTGCAAAAAGTTTTTCAGATTTCTTGAATCTTGATAACTGTACTTCCCGAGCATTTTGAACCCTTCCTTGGATATCTATTGATGGCTCTCCTTCTTCCTTATCAGCTAATTCTTGGAATGAGACCGCAGGTACTTCGATATGAATGTCG
>Ga0208894_1000622_pt1 | contig 24505 bp, 19 predicted proteins | sample ETNtaG_12_FD_185752 | JGI IMG/M metagenome (GOLD analysis project Ga0208894, IMG submission 185752) | Marine microbial and viral communities from oxygen minimum zone, Eastern Pacific Ocean - ETNP201306SV49 (SPAdes) (version 2) | ecosystem: Environmental > Aquatic > Marine > Oceanic ...
CTGGCAATTCATTACCACAAAAATTCCGATCTCCTTTTTGGTATGCTGTCCATGCTGATGTAGATGTTACACCTGTTAAATATCCTCTAACTACCATTTCAACTTGGATTGGTTCACATTTTTTAACTTTCCAAACATTTGGATGGGGGCGTTTTATTATGTGGTTGGCTACAATATCTGCAGTTTCGCCAAACCACCAATCTGCCAATTCTACCAAAGCTTGGCCTTTGAAAGGTACAGTACCTAGTACTCTATCAAATGCTGAAATTCTATCTGTAGTGACCATTGTTATGGTATCTTCATTGATATAATTATCTCGAACTTTCCCTTTGTATAATTCTCCTTGATCATCAAAGTTAGTTCCTTCTAGCGCGTATTCTAATTGTTGTTTTATCAGGTCTCGGTCCATATGCTATTCACTCATTGGACAAGGGACTAAAAGAGCCTCTCCCATGTAGTTTGTCTGTCATGCTGAGTAAAACTTTGAAAAAGGCTGCTGGAAGAATCTTAGAACCTGTAGGGAAAAGACTTGGAAGAATAGGTGTAAAACCAAATTACATTACTGTGACGGGACTGATTATTACATTTTATGCTGCATGGCTTCTTTTTAATCAGAATATTTATTATGCATTTCTAATTGGGATGATTGCCTCCTTATTTGATGGAGCCGATGGTTTAGTTGCAAGAGCTACAAAGACTACATCTCTAAGAGGAGGATATCTTGATGCAACACTGGATAGATATGCAGATTGTATTGCATTTAGTGCTCTTATTTTATGTGATTGGGTAAATCCATTGCCTATTGAATCATTAGATTTTATTTCTGGACAAATGTGGGCAATGGCCGCTATGATTGGAGCATTTCAAACATCTTATTGTCGTGCTGCAGCTGAAAGATTAGGAGTGTCTCAAGAAGGAATTGGTTTAATTGAACGGCCTGAAAGGTGGTTTATTTTAGGAATGGGATTACTAATTGGAGAGGTTATGAATGATGTTGAAACTATCATTACTATTGTTGTTGCAACTTTAGCAATCTTAGGAAATCTCACGGCCTTACAACGGATAAATCATTTTTGGAATGAGGCAAAAGATGAATAGAGATTTGTTAAAAGAAGCCTACATCTCTTTCTTTTTCTTAGGAAAAGCTCCTATTGCACCTGGAACTTTTGGGACTCTTGGTGGTGTAATTTTAGCATTTTTAGCTGTTGATTTATTAGGAAATAATGCAAGCTATCTTTTGTTTGGACTGATTGTAATAATGTATTATTTTGGATTAGTTGTTTCTCCATGGTGTGAAAAAAAATATGGTAAGGATCCTGGAATATATGTTCTAGATGAGGTTATAGGATATCTAATTATCATTGCATTCTTAGGATTGTTCCAATACTCGTTGGAAGATCATAATTGGTTATTATCCTTTACTTTATTTCGGATTTTTGATGTTATAAAATTGTGGCCTGCTAAAAAGTTAGAAGAACTAGAGGGAGGTCATGGAATTCTAATGGATGATATTGCTGCTGGGTTCCAAACATTGATTGTTATTCTTTTTTTAGAAATAAACAATATTATTTGATATGCTTAATTTATGCCGTTTAATTTTTATTCCGCTTTTAATCTATAACATTAGACTTTTATGACTACTGAAATCGAAATACAAGTTGGACTAAAAACAGGAATGGCTGACCCAGAGGGTGTCAATGTAAAAAAAGCCCTAGATTTATTGGGTTTTGATAGCGTTGAAAAGGTAAACTCTGTAAAATGTTACAGGATTATTATTGATAAAAAAGAATCTGATGCGATTAAAGATGCTGAAGAGATTTGCAAGAAATTATTAGCAAATCCTGTAGTTCATGAATATTCTATTTCGGTGGCAAAATAAATGCTAGAGCCTGTTGGAAATTTAAAAAATGTTTTTTATGTAGATTTAGAAAACTCTAACTTAGATAACGTTGTTAAGGATCTAGGTCTTGGCCTACTGCATGATGAAATGGAGAATGTAAAGAAATATTTTGCTAAAGAAGGAAGAAAACCAACAGATGTTGAATTACAAGCAATCGATCAAGCATGGTCTGAACATTGTTGTTACAAATCTTCTAAGCCAGTTCTAGAAGAAACTGTTTTTGGACTAAAACCCACAAAAGAAGTTGTTGCTCGAGAAGATGCAGGTATTATGGAATTTGATGATGAACATTACTATGCTGTTGGTTTAGAATCGCATAACCATCCCTCCGCATTGGATCCTTATGGGGGCTCAGCTACAGGGATAGGAGGAATATTGAGAGATGTTGTGTGCATGGGTGCACAACCAATTGCACTCGTTGATCCTCTATTTTTTGGTGAATTAGATTTACCTCGTAATAAACTTCCCAAAGGAGTTAAACACCCTCAATATCTGATGGGAGGTGTTGTAGCTGGAATAAGAGATTATGGAAATAGAGTAGGAATTCCTACTATTGCTGGACAAATTGCTTTCCACCCGAAATATACTGGAAATCCATTAGTTAATGTAGGTTGTATCGGAATAGTAAAGAAGGATTTAATGATTCATAGCCATGCTGGCGATATTGGAGATATTTACATTCTAGCTGGAGGGAAAACTGGAAGAGATGGAATTCATGGTGTTACTTTTGCTTCTAGAGATTTAGATGCAGGATCCGAAGATGACATCGGAGCTGTACAATTAGGAGATCCAATTACGAAAGAACCTCTGATGCATTTATGTTTAGAATTAAATGAATTAGGATTACTAACTGGAATGAAGGATTTAGGCGGAGGTGGTCTTTCTTGTGTCGTAGGTGAACTTGCATTAGATGCTGGATTTGGTGCAAAAGTAGATTTAGAAAAAGTTCATTTAAAACAAGAAAATATGGCCCCCTGGGAAATATGGGTTTCTGAATCTCAAGAAAGAATGATGTTTACTGTTAAACCTGAAGAGGTACAAACGGTTCTAGACCGATGTGATGCATGGGATGTAGAAGCTGTTGCAATTGGGGAAGTTATCAAGGAAAAAAGAAATATTGTAAAATTTAATGATACTGAAATTTTAAATCTAGATTTAGAATTTACAACTGGAGGTCCTGTATACAACCGACCTTATAATTTACCAAAAACAGACAATTTAGAAGCCATAGAATTGCCTGATTTACCATCTAACTTATTGCAAACAATAAAAAACATAATCAGCAATCCTGAAGTTTCTTCAAAAGATTGGGTAATTAGGCAATATGATCATGAAGTTCGTGGAGCTACAGCAATTAAACCACTTCAAGGTAAAATCGGAAAAGAAGTTCATGGAGATTCATCTGTATTGAAGCCTGTAGAAAATTCTTGGAAAGGGCTTGCATTAACTGCTGATGTTAATCCTTACTTAATGGAAGCAAACCCATACCACGGTACAATGAGTGCTGTAGAAGAAATATGTCGTAATTTAGCCTCTGTAGGGGCTAGAATTGATTCGCTAGCTGATTGCTTATGTTTTGGAAATCCTCAACGACCTGACATAATGGGTCAATTCAAATCCAGTTGTGATGCACTGAGAGATGCTGCAACTTCCGTTGATGTTCCTTATGTTTCTGGTAATGTTAGTTTGTACAATGAAACTGCAGAAGGAGCAATACCTCCAACACCAGTACTCATGGGAATTGGTCTCGTAAATGATATTCGAAAATGCGTCACTAGTGATCTAAAAGAGGATGGAAGCATATGGCTAGTTGGAGATAATAAAGAACAAATGGGGGCTAGTTTATACTACCGAACATTAGGGATTGAATGTCCAAATGTACCAACTACAGACTTTAGTTCGTTTATTCCGAGAATGGAGCAATTAATTGATGCCATTGAATGTGGAGAAGTTGTAGCTTGTCATGATATTTCTACAGGAGGCATGGCTCTTTCAATTATTGAAATGTGTATGAGTGGCGTAGGTGCAAGAATTAAGCTTTCAGGAGATATGAGATCGGATTTAGAGCTGTTTAGTGAATCAAATGGCCGATGGATTGTTCAAGTAAAACCAGGATTTGAAGAAGCCTTCTCTAAACGTTTTGATTTTGTCAAACAAATTGGGGATGTCAATAAAAATGTGAATTTTGTCCTAAATAATCAAGATGAGTTGAATTTTTCTGTTGAAGAATTAAGGAAAATATGGACTGAACCCCTTTGGAATAGGTTAGCTTAAGCTTTTATTCTAGCTCCAAATATTTCAATTATGTCGACTAATGCAACATCTGAATATATAGCAGATACAGGTTCAATTGAAGCAATACTTATCTTACTTGTTTTCCTAATCGCATTTGCTTTAATATTGGGAGAAGTTGTTGATCGTGTACTGGCTGCTTGGGGTGGTGCTGTAGGAATGCTCTTAGTCGGAACTTACTACAATTCTCTTACATGGTGCACTGGAGGCGGGCACGGTGGAGAGGGACCAGTCTGCCAAAATAACTTGTTCGAAGCTATCGATTTCAACGTTATTGGGCTACTACTCGGAATGATGATTTTTGCTGGAATGCTGGAGATTAGTGGTTTCTTTGAATTTGTAGCAATTAAAGCTACAAAACTTTCTGGAGGAGATCCATGGAAACTGGTTTTTTATCTAGGGACTTTCACAACTGTCATTTCTGTCTTCATTGATAATGTAACTGCTTTGATTCTAATAGCTCCTGTAACGTTAAAAATTTGTTCAAAAATTAAAATAAATCCTATTCCTCCACTTATCGCTCTAGCCATTTTCTCAAATACTGGTGGTGTAGCAACATTGGTAGGAGATCCTCCAAACGTGTTGATTGCATCTTATGCAAGTGCACGTGGTTTAGGATTTGGTTTTATGAGTTTTATCACACATCTTACTCCTTTAGCTATAATTGCGTGGGCAGCCACACTATGGTTTATGCACCGTCATTTCAAAAACTGGAGAGAAATTAAACCTCAAAATGTAGATGAAATACTTGACGAAAACGAGTGGGCTGCTGTCCAAAATGACACCTTGATGTACAGAACATTAGGTGCGTTAGCTGTAACTGTTGTAATGTTTGCTGCTGTTGAGCTTTTGCATCTGGATTTAGAAATATCTGCAGTATCTCTAGGAGGTGCCGGCATTGCAATGTCTATTAGCATGCTAGGAGTTTCAAAAGAAAAACGTTTAGATATACACAGTGTGGTGCAAAAAGTCGAATGGGGTGCTCTATTGTTTTTCGCTGGATTATTTGTCATGGTAGGTGGATTAGAAGCTATGGGATATCTAGAAGCTATAGCTAATATGATCTTTAATAATTTTGGACCCAACGGACGCATATCACAAAACGAAATCATATTGGTTATTGCTCTCATTTGGATTTCTGCTATTGCATCTGCTATCGTAGATAATATTCCTTTTTGTGCAGCTATGTTGCCTGTAATTGAAAAAATAGGAGACTTGAGTAACGGTGAGGTAGAAATCATCCCCCTATATTGGGCCCTAGCTATTGGCTGTGGTTTTGGAGGAAATGCTACACCTATTGGTTCCAGTGCAAACGTTATGACTATTGCAATTAGTGAAAGAGGCGGACATAAAATTTCAACTAAGGAATGGTTAGCCGTCGGTGTTCCTGTTATGCTAATAACATGTACAATAGGATCAATAGTTGTTGCTCTATCCTATAATTATTTCTTAAGTGCTTAGTTATCAACAGAAGTGCAATCTGAACAAACGCCCTTGGAATTTAATTTATTACTACATTCTAAACAAGTTTGTTTCTCTAAGAATGTTTCTAACCAGGCAGATTGTAATTCCGGTTCATCTGCTTCTTTAAGCATTTGTAGCTCATATTCTCCTTGTTTACTGTTATCATATAATTTAGTAAGATAAGCAATATCAAAATTAACGGATTGTTTTTCTATTATACTTTTCTTAGGGAATAATGGAGAAAGAAAAACTCCTGCAATAAATGAAGCCATGTGTGTTCCATGCCCTATACCATCTTGCGTATTCATTCCAACATAAAGTGTTTCCATTGCCACGAAAACGATGGTAGCTAGGATAACTGGTACTCTATGAAGGAATATTGGTCCTAGTAGCATAGGTATCTCATCTCTAGGATAAAGTAAAGCAAAGCCACCCATTATGCCAAAAACAGCGCCTGATGCACCTATGTTCAATGTATCAAGCCCTTCTTGATTATAAACTGAGACTGAAGCTGTAATAAGAGAACCTAAGATTCCTGAAATAAAATAAATCAAGAGAAATGAACGTGATCCTATTCTTTCTTCGAAGGGAACGCCAAGCAAAATTAAAACCAACATATTCATCATAATATGCATTGATCCTCCATGCATAAACATGGCCGTTATTATTGAAACTAATCTAAATTGAGGCTCTGCAATATATTGTGATTTAAAACCGAAATCAATAATTGCTTCAATTCCATATTTAGGATATAGCAAATAGATTATCCACCAACTTGCAAATATTGAGAAGTTAATGAACACTAATGATTGCGAAACCATAAACTGATTGCGAAAACAGTAGTAAGATACTAACAATCCAACTGCTATCAAAGTCAATGTCCCTATTGATATTATAGGCTCACCATATTTCCAATTTAAAACTGGCCAGCATTAAAGCTGACGCTAAGGTTTAAAGCGGAAAATAGGGGGAAGTAAAACTTCCCCTTTTCCTCATTGACTTACTTATTCTTCTTCTCTTCTTAGAGAAGCACCAGCTGCTGCAACTAATGCTGCTACAGACATTCCAACTATTCCAAGTGCGAAAGATGGAGTAGATGATTTATCTTTAACAACTGCAATCTGTCCGAATGCATCATTGTCATCTTTTTGGTTCAAGTATTCGTCTTGTTTCTTGTGACCATTGTCGATGTCAACTTGCTCTGGTTCTGGATTGATCATTGCATATAATTCAACAGTTGTGAAATCCTGTGTTGTTTCACCTGGTATGAATGCTTCTTCCCAAACTGCAGTTATTGGATACCATGTCTTGTATATTCCTTGTGATTCAAGAACTGGTTTTGGTGCCATAACTGGTTCTGTAGTTGATGCTACTCTTGTCATACGCTTGACTCCGTCTGGCGTATTGTATGCATCTCCTGTAGAATCAATTACATAGACTACCATCAAGACATCTGAAGCGTAGTTTCCTTCGTTCCAGGCCTTTACAGTTATTGCTAATGAATCTCCTTCGAGGACTCCTTGTCTATCGTAGGACATCTCACCTAGAACAAATTGCGATGGTTTAATGAATAAGGTTGCCGAAGTTGGCTCTCTCATTTCTTCACCACTACCTGTGTCTACTGGATCCATTTTCACATCAAACTTGCGGTTTCCTGCAGGTTCTGCTTTATCTGCATCATAAACTGGGGCCAAGAATCTGACAGTGATAGTTGCTTCATCATCTGGAGACATTTCCATTCCATATGTATAAGTTCCATTTCCATCTGATACTGAAGTTAAATCATTGTATTCTACTCCATTCATAGAAACTTCTACAGTTATTATGAAAGCTGCACCCATGTACTTTTTACCTTGGGCTACCAAAGTAGGAGTAAATTGGAATTCATTATCTTCGGTACCTATATTCTTAGCGAAATAATCCATTTCGACTGCTAAACTTGGGAATATCTCATAAGTTAGCTTATTTGGATTATCTTTAGCAAAGAAGAAACCAGTATCCTGTGTTCTTATAATTTGAACATTTCCAATTTCAGCTGTACCTTGTACACCACGAGCTCGGAAAACAAATGCATAGGAATTATCTTCATCTGGATCATATGCTAAACTGTTGTAACCCATTTTATTAGAATCTAAGTAGATATAATATGGGTTCCAGTCGCTATCTCCAGTTAAAGAATCTCCGACTTCTGCATGGTCTGAACCATCCATTATCGTGAATCCATTAGCTCCCCAAAGAGCTAGTGTTCCTGCATCATCTATGTCTGAGCCTTTCTTTTGTGCATAAACGGATATTGCACTGTCTTCTGAAAGATCGTACTTAGCCCAGAAGAACAAGTATGATTCTGCTGACCAGACATTGATGTAATTTGTTCTTGCTTGTTCATCTGCACTGTTATCAGTTGTTACTGTAATTGTACCTTCCATCATTGTATGGTACTTACAGAAATAATTGAACACGCCGACTTCATTAAATGTTAACTCGTAACTTTCACCAGGTCCTATGTCGAATGAATCAAACTGTGATTCCTTATCGGTTACAGTATGAGTTATACTATCTGAGTTGGTCCATGTAACGGTCGTCCCAATCTGAACAATAGGAGATGATGGTACATACCCTGAACCTTGTCCTGCAATATCTACTGCTAACGTATCTGTTGCAACACCAGATTCATCCCAAGCGACTCCAAGTGCACCAGTACCAACATCTGTTGGAACATTAGAGGCTGCACCCCAATTAGATCCGCCTGCTAACATTGGTGATCCCATGTCTGCACCAAGACCTACTAACAACATATGATTTGCATCATTATTTGCTGAGAATAAATCGGCTAGCTTATCTCCATTAGAATCTGCAACCATTACACCAGATGTGTACATACCTGCAGTTGAGATACCTGGGAAATCAAAACTAATTGATGGAGTTGATTCTCCAGCAACTGAATCTCCATTGTCATCATAATATGCCATACCTAACTCACCTAGTGAACTAGCATCTGACCACACTTCATTACCGCTCAAATCATTGACATATGCATATGCAAATGCTTCAGACATTGAGCCGCCTGCTCCAAGATCGCCTTTACCTTGATTTACAAAACTAGTTGTAAATGTACTTTCTTCACCAACATCTAGAGTGTAAGGTGAAGATGAACTAGTTTGTTTTAAATCAAAACCAAGACCATAGATACCGACATTATCAATACTCCAGGTACTTCCCCAATCAGGGAAAGCTCCACCGTATCTGAATCTAATTCTTACATTATCGAAACCTGCGCCTGTGTAAGCATTCAAACTACATTGAGATTCAACAAAAGCATTTCCTGCATCTGAATTGTAAACGAATGCTTGTTGACCAGATAATGGGTTACCATAGTATGCGTAGTTGTAAACTGCTCCACCATATCCTTGACCTGATGTAACTGCCAAAGCAGACCAAGTGTCTCCACCATTGGTACTAATCTCTACTCTACCACCATCATAGTAATAGTTGAAATTACCAATACTTGCATAGAATGAGAATACGTGATCAAACACTAATTTTGCTGAACTAGCTTGTGAAAGATCAATTACTGGAGACATTAGACTTACATCATCACCATTGTATGCTGCCCCATATGAATCAGGTCCAACCCACCAAACTGGTGAATCAGGTGAACTTGATGTTGAATCTGGTCTCCATTGATGTCCGTCCTCAGGACCTCCATCCTTGGCTGATGTCCAATCATCTTTGTAATATCTTCTATTCAATTCATCATTCTTCTTAGAAGTAGCCTCTGCATCTGCAGTTGTTCCAGCTATGGTAAACATAGTTTCACGTGATAATGCTGCAGAGTTATCTCCTAGGAAATCATCTCCTGCTGAAGGGTCTGAACCTATCCAGGAATCGAATTGAATTTTATATTCTCCTGGAACTTGAAAGTGATAATCTTTTGAATATTCGTATTTTTCACCACTTACAAATGCACTTCCTGGCCCTGAACCACTTATTGCTACAATTTCTTCAAATGCTACAGATTCCATACCTGTTCCTGTGAATGTTAGCGAATCGATGTACCAGTGTTCTCCATCACCTGGCCATTGATATCTATACATTCCTACTTGGAACTTGAGCTTGACTTCTGTTTCTCCAACATAATCTGCCATATCAAATGTAGTGTCAATGTACTTATCTTCATTATCTGAAGCTGAGCCACTTACTCCTGCACAGTCACCACAGTGTACGAAACCTTGCTGATTGTATAATGGATTAGCATAGTATGCATAATTATACATTGTTCCAGTATATCCTCCATCTGGTACGAACAATTCCCAATTATCTCCATTATCTGTAGAAATTAAGACTTGTCCACCATTATATGAAGTACCCATACCAGCATAATAATCGAAATTATACCTGTGTTTCAAAGTTAATTTCAGATCGCTCTCTGTGCCTGTAAAGTCCAAAGTTGGTGATTCTGTGTAAGCAAGTCCACCACCGTAATACATCTCAACTTCTCCATCTAATGGGCCTAGTGCAGTTGTATCTCCGTCAGCTACTACATTGAAACCTACTGGGCTAGTTCCCCATGAAAAACAGCTACCGTAAGTAGTGTTACAACTGTCGCCAAAAATCCAATCTGCATCTTCTGCATCAAGATTTGTAGTGTAACCTTCTATGTCATCACTTGTATCATAAGTTGCAAGTCCCATAGGTCCTAATTGTAATCTTACTTTAGCTGCTCCAGCTGTTTGATTATTAATTCCTGCATTAATCACTGTTGCAGATATTGCAATTGTTTCATCGATTCCAATTGGATCTGGAAGTTCGAAACCTGTGACTCCTACATTATCATTGTATACAAGTCCAGTAACTGCAAAGTCATCAAATCTCAAGAATGAATTGTAGAATGCATATCCTGTTGGTATAGATGACCATCCGGCTACCCATCTGAACATAATATCATCTTGACCAGTGTAAGCATTAAGATTGAATTTTACATCAATATATGCATTTGAATCTGGTGAACTTGTAAACCCAGTACTAGAACCGTAGTAGGTGTAGCCTGGTTGACCACGTAGTGGATTCCCATAATATGCATAATTATAGATACTATTTGGATAACCACCAACCGGAGTTATCATAGACCAAGTACTACCGCCATCTTCTGATATTTGTGCTTGGTATCCATCGTATGTGTAATATCCATAGTATGATATTTTCATTTGAAGTTCTGCTTCAACAGGTAAACCTAGATCTAATGCTGGCGTGGAAACATAAGTATCTGAAGGAACTGGATTACTATTTCTGTAACCGCTGTCCATCGAACTTGAGCCACTTGATGCCGTTATTGAACGAACACCCCAATCGCTAGTTCCATACTGAACTTTACCTGATGTCCATCCTTTGTCTGCACCTTCGAAGTCATCAGAGAAAATAACATACTTAACTTCTCTAAATACAACTACACGTTGATTTGTTTTATCTTCGTCATTAGCATTACCTGGAACATTAATGGATATACCTACTGTATCTCCTACTTCCAAACCTTCTGCACTAGGCTTAAACTTGTCCTCGTCAAAGAAAACTACACTTTCGGATCCCTTGAAATCAATAGAATCTATTGTTTGAGTTTCGGTACCAAAAGTTTGGTCAGCTTCTAAAACTGTAATAGATACGTCATCCACTCTAAAGAATGAGTTGTAGTATGCCATTTCGTAATTATTATATCCAACAACCCAACGAACACGGACATCATCATATCCTGTATATTCATCTAAAGTTGCTGTAGTTTCTTTCCAAGGTGCTGTATTTGCATATGACACATATGCATGTACTGTATTATAATAAGTCCAAGCATCTCTTGAAATATCTAATGGATTCTCCCATGTTGCATATGTAGTTCCATAATATTTGTTACCTTTTAAGTTATCATTCTCTACATATGTCCAATTACCTCCACCATCAGTTGAAACTTCCATATATGCACCTTCATACATATAGTAGAAATTCCAAGATAATTCGAAAGACATTGAAAATCCGACAGCATCGCTAAGATCCATTGCTGGTGTGCTTAGTGCGGTTAGATATACTGGCGCTGGACCAATCGTTGCTGTTGGGTTTGCTTGATAACTTCCAGATGGGTAATAGTATACCGCATCTTGATAATTTGAGAACGAATAAGAATTATATGCATAATTACTAGATACGTAAATATCTCCAGAATCAGTTATTGCTGCAGATCCTTTGTACGTTCCTGCTCCAAAATAAGACCATAATGTACTTACTGAAGTCAATGAAGCCGTAGACATTCTCTTCATACCACCATAATAGGCTGAATAGTAATATCCATGAGTATACACATAATCATTGTGAGCTTCAATAGAAATTCCGTACCTTGCTCCAGTGTAAACTTGAGTATAACAACTTGCAGCTGCACAGTATGATCCATCACCTGAATCTCTATCATACCCTCTTATACGTCCATTAAAATCTCTATAAACAACATAAATATCTCCTGTATTTTCATCTACATCAAAATCTTGTGAAAAAGAGTATGTTGAAACTCCACTACCGTAACTTAACGATTTACCATTTGATGCTAAATTCGAAGTTGAAAAACCTACAATTTTACGATATGAGCTACTTGTAGTTGTTTGAAGAACAAACAATTCGTCCTCTGCTTCATAGATAGATATAGCTGTACCATATCTTGCAGCTGTACTACAACTTCCTGACATGGCAAGGGTAGTTCTATCCCATTTACATACTTTTGTCGTATATGAATAAGTACTAGCTGCTCTTGCTAGGGTGTAATAGTAATCTGCATCTGAAGTTACATCTAGTACATTTCTTAGATTAGTTAGATCTGGACCAAGTATTGTAGTAACTGATTGGTCTGAACCATCAATTTTCTTAACTGAATTTGATCCTTTATCTGCTACAAGTATATCGGTTCCATCATAGTGAATTCTTTGCTGATCGGAAAATAGTCCACTAAATGTTGTTGATTTACGGCCTGAAGACCAAACTCCATCATCTGTTCCATCTGCTCCGTAATTATAGTTTCCAGCCCCATCATTCAATCCTTGAGTCCATTGACTTGTAGCTCCGCTAATAGTTCCGGAGGTCCAACCCTCAGCATCTAATCTATCATTAAAATCATAATCTGAAACTTCTTCTTTAACTGAGAATATGCTAGCCGTAACATCTACATCAGTTTCTGGAATTGGCGTACAGTCTCCTGCAGGATCACAGTTAACTCCATTATTAGTTACAGTTGCACCTAGAATATTGTCCTCTGCCAATGACATTGGTTGTGGAATTGTAGTTGCAGACAATTTCAAATCGTTTCTCTTTGGTGGAGGAGGTACAAACTTAACTGCCGTTTCATCAGCTATTGTTGAAGATGGAGTTGATCTATATTTGTATTGTAGACCATGTTGCACACCTTCTACTGCCCCTTGAATACCTGCTGTCAAATATTCATTATCATAAGATGAACCGCCTGTTGCATCTTTATATTGTAAAACAATAGTGTTAGAACCTTCGTTCAAAATAATTTGCCAAGTAATGGTGTTAATTGCCCATGCGCCTCCACTACTACATTGAGGAGTACCATCTCTAGCGCTCCAATATACTTGATCTTCCATTTGTACAATTAATTGCCTGTTTGGTGCACTGCCTACTGTTTCATAGTAAACTCCCGAATCAGAGTTTTTACCAACACAGAAACCACCGTCAAACCATCCTGCAGCTATAGCATTAACGCCAAGCTGTGTTGCCGGAATTGCGTAAGGTGTCCATGCATTGGCTACCGCTCCGCCGAAGGTAATGTAACCATTATCTCCTCCGTTGTAGAATTTATCATACGATGTTTCATAAAATTCAAAATCAAATCCAATGTTAAATGGACCTTGAGCTCCATCTGAAGTACTGCCAAGCAGTTTAGTTCCACTACTGACAATATCTGTCCAAGCATAAGTTGGACCTCCAGACAATTCTGCTGAATCTTTGAATTCATAACCGTAGCTATCGCTTCCGGTTCTTGCCGATGCTTCTGGTGCAAACAGTACGAATGTACTGGTGACCATAGTCACGACGACCACAATAGCCATTAGCTTTGCAGCCCAATTTTTCTTCTCTATATTATAGGTTTCTTGCATATGTAACACACCTTGGTTGAGTCCTTTTATCAACAGGTTTTAGCCAGTTGAAGGATTACATACATGACGCCAATATATTATAAAGGTTGGCATTCTATTTTTTCCATTTGAAAAATAATAAGCTATTTTAAGGGCAAAATTATATTCAATTTATGCTTATCGGTGTTTTAGCTCTTCAAGGCGCAGTATCTGAACATTGTAGAGCGCTAAATTCATTAAATATCAATAACAAAGAAATAAGAACTTTAGATGAAATAAAAGAAATTGATGGATTAATTATGCCTGGTGGCGAGTCTACAACGCTACGCAAATTACTCGTAAATGCAAATCTATGGAAATTTATTATGGAATATGATATTCCAATAATGGGAACTTGTGCAGGAGCCATATTACTAGGAAAAAGTAATAATGAAACATTTGAAAAAATGGATTTTACTATTGATAGAAATTACTATGGAAGACAAATAAACTCTTTTGAAGAAGAATTAGAACTTGATAATGATGAGAAATTTAAGGGAGTCTTCATAAGAGCTCCAGCTATAACTGATATTGGCAAGGCAAAGCCAATTGCATTTTGTAAAAAAAAAATAGTGGGATGTACTGATGGGCTGAATATGGCTCTGACATTTCACCCTGAATTAACTGAAAATAATTATTTTCATAAATTATGGCTAAGGAATATATTATGAAAGATCCAAAAGATAGAAAAACTGTTGGATTTGAGAAACACGTATTTGTTTGTGAAAATAAAAGACCTGATGAACACACTCGTCAATGTTGTTCTAGAAGCGGCCAAGATAACATAAAATTATTATTCAAAAAAGAATTAGAAAAAGAAAATAATAGCAACATAAGAATAAATTCTGCAGGATGTCTAGATTTTTGTGAACAAGGGCCTACTGTAGTAGTCTATCCAGAGGGTGTTTGGTATTCTATTAAGAATCCCAAGAAAGATGTATCTGAAATTGTCAAAGTGCATCTAATCAATGGAAATATAGTAAAAAGGTGTCTAATCAAAATTTAATGGTGCGGGGGGAGGGATTCGAACCCACGTACCACTAAGGATCGGATTTTGAGCCCGACGCAATTGGCCAGACTATGCGACCCCCGCACTTATTTTCCATCAACATAGCTCTATTTTAGAATTAGGTATTCAATGAAAAATAAATAGAGAAATCTCTCTAAATTATTTAAATCTTTCTTGGGACTGCCATACAGCTCCCACTAAATGACGAATTAATCTTGCTGCTAACGCTGAAGTATTCCCATTATCATGTGGAGGACAGACTTCTACACAATCAAAACCTACTATTCTATCTGAGAAGAAATTGATTGTTTGTATTATCTCATATGGAGTCATGCCTAGTGGCTCAGGCGTACCTACTCCTGGTGCAAAGGCTGGATCTATAGCGTCCATGTCTAAACTTAGATAAATTGGGCCTTCTAAATCCTCAATCACATCTGATAAATATTCTCTTAATTCGGTCCAACCTGATTCTAAGAAATTTAATCCAACCGATCTTGCTTCTGAGATTTCAGACTGAGATACTGAACGAATTCCTACTGGCCGAACTTTGTCTATTCCTACTATTTCACTAACTCTTCTTGTAACTGTTGCATGTGAAAGGGGATTATTTTCATATTCTTTTCTAAAATCTAAATGAGCATCTAAAATTACAACTGATAAAGTAGGATACTTGTCATGTAATGCTTTGACTGCTGGAGGTGTGAGTGAATGTTCACCACCTAAGCCTATTGGAAATTTATTTTCATTAGCTATTTTAGAAACTAATTCTTCAACTGCCACTTCATTTTTTTCTTGATTAGATGTTACTTCTACATTGCCCCAATCATTCATAGAAATATCTGTAATATCTACTCCTAATTCTAACAAATATGTTTCAAAGTTATAACTATGTTTACGAATCTCATCTGGTGCTAAAGAAGTACCTTTTCTAAAACATGCTGTACCGTCAAAAGGATAGCCATAATAGACAAACTTTGAATCTTTAAATGAGGATTCTGCGTCTGCAAAGAATTCTGTCACGTTAGTCTGTTACCAGAACTCTGCCCATGGCAGATAGGTAAACTATTTCATTTCCAGATTCCATATTCCCATGGAATTTATCAGGAATGTCTGCTAATGGTACATTGAATGTATTATAATCTTCTAAATCCATCATCTGAATTTCAGAACCTAAATTAGCCAAAATCTGAGCTTTACGGCGGTCTACTTGAGGTACATGAACCTTATGTTTCACTGGATGAACTAATGATCTTTTTTGACCATCAAAAAGGCCAATAGCAACCATGCGAGCTTTAGCTTCCCCGTGTTTTCCTGGCTTAGATGTCACATATTCAACCAATTTGCATGGTTCATCGTCTATGACTATGTACCTACCTACTTTCAAAGTCCTTATTTCTTGTATTGATGTTTGACTCATTTGTTCACCACTCTAAATCACGCCACATGTCATCCGAGAGATACCCATAAAGAGTATTGCGTCCGGAAATATTGCGCCTTAAACGATTAAAAATATCTATAGATACTTCTAAGGCTTGATCATTTTTATCTTCATGTAAAGCTTCTAATCTTTGAATTAATTGCTCTATACTTATCATGGACTTATGTCCTCATCAAACCTGCAGTAGATAATTCTTCTTTGATATTTCGAACAGCGTCCTTAATGTTGTTGACTTCCCTAGCTCCAACACACACCATTTTTCCACTACCGAACAATAAAAGAACAACTTTTGGATCATCCATACGGTAAACTAATCCTGGGAAAGCTTCAGGTTCATATTCTACATTTTCAAAACCTAAGGACATTGCAATCTGAATTAAATTAAGTGTTGATTCAAGATTAGTTGTTGCTACTATATTTTGTATAACAATATCAGGTTCATCCTTAACAGGCATATCCAAAACTCTTAGTTCATCTACTACTTTGTTTATTGCAACATGAACATCAGGGATAGATCTTGCACCTGTACAAACTACTTTACCGCTTCTGAAAATTAATACTGCAGTTTTAGGTTCTGCAAGTTTGTAAATCAAACCTGGGAATCTATCCTGATCGTATTCTGCACCTTCTAACTGAAAAGCTATATCTTGGAGCATCAATTCTTTACCAATTGACGCACTGGCTACCACGTTTACTACTATAATTTCTGCCATAATTCCTCCTCGGAGAACTGTGTATATAAAGGGCCTATTTAAAGGTTTAAATACTCTTTTTAGAATTAGGGTGTTAATAATTACTCGCAATTAAAGCTTAAAAGTGCATATTAACCTTTTTTACAAGCCATCTAATACAAACAATATAATGTCAAAATATGCTGCATCAATGAAGGATGTAATTGCTGCATCAAAACGAATTGAAGGGCATGGACACCGAACTCCCGTTCTCACTAATAATACAATAAACCAATTATCGGGTAAAAAAATATTTTTCAAGTGTGAAAATTTTCAAAAAATAGGGGCTTTCAAATTTAGAGGCGGATGGAATGCTATTTCTTCTTTAGAGAAAGAGGAAGCTGCAAAGGGAGTTTGTACTCACAGTAGTGGAAATCATGCTCAGGCTGTAGCATATTCTGCAATGAAGAAAAACATTCCCGCATACATTGTTATGCCAAAAAATGCCCCAAAAGTCAAAATTCAAGCTGTTGAAGGATACAATGCTAAAATTACATTATGTGAGCCTACACTAAAAGCAAGGAGAGACACTCTGGATGAAATTGCAAAAGAAACTGGAGCCCATATTGTTCATCCATTTAATGACCCGAAAGTTATAGCTGGTCAAGGAACTGCAGCCTTAGAATTAATAGAAGAAATCAAAGAATTAGATGCTATTTGTGCCCCTATTGGTGGTGGTGGACTAATGTCTGGAACATGTATTGCTTCCAGAAGTATGCTTCCTAATGTTCGATTATTTGGAGCTGAACCAAAAGGTGCTGATGATGCATATCGATCATTGAAAGAAGGGAAACTTTTACCCCAAGAAAATCCAAACACTATTTGTGACGGACTTCTAACGGGTATGGGAGAAAATACTTGGAATATTCTGAAAGACCATCTAGAGAATATCATTACTGTTAGTGACAATGAAGTTGTTGAAGCTATGAAATTAATCTGGGAAAGGATGAAAATCATCATTGAACCGAGTTGTGCAACACCTCTTGCTGCAATTTTAACTCCTGAATTTAAACAAATAAAAGATATCAAAACAATCGGAATAATTCTAACTGGTGGTAACGTAGACTTATCAAGATTGCCATTCTAAAAAACGTGGCGGGCCTGCAGGGATTCGAACCCTGGATCTTCTGGTTAGAAGCCAGACGCCCTTCCAGGCTAGGCTACAGGCCCTAATTACGTTTGAGAAGAGGTTGCATTTATTGTTTTGTCAGGAATTGGGATCTTTAAATGATCCTATTTTCATTTTAAATTAATGGACTTCACTACCGTCTTTTATATCTTTATCTGGTTGTAATAAACTGACTATTCCCTCTCCCTCTGCAGCCAATAACATTCCATTTGACTGTTCTCCTCGGAATTTGGCAGGAGCTAAATTAACCAGAACTGCTATTTTTTTACCTAATAAATCTTCATTTTCATAAATCCCCCTCAAACCTGTTACAATTCTCTTGACTGGCCCGTCAAAATTAACCTCAAGGATCCATAGCTTATCTGCATTAGGATGTTCTTCAACTTTTTCAATTGTTCCAATTCTTATGTCTAATTTCTTAAAGTCATCAAAAGTGACTTCAGGTTTGACATTAGCTAGCTCGTTTGTTTCTTCTGGTGGCATTTCTTTCTCCAATATTTCTTCCATATTTAACTTTGTAAACAAAGGAAGTGGTTGTTTCAATTCAAAGCTATCTTGATAATCAAGTGTTGAATTCCAACCTAAATCTTCAATTTTAGAATCTTTACCCAAATAATCCCATGCTTTCTGGGAAGATTCTGGTAAAAATGGCGACATTAATACTGATAAACTACTGCAAAAATTCAGAAATTGTACTAATGTTGTTTCGCAAGCTTCTCTATCGGCTTTAACTTGTTTCCAAGGTGCTGCATCGTTCAAAGCTATATTTCCTGCTTGAGATAATTCCATTATTGCTTGTAATGCTTTCTTAAATTTACAAGCTTCTAGAGCTTTAGATACTTTATCAAAAGCTTTTTTTGTTTTGTCATTAAGATCTGAATTAATTGAATTTTGTGAAGTTAATCCATCAGGGAAATTTTTATTCGCAAAAGACATTACTCTGTACATCAAATTCCCATAATTCCCTATTAATTCCGTGTTAATTCTTGTAACATAATCTTCCCATGTGAAATTAGCATCTTTTTGTTCCGGCATAATTGATGCTAAGTAAAAACGTAGTAACTCTGGATCGTATCTATCTAAATAATCTGGAATCCAAATAGCATGTCTTCTTGATTTGGAAAATTGTGCAGAATCTAATAACAAATATTCGTTCGCTGGAACATCATATGGCAACTTGAAATTACAGCCTGATAACATTGCTGGCCAAATTATTGTATGGAATGGAATATTATCTTTAGCCATGAAATAATAATGTTCTGACTCTTCATTTTCCCACCATTTCTTCCACTCGTCAGGTTTTCCTTGATTCTTTGCCCAATGAACTGATGCTGAATAGTAACCCATTACAGCTTCAAACCAGACATACATCCTCTTATTCTCATAACCTTCTCTGGGTATTTTAATTCCCCATTCTAAATCCCGAGTTACTGCTCTATCAATTAATCCTTCTTTGAGCCAGTTTCTTGTAAAATTAATTACTGAAGGGCGCCAATGATCTTTACCTTCTGATAACCATTCAAGTAAAGTATCTCTAAATTCTGATAATTTAAAGAATAAATGCTCTGTTTCCTTGAATTCAATCTTAGCATCTGAGGTTAATTTAGAACGTGGATTAATCAACTCTTTAGAATCCAGAGTTTTACCACAATCATCACATTGATCCCCTCTTGCTGATTCACAATTACAATGTGGGCAAGTACCCTCTACATATCTATCAGGTAGAAATTGCTTAGCAATTGGATCATAAGGTTCTTCAGAAATCCTTGGCTCAATGTATCCATTATCATCTAATTTCTTTAATATTGATAAAGCGACTTCAGCATGTTCTTGAGTATGAGTATGTGAGAATAAATCGAAAGAAATACCCATTCTTTCGATTGAATCGCTGTTTAATTTGTGATACTCCATTGCAACTTGTTCTGGAGTTTTACCTTCTTGTTGTGCCGTTACAGTTATTGGTGTACCGTGCATATCACTGCCACTAACCATCAAAACTTTGTTACCTTTTAGACGATGGTATCTTGCAAATATGTCTGGTGGCAAATAACAACCGGCCATATGTCCTAAATGCAAAGGACCATTGGCATACGGCCAAGCCACACATACTAAGACGTGCTTCACAAATTACGCAAATTTCACTCTATATAATAGATTATGCAAAAATAACGACTAGAGTAATGAAGCTGTTCCAAAGTGCATGAGCTATCATACTTGGATAAATACTTCCTGTTTTTACTCGAATCCAACCATACAAACATCCTCCACCAAATGCTAAAGCCATAGCTATGGGTTCATGAGCTATAGAAAAAATAAATGAAGATATTACTATTGATGCAACTGGGCTATAGCGCTTCAACAACATTCCTAAAATAAATCCTCTAAACAAAAATTCTTCCGCAAAAGGAGTGAATATTGAAACTGTTAAAGCCAAAATAATGAGCGAGATTCCTGATGATTCTTTGAACAGGTTTATGACTTCTTGCTGTTCAGCATCTGGAAATACAAGTAGTGTAAATGCTGCATGAAGCGGTAAAACTACAAAAATATCAAGTAAGATAACCCAGCCAATTAATTTCCAAGTGTTTATATTATTCTCAAAAGTTAATAATTTCTTAATTTCTTCTTTAGGAAATATATTCTGACTAACAATTAATGCCAACATCCCTGCTGATATTGTAAATAATGGAAGAAAAGCTTCTTCACTTTTGATAAATGTAGCTGATAAGATTAAGAGTAAAAAAAGACCAAAAAGCATAGAAATAATTGCTGACCATACATATAATGCTGATTTCTTCACAATTTCTAATTCATTAATATCTGTCTCAGTATTGAATTTCGATTCACGCCAACATTCACTACTGCAATATATTTGATTCTCTAAATCAGACAAAATTGGCTTTGAACAGTGTTTACAATATTCCATACAACTCTTATTTCAATAAAAAGTCAATTAACTTTCTCATTGCTATACCTCTATGACTTATACTATTTTTTTCTTCTGAAGTTAACTCAGCAAATGTTTTGTCAAATCCATCTGGAATGAAGATAGGATCGTAGCCAAAACCTCCATCACCTCTCTGCTCATCAATCAGAACTCCCTTACATTCACCTACAAATTTATGTTTTTCTCCATTTTCAGTCATTAATCCTAAAACACATCTAAAAGTACACTTTCTTTCACCGACATTTTCCATTTGTCTAAGAACTCCTTCTAAACCTATGGTGTCGTACACATATCTTGAATAAACACCTGGAAAACCTTGTAAATTATCAATAAAAGCACCTGCATCGTCTATAACGAACGGAGGTTTAATTTTTCCCTGAAGCCAAGATAAACCAAATTCTACTACTTCTTCTAAACTAGATGCTTGAATTTCTGGATAATCTATATTTGTCTTAACTGGATTATAATGTGTCTTCTCAAAAATATCTGTAAATTCTTTAATTTTACCGTTGTTTGATGTAACTATTTTAAGATCTATAATTTCCTTAAGTGATTCTTCATAATTGCCTGAAATAGCAGATTCTAAATCTTTATGATTCTGCTCTGATTGTGCTTTATCCACGCCAGTTGTTATCTCATAAACTTCTTTGTTTGTAATTATTTCATTATAAAATATAGAAAAATCACTTTCATGTTCATGTAATTTAATTTCCTTAATCTCTGAATTGTTTATACTTAATCTAAGCTTTCCTTTTTCATCAAAAAATAATGTTCGTGTAGGAGTTACGCGAATTGATCCGTCAACTTTACCTGCTTTGTAAAATCCGTTACGCCACCAAACTACTGCAAATTTTCTAACGAAAAAACTTGGCTGGGAATCATTACGCAATTCTAGTATTATTTCTTCATCTTCATCTGTTTCTTCCCAAACAATATCTTCCTCAATGCCCCATTCAACTTCGTCAACCACATCCCACTCTATTTCTGGAGTCATTAATTAGCAAGATAGCTTTGTTGTTTAATTATTTTGTTTAAAGATTTGAACGTAATTACCTTATATGCCCGGTTAGTCGGAAAATCCTAGCGGGGGTCGCATAGTCTGGCCATTGCGTTGGATTGCTAATCCAATGGGAGTTAATCCCACGGGGGTTCAAATCCCCCTCCCCGCGCCATTATAATTTCATAAAATCTAATTCTAGTATTTCTTTTGTCTTTAAATTTTTTGATTTATGGTTTTTATTATTTCGAAAATCAAAGGGATATATGATATAATTCAATTTAGAATCATAAGTTTTGTACAAAAAATACTCCCAAAGATATCCTTGAGTACTACCTGATGACAAAAAATCTCCTCCTGAGATTCTCTTAATCTCTTTTAGAAGTTGTTTGATATCATCTGAATAAGAAATTGTTCCAGTTTCCATAATTACGCAAGAATTATCATCAAACTTAGACCAAACATCCATATCATTGATATTCATGTTATTACAATCTGAACATCCATAAAGATCAATAGTGACATCACCATGTTCGCAATTTGGGAAATATTTTGAAAGGAAACGGAAATAAGTTCCTCGGCAAGGATCTCCTATTACTACCAATTTTTTCCCCTTCACTTTGGAAATTTGAAGTGCATCACTATAGAATTTTTTGGTTTGAAAATGCCTTCTAATCATCCGTAAATGCATTATCATACGTGCCTATTAATCTAAATCTATCCATAAACAATAATCTAATATATTAGCAAGCAAGTCGAAGAATATGTTGGAGTCTGTTAAATTGGCCATAGTGATGGCTATTGCGCTTTCATTTTGTACGCCGTGTTCTTCAGGTTTAATTGAAGAATCTGGAGATTTTCAAACTAAAGATTCTGACCGAACATATCCTAATGATTGGACACACAGACCATTCGTTGAACTATTCTCAAGTCTAAGTTGTGTTTATTGTATGTCTTATGCTGATCCAGCTATGGATGAAGTTATACATGATGTTGAAGGTGATGAAGCCAATCCATACAACGTAATTGTTTTCCACCAAACCAATGGCGGTGCTGGAGATGACCCCTTCCATACTGAGCAATCAAAATCACGTATGAGAGATCATTATGGTCAAACTGGAACGCCAAATGCTCAATTTGATGGGAATTATAGATACGTTGGAGGCGGTGGTGAAGAAAATTATCAGGATTATGTTCAGGCCATTCAGGATTCTGGGCCAAGAGAAGGTGAAGGCAATGATGAGCCTTTCAAATATGTTGATTTAGATATCTATAGTGAATTCATTGGCTCAGAAAGTGAAGGTGAAGCTGGACAATTCAAAATAACTGTGAATGTTGAATATCATGGTTCATCTGGAGATGGAGGGGGCATTCCTACAAATCCTAATGATTTAGGAGGTGAAGATCCTGATTTGAATGGTGAACTTTTTGTTTTTATGGTTGAAGATGGAGTCCCTGCATACTCTTCATATTTAGATGAGATATGGAACAATCGAATGGTCTTCAGGGAATACGCAATTGAGGATGAAGAATTTACTCTAGAAGAAGGTGAAAACACTGAATTTAGTGCAGTTTGGAAAGTACCAACTACTCAAATTGATGGTGATGGAGTTTCTGGCGACATAAAAATTCCTATCAATCCTGGAAGAATGATACCTATTGCTGTTGTCTTTGACCGAGATGATACTGATTCTGGAAATGATGAGGATGCTAGTGATGATTCATATCCTACTCCAAGAGCTATTCAATCTGCTACTCCTCAATCAACCAAATATGACAACCCTGATAGAGATGTTCCTGAGATAAAAACAAAAACTGAAAAATATTTAGATGATGGTGCTGAAATTCAGACAACTTTTGAAGCTGATGAGGGTATCGGTACTTCTTACGTTCTGTATAATTATGAATCAAGCAATTACACTGGTGAGTGGACTACTGATGAAATGAAAATAGAAGGTGAAGAAGTTTGTGATGAAGAAACTGGAATTTGTTATGCCTATTCTGGCGCTACTGGAACTTCAGTACTTCCTTACTCCGGTGAAAGTCCTATCTATTATCAAATTCTTTTTGTAGATGGAAATAAAACTTCAAGCAAAACTGATGTTACGCTGTTCGTAGGTGCAGATGGAGGATCTCCGCCATCTGATCAAAAAGAATTGCCTATGGCCCTTATTGGAATTGGTTCACTAATTTTAGCTGCAATCTCTGGCTTTGTATACTGGGCTAGAAAACCAGCATCTGGCTAAGCAAAAGTGTAAAATACTTCCCCTATAATCATTAATTAAGGAGATAGTATGAACAAGAGACGAAATTTACTAGTAATTTTTACTTGTTTTCTATTTGTTTTATCATCGTTTTCAATATCTACCGGTGCAGATTCAATACCTGCCAGTGTAAATACTGTAGAACCTGATGAATATCCAAATGGATGGACTC
>Ga0208894_1000625_pt1 | contig 24442 bp, 21 predicted proteins | sample ETNtaG_12_FD_185752 | JGI IMG/M metagenome (GOLD analysis project Ga0208894, IMG submission 185752) | Marine microbial and viral communities from oxygen minimum zone, Eastern Pacific Ocean - ETNP201306SV49 (SPAdes) (version 2) | ecosystem: Environmental > Aquatic > Marine > Oceanic ...
GTTGTTGTTGTTTTTGACAGTCTTTAACATCATTGGCAATTGCCTCATATTTTTCTTCCAAGGTTCCATAGATTAGATCTGAAGAGTCAATGCGGCAAGATTTAGCGTTCGGTGGAACAACAACAACTTCAAGCCCGTATATGTCTTGTAATTCTGGCGCCTCTGTCTCTGCTGTGCCGGTCATTCCTGCGAGCTTGTCATATAGTCTAAAATAGTTTTGATAGGTAATTGAGGCCACGGTCTGATTTTCCTTTTTAATACTAACGCCTTCTTTGGCTTCAAGCGCCTGATGCAAGCCTTCTGACCACCTTCTTCCTGGCATCGTTCTGCCAGTAAATTCGTCAACAATAACCACCTCGTCATCTTTGACAATATATTCAACATTAATTTGAAACAGGACGTGGGCGCGTAGTGCAGATATCATGTGCTGCAGCAAAACTATATTGCTCGGGTCATATAGGCTTGCCCCTTCTGTTAAAGCGCCGGCATCAATTAGCATCTCTTCGGCCTTGATGTGGCCATCATCGGTCAGAAAAACCTGCTTGTGCTTTTCGTCTAAAGTGTAATCGCCAGGCTTCTCAACAACAACTTCTTTTCCCTCTCCTTTTTCAATCTGAAGTGAGAAATGTGAGGCCATTTTGTTGATTGCAAGGTAAACTTGGGAGTGGTCATCTGCCGGACCAGAAATAACCAGCGGAGTTCTTGCCTCGTCAATTAGAATAGAGTCTACCTCGTCAACAATGGCGTAATTGAGCCTCTTTTGCATTTGTTGGTCTTGCGAAAAAGCCATGTTGTCACGAAGATAATCAAAGCCAAGTTCGTTATTGGTAGCGTAGGTTATGTCGCACGAGTATGCCGCCTGCTTTTCCTCTCCTGACATGCCAGAGATAACAACCCCAACCTCTAGGCCTAAAAAATTAAACACTTTTCCCATCCACTCAGCGTCTCGTCTGGCCAAATAGTCGTTAACAGTTACTATATGAACCCCATCTCCAGTCAGTGCGTTTATGTAGGCAGGAAGTGTTGCCACCAGTGTTTTTCCTTCTCCGGTTGCCATTTCTGAAATGCTGCCTTCATTAAGAACCATGCCTCCAATTAGTTGAACATCATAGTGTCGCAATCCAAGAACTCTTTGGCTTGCCTCTCTGACGACAGCAAAGGCCTCTGTAAGCATGTCTTCAACTTCTTCGTTTTGTTTGAGCCTTTCGCGGAAAAAGCCTGTCTTCGCACTCAGGCCTTCGTTGCTTAGAGTTTGCATCTCTTTTTCGAGCGCATTAATGCTAGCAACAGTTCGCGCGTACTTTTTTATTTGGCGCTCGCTGTGAGAGCCAACAACTTTTGACAAAACATTATTTATAATACCCATGTAGTAACTAGAAAATATATTTAGAGAAAACGAAGGTATTTTCCCACAGATGGGCGACAAATTAACAATAAACACCACAAATTATAACCCCAAAGGAGGGCTGGGCAAATTGCTGGCAAAGGCAAAAGCGCATAACCATTTTGACTCTCAGTTGCGGCCCCTCTTGGACGATCAATTTAAAGACATTCATTTATGTCTCATTAAGGATAGCGTAGCAACCTTCATTGCCCCTAGTGCCGCAGTTGCATTTCGCGCAAATAAGCAGCGCTCAAAACTATTGAGAATTGTTAAACAAATAGACGGGCTTTCAACAATAGAAAAAGTAGTGGTTAAACTAAATAAAAACCAGACCTAAGCGCTTGGATTGCAATTTTTTACTTATATATAAGCCCTAATTACTTTATAATGTCACGGTTTTTATCTAAATATACCCAGCACAACTCATTATGTCAGAACAAACAATAGACCTGAAAAAAAGGCGCTTTCTTACTCAGGCAACTAGCGTTGTTGGCGCTGTAGGTGTAGGCTTTGTTGCCTGGCCTTTCTTGTCAACCTGGAAGCCTTCAGCGCGGGCGAAAGCCGCTGGAGCTCCTGTTGATGTTGATATCTCTAAACTTGAAACTGGACAACTGGTTAGGGTTTTATGGAGAAAAAAGCCAGTATGGATCTTTAAGCGTGACGCTGAAACTTTAAAAAGCCTTAAGTCCGAGTCTTTGTTGAATGTCTTGGCAGATCCGGAGGGTTCTGGAAACTCAAAAAACCAGCAGCCCAAATACGTAACGTCTAACTATCGATCCATCGAAGGAAAAGAGGAGTTGGCTGTAATTGTTGGAGTTTGCACCCACTTGGGATGCTCTCCAACCTACCGCCCAGAGCCTGGCGCCGCCGATCTTGGTGGAGATAGTTGGCAAGGCGGGTTTTATTGTCCTTGTCACGGCTCAAAGTTTGACCTTGCAGGAAGAGTATATGCTGGCGTTCCAGCTCCTACCAACCTAATGATCCCGCCATATAGTTTTGTGTCTGAAACACTGATTCGTATTGGTGTAGACCCGGCTACATCATAAGAGGAAACTATGAATAAAAAACAAAACTGGATAGACCAAAGATTTCCTTTAACTAAAACCTGGAATGAGCATCTAGCCAAATATTACGCCCCAAGAAACTTTAACTTTTGGTACTTTTTTGGCTCATTGGCGATATTAGTTTTGGTGTTGCAACTAGTAACAGGAATTTTCTTAACTATGCACTTTAAGCCAGATTCTGCAAATGCTTTTGCTTCAGTTGAATATATTATGCGCGATGTTGAGTGGGGGTGGCTTATGCGTTATCTACACTCAACTGGTGCCTCTGCCTTTTTTGTTATTATCTATTTTCATATGTATCGTGGCCTCTTATACGGATCCTATAAAGCGCCAAGAGAGCTTATCTGGCTTTTAGGCATGGCACTTTATATTGCCCTTATGGCAGAAGCATTTATGGGCTACGTTCTCCCCTGGGGCCAGATGTCTTATTGGGGAGCGCAAGTTATCATCTCGCTATTTGGCTCCGTGCCTATCATTGGGCCAGACCTTTTGGTGTGGATACTGGGAGATTATGCTGTAGGCGACCCTGCTCTTAATCGCTTTTTCTCTTTGCACGTCGTCGCCTTGCCATTAATTCTTGTTGTTTTGGTTTTCTTACATATTGTCGCCCTTCATGCTGTGGGCTCAAATAATCCTGACGGTGTAGAAATAAAGAAAACTAAAGACAAAGACGGAATTCCAAAGGATGGAATTCCATTCCATCCGTACTACACAGTTAAAGATGTTATGGGGGTGTTTGTCTTTCTTATCGTTTTTTGCTCTGTATTATTTTACGCTCCCGCGCTTAATGGCTATTTTCTAGAGCATGCGAACTTTATAGAGGCTAATCCACTTCAAACACCAGACCATATTGCTCCTTTGTGGTACCTAACTCCTTTTTACTCTGTATTAAGAGCCATACCACCAATGTTTGGCTCTCAGTTCCCCGGCGTATTAGCTATGTTTGTTGCGCTCCTAATATTGGCTGCACTTCCCTGGCTAGATAGAAGCCCGGTTAAGTCGATTCGTTATAGAAGCCCTCCATTCAAATGGGCGCTTGGAATTTTTGTAATTAGTTTTGTTATTTTAGGCTGGCTTGGAATGGAGCCGGTAACACCTCGAAATGTCTTGTTGGCCCGCATTTGTACTTTCTTGTATTTTGCCTTTTTCATTTTAATGCCTTGGTATACCTCTATTGGAAAAACCAAGGTAGTCCCTGAAAGAGTGACGGAATAGGCTATGAAAACATATATAAAAATAAAGTTTTTTTTGGTTGCTTTTTTTCTTTCGTTGGGCGTTTTAGCCTCTGGTGGCGAATTACACCTAGAACAGGCCCATACAGATATTTCAGATACAGCCTCATTGCAAAATGGAGCTAAACTATTTATGAATTATTGCTCCGGCTGTCATGCAATCAGTTTTATGCGATACAACCGCATCGCCAAAGATCTTAATTTAAGCGATTCCGATGTTGCTGAAAATCTAATGTTTGCCGGAGAAAAGGTGGGAGAGCAGATTACAACTGCAGTGCCTGAAGACGCTGCTTCCAAGTGGTTTGGCGGCGTCCCACCAGACCTGTCTCTTGTTGCAAGATCTAAAGGCACAGACTGGATTTATAGTTATTTAAGGGGCTTTTATGTAGACGACTCTAAAATTTTTGGCGTTAATAATAAGGTGCTTGCTAATGCATCTATGCCTGACATACTTTGGTCTATAAAGGAAAACCAATCTGAAGCAGGGTTTGAGCAAAGCGTTAGAGATATTACAAACTTCTTAGACTATGTTGGCGAGCCCGCTAAATTAATTCGCATAAAACTTGGCGCTTGGGTTCTGTCATTCTTGACGTTGCTTTTTGTTTTGTCCTACTTTTTGAAAAAAGAATATTGGAAAGACGTTAAATATGGTATCTGGCGCTCAAGGGAATAAATTTTGATCCAGTTAATTTTTTCTGCGACACTTCTTCAAAAATTGAAGAATGCTGTTTTTTTTATTTTCGAGGATAATTATGTTAACAAAGCCTAACCCAGCCTCTACAACACTATACTCTGCTTCACAAGGACTCGAGTCACACGCGGTGCGCTTCATTATGGCTCATAAGTCAATTGATCGAGACGTGCTGGAAGTTGATTTTGACGAACTTCCAGAAGAAATTCTCGACCTCAACCCTTGTGAATCTCTGCCAACCTTGTTTGACAGGGGCATGGTCTTGTATGACCTCGGGGTGGTGATGGAGTATCTAGATGAGCGCTTCCCTTTTCCTCCTTTGTTGCCTGTTGACCCCATAGAAAAGGCTGAAAAAAGACTTTTAGTTTATCGCTTCACTCGGGCACCTGGCTGCTGGTACGAATTAACTAATATTATTCTAAATGGCAACAAAAAAGACTCTGATGGGGCTAGAAAAACCCTTAACGGCAATCTTATTGAACTTATCCCACTATTTTCTCACAAGCCTTTTTTCAAAAGCGATACTATGACCTTGGTTGATGCCTGCCTTGCGCCAATAATGTGGCGCCTGAACTTGCTGGGCATTACTCTTGGCGATAAAGCAAAACCAGTTTCTGCATATGCAGATAGGCTCTTTGGCCAAGAGGGCTTTCAAGAAAGCCTTACGTTTTGTGAAAAAGACTTTAATCAGTAAGCGCTATGAACAGCGTTGTTCCCTATCTGATTCGTGCATACTGCGACTGGATGGAGAACTCTAACTTAACGCCCTACATTCTTGTTGACTGCAAAAAGACTGGGGTTGTTGTTCCCAAAGACCTCGCCAAAGAAGGAAAAATCATACTCAATATTGCCTCCTCTGCAGTGGGAGGCCGAAGCATGACAAATGAAAGTATTTCATTCAAAGCCAGATTTAATGGCGCTTCAGAGAAAATCAATGTTCCTTGCGAGGCTGTTCTTACAATTTATGCTCAAGAAAACGGCGAGGGCATGTTTTTTGACAGCAGTAGCGAAGCAGCATCAAAGGGAAAAGAAAAGCCCAACCTAAGTATTCTTGACTAGGCCTTCAAACTCCAGGCAAAACTCTTTAGATCTCTCCAAAGAAAAGCCCATCACCGGTATCTTTGTATAGGCGCATATCGCCTCTTTATTTGCCAGACTGTTCTTGCTAATTTGATTTAACACAATACAAAGCACGCGCAGATTATTTTGCCTAGCCGCAGTTATGGTTAGTAAAGCCTGGCCAATTGCTCCAAGTTCGTCTTTTACAACAATTACTAGGGGTAGCCCCAACCCAGCAGCAAGGTCGGAGTTAAGCGCCCCTTTAGCGATTGGTGAGTATAGCCCTCCAGCACCTTCTACCAACATAAAGTTCTCCTTGGCGCCTTCTTTGCACGCCTCTAGGAGGCTCTCTAAACGTAGGGTTTCTCCTGCTGTATCGCTTGCGCTTTCTGCGCTAGCCTCAAGATCAAAACGGTATGGGCAAACAATAGCTAAAGGCTCTTTTTGTACGCAAGCGTCTAAAAGCCGGATTGCGTCTTTTGGCCCATTTCCATTGTCACTACCAGAACAGCCGGTTTCAACTGGTTTTCTTACTTTTAAGTCTTGTTTTTGGCTCAAAAAGCGCACAATTTCAATTGCCACAGTCGTCTTACCAACTCCAGTGTTGCTGCCCGTAATAAACACTCCTTCCATGGGAGCATTTTAGCCCAAGTTGGTCGCTACAAAGCCTCCATAAAAGTATAATGGCTCCCATGAAAAGCAATCTTAAAACCCACCTTTGCGGACTCTATTTAGACTCTCCGATCGTTTTGTTGTCTGGCTGTGTTGGTTTTGGAGAGGAATACACAAGACTTAAGGGGTTTTCAAATGCTGATGCGGGTGCGATTTGCCTAAAGGGAACAACCCTAGAGCCGCGACAAGGAAACCAACCTCACCGTATTACTGAGACAGCAAACGGAATGCTGAATGCAATAGGCCTTCAAAACCCTGGCGCTGAAAAAGTGATCAACCAAATATTGCCGTCACTAGACAGGGCCGAAACTAAGTTTATTATTAATATTTCTGGGTCTTCAGTTGAAGAATATGGCGAGATTGCAAAACGCTTTGATGATACCGATATAGATGCAATTGAAATTAATATTTCATGTCCCAACGTTAAGGAGGGTGGCGTCGCTTTTGGAAATGATCCTGACATGTCCTACAGAGTTGTAGACATATGCAGAAAAAACACAAAAAAACCTTTGATTACAAAACTCTCTCCTAATCAGACAGATATTGCCTACAGTGCTAAGCGCTGTATCGAGGCGGGAAGCGATGGGCTGGCCGTTATAAACACAATAATGGGAATGGCAATTGATACCGAAACAAGGCGACCAATTATTGGAAATAATAGTGGCGGCCTTTCAGGCCCCGCCATAAAACCAATCGCCCTATTAAATGTTCACCAGGTCCATCAAGAAAGTAAAAAACACAACATTCCCATCATTGGCCAAGGCGGGATAGCAACTGCAAGTGACGCTATTGAGTTTATTATCGCAGGAGCAACCGCCGTAGGGGTTGGAACTGCTCTTTTTTATGACCCTTTAGTGTGTAAAAAAATAAATGTGGGCATTAGCAAATATTTAACCGAAACTGGCATGAAAAGCGTGGAGTCTTTAGTAGGAACGCTTGAACTTAACTAACTCTTTTATCTAAATATAAAACATGCAATACGAAGACAAAGTTAACAAAATAGAAGAAGAGGCACAACAGTACTGGGCCAAAAATTGCTCCTTTGAGGTTGTTGAAGACAAAACAAAAGAAAAATTTTACTGCCTTTCAATGTTGCCATATCCTTCGGGCAAACTTCATATGGGGCATGTGCGTAATTATAGTATTGGAGATGTTGTCTCTAGGTATCAAAAGATGCTTGGGAAAAATGTTTTGCAACCTATCGGCTGGGACGCTTTTGGACTCCCTGCAGAAAATGCGGCAATACAAAACAAGGTGCCTCCAGCGAGGTGGACCTATAACAACATCAAGCATATGAAAGACCAACTGATTGCCATGGGGTTTGGCTATGACTGGTCAAGAGAGCTTGCAACGTGTCACCCTGAATATTATCGATGGGAGCAATGGTTCTTTATTAGGCTGTTTAAAAAAGGCCTTGTTTACAAAAAAATGGCTGTAGTTAACTGGGATCCTGTTGACCAAACGGTTCTTGCTAACGAACAAGTGGAGGAGGGTCGAGGGTGGCGCTCAGGTGCGCTTATTGAAAAAAAAGAGATATCACAATGGTATATGAAGATTACTGACTATGCCGAAGAGCTCCTTAATGACTTAGACAAGCTTGAGGGCTGGCCAGACGCCGTCAAAATAATGCAACAAAACTGGATTGGCAAATCTGTTGGCCTTGAGATTGACTTTACGATGGAAGGCTCGAAACCAATAAGTGTTTTCACAACGCGCCCCGACACTTTAATGGGGGCGACCTATCTTGCAATTGCAGCCGAACACCCTTTGGCCCTTGAAATGGGAAAGAAAAACTCTGTAATAAAGTCATTTATTAATGAGTGCAGAACAATGGAAACATCTGAGGCGGCGCTAGAAACAATGGAAAAAAAGGGGGTTAACTCTGGCCTCTTTTGTAAGCATCCAATAAGCGGCAACGATGTTCCAATCTGGATAGCAAACTTTGTTCTTATGGGCTATGGAACTGGCGCTGTTATGAGCGTCCCGGCGCATGACCAGCGAGATTACGAGTTTGCAAAAAAATACAACATTCCTGTGGTTGGAGTGATTGCTCCAATAAATGGGCATCTTGATATTGACCAAGAGGCTTTTATTGAAAAAGGCATTCTCATAAATTCGGGCGCATTTAATGGCATGACCTTCTTGGAGGCCTTTAAGGCAATAAGCAAATACCTAGCCAAAAACAACCTTGGAAAAGAAAAAATCAATTATCGTCTACGTGACTGGGGCATTTCTAGACAAAGATATTGGGGGTGCCCAATTCCAATAATCAATTGCGATAAATGTGGCCCAATCCCATCAAAGGAGTCGGATCTGCCAGTTGTCCTCCCAGAAGATGTTGCTTTCGAAGGAGTTGGCTCACCAATCAAAAAATCACCTGAATTCTACCAAACCAACTGTCCTTCCTGTGGATCTGCGGCCGAAAGAGAGACCGACACTTTTGATACATTTTTTGAGTCCTCATGGTATTTTGCGCGATACGCTTGTGCCAACCAAAACAAAGCAATGCTTGATGAGCGTGCAAACTATTGGCTTCCAGTTAATCAATATATTGGCGGAATTGAGCATGCTATTTTGCACCTGCTGTACGCTAGATTTTTTACTAAACTGCTTAGGGATGAAGGAATTGTCGCTTGTAATGAGCCTTTTACAAATCTTTTAACCCAGGGGATGGTTTTAAAAGATGGTGCCAAAATGAGTAAATCAAAGGGCAACACTGTAGATCCACAACAAATGATTGATAAATATGGTGCCGACACTGTTCGTCTGTTTATTTTGTTCGCCTCGCCGCCAACACAAGCACTAGAGTGGTCTGATCGTGGTCTAGAAGGCTCTCATCGCTTCCTAAATAAATTTTATCGCCTTGTCCACGGATTTGCTTTAGAATCAAAAAACCAGGTTATAGAATCTTTGACTCCCGAACTTCTCAACAAAAAACAAAAAGAAATGCGCAAAAAAACGCACTTAACGCTTAAAAAAGTTGGTGATGATATTGGCAGGAGATATTCTTTTAATACCGCAATTGCTGCACTTATGGAACTAAACAACTCGCTTTCTCGTTTTACGGACACAAGCGCACAGGGGGTCGCTGTAAAAAAAGAAACCATTGAAATTATGCTTAAAACTCTTAACCCAATAACTCCGCATTTGTGCCACCATCTTTGGTTGGAAATTGGCAACACCGAGGCAATGGTTGATGTTCTTTGGCCGGAGGTTGATGTGGAGGCTCTTATTCAAGAAGAGGTTCAACTTGTCGTACAGGTAAATGGCAAGCTCAGGGCTAAAATTGTTGTTCCGGTTGATGCTGAAAAAAAATCTATAGAAAAGGTGGTCCTTGCCGAAGATAATGTGGTCAAGTTTAGCAAGGGGAAAAAAGTAAAAAAAGTAATTATCGTACCAAACAAACTAGTGAACGTGGTAGTGCATTAACATCGCCAACAGCCTCATTTGTTGAGCATTTTCTCTATTTGATCCCTTAAAATCAACTCCATAACAAAGCCCATCTTGCCACCAGGAACAACTAGCGTGTTTGGACGGGACATAAAAGATCTTTCGATCATGTTTTGTAGATATATAAAGTCACAGAATTTGTGGTCTTTAAACCTAACGACAACAAAACTTTCATCAAGCGTAGGGATGTCTCTTGCAATAAACGGGTTTGAGGTGTCTACTGTTGGCACTCGCTGAAAATTAATGTCAGTTCTTGAAAATTGAGGTGTAATATAATTTATATAGTCCCACATTCTTCTGTGTATTGTGTCTACTGTTGCCTCTGCAGAATATCCTCTGTGTTCCTTGTCCCTATGTATTTTTTGAATCCACTCTAGGTTAACAACGGGAACCACTCCAATAAGGAAGTCTACATATTTGGTAACATCAATAGCGCCATCTTTTACTCCTCCATGAAGGCCCTCATAGAACAGCAAATCGCTGTCCTTGCCCGCATCCTCCCAGGGTGTAAATTCACCGGCCTTTTGACCAAAAGGCTCGCCCTCTTCGTCAGAATGAAGATAGAAGCGACGACGACAGTGTCCTTTTTCGCCATAATTTTTAAAAGTCTTTTCAATTTCTTCAAAATAGTTTGCCTCGGGGCCAAAATGACTAAAGTAACTATTTCCCTTTTTTTCTTCTTCGGCCATGATTGTTTTCATTTCGCTTCTATCATAACGATGAAAACTATCTCCTTCTATAACGCAAGGGCTTGCGCCCACATTTATAAAAATGTGGTTGAACGCATTTTTAACTGTAGACGTGCCAGCGCCAGACGAGCCTGTTATAGCTATAACCGGATGTTTTTTTGACATGTGGCTCTCTCTTTCTTTTAAAAACTTTAAGAACAAATATTATCTTACAAATTTTATCAACTGTTCCCAATAAAATTCATAGGCGCTTGAATTTAAATCATTGGGCTATTTGTAGAACAATTAGTAATCCAGGTTTTCAACCTTAAGTGCGTTGTCTTCAATAAAGTTTCTTCTAGGCTCCACCTCATCTCCCATTAGAGTGGAAAAAACCTCATCGGCTGCTATAGCGTCTTCTACCTTAACTTTTAGCAGGGTGCGGCTCTCAGGGTTCATTGTGGTGTCCCAAAGTTGATCTGGATTCATTTCTCCTAGACCTTTATACCTTTGAAATCCTTGCCCTTTTTGAGCCTCTTTTAACAGAAATCCCATTGCATCTGCAAAGCACGAAACCTTAGCCTCTTTCTGTCCCTTTTGAACAAAAGATGAAGAACTAAAAATACTCTCTACTTCGTCAGAGTATTTTTGAATTCTTTTATAATCTGCAGAATCAAAAAACGTGGCGCTAAGCGCCGAAGTTATGGCAACAACACCATATACCTCTAAGGAATATAAAATCTCTTTATCTTTGAAAACAACTTTGTGTTTTTCGGACATAAGTTTATTTTTATTTAACTTTTTTTGTAAGTCGTCGCACCACTTAGTTGTTTCTTTTGTTTTTCTCAATGAACTTAATTTTGGCATGCCAACGATTGCATTTAGTAAATTTTTATTGTATTTCTTTCCAAGCTTTTCAATGGTTGCAACTATTTTGTAATGTTTAGCCACAATTTTTTCTAGAGCAATCCCGCCTATTGCTGGCGCACTCTTATTGACAAATATACTTGCCTCGTTAATTGCCTCTTGCAAAAGATAGTTGTTTTTTTCATCTTCATCCTTTAGGTAGCGCTCTTGTTTTCCTTTTTTGATTTTGTATAAAGGTGGTTGTGCTATATAAAGATAGCCGCTTTCGACTAGTTCTGGAAGGTGGCGATAAAAAAAAGTTAACAATAGTGTTCTTATGTGTGCCCCGTCTACGTCAGCATCGGTCATAATAACAATTTTGTGGTAGCGAAGCTTTTCAATATCATACTCATCACTGCCTATGCCACAACCAAGGGCTGTGATTAGTGTGCCGACTTCTTGTGAGGTGAGCATTTTTTCAAAACGAGCCTTTTCAACATTTAATATTTTTCCTTTTAAAGGCAATATTGCTTGGGTGTGTCGATCTCTGCCTTGTTTTGCAGAGCCTCCTGCAGAATCACCCTCAACCAAAAACAACTCGGAAAGAGCGGGGTCTTTTGTTTGGCAGTCACTCAACTTTCCTGGCAATCCAGCAATATCTAGAGCGCCTTTTCTTCGCGTCATCTCCCTAGCACTTCTTGCGGCTTCTCGAGCCCTCGATGCTTCTAATATTTTTCCTACAATAATTTTTGCCTCGTTGGGATTTTCTAGCAAATACTCCCCTAGTTTTTCATTAACAGAAGACTCTACCGGAGCCCTAACCTCAGATGAAACAAGTTTGTCTTTTGTTTGAGAAGAGAACTTGGGGTCTGGCACCTTGATAGACAAAATTGCAGTTAACCCCTCCCTTGTATCTTCTCCAGTTATTGCCGCTTTTTCCTTTTTTGCAAGCCCAGAAGAGTCTATAAAACCGTTAAGTGACCTAGTTAGTGCCGCCCGAAGGCCAGCCAAGTGGGCGCCCCCGTCCCTTTGTGGAATGTTGTTTGTGAAACAGTAAACGCCTTCTTGATAGGCGTCGCTCCACTGAAGGGCAACCTCAACATCAATATCACTCTTTTTCGTTTTTATTGTAATAATGTCGTTGTGAATGGGGTTTTTAGATTTGTTAAGATGTTCAACGAATGCCTTAATGCCACCCTTATAAGCAAAAACATTTTTCTTGTTTGTGGCTTGGTCGGATATTTTAATTTTAACGCCCGAGTTTAAAAAGGCCAACTCCCTAAGCCGGTTTGCCAATGTGTCATATTTAAACTTTGTTTCGGAAAATATATCTTTGCTTGGTTTAAATTGAACAACTGTTCCGGTTTTTGTTGTTTTTCCAGTAACCCTTAACGGCTTTGTTGGGATGCCCGCCTCATATCTTTGCTCGTGAACCTTGCCATCACGATAAACAATCAGGTGTACATACTCAGAAAGTGCATTTACAACAGAAACACCCACACCATGAAGGCCACCAGAAACCTTATAGGAGTTGTCGTCAAACTTACCTCCAGCGTGCAAAACCGTCATAATAACTTCAGCGGCTGAAACTTTTTCTTCTGGGTGAATATCTACTGGTATTCCTCTACCATCATCTGATACTGTCACCGAGCCATCGTCATTAATTACAATATCAATTTCTGTGCAGTGGCCCGCCAAAGCCTCATCGATTGAGTTGTCAACCACTTCAAAAACCATGTGATGAAGCCCAGTGCCGTCATCGGTATCGCCAATAAACATTCCTGGGCGTTTTCTAACGGCGTCTAAGCCTTTTAAAACTTTAATATTAGAGGCTTGATATTTTTTCGACATAAGTAGTAAAGAAAAAAAATTTAATTATACCACGAGCGCCTTGTTTTACGCGTTTTAGTCACCCTTGATTGGGTGTTTTTTTGTGTTTGTTTTTCAATGAAAAAAGAGAGTAAAAACAAACCTAAAACCCACTAATAACGCCGCTGTTAATTTTATAAATACTGGTCTTTTTTTTAGCAACCTTTAGAGGGGTTTTTCCTATATCTGTTAAAAACACCTGGACACCCAGACCCAACAAACAATCTAAAATCAGATTTGTTTTTTCCTTGTCAAGTTCAGATGACATATCATCTATTAAAACAACCGGAAAAACACCCGCATCTATTAATATTAAAACTTGAGCCACCCAAAACATTATTGAGAATGTTTTTTGCTCTCCCCGAGAAAAATGACTCTCTGTTTGGCCGTCAAGAAAAAAATCAATCGTCGCCTTGTGAGGGCCATGGTTTAAATGTTTTGCCTTGGCAAAGCTGCTGGTGTTTTTCTTTAAAAAACTATAAATTTCCTTCTGGTCTAGATAGTTTAAATCTTTTGTCCAGCCAGCACTAAACAAAAAAGAAGGGGTTTTGTTTAGGTCAAAGGGCTTGTTGTTTTTAAACAAAAAAGATTGCCCGATTTTATTACCCAGTCTTTCTATATAGTTTTTCCGCGCTAAAGAAATTTTAACTGAAAGTTTTGCAAACTCAATAAACCAATAGTCAAGTTGCCTATTGTTGTCGCCAGAAAAAAGCGAGTTTATGTTTTTTAGGGCTCGACTAAAAGACTTATATGTTTGAAGCATGGTGGGCTCCACATGAAACACCCCCCAATCAAGGTAAGATCTTTTGAGTTTGGGTGCGCCGCCCACTATAAAACCCCTGTCTGGCGAAATAATCTGAGTTGGTAGTAGTTGTGTTAATGCGCTATTATTGTTTATTTTTTGTTTGTTGATTGTGGTGCTGTTGTTTTTTTTAGACCTTTCTAAGCCTATTCGACTACCGTCCACATCTGCATTAATTATTATGTTTTTTTTATTGGTGGGGGTTAGGTCTGTAAGGTTTTTGGTTTTGAACGATTTGTTGTGGCCTAAAAAATAAATTGCTTCTATGAGGTTTGTTTTGCCTTGTGCGTTATCACCAATAAAAACATTTATGTCTTTATTTGGTTTTATGTATTGATCTTTAATGTTGCGAAACTGAAGAATATGAATCTTCTCTATTATAGCCATAGCCCAATAAAAACTATATTCTCATTGGCATAACTATGTACTGATAATTGTTGTCTTCTGTTGAGCTTAATAGACAAGACTGGTTCTCTCCCCCAGGAACAACCATATTAATCTTGTCTGAGGTTATTTTTTCTAATATTGAAATAAGATAGTGGATGTTGAAAGCTATCTCTATTTCTTTGTCTTGGTTTGACACCTTAATTTGGGTTTTTGCCTGACCTCTTTCTGAGTGTGAAAATATATTAAGGTTGTTGTCTCTAAAAACAAGCTTTACTCCTTTGGTTCGCTCTTCAACAAAAATAGCGGCCTGTTGAAGACTTGAAAGAAAATCAACTCTGTTGATAATGATTGTGTTGTTAAAGTCTGTTGGTATAACCTGTTTATAATTAGGAAAGTTTCCATCAATTAGCCGGCTTATTATTTTTGTATTTGTGTTATAAATTGAAAAGTAATTATCAGAAAGATGTAATTCTATGTTTTTATTGGAATTTTTGGCAAGAAGTTTTGAAAGTTCGAGAACTGCCTTTCTTGGAAGAATAACTGTTTTCTTTTCCTCTAGTTCCCCAACTTGTTTTATTTCTCCTATAGAAAGGCGGTGTCCATCAGTCGCAACAATTGTTAAGGTGTCTTTATTTAACTCAAAATATAACCCATTTAGGTAAGCGCGAATATCTTGGTTGCCCATTGAAAAACTTGTGTTTTCGATCGCAGATTTTAAATCTTCCTGTTTTACGGTCACCACAATTGACTCCTCTGTTTTTGGGAGTGCTGGAAAGTCTAAGTGGTTGAATGTATTTAGTTCGAAAGTATTGTTGTTGGCGTTTAAGTAAACTTTCTTTTCTTCGATTTTAAATTGTATTTTGGTTTTTTCTGGGAGTCTTCTTACTATGTCAATTAGATCTTTTGCGTAAATTGTAAACAAAACCTCTTCACTATTTTTTATTTTATTAGAGGCACTAATCTCTAACTCCATATCTGTTGTTGTGAGTGTGAGTGTTTGATTTTGTAACTGTAACAACACATGTGAGAGTATTGGCAATGTTTGTCTTTTTTCAACTACGCCTATTACTGTTTGGAGGGGCTCTAGAAGTTCCTCTACACTAAGTTCTGTGTTCATAAACAGCCTTGTTTAAAAAATTATTATTATTATTATTAAGGGTTTTTTTGTTAGTTAGTTCTTTTTTATTATTTAAAACAATGTGTTGCATTGTTAATATTATGTTGGTTTTATTGTTTATATTTTGTCAACTGTGTTGATTAATTAGAATTATTATAAGTTGTTTTGTTGTTTATCACCAGTATAGTTTTTGTTGTTTTAATTATAAGTTAGTAAGTTTTAGTTTTAGGTTGTTAAAGTCAACCTTTACATCTTCATTTTCTTTTAGTAGGTTTTCAATTTTTTCACAGGAATAAAGCACTGTTGAGTGGTCCCTGTTGCCAAAGTTTTGTCCAATTTTAGCAAGCGAAAGAGAGGTTAGTTGGTGGCAAAGATAAATAGACATTTGCCGAGCCCTTACAAAGTGCTGCTTTCTAGAGTTGGAAACTAGGTCAGACAAGGTTATTCCATAATACTTACCAACTGTTTTTTGTATTTCATTAATTTCAACCAGTCTTTTTTTGGGGCTAATTAGATCTCCAAGGGCGTCTTCAATTGTCTCTTTTGATATAAAAGAGCCTTTAATTTTAGAAAAATCAACAAACGCCTTGAGTTTCAATAGCGCCCCCTCAAGGTCTCTTACATTTGAAGTGATGTGGCTTGCTATTAATAACGCAATATCCTCGCTTAAGTTCAAAGATATTTGGGGGTTTTGTGATTTTTTTAATAAAATAGCTGCGCGCATTTCTAATTCTGGCGGCGCAAGTTGTAAATTAAGCCCTTGAGAAAATCTTGTTTTGAGTCTATTTTCTAAGTCTTTGATGTTCTTTGGTGGTTGGTCGCATGTAAAAATAATTTGTTTTTTTGTGCTAAAAAGAAAATTAAATATATGAAAAAATTCTTCTTGAGACTTGTCTTTGCCGGCAATTAAATGGATGTCGTCGACTAAAAGCAAGTCTGCGGACTGATAAAAGAGTTTAACTTTTTCAATGGTGTTGTGCCTTAGGCTGGTAGTTATATTTCTAACAAAGTCCATAAGGGGAACATAAAGAGTTTTGGTTTTTGGGTTTTTCCCAATTGCTAGATGCCCAGCCGCTTGCATTAGATGGGTTTTCCCAAGGCCAGACTCCCCATAAATAATAAACGGGTTATAGGGCGATGAGCCAATATTTTCAGCGATTTGTCTGCTCGCCGCAGCGGCAACTTCGTTAGCGCTCCCTAAAACAAGATTGTCAAAAGTGTACTCAGGAAAGAGAGGGGTTGAGTGTTGTTTTATTCGTGTTGGGCTGTTGTTTTTTTTATCGACCTTCTCTATTTGAACCTTTAGCGACTTGTTTTGTTCCGCCACAGCTTGAAGAATGGCGGTTTTGATATTGTTTGTGTTGTTATTAATGTACTTTAATACAGATTCGTTAGGGGCGCCTAGAATAAGTTTTGAGCTTGATTCGGTTGCACTAAGCGGACTTACCCAGACACTAAACTGACTAAGAGGTAGAGAGTTTTTTAGGGAATGTAAGCACCTAGCCCAAGTTTGAGACATAAGATAAATAGAGCCAAAAGTTAAAATAATATACTAATGATACCTATTGTATACAAGAGATGAATGGAGTGTTTAATAGAATAACTTTTTGTACTCTTGAGGCATTATTAATTAGGCAATCTTTGCCCATAAAAACCATTAGATTTAGGCGCTTAGAATTGATTTTTAGCCCATAATAGCGTAACATTGCCATCTTTTTATAATAGCAACAAACAATGAGAAAAACCATTGTGGCTGGTAACTGGAAAATGAATGCCAGCAAGGAGTCTGTCAACAAACTAGTGTTGGGCATACTTTCTGGCATGGATAATGTTAGTTCTAAGGTTGTTATTTGTGCGCCATTTCCATATTTATCACAAGTTGAGGCGCTAATCAGCCACAGCCAAGTAAGTCTCGGCGCTCAAAACTTAAATATAAACACTTCAGGAGCCTTCACTGGCGAAGTAAGCGCTGATATGATTAAAGATTTTGGCGCACAACATGTAATTGTTGGCCATTCAGAAAGAAGAAGTCTCTACGGAGAAACTAACACAATTGTTGCTGAAAAAGTTAAGGCTGCGCTAGACAGTGATTTAATTCCATTGTTTTGTGTTGGTGAGACACTGGAACAGAGAGAGGCTGGAGAGACTGAGAGCGTTGTAGCAGACCAAATTAACACAGTGGTTGATCTAGTTGGTATTGCTGCTTTTTTAAAAATTGTTGTCGCATATGAGCCTGTTTGGGCAATTGGCACAGGCGTTACTGCGTCACCCGAACAAGCGCAATCAGTCCATGCTTTTATACGCCAACTTCTAGCAAATAAAAGCAATGATGTGGCTCAGCAAACACCTATTTTGTACGGTGGAAGCATGAATGCTGCCAATGCGAACGAACTTATTGCTTGTGCTGATATTGATGGTGGCTTGATTGGAGGCGCGTCTCTTAAGCCAGAGGATTTTTTACAAATTTGTAGGGTGGATTAATATGTCATTTCAAATTATTTTAGTAGCTCATGTATTGCTAGCTTTAGGTCTGGTTGTATTAATTTTAATTCAACACGGCAAGGGAGCAAGCGCAGGCGCTGGTTTTGGTTCAGGGGCAGCAGGAGCGGTTTTTGGAGCAAGGGGTGCGCATTCTTTTTTATATAAACTGACTGCAGCCTTGGCTGCTGCATTTTTTATTACAAGCATTAGTTTGGCTTACCTTGCCACTAGCGAAGGAACTGTTGACCCAAGCCAGAGCGTTATGGTTCAAACAGTGAGTGAGGACGATGCACAGTCCGACCTGCCAACTACAAACAATAACTCATCAGACGTACCAGAAAATTAATAAGGCCGACGTGGTGGAATTGGTAGACACGCAGCCTTGAGGGGGCTGTAGCGTAAGCTGTGTCGGTTCGACTCCGACCGTCGGCACCACTACTTTACTGCCTCGCCTAGGCCGCGTTCTTGTACAATCATAATTTTTCTTATGGTGTTCAACCAGATGAATCTCAACAACCGAAAACTTTTAACTGGAATAGGGTTTATGCTAGGGGCAATGTCGGTTGTACCGATGCTTGATGTGATGGCAAAGATGCTTAGTGAAAACTATCCGGTGACGCAGGTAGCCTGGTTTCGTTTTGTTTTTCATACATTGTGGTTATTGCCATTGCTTTATTGGCGACAACTTAGTTGGTGGAAGGTGCCAAGCAGGGCAGGCTTTCACCTGCTACGCAGTCTAATGTTGGCACTGGCAACACTATTCTTTTTTACCGCCATTAAAACCAACCCTATACCTGACGCACTAACCCTGTTATTTATTTCGCCCTTGGTAGTTGCCGCTCTTGCCCCTTTCTTTTTAGGAGAGAGGTTTGATCCCTATATTGGTGTTGGCGTTTTGGTTGGATTTGTTGGTGTTGTTATTGTACTTCAACCAAACACCGAAGAGTTTAAGCCCACACTTCTATATGCGCTTGTTGCAGGGTTTTGTTATGCGTTTTATATTATAACTACAAGAAAACTTAGTAATAGTGGGCCTCCTCTGCTAACTCTTTTCTATACTGCTGTAGTTGGTACTATTGTTCTTGGCCCAATGGCTTTTTCAGTGTGGGAAACTCCTGATCTTGCAGGGATTTTAATGGCTGCCGCAATGGGGCTTGTGGCGGCGATATCTCATTTTATGATTATTAAGGCCTTTGAGTATGCAAGCGCATCTGAGTTAAGCCCTTTCAATTACTTTGAAATAGTTGTCGCCATTATCTTAAGCTATATAATATTTAAATTTATACCAACAAAAGAGGCAGTCCTTGGGCTTGTGATTATTATTCTTAGCGGCCTTTTTGTGTCATGGAGAGCAGTGAAAAATAATCAAAGCCCAGCCAAAGAAAATGATAGCGTTGTTGAACTATTGTAGTTCTTCTTGGTCATAGCGCTTAAAGCGCCTTCGCGCCACCTTCAGAAATTCTTTTGTCTATAAAAAAGGAAAGTTCTTCTTCAACACTTGCCTCGAGTTTTGGCTCTTGGTATTCAACAAGAAGATGTTTCCATATTTTATTGGCTCGTTGGGTTGCGTCGAGAGAACCGTCGTCTCTCCAGGACTCAAAGTTGCGCCAGTCAGACAACAACGGAGCATAAAAGGCCGCCTCATATCGCTCCATAGTTTGTGTCGCTCCAAAGAAATGACTGGCTGGCCCAACCTCCGTAATTGAGCCAACTCCTAGCGTATCCTCATCTACTTTTGCTGGCTCTAGAAAGGCTTGCATCATTTGGATCATTTCTGCGTCTAAAATAATTTTTTCATAAGATGCGCACAAGCCCCCCTCAATCCAGCCATGACCATGTTTGATTAAATTTACATGTCCTAATAAACAAGCCCATAGAGACATTTGAGATTCATAGACTGACTGCCCATCAGGGGCATTTGATGTATTGGCATTAGAGGCCCTTAAAGGGACTTTGTATTTTCTTGCAAGTTGGCCGCTGGCAATGGTGGCTTGTGCATACTCTGGCGTTCCAAATGCAGGGGAGCCTGATTTCATGTCGACATTAGAAGTAAAGCTGCCATAAATAGCGGGCGCTCCAGACTTGACACATTGATGAAAGGCAAGCCCTGCAAGCGCTTCAGCATTTTGTTGGACCAGCGCTCCAGCAACAGTTATCGGCGCCATCGCGCCAGCTAACGTAAATGGCGTGTAAATAACCGGCTGATTTCGCTCAGCCATTTCGATTGCCCCCTCTAAAAGAGCTTTGTCGTAGACAAGCGGAGAGTTAGCATTAACTACAGTGGTAATTGACGGCTCTTTCAGTAGAGTCGCTTCATCAATTCCGCGACCTATGCGAATAATTTCAATTGCATCAAGCATTCGCTCGCTGCCTATGGCATAGCCATACAAGGGCTTCGTACAAAGGCGCACACTCGCCGAAACAGCTTGTAAATGCCTTATGCTTACATCAATATCACAAGGCTCAACTGGGTAACCACACTGCATATGGACAGTATTAAGAGTCTCGCCTAGACGTATTAGATTGCAATAATCTTCAAAGTTACCGGGTATTCGGCCTCTATCTAAATCAGAAACATTGGGGGCGCTTGATACCATACAATAAGCAACCGAATTGCCGCCAATGTGTACACTCTTGTCTCTGCCATGGAGAGCAAACTTTTCTGGCGTTGTGGAAATTTTCTCCATAACAAAATCAGGGTCAAAACGAACCCTCACGCCATTGCTGTCAACCATGGCCCCTTCACGCTTTAATATTGCAACTGCTCGAGGAGACTGGATGTCCATTCCAATGTCACATAAAACCTTCAGTGAGGACTGATGAATCGACTCTATCTCGTCATCTGAAAAAACAAGCATAGGTTGATAAGGGTTTTTCAGTTGCCGATAGGGCGCTTGCTGGATGAGGGGCAAAACCCGCTTTTGTTTAGACCTTCCGCGCCTCATATGGCCCCCTATGCCTGCAATACTGGGCATTATATTCGATAAAATATTTTTTGCTTTTCTTTTTCCTGTTCATAAATGTCCCTACAAGTATGCAAGGCCAGGCGAGGTCTTGGGCTCCAGTATAGGCATAAATCTAAGTACGGATTTAAGTATAATCGTTTTTTGTCTACAGCCTCCAAAAGACTTAGAGCCTAAAAAGAACAACTTAATCAAAAAAAACAAGATGAACTGGAGATTTAACACAGAAAGAAAGTTCGAGTCGTTTTCCGACCTTGTATTTAATAACTCTAAAAAAATTATTTTTGCAGTTTTGTTTATTGTTGGCTCTCTAGCCACACAGCTGCCTTCTTTAAAAATGGACACTTCAACAGAAGGGTTTTTGCATAAAACCGACCCAATGAGAATAGACTACGATATGTTTAGAAATCAGTTCGGGCGAGACGAAAAACTAATGGTGGCGGTTAAAACGGGAAACATCTTTGATCTTAATTTTCTCCAAAAACTCGACAGTTTTCATAGGGCTTTGGAGGAAGAACTTCCGCATATTGAAGGAGTAGACTCTCTAATCAATGCTCGAAACACCTATGGCACGGATGGGGAGTTGATTGTAGAGCCGTTAATTGAGGCTGTGCCAAACAATCAAGTTGAGGTAGAAGAGCTAAAGAGAAAGATTCTTAGTAGCAGAATTTTTGAAAACCTTTTTTACAGCAAGGATCAAACAATGACAATTCTTACTGTAAATACAAAAACATTTTCCAGCGAAAGTTTAGGTGAAAAAAATAGCACCCCTGGGCTTAGCGACGATCTAGAGTTTAGCGACGATCTAGAGTTTAGTGATGATCTAGAGTTTGACTCTTTCTCCCAAGTTAGTGAAGAAGCATACTTGAGCGACGCAGAAAACGACGAAATAATTTCAAAAACAAGGCAAATAATATCTCGTTTTGAAGACGTCGAATTTGAGGTATATCTTACCGGCTCAGCCGCAATAGCAGGAATTTTTAAGCAGGCTTTAAGAGCCGATGCAATTGTTTTTATTAGTCTTATGGTTGGAGTTATTTTGATTGTTTTATTTTCTCTATTTAGGAGGATATCAGGAGTTATCTTGCCTTTGGTCTGTGTGGCGTTGACATTGATTAGCACAGTTTCTTTGATGTCTGCTTTTTCTGCTCCATTTACAATGGCAACCCAAATTTTGCCAACTTTTTTATTGGCAGTGGTTACCAGCGCAAGCATTCATTTGTTGGCAGTTTTTTATAAAGACCTTGTTGCGACTCGTGATAAAAGAAAATCTTTGCGCTATGCAATGGGGCACTCAGGTCTTGCCATTGTGATGACCTCGTTAACTACAGCGGCGGGATTGTGGTCTTTTTCATTCTCTGAGGTTGCCCCTATTGCAGATCTTGGTCTTTATGCCAGCGCCGGAGTATTGGTGGGTCTTTTATTTACGCTTATCTTGTTGCCTGCACTAATCTCTTTAATTGATTTTAAGCATCGAGAGTCTGCTGCTGATAAAGAAGGATATACACGAATGGACAGGCTGCTTATAGGCATAGGAGTTTTTGCCACTACTCGAGCTAAGTTTGTCGTCATAATAAGCGCAGCCCTAATTGCTTGTGCTATCTTTTTTGCAGCACAACTAAAGTTTTCACATTTTCCTTTACAATGGCTACCAGAGGATAATTTTGCACGTGTTGCTACAGAAAAAGTTGATGAGAAATTTCAAGGCTCTCTCACGCTTGAAGCCATTATTGATACGGGACGTATAAATGGACTATATAACCCTGAGGTTTTATATGCAATCGAAAGGGCGTCGTCTAATATAAACAACATTACAACTGGAAACATGGGAATTGGAAAAGTAGTTAGTTTTGTTGACATTATTAAGGAAACCAACCAGGCCCTTAACGAAAACCATCAGGAATACTACTCAATACCCAATAATGCAGATTTAATTGCTCAAGAGTTTTTGCTTTTTGAAAGCAGCGGAAACAATGATTTAGAAAGCCTAGTTGATGCTAACTACTCAAAAGCCCGCATAACACTTAGGACGCCATTTATAGATTCTTTGGAGGGAAAGCAGTTCATTGATAGGGCTCAGTCATATTTTGACAAAGAGTTTGAAGGGCTGGCGAAAGTGACTTTTACCGGCATTGGGACTTTGATGACAGTTACCTTTGAGCAGGCCATATATAGTAGTGGGGTTAGTTATCTGCTCGCTTTTTCTATGATTACTGTGTTGATGGTGCTTATGATTGGGAATATAAAAATTGGCTTGATCAGTATGATTCCAAACGTTCTGCCCATCGTTTTTATTTCAATGATTATGGTGATATTTAAAATGCCCCTGGACATGTTTACATTACTAATTGGCGCTATAGCTCTTGGCCTAGCCGTCGACGATACTGTTCACTTTATGCACAACTTTAGGCGTTATGAAATACAATACAATGACGTAGATAAGGCTGTAAGACTGACGCTATTGGGAACGGGCAGGGCGATTACTCTTACGTCGATAGTGCTCGCACTTGGTTTTTTAGTCTTAACTTTTTCTAAGATGAACAACATGGTTGACTTTGGAGTTTTAACTGCGAGCGCAATAATTGTCGCCCTTTTGGCTGATTTTTATTTAATGCCAGCCATTATGAAGCTGATTATAATTGACAAAAAAGACTTGTAACAGTAACGGTAAACAAACAAAAAAGGCACCTGCAGACGCCTTTTCTTTAACAGACTTTATCAGCCTTGAGCTTGGGCCATTACTTCCTCAACAAAGTTGTCTTCTTTTTTCTCGATTCCTTCGCCAACTTCGAAACGAACAAAGCTTACAACCTCATTGTTATTTGACTTAACTAATTTGCCAACAGTTGTTTCAGGGTCTTTAACAAAAGGCTGTCCATAAAGCGTAATCTCGTTAACAAATTTTTTCATTCTGCCGACAATCATTTTTTCAATAATATTATCTGGTTTCCCACTTTCTTTTGCTTGCTCGATAAAAATAGCCCTTTCTCTTTCTATCAACTCTTCTGAAAGCTGGTCTTCGTTAACACACTCAGGTTTTGAGGCGGCAATATGCATCGCCATATCTTTTGCTAGCGTCGCATTGTCTTCAGCTAGATGAGTCAAAACCGCAATTCGGCCCCCATGCTCATAGGAGCCAATCGTGCCGTTTCCGGCCTTAACGACCTTAACACGTCTTACGGAAATGTTTTCACCAATCTTGGCAATAATGTTTTCTCTTGCCTTGTCGACCGTTTCGCCAGTATCAAGGGTTTGGGCTAAAAACTCTTCAATATTAGAAGGCATGTTTTTTAGTGCCAATTTGGTCAACTTATTTACAAAATCTATAAAGGTTGCGCCTTTTGCGACAAAATCTGTTTCAGAGTTAACTTCAAGAATTGCTGCAGATTTATTATTATCATTGACTTCTACACTTACAAGGCCTTCTGAGGCTACACGACCAGCTTTTTTTGCAGCTTTTGCCGCCCCTGAGGCGCGCATTAAGTCTATTGCTGCTTCAAGGTCAGCGTCTGTTTCAATCAAGGCCTTTTTGCAGTCCATCATCCCGGCGCCTGTTCTTTCTCTAAGCTCTTTAACTAAAGCGGCTGTTATTGCCATGGCTTGTCTCCTATTATTTTGATTATTTGTTTTCTTTAGTTGTTGTTTTTTTTACCGCAGGCTTCTTCTCAGTTTTTACCGCAGGCTTCTTCTCAGTTTTTACCGCAGGCTTCTTCTCAGTTTTTACCGCAGGCTTCTTCTCAGTTTTTACCGCAGGCTT
>Ga0208894_1000661_pt1 | contig 23685 bp, 25 predicted proteins | sample ETNtaG_12_FD_185752 | JGI IMG/M metagenome (GOLD analysis project Ga0208894, IMG submission 185752) | Marine microbial and viral communities from oxygen minimum zone, Eastern Pacific Ocean - ETNP201306SV49 (SPAdes) (version 2) | ecosystem: Environmental > Aquatic > Marine > Oceanic ...
CTTCTTCAGGTTGACGATCATGCTCAACCATTTTTAAGCCATGTTCATTCATAAATTCTTTAGCCATATTTTGATATTGCACCAAAAGTTTTGCAGGATCTTTACCGTCATTTTGTTTTAAATTACCTCCACCTCTTACAGACATTGGAAGTAAAGTATCTATTCCAAAAGGTTTGTCAGTTAACTCTCTTGTTTCTTTTATCCACCTCCTCATCTGACTAGGAGTACAAGCTGCTGCTCCAAGTACACCTAAACCACCAGCATTAGATACAGCTGCAGCGAGTTTAGGACAAGCCGCACCACCCATACCAGCTAAAAATATGGGGTACTCTATTCCGAAAGTTTTACAGATTCTATTATTCTTCATTTGTTAATATTTATTGCTTAGTTAATCTTAATAAAAAGAATAAACATTATTATTAATGCTTACAAGGTTTTAAGTAAGACAAGATGTCTAAGAATATCAGGCTACCAAGTACTATATAAATCTACTTATTTGACTTGCTCTTTGAATTACACGATGGAGGTAAATTTAGTGTTGGGTTTTTTTCAAAAAAACCTACCGGTATTAAATGAAATCCACAATATTCGACTGGCATTATTGGCCAATCTTCTGGCCTAGGTATATGCGTGACTCCAAAAGTATGCCAGGTTACTAAATCACAATCACTAATATCCCGATTAGAGGAAGTTATGTCATCCAAACCACCTTGGCCGGAATGCATAACTGAATGAGGACCGCCTGCAGCCAATTCATCTTCATGAAAAGGTGTGGCCCACAAATTATACTTTGAAAAAGAAGCTCTTTTTCCAGGAGGTGAGTCGGGATGGGCTAATAAAGTTGGCGTGTTACCTGGTAAATATTTATAGCCCACAGGTAAGCCAAAAGAATTCTTCTTCTTTGGGTTGATTATTTTCCAAACCCTACTTGAAGACGGCGATATATCTCTTTTCGCTTCACCTTCCCTCTTTAAATGAGTGGTTACTGCTTTTAATTGCATGCCATCAGGGTTTTCATCACTTATAGGTAAAGTCTCTACATTGGATTCAAATAATTGGTTATTGCCGCCCTCTAGATCCCAATCCAACCTTACACAAAATAAATGCTGGTGAATCGGAGAAACTAACTCATCAGTTATCCTGAAGTCTTGGTCAGCTCGATGTCTATTTTCATCATAAGCGCTGATGCCAACAATGCCTGTTAGCTTCACTTCGCATTGGATATTGCCATCTAGGTACAAATACCAAAACAACCCGTAATCATAATTACCTATAGTAGCAATAGAACTTATAACCAATCTTCTTGATCTTCTAACTTCATTGGCTCCCCCATTGCTATCCGAATGTTTCCATTGAATTCCAAAGTCTTCCTCGTGAATGCATATGGCATTCTCGATGGTATTAACTGAACCATCAAACAAAAGCATATTTGCATCAAGGTAGTGAATCTCACCTAAACAGTCACATCCCAAGGTTAATGAATTAGATAAAGTACCAAAACCGTATTCAGTACCGTCATGCACGGCCTTCCAGCTATGCATCGGGTCTGCAGTTCCATATGGGACGACCATGTCAGATAAAGCTGCTCTATGTAATATTGCCCTCCCATTTAAAGACAATTGATGAAGAACAGGCCCCTCATCTGGATTAACTGAGGCTCTAACTTGCCAGCCTTCCCAGCTAATCAAGTTGCCATCAACCTTAAAACCTGGTCCATCAGGCTGGATTATATCTATCTTTTTTGGATGTTCTCTAAGTTCTGATTGCGAATCTGCATCATACCTAGCATGAGCTTTAGGTATTGCTACCACTCCATGATCCTCTACATGAGTTACCTGCTTTAAGGTTAAATCTATATGGCAAATAACCCCTGTTATAGGTTTGGCATAACCATTGTCTGTTTCATTCTCCTTTAGAAAAGAAATTGTTTTAAGGGCCCGATGCCCTTTTTCAATACTCTCATGAACAACTCCACCTGCTGGCCAAGGGTCTATTTGAACGAGGTCTAAATTAGATATTCCCCTCTTCTTTAAAGCTTCCTGGTAAGCCTTATCAGCTTTTGTTAATTCTGTTGCCATAAAAACTTCCGCAAAGCTATATGGAACTTGTGCTTCTTTCGAAACCCTATCAAAAGAACTAATCTCATTAGCTTTAATATCTACAATCACTACGAAACCTCCGTCAGCATTAGAATCTACTCCTCTAATTCTTAATGTTCTCGGGAGTTCATCGCCTGACTTATAGTTTCTTATTTGCTCTTTCTTCGGTTCTACTAAACTAATGTTGATAAACATGGTGTTCTCATCAAAACCTTTGTGGGACCTACACAATTCAACCGCATGTTCTATTTCTTCCGCACCTATCTGATCTAGTGGATGTTTCATATTTGTAATTCCTAATTTTTTTATATTCCTAAGGATTCTCTTACTGATTTATGAACAATCATTCCGTTTTGAATATTTAATCCATCCTTAAATCCTGGGTCTTCAGATAAAGCTTTTTCTAATCCATTTTTAGCGAGTGATCTTATATAAGGAAGAGTAGCTTTGTTTAATGCGAAAGTTGAGGTAACAGGAACAGAGCCAGGCATATTTGTTACACAGTAGTGGACTACATCATCAATCAAATATGTGGGTTGGTCATGAGTAGTTGGTTTACTAGATTCTCCACAACCTCCTTGATCTATTGATATATCAACAAATACTCCGCCTGAAGGCATTTCTTTTATCATTTGACGTGTTATAACTTTAGGAGCGCTTTTACCTACCAAATACACTGCGCCTATTAATAAATCTGTTTCTCTTACAGCTTCTAGAATTGAAGTTTCTGTTGACTTTATATATCGAATATTTTTTTTACCGAACCTTTGTTTTAATTTATTAAGTTTATCTTCTGATAAATCAACTATATTAACTTTTGCACCATTTCTTATTGCCATAGAAATAGACTGTTCACCAGCAGCACCTGCTCCAATAACGGTTACGGTTCCTAAATCGAATTGACCATCAAAACCTAATAGTTTGCCAATACCTTTATTCTGACTGAGAAGATTGTAAGACCCCACTAAGAAGGCTAGTTGCCCAGCAATCTTACTCATCGGAGATAATAAAGGTAGATTTCCGTTATCAGATGTTACAGTTTCGTAAGCTATACCCGTGACACCTGTTTTGACTAAGTCTAAGGAGAGTTGTTTATTACCTGCTAGATGTAAATAGGTAAATAGTATGTGGTCTGAATTAAGAAGATTGTGCTCTTCTCTGGTCGGCTCCTTTACTTTAATTATTAGTTCTGAGTTGTTATAAAGACTCTCTAGAGAAACAATGTCGGCGCCTACATCTTTATAATGATCATCAAAACAACCTATTCCATCGCCAGCCTCTGATTCAATAAATACTTCGTGGCCGTCATTAATTAATGCTTTGACAGAATCAGGGGTTAATCCGATCCTATTTTCATTGTTCTTAATTTCCTTTGGGGAACCAATTCTCATATAAGTAATATATAACAAATATCGTACATATCTACAGTTTTAATGGCAGTCTATTTAAAGTAGTTTCACCTTTCTAGCTTGATCAATAGAAGCTTTAATTAAAACAGGAATGAAAGACTCATAACCAGCTTCCGGTCTATCCTCAATCCAACGAATAATCATCATGGTGCGCATCAATAAAAATGTTGGAATGGTGTTAATTATATCTTCCGTGTTTGGGCACTCTTCCAAGTATCCTGCTATCAGCGCCTCGTAAGCTATATCAAAATGGCAGCCCGTAGCTGAGAAATCCAGTCTATCCCAGACAGCCACAGCAAGATCAAATCCGTACCAACCAAAGCCAGCATCATCAAAATCAATAACAGAAAGTTTATCTTCTTGAATCAATACATTTTGCGAATGCATATCAGCATGAATCATGCCAAAAGAGCTTATGTCCCTAGGAAGTTTAGATAAGCTATTTTCTATATTCTTTCTTATCAAAGATAACTTGTCTCGCTCATCATCAGAAGCATTCTTAGCTTCCCAAAACCTTCCCCAAAAGGGTTCACTGCCTACAAATCCATCGATATCAAAAGAATGTCTTTTAAAATCTTCGGGTACATCCCAATTAATAGTTGCTTGGTGAAATTTCGCAATAACCTTGCCTAAAGAATTGTACAAGTCTCCAACTTCCTTTTCTTTTAGATCTAAAATTAGGTCATTTAATATAGTGCCTTCCATCCACTCAACCAATCCTACGTACCTAAATTCATTCGAGTCATTAAAGAAAACGGTTGCGTAAGCTTGTCCGTTAGCAGTTGGTACTGCTTCTGGAACAGACAAACCTGCATTTGATAAACACGAAGTCCAGTGATGCTCTGAATTTAATTCGTCTAGATCGTGATATCCCTTTCTATGAACCCTTAAAGCGTATTTATTCCCATCTTTACCCTCAACTTTGAATACTGTGTTTTCGCTTTGAAGATGTAGGTTGATGCTTTGAACGTCTAAGTCCCATTCTTTTAATGCCTTTTTTGCTAGATCAGTAAGAGCCTTTTCATCGATCATAATTTAGGTATGAAATTCGTCTAAGGTTTCTTCTAGAACTTCGCAAAGTAAATCGGCGTGTTCTTTTTGAAACACCAAAGGAGGTCTAATTTTCAAAACATTTCTAAACTGCCCTGCGTTAGAAATTAAGAACCCTTTCTGTTTCATCTTTTCCACAAATTCAATTGCTAACTCTTTATTGGGTTCACTATTCTCATTACCTTGAATGCATTCAATGCCTATAAATAAGCCCTGCCCTCTAACATCCCCGACCATTTCATATTTATTAACGAAGTTATTCACTTTATCTTTTAGATACTTACCTACTGAATTTACATTTTCTATTAAGTCTTCTTCTTCTATCACATCTAGAACAGCACCACCCACAGCAGCCTGTAATGGGGTTGAGGCTGTGGTATTGAAGTAATAGCTTTTTTCATGAAAAACCTTAGCTATATCAGGACTGGTCCCTACTCCACTTAGTGGATAACCCGATCCCATTGGTTTTCCCATTGCCACAATATCAGGGACGCATTCATTTACTTCATATCCCCACCAACTACCGGTTCTGCAAAAACCAGCTTGCACTTCATCAAGTATTACGAGACCACCAGCATCTCTAATTAATTTAGCTGCTTTAGTTAAAAATCCTTTCGGAATGTTCGGCAGACCTTCATTGGCAAATATAGAGCAAAACAACATACCTGCTAATGGAATATTAGCCTCAGAGAATTCGTTAATAGCCCTTTTAATTTCTTCAAGATATAAATCACAAAGCGTGCTTTCTGATAAACCTTCTTTGAGAGGTCTAAACTTTTCTGGGAAAGGTACGCGTCTAAAATCAGGTTCAAAGGGTCCAATTGTCATTCGAATCGTTTCATGACTATTCCCGTGGTAAGTGGCATTGCTACAAATAATTCCTTTTCCTTCTGTTGCAAGTCTGGCCATCTTAATGGCTATTTCTATAGCTTCCGTTCCACTGCATCCCATTTGCAATACCGAGAGTGGATCAGCATGCAGAGCCATTAATCTTTCAGAGTAATCAACTACGACTTTACTGAGATAACGACTGTGTGTGTTTAACTGGCCAGCTTGTTTACTTAAGGATTTAACTATATGAGGATGGCAATGCCCTACGCAAGGGACGTTATTGTAACAATCCATGTATTTATTATCTGAATCGTCATACAACCAAATACCTTCGCCTCTAACTAGATGCACGGGTTCTTTATAAAATAAAGGAGAAGAACCCATTGATAGGGTTCTGCGGTCTAATAAGTCTTTACTAACCATATGAGAGGCATCTAAAAGAGATTAATTGCCTAAACAGGATCCAACTTCTTCACTTAAATCTAAAGCAGCGATCATAGCTCTGTATACGTCAGTGTTGTCTAACGTACCAGTAAAGTTTTTAGAACCAGGTCCATAAGCATAGATAGGAACAGGTACACCTGTATGAGAACCTCTTCCAATTGCGGTATTAAAAGAAAATTTAACCTCATTACCTGTGTAATCGGTAGGATCAGCTGGCTCTATTAGTAATCCACCTGTTTCATGATCCGCAGTTACCACAACCAAAGTATCTTGATTCTCTTTCGCATAATTCATAGCTAGTTCAACAGCTTCATCAAAATCTTGCATCTCTCTTCTTAGGTAATTGATATTGTTAGAGTGGCCGGCCCAATCCACCTGAGAACCTTCTACCATGATAAAAGACCCGTCACAGCCATTTGCCTTATAACTTTCTGAACGTTTGATAGCAAAATCCAGCATTTCACTTAGCGTCGGCTCCGTTGAATGATTGTCTGGTTTCTCTATATCTCTAAGATGTTCATCAGCAAAAAGTCCTATTACTTTTTCTAAATTAGAGTTATCAAAATCGTTTAATTGATCTTTATGGGTTAGTAAAATATGGGAATCTTTCACTTCGGTTAATAAATCCCTGCCGTCCTCTCTTTTACCTCCCATTTCTTCAGGTAAAAAGAAATGTCTTCCGCCTCCTAAAATAGTTGTTACATTTGAATCAACCATTTGAGCGCTTATTTCGTCAGTCTTCCATCTTAAATCTACATGAGAGGCGAAAGCTGCAGGCGTAGCGTGCGTCACTTCTGAAGTTGCAATTAACGAACTTACAAAACCATGTTTTGAAATTTTTTCTGTTAAATTCTCAAGCTTAGCCTTATTTATATCCAATCCAAGGGCCCCGTTATTTGTTTTAGAGCCAGTGCTATACGCGGTTGCAGAAGATGCTGAATCAGTAACAATGGCGTCTTCTGAATGAGTAAGGACAATTCCAGATACTGGAAACTTATCAACAGAAATTCTTTCATTAGGACCACCTTTTAGCAAACGATATGAAGAGACCTGACTGATACTCATACCATCTCCAATTAATAAAATAATATTTTCTGCCTTTCTATCAATGGAAGTTAAAACCTTAGGCACAAGTGAATTTCCTTCAGGGATAGGTTCTATAAATACATCCTTGTCATCAAGAGTGCCTTTAGGAATAGGCAAATTGTTCATGATGTATTCTCTGCCAATAGATTCGGTTACTTTAAATCCGATAAATGCACCAATTACCAGTGCAACAATTCCTATAATTATTTTATTTCTCATAATAGTCCTTTAATTAGTGTTCCTTATAATAACTTAAAGTTTCCCATGCAGTCTCTTGTAATCTCCTCTGAATTTTTTTGCCTAATCCATAGTCATAAGAATTACCAACTGGTGAAACTCTATAAATTGATGAATAAATAATAGCTGCCATTAAATATGTGCCTGCCTTGCTTGGGTGGCGCTTATCAGGGGTAAACAAATCTATATCAGGATTCTCATTTAGAGACCTCTGAAAAGCTAAGCCCACAGGAAAAACCATTATTCCGTTTCGATTGCCTGCCTCTATATATGCAGAAGAAAGTCCTTCAATCATTTCAGCCTTATCCTTATAAGCCCAGGTCATTAATAAGGATGGTTCAACTCCGTGCTTTCTAAGAGTTTTGCTATGTTCATCCACGTAAAAATTAAATAATTCCTTTCTATCGGGGTGAATAGGACACTGACTGCAATCCATCAAGATAGCTAATTGATAGTTTTCAGGATTGTACTTTTTGTACTCATTCTTTGAAGTTATTGAAAAAGATCCTATTCGTTTATTGGTAACGTAAGACTCCACATCATGCCACTCTAATGAAGAGCTATTGATAGTAATATTTCTGAATCGATGACCTTTTCCTAAATTTTTATTAGCTTTAACCATGCCCAAGGCCGGCTTATGAACTCCGTTGTTGTAATAGAAGAAACTATTTCCTATAAAAACTACAGATTTAGGATTCTCTACTTTAGTTTGGATAAGATCTGGCATTTCTGCAGATTGAATGTTCGATAGAAAAATCAGAAAACATGCGTATATTAAATGTTTCGAATGCTTAAATTTTATTTTCATCTTTTAGATAATTTAGCTATAGAATAACAAAGATACATAACAGGGGAAAATTATGAAAAAAATAGACACTGGTACGGATCATCTTCTTTTAGAGAAAGGCGATGGGGTTGCTGTACTGACTATGAATAGACCTGAAGCTAGAAATGCAATGTCAGGTGAAATGAATGAAGCAATGCAAAGAATTCTTGCTGAAGTTGAAGTGGATCCTGAAATTAGATGCGTCGTTTTGACGGGAGCTGGAAAAGGTTTTTGTGCAGGCGGTGATGTAAAAGGAATGGCTTCTTCTGGAGACGGAACTGTTGGTCAAAATACAATTGATGCAGCTATCCATAGACAAAGGGTTCATCAAAGAGCTACTTCTGGTAAATTATTTAAGATGCCAAAACCAACCATAGCAGCACTACCAGGTGCGGCGGCTGGTGCAGGGCTTTCTTATGCATTAGCATGTGATTTGAGAGTCATGTCGAAAGCTGCAATCATGACAACAGCTTTTGCCAGAGTAGGTTTTTCTGGTGATTATGGAGGCAGTTATTTTATGACTCAATTAATTGGGTCGGCTAAAGCAAGAGAGCTTTATATGTTGTCAGACAGAGTGTCCGCTGAAGAAGCTCTAGATTTAGGGCTCGCGAACTGGATTTGTGAACCAGATGACTTAATGGATAAGACCATGGAAATAGCTAATAGACTAGCTAACGGTCCTGCGGTAGCTTACCGATACATGAAAGAAAACCTCAATAGAGCTATGAATGGTGAGGTTGATGATTGTCTAGATTTAGAAGCAACTCATCATATACACTGCGGGCAAACAGAAGATCATAGAAATGCTACTAAGGCTTTTGTAGAGAAAAAAGAGCCTGTTTTTAAAGGAAAATAATTATGAAAAATAAAATATCAGAAGATCCAAGAATAGATAAGAGAATCAAAGACGTTTTCGGTGTACTAGATGTAGATTCTGTTTTGGCCGAACATGCCACTAGAGAAGAGATGATGGCTTTTGAGGACACGGAAGAAGCTCTTATGGGTAAAGAAATAATGCATCAAATAAATAATGCACCCCATTATAAAGACGTAATACCTAGTGAAGGGCTTAGCACCGTTACAAAGGAATTTATATCTGAACCTGATGGTAATACCATTAAAATTCAATACATAAGACCGGACACTGACGAGATTCTTCCTTGTGTTTATTACATTCATGGAGGGGGGATGGAAATGTCTTCTTGCTTCGATGAACTATACCAAGCCTGGGGAAGATGCATAGCAAGACAAAATGTGGCCGTTGCAATGGTCGACTTTAGAAATGCTCGTTGGGCATCTTCTGCGGAAGAAGTTGCACCTTATCCTGCTGGGTTAAACGATTGTGTATCAGGCATAAAATGGGTTCATGCGAATAGTGGTGACTTAAATATAAATCCTGAACAAATAATCATAGCGGGTGAAAGTGGAGGAGGAAATCTAACCATTGCAACCACTCTAAGGCTTAAACAAGAAGGACATCTAAATTTAATCACAGGAATGTACCCAATATGCCCTTATATTGCGGGAGCTTGGCCTCTTCAAGAGAATCCTTCTTCTGTTGAAAATGAAGGGCTCCTTCTTTCTTTGCATAGTTCTTCAGGTGTTTCTCACGGAGCTATTGTTTATGGCATTGAAGAGTTTAATAAAAAGAACCCCTTAGCTTGGCCAGGGTTTTGTACCGTAGATGACGTAAAAGGTTTACCTAGGACTTACATCATTGTTAATGAATGTGACCCTTTAAGGGATGAAGGAGTTAACTTCTACCGCTTATTAAGAGAAGCAGATGTAGAAGCACAGTGTAGACAAGTAATGGGCACGATTCATGGCACAGAAATATTCTTGGGTTGCCCTGAAGTTAGTGACGAGACAGCTATGAGTATTGCAAATTTTGTAAGGAGATAAAAATGTTTTTATTCTTAAGAAATCTCCTCCCGCTTCTAATCCTATTGCTCTCCCCTAATTTTATTTACGCTCATGGTAGCGTTGGAGGTTATGCATCGGGTCCCGATAGATCGATTTCTTTTCCTGACACGAAGGAATATTTAACTATCTCTTCCGATTTACACACACATTCAGTTTTTTCTGACGGGCATGTGTGGCCTAATATTAGAGTATCTGAAGCAGAGAAAGATACTATTGATGTTTTGGCTATTACTGAACACCTTGAATATCAACCGCACACTAATTTTATACCCAATGAAGATAGGAATGCTGCCTACTTAGAGGCCAAGAAGGCCTCTGAGGGAACTGATCTGATCGTTATAGCGGGTTCAGAAATAACCAGGGAGATGCCTCCTGGTCATATGAATGCAATTTTTATTAGAGATGCTAATAAGCTCTTCTACATAAATAAAGACCAACTTCCGGAAGTGAAGGAGATCATTGATGAAAGAGCGAAGGATATGAATTTAAGAGAAGAAGAAATGGTAGTAATTGAGAAGTTTGCACTAAGTAATCTATGGCCAGCAGTAGAGGCTTTAATTGAAACTAAAAAACAAGGAGCATTTGTTTTTTGGAATCATCCTATGTGGGATTCACAAGCTCCAGATGGCGTTGCTAGACTCTCTGATATGCATAAAGATTTTATATCTCAAGATCTTATGCATGGTATTGAAATAGTTAATACTGATACGTACTCAGAAGAGGCATTCCAAATAGCTCTAGATAATAACTTAGCGCTTATAGGAACATCCGATGTTCATAACTTAATAGAATGGGACTACGACGCTTATAAAAATGAACATAGACCCGTTACATTGATATTTGCGAAAAGAAGAACCGAAGAATCTATAAGGGAAGCTTTATTCGATAGAAGAACCGTTGTTGTCTATAAAGATAAGCTAATAGGTAGAAGCGATGACCTGATGCCTTTATTGGAATCTATATTGAGTGCTAACTCAGATGGTTACAGAAAAGGAACGAGAATACTTAAAGTAGGAATATCCAATAATTCTTCTTCAAGCATGGTTCTAAAGAACTTATCAGAAGTAAATTTTGTTGATAGTGATGACTTTATTGTGGTTCCTAAAAATGGATCAGTGAAACTAAACATAAAGACTTTAGACAAATTAAAGAATTTAAATCTTCAATTCGAAGTACTAAATGCACTAACCGCGCCTAAGCAAAACCCAGTAATAGAGCTTGAAATAAAAATTTAAGATTAGCTTTTTTCTTTCAGGTGGGTGATTAACTGCTTGTCATGAGTTGTGACGGCCGAAAGCCCCTCTCTAAGAGCAGGCTTCCATCTGGGATTAGATGAGGCTTCAACCACATCGCCCATAATAGTTACCCTTTGGATAATTCTTTCTTCTTTAAAATCATTAACGACATAATGTTGAGTAGATCTATTGTCCCACATACCTATGGTACCTTCTGTCCAGTTATACCTAACTGTAAATTCTGGTCTAGTAACCCATTTGGTTAAATAAGATAACAGCATATCACTCTCGTCCATGCTCATTTCAACAATTCTCCTCGTGAAATGTTCATTAACGTACAGAATTTTCTTTCCTGTTTCTGGATGTTGTCTTACGACTGGGTGAATAGCTGTTTTTTCAGGCCTACCATGCGGCTTAGCATCATGAAGAGCCGTCAAGCCTTCGCAAAGATCTTTTAGTGGATCAGAAAGAGCGTCGTAGGCTGCGGTTAGACTACTCCACATTGTGTCACCTCCTATTTCAGGACACTTAACCATGTGAAGTACAGACATAAGTGCAGGTGAATCTTGAAAAGTAATATCGGTATGCCATTCATCGGCTATTCCACCTTCAGAAGCAACTAATTGAAAAACTTTTGGATGACTAACTGAATTATTCTTTTTTAAATTAGGATGCCCTTCCAGCTCACCAAACTTAGCACCAAAATCAACGTGGTCATCCATGCTGATTTTCTGTCCTGGGAAAAAAATAACCTTATGCTCATTTAAAAGCGTTTTAATCTCTTCCACTTCAGCATCAGACACCTTCGCTAAATTGATATTGGTTACTTCTGCCCCTAAAGCAGTAGATAATCTAACAATTTTTAAGCTCATGGCAGTAACTCTAAGATTCTATATGGAATAATTTATTGTAAATTCTCCATTCATCGTCTTTTTTTAGAAAGGATAGAGTGTCTAAGAAGACATGGCCGATATAACCGTCTCTAACTCTAACGCAAGCAGTTTCACCTGCTATTTCACAAGAAACAATCTCTAAGAGAACTTCTTCTCCGTTTTCTTTTGGAGAAGGTTGTTGGCTTTCAACAAAATTAGCGAATTGATCTACTGTCATTTCTGCTAAACCAGTATCCATATAGCCGGTTATCATTGCATTTTCATAAAACGCTTGGCGAACCTTCTCGGCACTAGATTCGTACATGCTATCGAAATACAACTGTACGCCTTGTTCTATTCTCTCTTTATCATTCACGATTAGCTCCTTTTATGTATGTTAATGGATTCCAAGTTATTCTTTCAGGAATATATTCTGCCCCCGGCATTCCCCTTTCTATCATATATGGTTTTAAGGCTTCAATGGCTTTCGGTTCATCATAATGGCAGATGCGTGGATACATATGATGCATGGTATGGATTTGCATTGAATGATTAAAAAATCTTGGTATTTTATTTGTCCAAAACCTGGTGTCTTTATACCTGCCTGGTTCTAGCCCCGCATGAGGATGGTAAGAAAATACAATTCCCAAATAACAAGTTGCGATTCGCTTAGGTATCCACCAAAGTAATAATGTTTCCAACGGGAAAAATATAGCTAACACTATATTCGCTACGTAATATATAAGAGTTACAGTAGAACCCTTTTCTAAAGTTTCCGAAAATTTAGGATCTTCTTCTGAAAGTTTTTCAATAATTCCAACTATCCTTCCATTAGGACTATATTGATCATTTATATTTTTAACACATTCAAACCAATTATTAACGTGAGTATGGAAATGGTCGGGATCTCTGTCAGGGTCATTGGTATGAGCATGATGCTTTAAGTGAGTAGCTTTTAAAATGTCATGAGATTGCGAAAGAGGGATTAAAGTTATATGGCTAACTAAAGTATCTAACCATTTTAAATTTTTCTTTCCTCCAGATAAATGACCATGTTGGCCTGCGTGAGAAGGCAAATAAGCACAACACGTAGATAAGATCACTAGAATACTTCCAAGCCATAAAGGAATTAATCCTTGTATAACTAAAACCCAAGTCACGAGCCATACAACAAATTGCCCAAGACCAATAAGAATCATCTCCCATTCGATTCTTCCCATGAAAGTTCGAGCTATTTTTCTTTCAGCTTCTATAGATAGATCTTTAACACTTGTATCTAAGTTATCCATCCCCACCCTTTACGTTGTGCTAATAAGCCGAAAAGAAAGCCTAATAAATAACCTATAGAAGAAATAAGAAGGCTTGTTCCTAAAACATAAAATAGGCATGCACCAAATATACTTCCCCAAAACAAAAGTCCATACAGAACTAAATACCAATCTTTAAAATGCTTATTAAATGATTCCATATATTCTTATTTTAGACCAAAAAAGCTAATGGGTAGGTCTATTCTTCAGATTTTTCTGACTGGCTTATTAAATAACCTGGTCTTAATTTTAAATTATCTGGGAAAACTGTTGATCTTAAGGTCTTTTCCCCTTCCCAGAATATGTCCTTAAAAGGCATTTTTGGGAAACCTTCCGCTCCGTGCTCAGCAGCTTCGATGCCTTGTGCTTTATCTAACACACATGAGCCTTCAATCTCTTTGTTAGAAGGCATATCTATCATCTCGTCTCCATGTCCTTTGCCTAGTCTTTTAGGCTCTGGCAAACCTAAGCGGATGTATTGCTCTGAAGGACATTCATTCCTTGCCATTTCTCTGATCATCAACTCAATCATCCGTTTTTCTATATTCACATCATTTAAAGGCTTGGTTTGACCTGGATCATTCTTGACGTCGAACAATAAGGTTGCTGTTCTACCTCTCCCTAGAGGGTTATCTTTTGCAGAAAAGATAGGAAAGGATCTTGTAGGGATCTGCATAACTTTACAGCCTTTCATAAAGCTAAACCCTTCTACTTTCTCCCATTCCTGTAATTCTCTTGGAGAAAATCTATTTTTCATGTGGGTTGGCATTAGAGTGTAATCATAAAGAGGTTTGTTATCTTCTGTTGTTGTAGCCCTCATATATACGTACTGACCGTCTGTTACATTAACTTGCCCTCCCATCACTCCATACAAAGAAGCTTTACGAATTTCTTTATCGTCTTCAATAAAATCAAAAATTGTCTTTCCTTGCATATCTTCAGTTAAAGGGATATCAAAATAATCCAAAATAGTGGGCCCTAGATCTATTGTTTGAGCTAACGCATTACTTTTTTTATTAATTTCATTTGAATTGCGAGGATCGTATGCCCAAAAAGGTATATGAGCGATCTCTTGAAAGAATGGGGTAACAACTTTAGCCCACCAATCATGTTCTCCCATTAATAATCCATGATCCGTATTAACCAATAGCATTGTATCTTTCCACAAATCGTGTTCATCAAATGCATCTAAAACTCTTCCAAGTTGCTGATCGCAGAATGTTATAAGAGACGCGTACATGTATCGGATATGTTCTACTGTTTGATCGTCTTCTCTAACTTCACGATACGGAGGCCAATCAAAAGGAGGTCCGTCGTACTCGTGAGGATATAGCTTTTGGAATTCTTCTTGAGTAAAGAAAGGTTCATGGGGATCAAAAGTCTCAATCTGAAGAAACCATTTATCTACATCTTTATTTCTATTTATGAATTCAAGGCCTAGATCAAAAGTTTTGTACTGAGGTTGCAGTTCAACTTTATCCATATAATCTCTATTGATGTTGTCTTGCTTCTGATTGTTTAATCTTTGAAGTTCAGACCATCTATCCGCTCCGTAATTTGGATCTCTAAGTTTTTCTACATCGCCCTTCCACTTATCTCCTTCTTGACCTCTTACTAAATCAAAAGTGGTATACCTCTGATGATAAGTTGCACCACCATCTTCCCAATAATGTAGATGATCTGTCACTTTGTGTGAATGAACACCATTATCATGAAGAATGGATGGCATAGAATCATCGAACGGCTCTAAAGGACCCCATGATCGATGCAAAAAATTATATCTTCCAGTATGCATTTCTCTTCTTGCCGGCATACAAGGCATAGAGCCAACATAAAAGTTTTCAAATTGAATTGATCGTTTAGCTAATCGCTCAAAATTAGGAGCAATGACCCACTCATTCCCATAATTTGGAAGAAAATGACGACACAAAGTATCGTACATAACAACTACACATCTCTTTCTGGCTAAATTTTCAGACATTACCCATTTTCTTTAAAGAAATTAACCATATCTTCTATAACGAAAGGCAGTACTTCAGGCGGGAGATTGTGGCCCATATTTTCATAAATTTTTAACTTAGAATTACTTATCAGTTCTGCTGTGTGCTCTCCATGATCTGGGGGAAGCAACGTATCATTAACTCCATGCTGGACTAAAGTAGAAACCTTTATAGAGCCAACTTGTTCTGATCTATCTCCGGCTTTAATGATAGCTGTTAACTGTCTTGGCATCGCTTCAGGGTAAAACCCGTAAGAATGAGCTGCATCCTTATCCCAATCTCCAGCATTATTAAAGTTTTGTTCGTTCCTTTCTGACATTTGAGAAAGGTGCGGAGCTCCTGTTGTAGACATAATTGAAACTAAGCTCTTAGTTCTTTTAGGGAATTTTGAAGCAATGGTTTGTGCAATCATTCCACCCATCGAAGCACCTACAATATGTGCCCTTTCTATTTCTAAATGATCTAAAACACCTATTCCATCTGAGGCCATGTCGAAAAGAGTATATGGAGAGCTAAAATCAACACCTAAATAAGACATAGCGAATTTCCAATATAGATTTGGCTTACCTAATCTATCTAAGTTTTCAGAATCTCCTGTATCTCTATTATCAAAAAGGATGACTCTGTAACCCGAATCGACTAACTCATTTACTATTTCTTCTCCCCAAACTTTATGCGAAGCCATAAGACCCATAATCATCAATACAGAGGGGTTCCCTTCTTCGCCAGCAGTTGTATAGGCTATTGATACTCCATTGATATTAATTAAATCAGTAGGCTGGTTTGCTGAGTAATCAGAATGAATATTTAAAGAACTAAGCCAAAGTACGGTAATCAATAATAATTTTCTCATCGTAAACTCCTTTATAACTAATATATCAAACTATCTATTCTTCGAAACCTACAAATGTCGCAACCTCTGAAATAGGTCTGCGATTAGAAACAACTTCATTGGCAGGAAAACTTTCGTCGGGATAACCCATGGCCACACAAATCATTATTACTTGATCATCTGGAATGCCAGCGTATTCTCTAACAACAGGCGATTGCATTATTCCCTGACTATTAATAACAGCACCCAAGCCTTTAGACCAACCTGCGTTTACCAAAGCATTAACTATTCCTCCGCAATCAAATTTAGAAATGTCATCATCAAGTAACTCTTTATCAAAAGTAACCACAACGCAAAAAGGGGCATCAAACTGTCTGAATCCTCGAAGCACCCAATCTTGCCTTCCTTCCTTATCATCCCTCTCTATGCCCATCTTTTGGAATAATTGAACAGCAATCTCAATTTGTCTTTCTCTATGAAGTCCTTCATAGCCTTTGTTAGGGGCTTTTATTTCTCTTGATGGTGGCACTCCTGAAATATTCCTTTCGGTATTTCCTTTTCTTATGTTGTCTAAAACATCACCCGTCACTACATATAGGTGCCAAGGTTGAGTGTTCATAGAAGACGGAGCTCTGACAGCAAGCTCAAGAACTTCCTCTATAACTTCTCTAGGAACAGGTTCCTGCTTATAACCCCTAATACTTCTTCTTCCTAATACGACTTCATCAAATTCCACATCCAACTCCTTTATTCTATTACTAACACCCTTCCCTCATGTTTGGGTTCATACAACTTCTTCTCTTTTAGAAAACTCTCGACTTCATCTATTATCAGAACGCCGCTATCAATATATTCTATTGAATTCTGAAATTCTAAATATCCATCTCCTCCTTGAGTAACAAAATTCGGAGCAGCTACCCAGTAAACTTGATCATCATTTATCAATTCACCTTTGATCCAGATTTCAAGAACTTCGTTTCTTGGGCTAAACGAATATTTTGCATTTTTCGATACCTGTAATATTCCGTTTGTCATGCCAGCAGCATGATCAAAGATTTGTTTTAGCTGGGATCCTTTAAGTTTTGTCATCACTATGGTGTTAGGGAAAGGAAAAGCAGAAATTAAATCCCCTTTTGAGATCACACCTGCATCAATGTCTTGCCTAAGACCGCCACTATTCATAACAGCTATATCTATTCTTTCATCAAAGGCAGCAATGGCGTCCGTAAATAAATTACCCATATTTGATTCCTTTCCGTATGCTCTAACTAGTTTTTTTGTTGAGGAGGCTATAGGAACTGAAGCTATTTTATCTACCTCTTGCTGCCAATACGTAATTTCCCTGAGCATGTCAGTATCGTCCTCTACTTCATCATCATAAATTGTTATCAATTGATTTGAATGCGAAACTATTCTTTTCTTATCTGTATCGTATTGTATTTGTAGCTTTCCAAGTTCTGTTGAAGTCGCATTAGTTGAAACAATAATTGTTCCATTAGAAACTAGAGCCCTGTCTGTTCCCTGATGTGCATGCCCAGTTACAATAACATCTATCCCAGGAACGTTCTGAGCAAGAAGAATATCTTTATAAAGATTTCTTTCTACATCAGTTAACCCAATAGTAGATTGCCTTGCCGGCATTCCTTGATGAACGCTAAGTATTATGAGATCTGTGATAGGTTCTAGTTCTTTGATGTATTGTTTTAAAAACTTTTCTTCATCCCTAGCTTCAATACCTTCTGTCATTTTTACATTGGTGGTATCGTAAAAAGCAAATTTTCCATGAAGTCCGATTATTCCGATTCTTAACCCTTCTCTTTCTAAAATTATGTATGGATTATCCCAAACCAACTTGTCTGTCCCTTCATAAAAGATGTTTCCATTTAGAATTGGAAATTTAGCTTCTTTAATTTGTTCAAGCATATTGTCCCAACCATGATCGAATTCGTGATTGCCTATACAAGCGGCATCAATTCCTAAGTAGTTCATTGATTTAATTACCGCTTCCCCTTCAGTTAGAGTGCTTACATAAGGGCCAGAGAAATAATCTCCTGCATCGATAAGAATGGCACTTGAATTTAACTGCTTCTCTTGTTTTACCAGCGTAGCTAAATTAGCAAATCCTCCTATCTTTCTTGATTCACTTATCCAAGGCGCTATTCTAGGAAAAAGATGTGCATGCAAATCATTGGTATGCAAGATAGTCAATTCTTTAACTTCAGTTAAAGATTGAAAAGATAGAAAAAATATAAAAGTAGAAATTAATGTTTTTTTTAGCATGCTAGCCTGAATTCCTGATATAAAAAGATTCTTCATTCTTAAGAATTTCCTTAAGAGTTATCTCGCTTAAATCAGATAATTTAGGATTATCATAGCCTCTGCTGCGTAATTCTTTTAAAAAATACTCTTTATCTTTCATAAGCAAACAGGAGTATATATTAGATGGTGGGTCCGGGAAGACTTGAACTACCGACCTCACCCTTATCAGAGAGGAGTGCTATGCCTTACAAGGTCTATAGTAATGCCCTTTTCTAGAGAATGGAATATCCTTCCCCGACTATTCCCCGCTTCTTATTAAAGCTTAAACTTTACAAGAGCCCACCCCTTTGTGCACCACAAAACGGTCTTAATCTGCTTAAACCTTCTTAATCGCTGAAACGGGATTTGGCTGAAAAGCCTTTAAATCAATGGAAGTCCAGCTATAAAGATGGTGGATCTGGGAAGACTTGAACTTCCTGCCTCATCATCGCCAGAAAGGAGCAATGCTCCTTTCGTAAGAAATAAAATAATTTTACAGCAGTGGAGTGTGAATTCTCGTGTTTTAAGGGATTACAAAGTTTCTACGTATTTAGCTAAAGCCTCAATATCTTGTTCATCTAGATTGCCAACCATGGCAAACATTAAAAAGCTTTGAGGGCCTTTTATTTTTCCACTCCTATAACCCTCAAGATCAGACTTAATTTCGTTAAAACTTTTACCCTGTAACTTAGGTCCGGAGCCTCCTTCTCCCGAAGATCCATGGCATGAGGAACACAAAACCCATTGATCTGGAATTTCGGTATGTAAATAAGAAGAAAAAATTAAAAATGAAAACAAAATGGATGTAATTCTTTTCATAATTCTTTAAGTCGTTTCAAAAACTGGGTTTTTGTTCTTTTTTCCTATAGTCAATAAATCCCATGCCAAGAAAAAAGTTCCTACTGTCATTAAAATACCAAATAACATTCTCCAATGCATTGAAGCTATAAAAGTAGAATCTCTTTGCGCAGAAAAATATCCACTCCAAGTAGACCCTCCAACTGCTCTTTCAATGAAAGCCTGTTCGTAACCTGCTATTAAAAGTGCCACTGTCATACCTAGAGCTCCCACGTTTAACAATATTAAAGAAGTTTTCCATCTATATTTATTAAGTAAACCGGACCCCATAGCTATATTTCCTCTTAGCTTCTGAACTGCCATATAAAACATAGCTACATTGATGGTAACGTATGCTCCGAAGAAGGCCAGATGACCATGAGAAGCTGACCATTGTGTGCCGTGCGTATAAAGATTTATTTGAGGTAGTGTTTGAAAGAAACCCCAAACACCTGCTCCTAAGAAATTTCCAAATACATGGGCTATAAACCAAGCGAATGCAGGATGATTAGAAACTTTTAGATTTTTTGTTCCTGCATCGTACACAGCATGAACTAACATAGCTACAAGTGGAATAGGCTCTAAAGCAGAAAAGAATCCACCTACTGTTAACCAATATTCTGGGGTTCCAATCCAAAAGTAATGGTGCCCCAAACCTAATATTCCTGACCCAAACATCAATGCAACTTCTACATACAGCCAAGTGGTAACTATCTTTCTGCTAGCTCCAATAGTTTGAATGAGCCCCCAAGCCATAATACAAGCAACGAGTACCTCCCAAGTCGCTTCTACCCATAAATGCACGACCCACCACCACCAAAACTGGTCTATTGAGATGTTGGTTGAGTAAAACATTCCTGCTAGATATACTCCTGCTAAAGCCAGAAGATCTAAAACTAAAACTCCAGAAATACCGCTCCACTTCCCTTTTGAAAAAGTTGCTGCAATGTTGTAAAAGAAAATTAGCATTACCGCTACTATCCCTATATCTGCCCATCTCGGTGCCTCTATATATTCTCTTCCTTCATTTATGAACCAAAGACTTGATTCTGTGCCTGGACCTACTTGGACAATTAAATAAACAAGAACAACAACAATTACTGCTATTAACAAGACCCAGAAACCTATGTTTCCTAACTTATAACCAACTAAATCTGAGCCAGCTTCATCTTCAACTAACCAGTAAACGGAGCCCATGAATCCGAACAAGAGCCAAATAATCATGGCGTTTATATGGACCATCCTGGTCACATTAAAGTCTAAAATTTGATAAAGAAATTCAGGTAAAATAAATTGTAAGCCAGCTATTAGTCCAAAAATCATTTGAGCACAAAATAGAATCATTGCAGCAAAGAAATATTTAATTGCTATCTGTTGACCAAGCCTTAAACCTTTAATAACCGAAGGAGTCTTCATTTGCTTTCCTTGTCTTGTTCAATTGATTCGAAATGGGCAGGGAAACCATTTGTGTCAATTGATGACATCCATTTAAGATAAGCTATTACGCCTCTCGCCTCTTCTTCAGACATTCCAAGATTAGGCATTTTTCTATTTGTTCCAAAAGATCTTGCGTTTGTTTCAGGATCAAGCAAAAAAGATAACATTAATGTTTCTCTAACTGATTCAGAACCCCAACCTTTGTCCAACCAAGCTTTGGTTAAGTCAGGCGCATAGTAGGCTCCATTTCCCAAAATTGTGTGGCAATTCATACAGTTCTTTGCCTGAATTGTGAGTTTGCCAAGATTTACTAACTCTTTTGCTTCAGATTTATCTAATTCTTTCCCAAATAGAGGTGATAATTCTCCAATTACAGGTGCTAGGATGTCTCTCTTCTTATCATATTCATAAAATATCTTATTATTTATCACTGAATAGTCAGGCACTCTTGATGTTCCTTCTGTGATCTGAGAAACAGTATCGAAAGTTAGAGCTACCAATATCAATAACATCAATGAAGTTACCCATATAGCAATCTTCTTCCATAAGGATTCAGACATCCATTTCACTTCTTTATTCATGATTAGCCTCTTGAAGATGAGTTCTTACTGTTAAGTTCCAAATAAATTTTGGCCCATACCAATAACCTATAAGCATGATGAATATTAAGAAACTCCATAATCCAGTGAGATCAAGAGATAAAACTAGAATATAAGCTGATATCAGTAAGATAAAGTAACAACAGTATGCAAGATTTAGGAAAGATCTCTTATTAAAAACCTTTGAGGAAGCAAAAAGAAGTGCGTATCCTGCTCCACTTAGCACTATCAAGGCTCCTGATACTGAAGAGGCTAGCAATTCTATCTCTGACATAAGACTCCTTAACTTAGAGAGCTATCATGAATAATTTTGTTAAATGAGAATTGATTTATCTCAACAAAAGAGAACTTAAGGGGGTTTTTTAAGCTGGAAGCTAATTTATCTTTATTACCTGAACGTCAGTCTTCGTTCCGTTCAATACACTATTAGCGGTAGAGCCAAGCAACAGTTTTTTGATTCCTTTTCTTCCGTGTGTCCCTATTACTATCAAATCAGACTTTAACTCAAATGCTCTTTGTTTAATCTCGTTGGCTGGATTGCCTATTGTTACAAAACAATTCTTGCTTGAGATGCCTATATCTTTACATATAGTCATTAATCTTTTTTCCGCCTCTTCCTTAGCGTCATTGTCTATGGCCCCATAAGCTCCATGAGTTGATAAAACATCTCCATGAACTTGAAGAAGAGGTTCAATTGCTGAAATTAAATATAGCTTAGCTCCGTAAGTATCAGCTGTCTCTTTAGCTTTAGAGATAATTTGTTGTGATTCTTTACTTAAGTCTATAGCTACCAAAATACTCTTGTATGCCATTACTAAATCCCCAAAGGTTAAAAAAATTATTTTAAACTTAAGAAATTAAAAGGAATTGATATTGGTTAATAAACCAAGAACTTATATTGAAAACTGGTGGGTCTGGGAAGACTTGAACTTCCGACCTCACCCTTATCAGGGGTGCGCTCTAACCAAGCTGAGCTACAGACCCACTTGCGTGGAGCGAGCATCTTACAACAATTTAAAGAATCTCGTAAAAATAAATAAGCTACTTTCTTATGGCCTTTGCAATCGTGATTAAAGGCCCCGATAAAATATAGGCAAAAGCGCAAGAGGCTAAAACTATTGGCGGGTCAATTGCAATTAAAGCAAATATAAAGATGACGAAGAGCATACTGAAAAATGGAACTCTTTTCTTCATATCTATCTCTTTAAAACTGTAATAAGGAATATTAACTACCATCAACAAGGAGACAGTTGCCGTTAAAAGCGCTGTGGAAACAGCCAAGGTCTTACCTACTTCCTCACCTTGAATACCATAAGAGCTCATTGCCCAAACAAAATAAACAACCATTGCCCCTGCTATTGGACTAGGAAGTCCTTTAAAAAAGGAATCCTCCGAACCTATATAAGTATTAAATCTAGCTAATCGTAAAGCAGCTGCAGCTACGTATAAGAAAGAAATTATCCATCCCGCCTGACCAATGGAATTAAAACCCCAAAGAAAAACAATTAAAGCAGGTGCTAAACCAAAGGAAATAACATCACTTAAGCTGTCGTACTGAGCTCCAAAGAGGCTTTGGGAGTTTGTTAGTCTTGCTACTCTTCCATCCAATCCATCTAACATCTGTGCAGCAAATATAGCCATGCCTGCGTATACAAAATTTCCGTTTATAGCTGAAACTATAGAAAAGAAACCAGAAAAAAGAGCAGCCGTGGTTAAAAGGTTAGGTAAAAGAAAAATACCTTTTCTTTTTACTTCCTTTCCATCCTCAGAAACAATCTCTTCGTGCTCATCGAAGAGATCTAAGCTTTCTTGAGGGTCGTTAGACATTTTTAATTTTTAGCCTTATCAACTATTTTATTTTGTGCGATCCAAGGCATCATGGCTCGTAATTCAGATCCTACTTTTTCAATAGAATGCTCGGAAGTTTTTTGGCGATACTCTTTCATCCTTGGCCCCCCTTTTCCATCATTACTTTCTCTGCAATCAGACATGAATTCATTTGCAAATTCTCCTGACTGGATTCGCCTTAAGATTGCTCTCATTTCTTCTTTAGCATCAGAATTAACGACTTTAGGCCCGCTAACGTAATCACCGAATTCAGCAGTATTAGAAATGCTGTATCTCATATTCTCTAAACCACCTTCATAAATCAAATCAACAATTAGTTTAACCTCATGCAAACACTCGAAGTAGGCCATTTCTGGCGGGTAACCATCTTCTACCAAAACTTCATAGCCGTTCTGGATCAATTGAGTTAAACCGCCGCAGAGAACTGCTTGCTCACCAAAAAGATCGGTTTCTGTTTCATCTTTAAAATTAGTTTCAATAATACCTGCTCGTCCTGACCCTATTGCAGAAGCGTA
>Ga0208894_1000663_pt1 | contig 23615 bp, 21 predicted proteins | sample ETNtaG_12_FD_185752 | JGI IMG/M metagenome (GOLD analysis project Ga0208894, IMG submission 185752) | Marine microbial and viral communities from oxygen minimum zone, Eastern Pacific Ocean - ETNP201306SV49 (SPAdes) (version 2) | ecosystem: Environmental > Aquatic > Marine > Oceanic ...
GCTCAGTAGAGCGAATCTATCATGCAGTAGTGCATAGAAAACCACCTTCTGATTCCGGAGTCGAAACTTTAAGAATTCTTGAAACAAAAGACAAGCGAGTACGCTTGGTCGAGGCTGGAAGGAGAGGGGGTAGAGAAGCGATTACAAATTGGTGGCTTGAGAAAGAAGGGCCAGCTCACAGCCTCATCCGCATCAAAATAGATACAGGACGCCGCGCTCAGATCAGATTGCATATGGCGAATCTCGGATGTCCTGTTGCTGGAGATACAAGACACGGTTTTGGTAAGGCGAGCGTGAATCGCCTTTGCCTCCACGCAACCTCGCTCTCGTTTGATCATCCCTATGGCGAAAGGATGGCAATTGGAACAGAAATACCCAGACAATTACTCGCCGAAACTAATCGCCGCCTCGGCTAAATTACTCTAGTCGGCATAAATCGCTTTACTAGAATGGCTGCGATGAAAGCAATAGCAGCAGCCACATAGACTGAAGCAACCATTCCCTCTACAAATGCCAACTGAGCATTTTCAATTAATTGCGCGCCGAGTAAATTTCCTTCACCAACTAATCCTCCCCCTACTTCCATTGCTGCTGGGAACGATTCAAAGGGTAATTGACCGAGATATTCTAACCCCTCAGGTACAACCATATTTCTTTGATAATATTCGTTCAGAACAGACCCTCCAATCGCAATACCAAGAGCCCCTCCAATTTCTCTGCTGGTGTCATTAGTAGCACTACCAACTCCTGCTTTATCGGCCGGAATTGAGTCCATAACTAAGGTAGTAGCTGGTGCCATGGTGAGCCCCATTCCGAGCCCTAATAGGAAGAATATTAGTGCAAGTTTAGTGTAATCCGTATCGATGGTTACAGTAGTGAAAATTAACATCCCAATAGTAACTAATGTGAGTCCAGTCGCTACGACATTATTACTGCCAAATTTCTCAACAAGCCGATCGGAATTTGCTGCCGCGGGCATCAAACCTAAAGGCAGAGGCAAGAATCTCAAAGCGGCTTCCAGAGCAGTGTGCTCTCTCACTAATTGGAAGTGCAACATCTGCGTGAACATGAATGAAAACATCACATAGAAAGTTAGCATTAACGCCACTAAGCCCATTGTAAAACCTCTATCTTTGAAGAAATCAAGAGGTAACATAGGGAACTCCACTCGACGTTCCCAACGTACGAATATAGCAGATAAAATGACACCTAGTGCCCCAATCCCTAGAATTTCAGAAGAAGTCCACCCAACACTCGGGCCTTCGATAATAGCATACAGAATAGAACCTAGTGCAGCAACTGAAATTAGCGCACCAATAGGATCGAGTGGGCGCTCTTTTTCGTCCTTTGTTTTCGGTACAAGGAACAAACCGAGTAATAGTGCTAAGATGATAATTGGCACATTTATCAAGAAAACCATCTGCCAATCATAGTTCTCAACCGCCCATCCTCCTACTATCAAACCAATTGGCGCTCCAACGCCTGCCATTGCTGCCCAAATCCCAACTGCCTTCCCGCGCTCTTCGGGAGGAAAGACAACCACAACCACAGAGAGAGTCGCAGGCATCACCAAAGCGGCCCCCAGTCCCATAACAGCCCTAGCTGCAATCACATCGCTAGATGAGTCAGCATAAATCGCAGTAAGTGCAGACGCTCCGGCTACCATTATCAAACCAAGTTGTAAAGCCCCCTTTCTTCCGTATCTATCTCCAATGGCCCCCATTACAAGCAGCGTTCCCCCGAAGATTAGTGCATAAGCGTCCATTATCCACTGAAGTTCTGTATTGTCCGCTTGAAGATCCTTAGACAATTCAGGTAATGCGACGTTTAGAGTCACATTGTTGAGCATCACAATAACAAGACTCAGACTCATTACACCAAGTATTGCCCACCGTCGACGAAACACGGTTTCGGCATCCATAACATAGCGAAGCACCCCAACTCTTTGAACCCGCAGGTAACTTAGCCCACACCCCTTCCCCGTTCTGAATGTCCCTACCCCGCCGAGCGATGGAACAGATGGGTTTCTCCATCTGTTGTTTGTCGTGCGACGCTCCAAATGTAGCGGGAACAGAACGTTGCAGGTCATGTATTGGTGCCCATGCAAATGCAAGAGACAATCTTACTAGTGGCCCTGCTTCCACTAAGGCACATCGGCTAGCTCGCGAATTCGTTACAATGTTGGCCGAACCTCACAAACATATTGATGACAACATTCATGGAGATACGATGTTACATTATCAAAGCCTTATTGATACTCACGAAGGGAAGGAAGAGGTAACAACATTGGAGCAAGTAGAAGCCCGATTCGCCCGACAACGAGCAAAGGAAGACAAGTCGCTGATACGCGATGTGGCAAACCAGAGCCCTTGGGCTAAACGTGCCCCTGATGCGGCAGAAAGAGAAGAGATGCTATCTCTTTTTGGCTCAGAAAAAGGCCGAGAAGTGCCAACCTGGGATGATCTAATGGATGAAGTCGGCGAGTTGCTCGATGAGGATTGACAAGCGAGAGACTTCAAACGAGTTGGCAGTAAGGGCGTCTACAATGGCAGGTGAAAGAGACCCTCGTGCCTCTCGCTTAGAGGATGATCCCTTTGAGCGCTCCAAAGCGCCATCAAGTCATGGCCGCGCCCGAGACGATGGTAATTGGCGCAAGCCGCATGTGAGGGTTGTAATATCTAATAATGGCCAAGGAGGCCAACCCTTTTTCCGAATTTTTGGCGAAGAACCACGACCAAAACAAGTCTACATCCACAAAGGCTCAATTTGGCATTTTTCTAAGATAGAAATCAAGCATTTAGTGCAGGCCACATTAGCATTCACCCTCGCTCTAGCATTCATGTCAACAGGTGGTATTTTTGGAGCCATGTCAAAACCCGTGCTTTTCATTATAGGTGGCCTAGTGTATTTCCTTGCCTTAGCACCAGCCTTTCTTCTGCATGAAATAGCTCACAAAGTAATGGCTCGTCATTATGGCTGTTGGGCAGAGTTCAGAGCATCACCATCGGGGCTTAGATTTGGAGTATTCTTAGCAGCAGCGTTTGGTATTGTTTTCATGGCACCCGGAGCAGTTATGGTGATGGGAAACACAACAAAGAGTCAATTTGGAAAAATAGCCCTCGCAGGGCCCGTTACCAACGTAGCACTGTGGATCATTGGTCTGGTAGCAATATTATTGGGTGCTGGAAACATTGCTTATCTGAGCACTATTCTAAGCCCTTGGATGTGGGGGAATGCTGTTCTCGGCACATTCAACATGTTGCCATTTGGTCCACTTGATGGAAAGAAAATCAAAACATGGTCAGAAACTTCATTCTATGTTTGGCTAGTAATTTGTATTAGTTTGGTTTGGTTCAATATGGAATACCTCAGCGGCCTTCTCAGTTAGGTGCATCGCGCAGGAGGTAAAGTCAACATGGAAAGAGACAGGAGGCGCGCGATGCAATCTGAACATCGCCCTACCCTTCTTCAACTTTAACCCGGCACGAACTAATTCTGCATCATGGTATAGCGTTCAATACGGGCTTCTCATCACAGTGGAAGAAGGTCATCAGAGCCCACCACGTAATCATATCGAGACTGTTCACAAGGTTGGCAACACCAGTGTTGTCTTCTCCGTAATCCTTGCCGGTTGTATCCATCCACTCTTCCATTTCTTCTAGGGTGTCACAGGTCTGATGGTAGCACCAGTAACCGTCCACCAATCCACCAAAGCCCACAGTCACTGTTCCGAGGTTGTCCTGGAAGCTGGCGTGATCACTCCTTGCAGTCGTATCTTCGTAGACGATAATTTCTGGCCGGTCCGAATCAAGCCATACATCTGTTTTCCATGTATCTGCAGAATAGTTAGTTCCTACTAATGTGCCCATTTGTTCCTCTAATCCCAAAGCATCAGAACCAATCCAATTCGAAAGGCCCACCATACCGGGTTGGTCTAACTTATCGTGATTTGGCCCCGGTCCTATGTACACCCTCATTGGCCACACCTCCGAGTCCTTCGGGTATCCATCCTCGTCAATTTGAGGATCCGGATCACCATGTGGTGCACCTCCGCCACCAGGCCAGTTAACACCAGCCATATCGAGGTTGATGTAATTGGTAACGGTAACATCGGGGTTGTCTTCCTTGACGTAATAATCAGTCCAGTAATCCGAACCTCTCTTTCCTCCTTCTTCTCCAGACCAAAGGCAGAATACCATAGTACGCCGACTCTCAAAATCAGCCAATGCTCGTGCAGTTTCTAGAACCATAGAGGTCCCCGCGGTATTATCGTAAGCGCCGACTCTTGTTCCATAAGTCCTCGAGCCAGTTACATGAGGGTCGAGGAGAACCGCATTTGCTGGTGGCGCAATGTCGAAGTGGGCTCCAAAGACCAGCCATTCATTGACCACCTCGCTACCCCATTTGTAAGCGCAGATATTGTAGGCTTCAGGATTCTGCACATTGAAAATATCAGTAAATTCAAACCTGTGAGTTTTTACTTCTAAACCAAAACCTTCCAACTCAGAAATGAGGTATAGCGCAGCATCTTCATAGGCGACATTTCCTTGACCTGCCCATCTATCATAATAACCAGCCTTACCATCAACAATATCCAGTGAATTAGCCGGGTCAGTAATTTCGTAAAGCCTATCGTAAACAATTCTTCCATGCAGCAAACCAGTAGAGTGCGCCCCACCTTCATCCAATCCAATATTAGCCGCACGTTGAATATTCAGAGTTTTTATTCCAACCGAACCACCTGTTTCAATACTATGATTTACAGTATCAAAGGTTGAGTTAAGTCCTGCCGCAACTCGCATAATTGCGTCACCTAAATTACCCGAATCACCACCACGAGCCAACCATGTACTCCACGATTCTTCTTGATTGCGAATAGGCCAATTCTCCCTACCTGAATCACCCACCATGAATAACATGGTTTCAGTTCTAGGGGGGGTCAATATAGACAGAGTCACAGAGTCGCCCTTTGTCAAATCTAGAACAGTTGAATTTTGTACAAATTGAGTATTTGGATCTTTCAAAAGGTATGGTATGAAAACCGACATTTTAGCAGTCACTTCAAATGTCAAATCCTGAAAATATCCAGCTTCATTACTTGAAATCTTAATCTCAAGATTGTCTGGTGAAACCGAGACCGAGTCACTACCAAAGCAACCACTGAGTGGTACAGTCAGCATTAGGCCAACAACGAATACAGATGCTAGACGCTGCGGCCGCACGCTTCGCCGAGTAGTTAGGAGCAGTTCAATTGAACGGCTCATCTTCTTTATCATAAGATAAACAAGTCATGGGTTGGGTTATTGATTAGCAGTATCTTGGCCCAGCGGTTGATCTGTGACCATCACAGTATCTGGTTTTTTGTCCTTGAGAGTCAAAGCCAGTATTCCTCCAAGTAGTAGTGAACATACACCACACCCGGCGAGTCCAATGCCACCCAATATCCCTAGTATTCCACCAGCGGCCTCTCCGATTTCTTCCCCTAATACTTCCCACATCGGCACAAGCTCAAAATCAGCATTTGCCTCTATTGTATATTCTCCAGAGCTATAATCCCACGCTGAAATAGTACCCATGTGGTACCAACCATCGGGATCATCCTCGTGTCCGCTAGGGCGCGATTCATCCTCAAAATCACAATCATCATTTCGATAGTTATTCTCACCAGTTCCATTCATCATAGTAAGGGAAAATGTATCGCATCTCACATCATCTCTGACCATCACCATCATCTCTTCACCAGGGAAGAAGTAAGTTGTACTTCCATCGGTGCTGCTCCAATCACTTTTATCCTCTACGCTCCAATCTCCAAAATCGTCTAGGCTGTCTCCACCCATTGCTGCCATTATTCCACCAATTAGTAACATCACTGCCCCTATTCCTAGGAACACTTTACTTGCTATGTGCATAGTGTTTCCACCACTATTCAAGATATAAGTGAATCCCCGGCATTTCTATTGAGTGAAGACAGATAAACAAGTCAAGGAACCATCGGCTTGCATAATTGGATTCATGTCAACACTGGTTATCTGGAATCCTTCATCAAGTAGGGTTTGTCTTGTTACAGAAAATCCACCTGCAACAATCACTCTATCTCCTTTGTAACCAATTGTATTAGCCGCATAACTTTCTGAATTTGGCACCCAAATTAGATCTTCAACCAATGGCTCAAGCTGAGAAGAGGTTAGGTGACCTTCTGCTGCAATAAGCATCCCAGGGCGTGGTGAAGAACAAACAGTAGTTAGGTGAAGAGTCGAACTTGGGATTTTGATATACTCAATATCATAATCCTCTTCCTTTACATGCTTAGCGAGGAAATTCGCTCCCTCTTGATTTGTCCGAGTAGAAACACCAACCAAATATTTGTCATCGAAGAAAACAACATCCCCTCCATCAAGAGTAGCGCCCTTCGGCATTCGCAACACTTCTGCTGTAGAAGCCATATGCTCAGCAACAGCAACCTGCTCGCCTTCTCTAGAGTGATGCCCCATGTTGGGAATGATTGCCTTTCCATCAACCATTACCGCAGTATCTTCAACGAAGCAACAATCTGGGAATTCAGTTAGCCCGGGTAGAACAGTAACTTCAGTCCCGTGTGCCCGAAGAGCAGCGACATAAGCATCATGGGCACCTTGAGCAGCAACTGGGTCTGGAGTTGAATTCCCAAAATACACAGCGAGCGCATTATCAAAATTAGGTGAAATTGCCCTTACGACTGCCGCTTTCCGACTCCTGTCGTATGCTCCAGGCATGGTTGCCCGCCCGCCTTTCCATTCATAATCGTTCGGAATCCGGTTAATCAATTCCACATTCAGGAACACACAAGAAAAGAGAACACGCATCCATTTTGTTCAAAGACGGCCTTTGACCGAGGCAGGGTATGAGTGAGCTAATCGATAGCATCGGCGAAGATGGAAATCGAGTCAGTCCAATTATTCCCGAAGGGAAAAAGAATTACCTTATCGATATCGATGGCACCGTTGGAGAAGATATTCCGAATGAAGAACCCGAAAGAATGGTTACTGCGGAGGCATACCCCGATGCTATTGAAACAATCAACAGGTGGTATAGTGAAGGGCATCACATCTGTTTTTTCACGGCCCGAACCGAAGATCACCGAGAAGTAACAGAGACTTGGTTGGAAGAGAAAGGCTTCCACTATCACACACTACTGATGGGTAAACCGAGAGGTGGAAACTACCACTGGATAGACAACCACGTCGTCCGTGCAACACGCTATACCTCCAAGTTCACAGACCTTGTCAAGCGTAATGTGGAAATCGAAGTATTCGATGACGAATAATCAACTAACACTTCCTATTGATTCAGCAGCCCATAAGCCCACAGCGTATGCGAGAATGGTACATGCGATTCCCGCAGCCATAGAAACTTCGAATCCGTAGTCACGCCTTAACATCCAAGGCGTGACAAAGAACAGAGTCATTGATGGTAATACAAGCCAAAGTATGCCTTCAGCGAAGTCTGCGACCTGAGCTGAATCCTTCGTATCTTGATACAGAATAGTCATCGCCATTATACTCGCAAGCGGCAGAGAAATCACCATCGCTCCGAAAGCCGCCGACTTCTTCGCAATCTCGCTCGCTATCACAATCACAGCCCCACTAAAGAGACCCTTTCCCACTAGGCTGACCCAACTCATGCGCTCTGAGGGGCGGTCACGGCACTCAATGATGCCGATTGGTAGTGACCGCAACTCCCAGTATCGTCAGGATGGTTAGTGCCGCTCCTAGGGAGGGGAGGGCCTCTGTGACGCTGGCCAGCCCACTTTCCTCTGGAGGCTCCTGCAGCGTTATCACCGATAATCCAACCTGATAATTTGGGGCACCTTCGGCTCGCACCGAGTACTGGCTTGTCGCCTTCAGCCCCACTGAGTACCAGTACTCCATGGTCCCGTTGCTAGTTGAGCTTCCCCCCTCCAGGTGGGTGGTATCATCAGGGGCCTCCAATGTTATTCTGACCCTCTCGGGAGGGCCTCTGGACTCTACCTGCACCTTCGTTGGTGACACCAAAGCAACCCAACCTGCATCCTCCAGGTCATCCATGAACTCGAGCCCCAGCAAGAATGTGTCCATTGCGTTCCCGTCATTGTAGACGAGGAAGCTAATTGTCATCTCCTCCCCTACTCCCATTGTGACCAAAGGGTCCTCTGCTTCCACTCTGAGCCGAGAGAACTGCTTGATGATGGCCAAGACATTCATCTGAGAGTCCGCCTGTGTGGGTGAGGGGAGCCCATTGACGGTGTCGACGTAAGCATGGATCTGGACTTGGATCTGTCCCTCTGCCATCTCTGCGTCCGCACGTACATGTACCTGGAATTCCTCCTCCAAACCAGGTCCGAGGCTCACTGAGCCAATCCCGCTAACCACTAGTGGTCCTGCTTGGTAGTTAATGTTGATTTCCTCATAGTGAACGCTCGGGTTGCTTACCGTGCAGGTGGTGACCCCTATCCTGGCTGCACCAGGGTACACATCAATTGATATTGCGGAAGGTGAGCAGGTCAGTTCGACTGCAGGGGTAATCGATTGGGCACTGGCAGATTGCATGCCGCCGCTCATCGAGATAAGCAGCATGACGAAAATCAGCAGACCTCTCTTAGTCATGAGGATTCGTCAGCCCGTTCTTTGAAGAATCTATGGCCGGCACGATTGAGGTAGAACTAGTCTTCAGCATGGTCTTTGAACAATACACTCTTTTTCACTCAAGCCTACCTACTGTTGTGCTTAGTAGCCAATGATTCATCTTCGCCATTGTGAAATACACAGGGTCTTTCGCCCAATTCCCAAGCAGAGGTACCCGAGTGGTCAAAGGGGCTGGGATGAGGTCCCAGTGCGTAGTGCTTCGCAGGTTCAAATCCTGTCCTCTGCACCAATAACTACGTTCAAAACGGTATTTTTCCTCAATGCCGGAGATAACGCTATAACTCAAATTGAAAAACACTCAAATTATGGAAGCACATGCTTTCATTAACAAGTGTAAAATAAACACTAGGAGGAATTAATTTGGGAATAGCCGAAATAATGAAATTTGACGAAAGCGTAAGAATGAAAAGGATGCATTGGTGGATGACATGGATTGGACTAGTGGTGCTACAAATAGTAGCAGGTATAGCCCTGTTCATAGTTTCAGCACCAGATATTGCTGGACAGATTATTAGTATAGTAGTAATCTGGATAAATCTTGGTGTTACCGTTGGTAGACTCCGAGATCGTGGTTACACAGAGGCCATGGAATTTGCATTAAGAATCATAATCTTCCCATGGGCATTCGTTGAGTGCGGATTCCTTGCGGGCGAAGAGTGAATCAATTATCACTCTGAACACATAATCCCTTCAGCGACCATCCATCTGTTTAATCGATGGATGGATGGTTGTTGTTGGAGACCAATCACTCTATTTTTGTTTGAACAATTCAGCTCAAACAACCAAAACACAATTCAGGATTATTCAATAGAATGAACCTTAGGGCCTTTAGTATGAATAAGCAGGCACGTGCTTTATTGTGTGCCATAGCATTGTTTACATCAATCATAACTCAGGTTTCTACAATATACGAATTGGAACCAAAAATAGACCAATCTTTTACAAATTCGAATGACGGATATGGGCCAATAAATTACACTTCAGATCACACAACGGCATCACTTGGCCCGGATAATCGGCCCGCTGTATTGACTATGCCTGGTGGGCACAATTACAGCAGACCCCTCCCCTTAGTCGTTAATCTTCATGGATATTCAAGTTGGGGCACTGCAAATGCCAATTACTTTGGTTTGTATGACAGTGTCCACGAAAATGAACATCTCCTTCTAACTCCCGATGGAACAACAAATTGGCAGGGCCTCAGATTCTGGAATGCAACAGATGCTTGTTGCAACTTATTTGGTGATACAGTGGATGATGTATACTATCTTGAGGGTCTGATTCAAGAGGCAATCCAAAACTATGGCGCAGACGAGGAAGCAGTCATAGTCATGGGCCTATCTAATGGCGCTTTCATGAGTCACCGACTAGCTTGTGATTCGGGAAATATGATTCGCGCGATTGTATCTTTAAATGGTGCTACTTGGGATGATTTTGACAACGATTGTGTAGATAATGGTAGACCAGATATCCTTCATGTACATGCAACATCAGACTTAGTCATACTCTATGATGGCGGTACCGTATGGGGTGGCGGCGATTACCCTTCAGCCATAGAATCTGTAGGTAATTGGGCATCTCGTTCTGTTTGCAGTTCAACTTGGTCACTTTTAGGCCAAATTGACTTGATAAATCAAGATGGACTAAGAGATACCGACCATTTTGAATTTCCTTTTTGCTCATCAGGAAATAGGGTGCACCATTGGAGAATAAACAATGCAAGCCACGTCCCTTCTTTGAACAAACCCACCTGGGCGGACAAGACTGTTGAGTGGGGGTTGCATGGATTTGTACGTGATTCAGACGGAGATGGATACAGAGACAATGTTGACATTTTCATCTACAATCCAAATGAGTGGTTAGATAGCGATTGGGATGGTGTCGGCGACAACTCAGATGCCTTCCCCTTCGATCACACAGAGTGGGCTGATAGTGATGGCGATGGGGTGGGGGATAACACCGATCAGTTACCCAATAACCCAAATGAATGGATTGATTCTGATAACGATGGCATAGGTGATAATTCCGATTCTGATGACGATAATGACGGGGTTGCGGATTATTTTGATGAGTACCCCAATGACCCTAATGAGTGGGCGGACGCAGATGGAGACGGCATCGGAGATAACGCAGATACTGATGACGACAACGATGGTTGGGACGATGCCATAGACGCATTCCCTACAGATCCATACGAACACTCCGACCTAGACAATGATGGCATAGGCGATAATTCAGACAATGACATCGATAATGATGGTTGGTTAAATCAAGAGGAGATAGATTGCCAAACGAACCCTCAAGACGCCACCGATATTCCATTAGACACAGATGGCGACCATGGTTGGTCTATGGGTTCTTTAGCTTGCGATTTACTTGATATTGATGATGACGAGGACGGCGTTCTGGATTTTGAAGACGCATTCCCCTTGGATGCCTCTGAACAATACGACACGGATGGCGATGGTGTTGGCGATAACACAGATGCATTCCCTCTGGATGCCTCCGAAACAATAGATTCTGATGGCGATGGTGTTGGTGATAACACAGATGCTTTCCCCGACAATCCGTTTGAATGGGAAGATAGTGACGGTGATGGAGTAGGGGATAACTCAGATGCTTTCCCAGAAGATTATACCGAATCAACAGATACTGATGGCGACGGAGTAGGAGATAACTCAGATACTTTTCCTCACGATTCGTCCGAATGGAATGATCAGGATGGTGATGGATATGGCGATAATTCTGACGACCTCCCTAATGATTCTACAGAATGGAGGGACACCGATTCTGATGGAGTAGGTGACAATTCCGATGTATTTCCAGAAAATCCGCTAGATTGGATTGACAGTGATTTTGATGGAGTTGGTGATAACACAGATGTTTTCCCCCTCGACTCAACAGAATGGGAAGATAGTGATGGCGACGGTGTGGGCGACAACACCGACGTCTTTCCTCAAGATGAATTCGAATATCTCGATAGCGATGGAGATGGTGTAGGGGACAACTCAGATTTCTATCCTTTCGATGAGACTAGATGGAAGGAAGAAAAAACCAATCCCCTCTTTTTGATATCTATTGGTGCAGCCACGATTCTGTTTATCGCCTTCATCATTTCGAAAAGATTGGAAACCCCTTCTGTTGAAACAGACAAGGGGCAATGGGATTCAGAGAATAACGATTGAATCCCCTTCACAAACCATACCTTCGTTTACAACTGCAGCATACCATCTAGACCATCCTGAATGAATCTCTTCGGCAATTCTTTTTGAATCTCCGTCAGAAAATGAATCAGCAATAATACTGCATGGCGGTGCGGTTTTTGTTAATTCAAGAATTGCTCCTCCAATGGCCAATTCCATACCCGGTTTGAGTAAATCCCAATCCAGTCCTTCTGTTGTTAAATTCTCACCAGTAGTCCCTACATCAATAGGATGACCTTCTTTTTGCAAGGCATTGATTCGCTCTAAAGCAAACAAGCATACTGCTCTACGTGGGCCGCCATGGTGCTTCAAATCGTTTTGCTTATCTCCTTCAACACCTTCTGTAAGAAGCATAGTTGAGCCCACTGGGGGTTTTGGCACGCCCCCTTCTGGATTTGCATTTACTGAGTGCACAACCCCGCTCATTCTTCCACCTCCATTGTTACCTCGCCCTGTTTTATCATCGATTAAAATGGTGGTATTTTATCTAAACGTTCAACCATCTCAAGATAGCGATTTGTATTCTTAGAAGGCGGCATTAACATCACGAACTTCCAATAACGCCAAGCAGCAATTGACAATGTAGCATAGCGATGCAAGTCACATAACGCCATTTTTTCATTATTCGATAGAGGGCGAATAGATTCATATCCCTGTAAAAGTGCAGTCCACCTTTCCTCTATTGGATCTCCATTTTCCCACCCAAATCCCACAAAACTCATCACTAAATCGAATGCCTTTGGTCCGGTACAAACTTCCTCAAAATCAAGTACGGCTGAGATTTCACCATTCGATTCGAGGACATTATCTGGAAATAAATCTCCATGAATAATTCCCTGCGGTAAACTATCGAAAAGGCCACCTTGAAGAGTATCCATTTCCATTTTTAACAGATCAATAAATTCCGAATCTAAGTTTTGTTGTTCGGCTAAATTAAACATTTTTTTCCAGAGTACAAATCCCATGGATAAGGAGGAACGAATCTTATCAGGAGAAGGGATTTCATGAAGTTGAGCTTGGATTTTACCAAGAGCAACTAAAGAATCGTAATCTGAAGACAACCAGTCCCCTTCGACATAAGGCATTAACATCCATGCAGCGCCATTTTTCAGCACCAAATTAGAACCATCATTGAAGGTCAAAGGGACGGGTGTAGGTATCCCATGTTTGGCCAACCAAAGGGTATTCTGAAGCACTAAATCAATCTCTTCAGGTGGGCGTTCATCCCACACTTTCAGAACCACTTTCGAACCATCTTCAAGTGTTAGAATATAATTTGAATTAGCCCAACCACCATCGAGCGGCTCAATTTTATTCAAGCCCGAGAGTCCCGCCTGAATCAATAATTCATCAGCGTCATTAGAACTTACTTCAGTGTACGCCATATACCTCATTCCTTTATTCGGTTGAATCATTACTAGCACGGTCCAATGACTCATCTAGAAGTCGAAGCGTCATGTCGATGTCCTCTTTCGTAAGCACCATCGGTGGCTTAATTTTGATAACATTGTGCAATGGCCCATCTGTGCTCAATAACACACCTGAATCTCTCATTTCCCGAACGACCCTTGCCGCTTCGTCAGCGGCCGGCTCAAGCGTATTGCGGTCATGTACAAATTCAATACCAATGAATAAACCACGACCGCGAACGTCTCCAATAATTGAATATTTTTTCTGAATTTTTCCCAAACCTTGAATGAAGTATTCTCCCAATTCACTTGCCCTCTCCAGTAGATTTTCTTCTTCAATTACATCCAGAACTGCATTACCTATGGCACAAGATACAGGGTTTCCACCCGTAGAGCTGAACCATTCCATCTCTCCCAAAGACGATGCTATTTCTTTTGTAGTAAATACCGCAGACATCGGGTGCCCATTTCCTATAGATTTCCCAAGGACAACAATATCAGGAGTCACACCTTGACCCTCGAATCCCCACATGTCACCTCCAACTCTACCAAATCCAACTTGTACTTCATCAACAATCAACAACCCCCCCGCTCTATGCGTATATTCTCTAGCAGATTCGAGGAATCCTTCAGGCAGAGGTATTTGACCGGCACAAGATAACAGAGGTTCTACTAGAAATCCAGCGATTTTTTCCGCATTTTCGATTACTTGGACAATTTCTTCACCATAATCGACACCATTTCTTCGAAAGGTATCAGGGACAGGAACCACATGGACCCAAGGTTCCGCTTTCCCTTTACCTCCTGGCCCCATGAATTTGTATGGACTCAACTGAACTAACATGCTAGTGTTGCCATGATACCCACCATCAATCACAACCATGTCATGATTCCCAGTATGGGCTCGGGCCAGACGAACTGCAAGCTCATTCGCCTCACTTCCTGAGTTTAGTAAGAATCCGACACAGAGTTCATCTGGCAGAGTTGCTGAAATCCGAGAAACATATTCAGTTAAACCATTGAAAACATAACGAGTATTCGTGCTCAGTTTAGACATCTGTTTTTGTCCAGCAGCAACGACCTTCGGATGACAGTGACCGACATGACATACATTGTTTACAAGATCAAGATATTGTGTACCATCTGCTGCGTAAAGATACTGCATTTCACCTCTTACAATGTGAAGCGGTTTGCCGTGACCAATAGACAGGGCCTTGCTGATATGCTGATTTCGGGCATCTAGCAGCTCGGATAAATCATCCATAACAAAATTCACCTCCCTCATTACACTCTATTGAAACTATCAGGCTTGCTACAATCTATAATCTCTAATATAGTCCACGGGCGACCCTAATAATCTCGTATTTATCGCCAATCAGTTCTAAACAGAAGGTCCTCTGCGTAGATACGTGACTAATCCAATAGTCGTCGTTGGCATGCATCGCAGCGGCACAAGTCTTGTCTCCCGGCTTCTTGATAGATCAGGAGTTCTAATGGGAAAAGACCTCCAAACAGATCACGAATCAAAGTTCTTCATCGGGTTGAATAAGTGGATATACGCTAACGCTGGTGCGGATTGGGCTCGACCAGAAGCACTTTCTGAACTCATAGAATTTGAACCGGCTAGAAAGGAGGTGGAACAGTATCTCAAAACAAGAATCTCCAGTAGGGCCAGCAGAAAATTTTCGGGCAAAACTCTGGATAAGGGACTATTCGACCTCAATGAACCATGGGGGTGGAAAGATCCTCGTAATGGACCAGCTCTACCTATTTGGCTCTCAATCTGGCCTGATATGAAGATTGTACACGTTCTCAGGCACGGTGTGGACGTGGCAGCAAGCCTTCACACCAGAAGTAACAGAAACTGGTCAGGTGATTTGAGTAGATTTGAGAAGTGGCGAAAACTTTCCCAATTGGGACGCAATCGATCACCAATAAGAGTGGGTCAGCGCGCGGCTACGCTTGAAAATGCCCTGAATTTTTGGGCCGAACAGGTGAAAGTCGAAGAATCCACAATTGGCAACAGAGAGGGGGTACTGAAGATTAGATTCGAAGACATATTGACTAATCCCGAATCTTCAATAGAGAATCTTCTCGATTTCATTTCAGCACCCAAGAATCCAACTCTTATGCAAGAAATGAAAGAATCACTTGACCCTAGTCGAGCGTTTTCTTACAAGTCAGACCCGAAACTTTTGGAATTTGCCGAAAACAACTCGACAATCCTCAGTCAATTCGGTTACTGACTAAATGGAAGCATACTCATATAACAAAAAATTGACGCCATTTGAGCATAGCATGCACATACTCGTGATGACTCGTTCAACACTCCACCACGGCTTTGGAGGGTTTCAGAGACAATGTATGGACCTCTGTGAGGGCTTTGTGAAGAGAGGTCATGAAGTTACGGTTCTAACGACCGCTCATCCAGATGGAGTGAAAACAGTAGAAGAATCAGGATACACAATTCATTTCCTATACCCCTCAAAACCTAGGAGACTTTCTCGGGCATGGTTCAAACAGACAAGGAAGTTGGTGGCTGAAATTCACCAACAGAACCCCATTGAAGTCATCCATAGCAACGAGTTCGCTGGAAGGGGGATAACGTCCTGGGCCAGAAGCAACAAAATCCCCATTTCCCTACTATGCCACGGTTCTTTGCGTTCTGAAACCCTCTCGTTCCTATCTTCAGCAGATTTGCGCCCTAGGTATTGGCACTGGTTGCTACTGACTCCTCTTTTCCTCTTCAAGAGATATCTTCTTTGGGAACTTCCAATGAGGAGGACAGCATCTAGCATACTTCTTGTAACGCCTACAATTAAAGACGATTTTTCCTTATTTTCTAAAGACAAAGTAAAGGTGATTGAGAACGGCATAACACTCCCCGAACCCCGCACGAAAGAGCCTAACTCGGGGCGACTGCATCTACTTTGTACAGGTCGAGCAGATAGGCAGAAAGGTTTCCAAATGGCAATCAAAGCTCTCTCTAAGTTGCAGGATATAGATCTCCACTTAGATATAGTTGGAACAGGTGATTACCTTGTTGAACTAGAGAAACTCGTTAAGAATTTAGAACTCAAAGAGAGAGTTACTTTCTGCGGCCGGGTTGATGATGATGAATTGCACAGATTATACTCTGAAGCCGACATTTACCTAATTCCAACTTTGAGATACGAAGGCCTTCCTTTGGCCCTTCTTGAAGCTCTAGCCCACGGAATTCCCACGATTTCCTCCGAAATAGGTGGGAATTCGGATGTTATCACACACAAGCACGACGGTTTATTCGTTAAACCCGGCAATCTCGATGAGCTTGTTGAGTCAATTAGATTCCTAGCAACTAATCCATCCGAGAGAGAATCAATGGGCTCGAAAGCCAGAGAAACGTCCGAAAGAAGATTTGACAAAGAGAGAATGATCAATGAGACTGAGATGGTACTGAGAACTATCACTCATTCACAATAACCAATGCTGCCTCGATTGCTCCACGATGAGGTTCAATATGAGAGCATGGTTCGCTCAACCAATGAGCCAACCCCCTTCGTGGCATCTAGCATGTGTTGTATGCGATGCAACTTACCCCGGGCTAGAGTTGCGCTACCGATGCGATTGTTCGGCTACACTAGAGGTAATTCACAATCTCAATGAATGCAATCTCACAAGAGAAATTCTCGATTCCCGCCTTGCATCCAAGAACCCCCTCGACCGTTCAGGTGTGTGGCGTTTTCGCGAACTAATTCTTCCATTGGGTGATGTAACACTTGAACAGATTGCAGCAGTACGAGGCGAAGGCTCGACTCAGTTGTATAATGCTACCAAAATCGGCAAAGAAGTTGGCGTATCAAATCTGTTTTTGAAACATGAAGGTGAAAATCCAACGGGCTCATTCAAAGATAGAGGAATGACGGTTGGAATTACTGTTGCACGCCATATTGGAATGAATGCCGTGGCATGCGCTTCAACAGGAAACACATCAGCCTCAATGGCTTCCTATGCAGCGATTACCGAGATGGATGCAATAGTTTTCATTCCTGAAGGTAAAATTGCCTACGGGAAACTAAGCCAGGCACTTGCTTATGGGGCAAAAACAATCCAAATTCAAGGCGATTTTGATGATGCGATGGCTCTCGTCCAAGAGGTCTGTGCGAGCGAAGGAATCTATCTTGTAAATTCGATTAATCCATTCCGAATTGAAGGTCAGAAAGCAATTGCATTTGAGATAATGCAAGACCTTGATTGGCAAGTGCCAGATTGGATTGTTTTACCAGGCGGAAATCTTGGAAATAACACTGCGATTTCGAAAGGATTGCTCGAACTTCATGAAATTGGAATCATCGATAGTCTTCCTCGAATTGCTGTGGTTCAAGCCGCAGGAGCCAACCCCCTCTACACTGCATGGTCCGATGGAGAAAATATTGTACCCGTCAAGGCCGACACAATTGCTACTGCAATCAAAATCGGCTCCCCTGTTTCATGGCGTAAATCTCTCCGTGGAATAGAGGCTTTGAACGGCGTAGTTACCGAAGTTAATGATAACCAAATTATGGATGCTAAGGCGATAGTCGACGCTTCAGGAATAGGTGCAGAGCCAGCGAGTTGTGCGACGGTTGCGGGGATCAAGAGACTCGTTGAAGAAGGAACAATAGATTCTTCATCAAAAGTCGTGGGCATCCTTACTGGTCATCTTTTGAAAGATCCAGATGTAGTAGTCAATTACCATACCAGCAAACTCGAAGGAATTGTATCAAATCGGGCGAATGCTCCAATATCCGCTAATGCCGATTTAGATGAAATACGCCGCCTCATTCGTCAATGACTCGCCTGTGAATTGAAGAACAGAAGGCTTCTCGCAGTCATGTGCTCGACCTCGCTTCGATGGTATTTGGCGACTTCCAAGACAACATCATAATCACTTTTGGTGAAGACATTGGTTGGTTAGTGGGGCACCTCCTCCTCTTAGGAATCGCAGCAACACTTTGGCTTTCATGGAGCAACCGCGACCATATTCGTACACAGTCAGGTTGGAACAAGTCAACACTAGCAGACTTAGCAACCATAGGAGCACTTACATTAGCTCAATACGTCATATTCACCGGCACTTTCGGATTCCCAATTATAGCATCAATCGGCCTTGCTTTTGCATTTTCATTGTGTTTCCGTGGTTTAATTAATACCGTGAATGGTTGAAAATCCAACCCCCAACGGTGAAAGGCAGCGGGCCTACCGAATCAATCATGGCAGCCTTCGGCGACCACCCCTCTATTCCTGAGTCGCTAGAGGTACTACTTGCCGATGAAACGGCATCTACTGTATTCCTGAAGGCCGAATGCCCACCTCGAGTCAAAGCTGGACACATCTCTGAATTGAGGTTAGAAGAAGTCGAGGGAGACTCTTGGGACAAACCTTCACTAGAGGCATTGAGTGAAGAATTGCAATTAGTGATTGAGCAAAATGAAGCGCGTTCGGATTGCTTCATTGAAATTGAGCGCGAAGGTTGCCGAATAATGCAAATTGGAGACCTTCGCGTAACTTGTGCATGGCCACCTTTTTCCGAAGCATGGGAAATCACAGTTGTTCGCCCAGTAGCTCACTTGAAGTTGAGTGATTATGAATTACCAGATGAACTAATTCGCCGAGTATCAGATCACCACAGAGGGATTTTCGTCGTCGGGAAACCAGGTTCAGGAAAAACCACCTTCGCCCAAGCAATCGCAGCCCACCTCGATGAGACGGTAGGTGCAATGGTCAAAACCATGGAAGCCCCACGTGATTTACAAGTTCCTCAAAGAGTCACTCAATATGCCCCACTAGAGGGTGATTTGGAGAAAACAGCGGAAGTGATTTTCCTTGTTAGACCCGATTTCGTAATTTTCGACGAAGTTCGCCGAGCTAGAGATTTCGAGATATTCGGCGATGTTAGATTAGCAGGTGTAGGCTTACTAGGAGTCACTCACGCAAACAGCGCATTGGAAGCCATCCAGAGGATGGTAGGCAAGGTTGAACTCGGTTTAATTTCACAAGTTCTTGATACGGTGATTAACATCGAGAAAGGTAAGGTAAACGAAGTACTTGAGTTGAGAATGGTAGTTCGCGCCCCAACAGGAATGGAATCCGACCTTTCTCGTCCTGTGATTGAGATCAAAAGATTCCCAAGTGGGGAACTTACTCACGAGATGTTCGCTTTCGGGTCCGAGATAGCAGTTGTACCAGTTGGGGGAAGTACAGGTGAAGGCGGCAGCCCTGCTTGGAGAATGGCGGGGGAAGAACTCAAGCGAGAAGCATCACGCCTTACCGGAATTGCAGTTTTGCATGCTAAATTTCTAACCGATTCTTCGGCAGACATCTATGTTGATGACTCCGCAATTGGAGCGATGGTCGGCCCTGGTGGCGATGCAATCCGCTCACTAGAGAAGGACGTAGGTGGAATCAAACTCAATGTCAAATCAGTAACTGAATTGCCAAGAGGTCTACGAAAGAGAATCGAACGAGACTCTTGGGGTGGCGGCGGAGATATGGAAGAATGGCGCAGCCGTGGAGGCCGCCATTGGGAACATTCTGGCAACAAGCGTAAGGGCGGCAAGAAGGGTAAACGCGGACGACGCTGATAACCTCCTATGTTGAGATGATTGAATGGTTGAAGAGGAATTATGCCTTCATGCCTTCATTGTATTCTGGGTCATAGGATTTACCATTCAAGAATTAAGTAAGAGATTCTCGAAGACCCAAGAATCACATTCAGCCGAGCTAGACAATCCTTCTCTCAATAACAAGGCAGTAGTCTCCATGAGTGATGCTAAGATAATCGATGGAAGGTTGAAGGGCAATGTCACAAATCATCCAAAACTTGGAAATCAAAGAGTCAAGACCTCGAGTATACTAGGGATGGAATTCGACGAACACGGTACGACCTTGGTCGAGACTAGGAATACCGTCTATATGGTGGATTTGAAGGGCTGGAGAGAGATTCCTGAAAACCATCCTTCCCTGGAATCTGATGGCAACTGGTGGAATTAGTAATCTCGCAAGGGTTCTTGACGCCCTCATTGGTCGGCGAGCCGATGAGCGAGGGTGAAGGCAAGCCTCCGGTGGTTGTGGTAAGCGAATCCACAAGTGTCACCAGCGGCACTGCTGTTCAGGAGAAACTCATCGTTGCAGCCCGTGTATTTTCTGATCTACTCAAGCCAACTTATGGCCCCCGAGGATTGGACAAAATGCTCTACAAAACCGATGGTTCAACAGCGGTTACCAATGATGGAGCGAAGATTGTTGCCGAGTTAATGGTCAAGCACCCAGCAGCTAAGATGATGGTTTCAATGGGTAATTCTCAGGAAGAAGCCTGTGGTGACGGCGTCACCACTACAATGCTTCTTTGCGGTTCATTACTAGAAGAGGCCAACACCCTACTCTCGAAGGGATTGCACCCTCTTACTCTCGTAGATGGATATCGAAAGGCGATGGGTGTTGCATTATCACAGATGGATTCCGACTCAACTCCTTTGGATGATGAGCGTTTGTTAGGTGTTGCAAATACCGCATTAACAGGAAAAGGCGCCGAAGCAGCAATCGATATCTTCGCCCCACTTGTTAGAGATGCCCTTAATGCCGTTCAAAACTCAGTAGAAACCCCTAGTGCAGAGCATGTTGCTATGTTCAAAATAGGCTCAGGTGGGCTAAGAGATAGCCACTTAGTACGCGGAATAGTTGTTCGCCGACGAGTTTTGATGGACTCATTACCCAACAACATTGACAAGGCCTCAACTGCAGTCGTAGGTAGTGATATCAAGATTCGTAAAATGACCCGCTCAGCAGAAATCCAAATTACTTCCGCCGAGAATCTTGACGGATTTATTGAGGCCGAACAATCACGCAAGGAAGAAATCGCACAAGCGTTGATTAAATCAGGTGCGAAGTTGATACTCTGTGGTGGAGAAATCGACCGTGACATCCTTCATGATTTAGCCGATGAAGGCATACTTGCAATTCCTCAATTGGACGAATCAGAATTGCGAAATGCAGCAGGCGCAACAGGAGCGACAATCATTGAATCCGTCTTAGATATAGATTCTAGCGACCTCGGTGTGGCTGGAAGTGTGCATTGGGAGAGAAGGCAAGCCACAGATCAAGTTGAAGACATAATCACCATCGATAATTGTACTAATCCTAGTGTAGTCACATTAGCGATAGGAGGGGCTGGTGAAACTGCAACCGAAGAGATAATCCGAGGACTTCACGACGCCCTCAGAGCAACAAGTCTAGCTCATGAAACCGGAGAACTGCTTCCTGGTGGCGGTGCTAGTCATACACGAATCGCTCAGGCAGTAAGAGAAGCCAGCGAATCAGAACCGGGACGGGCACGATTGGCAATGGATGCCTTCTCTCGTGCTATGGAAACAATCCCTGCTACTCTAGCGGCCAACGCAGGAAAGGACATTCTCGATTCCATACTTGAGATGCGAACAGCAGCCCGAGAAGGCTCCAAGACTCCAATTGGAATCCGAGCAGATGGAGAAGTTGGTGATGTTTCAGGAGTATGGCACCCTCGTGCAGTAATCGAGGATGGGCTTGAGTCCGCCACCGAGACATCGATGAGCATGTTACGCATTGACCAAGTCATCAGTGCTAGAGGCGACTGAAATCGCTACTCACGAACACTTCAAACCCAATGCCACCACGCCGAGTTATGACAGCGCCTCGCGCCTTGTTGAGCGTCTTCCACAAGGACGGCATTGTCGAACTTGGACAGGCTCTCAGCGACTTAGGTTGGGAGTTACTTTCGACTGGCGGAACCTCTCGTAAATTGAGGGAAGCCGGGCTATCGGTAATCGATGTCAGTGAAGCGACAGGGCACCCCGAGTGTTTTGATGGGCGAGTCAAAACACTACACCCTGCTGTGCATGGTGGAATACTGGTTAGACGCGAACGCGATGACGATATGGAAATGCTCGCAGAACTAGGGTATCGCACCGTTGACTTAGTTTGCGTCAACCTCTATCCATTCGAGTCAGTTGCTGCCAAGGACCCACCCGCTCCAGATGCTGAATTAATTGAGATGATTGACATAGGCGGGCCAACTATGATTCGCTCAGCGGCGAAAAATCACAAGGATTGCTTAGTCCTCACTTCCGTTGATCAATATTCAGCAGTTATTGAGGCCCTAGCATCTTCTCAAGGAAGTCCTTCAGGAGTCAGCCTTGAACACCGCAAGCAGTTAGCCCTCGAAGCATTCCAGAGAACAGCCGCCTACGATGCAGCAGTATCGAGCGAGTTAGAAATGAGATTCAATTCACCATCAATCCCATCCCGTATCCATGTTGCTAGTGAAGTAGGCACCGAGTTGCGATATGGCGAGAATCCCCACCAACCAGCCGCTTTCTATCCTGCAGCCAATGCAACTGGCCCAGCCGGATTGGCTTCTGCAGTACAGCATGGTGGCAAAGCACTCTCCTTCAACAATTATCTAGACCTTGACGGCGCTCTTCGCATAGCACGTGGATTGTTACGAGATTTAGATGAAAAACACTCACATGGATGCGTTGTTATCAAGCACACAAATCCATGTGGAGCAGCAATAGATGCCACCCAAGTCGGTGCGTGGCAGAATGCTTTGGCGAGTGACCCCGAATCTGCTTTTGGTTGTGTAATTGCATTTACTGATATTGTGCAAAAAGAGACCGCTGAGGCAATAGGAGGTCATTTCCTTGAGTGTATAGTAGCACCCGGATTTGACGACGAGGCTCTTGAAATTCTATCAGAGAAAAAGAATCGTCGAATGTTAACTCTAGAAGAATTCACACCCCGTGAGGATGAGGTTAGAATCCGCCAACTCGACGGAGGCTGGGTCGCCCAGGTCCAAGGCCCTCCATCTGTCGATTGGTCTTCTGTCAAGTGCGTAACCAAGGCTGATGCCGATGCCGAGTTAGTGGCCCTTGCTCGCTTTGGCTCAACAGTACTTAGCGAAGTGAAATCTAACTCAATTGTTCTAGTCGCTCGAACCCATTCTGGATTCGCTACTGTGGGAGTTGGCCCAGGACAGACGAGTCGAGTTGAAGCAGTCCGAATCGCAGCGCGTAGAGCGGGTGAGAGAGCAGCAGGTTCAATGATGGTATCAGATGCATTCTTCCCATTCAGGGACGGAATAGATACTGCACACGAGATTGGCGTTACAACTGTGGTGCAACCAGGAGGCTCAATGCGCGATCAGGAATGTATCGATGCCGCTGATGAGCATGGAATGGCGATGATATTCACAGGCCAGCGCTTATTTTTGCATTGAATCAACAACATCCGGCTTCACGGAGTGGTGCTACAACGAACTCTACTCTATCTACGTCCTTCGTATTCTTCAG
>Ga0208894_1000672_pt1 | contig 23305 bp, 21 predicted proteins | sample ETNtaG_12_FD_185752 | JGI IMG/M metagenome (GOLD analysis project Ga0208894, IMG submission 185752) | Marine microbial and viral communities from oxygen minimum zone, Eastern Pacific Ocean - ETNP201306SV49 (SPAdes) (version 2) | ecosystem: Environmental > Aquatic > Marine > Oceanic ...
AATATTGCTACAATTATTAGTGCTATAGATCTAAATTTACCTGTTAGATATTTCATCTCTTATTTTTGCTGCTGTTTCATAATTTTCATTTTGAACAGCAATTTTTAATAATTTTTGTAATTCATTAATAGTTTTATCTTTAAAATCTTCAGAATTTGCCAATGTTGTTTCTTCAGAAAACAGCTCTTTGAATAAAATTTTATCTTCCTCATCATATTCTTCAATTTCAATGATAATTCCAGCTTTCTCCAATATATTTTCATAAGTAAAAATTGGAGCATCGAATCTTGTAGCTAGGGCTATTGCATCACTAGTTCGGGAATCAATTATTTCTTCAATTCCATCTCTATCACAAATTATACTAGAGTAAAAAACACCATCGACTAGCTTATGTATTATTACTTGTTTGACAACTATATCGAATCTTTCACAAAAACTTTTGAACAAATCGTGCGTTAATGGTCTGGGAGGTTTAATATCTTTTTCAATAGCAATAGCAATAGATTGAGCCTCATATGTTCCTATTACAATTGGAAGTTTTCTTTCTCCATCCAACTCACTTAGAATTAGAGCATAAGCCCCATTTTGAGTCTGACTATATGAAATACCATTTATTAAGAGTTTAATTAAATCCATTTAATGAATCACTATGATTATTAACAAATGTAATATTTTTAATCAAATAGAAAAATGCTTAAGCATTTTGAGATTTGAAAGTTTTTAACCCTTCAATTAATTTTGGAACAACTTCAAAAGCATCACCTACTATCCCATAGTCAGCAGCTTTGAAAAAAGGCGCTTCTGGATCAGTGTTTATTACTACTTTAACTTTTGAAGAATTTATTCCAGCTAAATGTTGAATTGCACCTGATATTCCTATTGCAATGTACAAATTTGAAGAAACCAATTTCCCAGTTTGACCAACGTGTTCACTATGAGGTCTCCATCCTAAATCTGACACAGGCTTAGAGCATGCAGTAGCTGCTCCCAATACATCTGCTAACTCTTCAATCATCCCCCAGTTTTCAGGGCCTTTCAGCCCCCTACCACCAGAAACTACTATTTCAGCATCAGCGATAGTCACTTTATTAGAAGCTTTTTCAGTAGATTTTACATTAATTTCAGAAGATGCTAAAGAAACTTCAAATGTTTCTATTTGGACATTGGTTTTATTTTCAATAACTCCATGTGAATTTTTAGAAATAGCTAAAAGACTATGTTTAGAATTTACTTTAGCATATTCAAACGCTTTGTTTGTAAAAGAATTTCTTTTAACTGTAAGCGGGTCAAATTGCTTAGGAATTTCAATTACATTAGTAATATAACCTGCGTTTATTTTTACGGACAAAAGCGAGCCAAGATACTTAGCATTTGAGCTTGAGCTAAGTACTGCTAAATTTGAACTTTCTTTTTCATATGCTTGTTTTATTACACTAGCATATAAACCTGCATTAAAATCTTTTAAATTATTATTGGATACATTCAATACTTTGTCAACCCCATAATTTCCTAATTCGTTTGGATCATCTGCATTAATTGAAACTGCAGTGACTGATGTATTTAATTTATCAGCAGTTACTCTAGCATAAGAAGCAATTTCAAATGAATCTTTTTTATATTTCCCGTTTTCTGATTCTGTGTATATTAATATTGCCATTTTATATTGCTTTAGCTTCGTTATGAAGAAGATTTATTAGTTCATCAACATTATCAGAGGGGACTAATGTTACTTCACCTTTTGGTACAGGTTTTTCAAAATTAACTGAAGAAGTAGAATTGTCTTCTTCAATCGGATCTAGTACTTGTAGTTCTTTTCTTCTAGCCATCATGATCCCTCTCATATTAGGAATTCGAAGATCACTTTCTTCTACAATACCTTTTTGGCCAGCAACTACAAGGGGAAGTTTGGATTCAATAATCTCTTTACCTCCTTCAATTTCTCTACTTGCTGTTACACTACCATTATTAATTTCTATGTTAATACATTTGTCAACAAAATTATAATCTGTTAATCCTGCAATCATTCCTGGAACCATACCCCCATTATAGTCTATAGATTCTCGTCCTCCAATTACTAAATCATAGTTTTCAGATTTGACTAGATTAGCAATTTGTTTTGCTACATTAAGTCCATTTTTTGGATCTGTATTAATTCTAATTGCTTTATCTGCTCCTATGGCAAGTGCTTTCCTTAATGTAGGTTCAGTTTCTGCAAGCCCTACATTAATTACATCTACAGAAGCCTCCTGCTTTTCTTTAAACCACATAGCTCTTGTTAACCCAAATTCATCATTTGGATTAATTACAAATTGAACACCATTTTTATCAAATTTTGAATTATTCTCAGTGAAATTTATTTTTGATGTGGTATCAGGAACATGGCTTATACACACTAATATTTTCATTATATTTAAAGGATAAAATTTGGTAGACAAAAATACATAATTTAACTTAAAATTATTATTATCAAACAAATATTTTTTGCTATACTATTTAATTAATATTGTAGGTTTATTACTTTTGTTCAAAATTTTTATTTAATGAGATTGATTCAATTTAGAGAAGCGGTATGTGAGGCTATGAGTGAGGAGATGAGAAAAGATGAGAGTGTATACTTAATGGGAGAAGAAGTAGCTGAATATAATGGCGCATATAAAGCATCTAAAGGAATGCTTGACGAATTTGGTAGCAAGAGAGTTATAGATACCCCTATTTCAGAATTAGGATTTGCAGGTATTGCTATAGGTTCTACTATGAGTGGCAATCGTCCAATAGTTGAATATATGACTTTTAACTTTTCGCTTGTTGGAATAGATCAAATTATTAATAATGCAGCAAAAATTAGACAAATGTCAGGCGGACAATTAAATTGTCCAATTGTATTTAGAGGGCCAACTGCATCTGCAGGCCAATTAGCGGCAACCCATTCTCAAGCTTTTGAAAGCTGGTATGCAAATACTCCTGGGTTAAAGGTAGTTGTACCATCCAATCCATATGATGCTAAGGGACTATTAAAGTCTGCAATTAGAGATGATGACCCTGTCATATTTATGGAAAGTGAGCAAATGTATGGGGATAAGGGCGAGGTTCCTGAGGGTGAATATACTTTGCCAATAGGAGTAGCAGAAGTAAAAAGAGAAGGAAAGGATGTTACTATTGTATCATTTGGTAAAATTATTAAAGAAGCTTATAAGGCTGCTGATGAATTAGCTAAGGAAGATATTTCTTGTGAAATTATTGATTTAAGGACCGTAAGACCAATGGATCACAAAACAATAATTGAATCAGTAAAAAAAACAAATAGGCTTGTTATTCTTGAAGAAGCATGGCCTTTTGGCAATGTCTCAACAGAAATCACATATCAAGTACAATCTCAGGCTTTTGACTACTTGGACTCTCCTATTGAAAAAATTAATACAGCTGATACACCAGCCCCATACTCACCGGTATTACTAAAAGAATGGTTGCCAAATAGTAACGATGTAATTAAAGCTGTACATAAGGTATTATATAAATAAAATATCTGAGTATTTTTTAATTAAACCTATTTCATTATTTTTGCCAACTAAATAAAAATATACAATTATGGATGCAATGATGATTTATATGCCAATCGCTATGGCAGTTATAGGGTTAGTCTATGTCTTTGTTAAAAGGTCATGGGTTATGAAACAAGATGCCGGTGATGGAAGGATGAAAGAAATTTCTGATCACATATATGAGGGAGCATTAGCTTTTTTAAATGCCGAATATAAATTATTGTCAATTTTTGTTATTGTTGTCAGTTTAGTTTTAGCAGGAATCTCATTTATTGTTCCTACTTCACATATATTAATAGTTGTTGCGTTTATTTTTGGTGCTTTTTTCTCAGCACTAGCTGGGAATATGGGGATGAAAATAGCTACAAAGACGAATGTAAGAACAACTCAGGCTGCTAAGACAAGCCTTCCAGATGCCTTAAATATCTCATTTGCGGGAGGAACTGTTATGGGATTAGGTGTAGCTGGTTTAGCTGTACTTGGACTGACTGCATTTTTTATAATATTTTTTAATTTTTTCATGAATGGATCATGGACGTCTGTTGAAGACATGACTATTGTTCTTGAAACCTTAGCAGGATTTTCTTTAGGCGCCGAATCAATAGCTTTATTTGCTAGAGTAGGGGGTGGAATATATACAAAGGCAGCTGATGTTGGTGCTGATTTAGTTGGAAAGGTTGAGGCAGGAATTCCTGAAGATGATCCTAGAAATCCAGCGACAATTGCTGATAATGTAGGAGATAATGTGGGAGATGTTGCAGGAATGGGAGCAGATTTATTCGGGTCTTATGTTGCAACAGTACTGGCAGCAATGGTCCTTGGTAATTATGTCATTAAGGACATGGGAGGATCTATTGATGATGCCTTTGGAGGTATTGGCCCAATTCTATTGCCAATGGCAATTGCAGGGTTAGGGATTATCATATCTCTAATTGGTACAATAGTGGTAAAAATTAATTCTAATGATGCCAAGGAAGATGAGGTAATGGGAGCTTTAAATAAAGGAAATTGGCTTTCAATAGCTTTAGTTGCTATTACATGTTATTTTCTAGTAGACCATATGTTGCCTGAGACTATGACAATGCAATTTTTTGGAGAGGGAGCTATAGATATTTCTTCTATGAATGTTTTTTATGCAACACTGACAGGCCTTGTTGTGGGATGGTTAATTTCTTCTATTACTGAATATTATACAGGTCTTGGCAAAAAACCTGTTCTTGAAATTGTTCAAAAATCTAGTACTGGAGCAGGAACTAATATTATTGCTGGTTTAGCTACAGGTATGATATCTACATTTGGATCTGTACTATTATTTGCAGCAGCAATTTGGACTGCATATGCTTTTGCAGGATTTTATGGAGTTGCTTTATCAGCATCTGCTATGATGGCAACTACTGGAATGCAATTAGCAATAGATGCCTTTGGCCCCATTTCTGATAATGCAGGCGGTATTGCAGAAATGAGCGAACAAGATCCAATTGTAAGAGAAAGGACTGATATATTAGATTCAGTTGGTAATACCACTGCGGCTACTGGAAAAGGATTTGCTATCGCTTCTGCAGCATTAACATCCTTAGCTCTTTTTGCAGCTTATGTAACTTTTACTGGAATTGATGGAATTAATATTTTCAAGGCACCAGTTTTAGCTATGTTATTTGTTGGGGGGATGATTCCTGTTGTCTTTTCAGCATTAGCAATGAATGCTGTAGGTAAAGCAGCAATGGAAATGGTGTATGAAGTTAGAAGACAGTTTAAAGAGATTCCAGGTATAATGAAAGGGACTGGAAAACCTGAATATGATAAGTGTGTTGCTATATCTACTCAAGCATCACTAAAAGAAATGGTATTGCCAGGAATATTAACTATTGGAACTCCTATACTTATCACTGTATTGCCTATGTTAATGGGTATGGACAATCAAGCTATAGCTGAAATGTTAGGTGGATATATGGCTGGCGTAACAGTAAGTGGTGTACTATGGGCTATTTTTCAAAATAATGCTGGTGGAGCATGGGATAATGCAAAAAAATCATTTGAGGCTGGAGTTGAGATTAATGGAGAAATGACATATAAAGGGTCTGAAGCTCACAAGGCATCTGTTACTGGTGATACTGTAGGTGATCCATTTAAAGATACATCTGGACCTTCAATGAATATTTTAATTAAACTTACTTGTTTGATTGGATTAGTAATTGCTCCTATTTTAGGTGGGCATTCAGTAAGCTCAACTCATGAAGAGCAAAATACAGTTGAAATAAGTGTTAATGCTTCAAGTGAAGATGCTGAAAATGTTACTGCAACTATTGAAATAGTAACTAATAAAGATGGAGTTCAAACTATAGTGTCCTCTGTTATTGAAGGCACTCAATCAGAAGTAGACGAAACAATTAAGGAAATTGTAACAGCAGCTAAAGAAAACTAAATTATTATTTTACTTTCTCATCTATTAGATCAATAATTTTTTGCAGATCACCTTTGCTTTCAACAAAATCTAAATCATCTATATCGATTGCAAGTAATTCACCTTTATCATAGTTGTGAATCCATGCTTCGTATCTTTCATTTAATCTACTTAAGTATTCTATACTTATTGAATTTTCGTACTCTCTTCCTCTTTTCTGAATTTGTGAAACTAAATTTGGAATAGAGCTTCTAAGATAAATTAGTAGATCAGGGGATTTAACAGTCTCTTCCATTAGGTCAAAAAGGGATCTATAATTTTCATAATCACGATTTGTCATAAGCCCCATAGAATGTAGATTTGGAGCAAAAATATTTGCATCTTCATATATAGTTCTGTCTTGAATTACGTTTCTTCCATTGCTAATTATATCTTTTAATTGTCTAAAGCGACTATTTAAAAAATAAACCTGAAGATTAAAACTCCATCTTTCCATTTGGTTATAAAAATCATCCAAATAGGGATTCTCGACAACATCTTCTAGTTCAACTTTGTATTTATAGTGCTTGCCAAGTGATTTAGTTAGCGTAGTTTTTCCAGCACCAATATTTCCTGCTATAGCTATATGCATAATTCAATTAATTTTAATTTCAAATTGTTTTAAAAAATCCTCATCATAAATATACAAGGTTTCATTGATTACAAAAAAATCTTTTATCAATAATTTTTTATGACTAATTTTTTCCAATCTATTATCAGACTCATCGAATAAAAACAGATTATTATTAGATACAAAAATCAAATTATTTTTGTAAAAATTAAAGGAATCCATTTCATTAATTTGAATTTTATATAATAATGAACCTGTATAATTAAATTTATATAAATACCCATTTGTTAAAAGCCAGCAATAATTGTAGTTGCCTTTCAATGATTTAACTTCCCCTTCTATTGGAATATCAATTTTTTCAAATGAATCCTTAATATAATTGTACTTTTTAAGTCTCATAGAAATTTCATCAAATATCCATATATTATTTTCATTAGCTGATGAAAAGGCTACTAAATTAATAAGAGGATCTGAATAATTAAAATTGATTTTTTTAATTTCACTTAGCTTGTTATCTAGAATAACTATAGAATTTTGATCCTTATAAAATAATTTTATTTGAAGGGGATTAAATAGGTCAATTTTATATAATTCTCCCAGGTTAATATTATTATAGGTGTATGTTGATTCTGGAGTTTTATTGACTATAGAATTATTAATTAAATAAAAATTAGAATTGGAATAGCTCTTGGCAATTTGAATTGAATCATTATACTCAGTTTTAGATTTTAATAACAATGAGATGTTTTCTTGCGCGTATAAAATGCAATGTATAGACAAAAAATAAAGTAATAATATAATCCTCATGGTTTTTAAAGTACAAAAAAATTATGATTATTTTAACTTGAAATTAACAATTTGTCTAGGAGTATTAAGTAGATTTGAGAAAAATATTTTTATGAGAAATTTCATTTTAATTTTTGTATCGCTATTTTCTTTTAATTTTCTTTGCTCTCAAGAATTTCAAGGAAAGGCATATTATATGTCAAAAACATCTTTTGATCTTGGGGAGTGGGGATCTAAAATGAGTACTGAGCAAAAAAATCAAATGAAAGATAGAATGAAAAACATGTTAGAGAAAACATTCATTTTAACTTTCAATAAGGTTGAATCTGCATTTAAGGAAGAGGAGCGCTTAGGAGCACCTGGACAGGGTAGAGGATGGGGAAGTTTTGGATCATCTTCAGGACCTAGATATAAAAATATTAAAGAGAAAATTTCATTAGAGGAGATTGAATTTTTTGGTAAGAAGTTTTTAGTTAGTGATGATATGAATGAGATAAAATGGGAGATGACTAATGAGCAAAAGAAAATAGGTAATTACATATGCTTTAAGGCAATAGCTAAGAAAAATGCTCCATTTGATTGGGGTAAAGCATTTGCTCCACCTAGACCAAGAGGTAATAAACCAAGAGGTGATAGAGCTAATGATTCAACTAATAAAAAACGTGAAATTAAAATCGAAGATATTTCAAAGACGATTGATATAGTAGCATGGTATACACCACAAATACCTGTTAGTCATGGACCGGCTGAATATGGAGGATTACCAGGGCTTATTTTAGAATTAACTACTGATCAAACAGTCCTGCTATGCTCAAAAATTGTTATGAATCCAGAGAAAAAGGATGAAATATTAATGCCAACCAAAGGAGAAAAAGTTACAAGAAATAAATATGACAAAATCGTTAAATTAAAAACCGAAGAAATGAAATCTATGTATCAGTCAAGAAGAATGAAAGGTAGCAGTAAACATTAATTATTTTATTATGAAAAAACTTCTTTTATTTATTTTACTTCTGAATTCTTCATTATTGTTTTCTCAATTAAAAATGGAAGGTAAGGTAACAGATAGTTTAAATAAACCTCTTGAGCTTGCAAATATTATTTTGATTAATAGTGAAACTAATGCTCTTGAATCATTTGCTATTTCTGATCCTAGTGGAGAGTACAAAGTTGCCATAAAAAAGAATACAAGTTATAATCTTCAGGTTAGCTATATAGGTATGGCGAGTTATAGTCAACTTATTAAAACCAATGAATCAAATATCTCAAAAGATTTTATTCTCTATGAAAATACTGAATTAGATGCTGTAGAGCTAACCTATGAGATGCCTGTAGTTGTAAGAGGAGATACACTTGTATACGATGCAGATTCTTTTAAAACAGGAACGGAAAGGAAACTAGAGGATGTCCTTAAAAATCTTCCTGGGGTCGAGGTTACAGATGATGGAGAAATTGAGGTTGAGGGCAAGGTAGTAAATAAGGTTATGGTAGAGGGTAAGGAATTTTTTGAGGGAGATTCTAAAATTGCATCAAAAAACATTCCATCAAGTGCTGTTGATAAAGTAGAGATCTTAAAAAATTATGCTGATGTTGGACAGTTGAGCTCTGTTCAAAATAATCAGGATAATATAGCAATAAACATTAAACTCAAAAAAGGAAAGGATAAGTTCTGGTTTGGAACTGTAACAGCTGGTGCTGGAGATTCACCTATTGAAGATTTATACCTTTTTCAACCAAAACTTTTTTATTATAGCCCATCATATAGTATTAATGTAATTGGAGATTTAAATAATATAGGAGAACAGGCATTTACTCAAAGAGATTTCTGGAATTTTTCAGGAGGTTTTAAAAAGCCAAGTGGTAAAAGTGGAACTAATATAAGTTTAGGTAATAACAACTTAGGATTTGTACAATTACAAAATAACAGAGCAAAAGATATTAATACTGAGTTTGCAGCTATTAATGCTAGCTACTCACCAAATAAGAAAACGGATTATTCAGGATTTTTAATATTAACAAATAGTCAGATTGAGCTTCAAGAAAATAATTCTACACAATATATTGATCAAGGGCTTGGAATTCCTGATGAAGATACTCAGAAAAATACGCTTCAAACAAGTAATTTAGGTATTGGAAAATTTAGCTTAAAACATAAGCCTAACCTTAATAATCAATTGGATTATGAAGTGCTTGGGAGAATTACCGAGGAGGATCAGGATCAACATTATTTATCTTCAGTAATTGGTCCAATTAATCAAAATGAAGATGTTGAGACTTATAATATCAGTCAGAATTTAAATTATTATTATACCCTTGATGAAAAAAATATATTTGCATTTGAAGGGCAACATGTAATTAAGAATGAAGATCCATTCTACAATGCAATTTTAGAAAATAATCTTAATTATCAATCAACTGCTTTTGGTTTAGGTCTTGATGATTCAGAGTCAAACTTTAATCTTGCTCAAGATAGAAAAGTAAAATCTAATCAATTGGATGCAAAATTAGATTATTGGAATATTTTAAATATTAAGAGTGACTTAAATTTTACTTTAGGAGCTATATATAGCAATCAGAAATTTGATTCTGAGATTTTTCAATTTTTAGAAAATAGCACCTTTTATCCAACTCCTATAATTAATGGTGGTTTAGATTATAATGATACAGATTATACTTTTACAGACTTATATTTAGGAATGCATTATAGGCTAAAAACAGGAAAATTTACTATTAGCCCTGGTTTTACAGCTCATGCATATAATTCAAAAAATACACAATTTGGAGTTATTGAACAAGATATTCTTTCCGACATTAGTTACAAAAATTCATTTTTTAAGTTATTGCCAGATTTTAATGTTATACTTCAATTAAAAAATAGTGAGAGCATAAGATTTAATTATGCAATGCAAACACAATTTACTGATGTAACTAAGCTGGCAAGAGGTCTGGTCTTAAATAATTACAATTCAATATTTAGCGGGGATCAAGAACTTCAGAATGCATTATCACATAATATAAATTTAACTTACCATAGTTTTAATTTATTTAATTATACAAATGTTTTTGCCAGACTTTCATATAATAAATCTATAGATCAAATAAGAAATCTAACAAGTTTTGAAAGTGTAATTGCAACAAGTTCCCCATTTAATTCATCATTTGCTGATGAGACATTCTCAGCATCAGGAAGATATCAAAGATCATTTGGAAAAGTTAGAACTACTTTAGGTACGACCTATAATTATTCTAAATTTAATCAGTTTATTCAAAACATAAATAACCCATCTCTGAGTGAGAATTTTTCTCAATATTATAAAGGCTCCATTAGGACATTATTTAAAACAGCACCAAATATTGAGTTGGGTTATTCTTATAATTTAAGCGAAAATAATATAGGAGATATTAGCACTAAATTTTACACTAAAAGTCCTTATGTTGATATTGACGCCTTAATTTTAAAAAGCTTTACTTTTAGAACAAATTATTCACAAACGAGATTTAGTGATCAAGACAATCTAATTAATAGTTATAAGTTTTGGGATGCTTCTCTTTCATATAGAAAAGACAAGGATAGTAAATGGGAATTTGAAGTAAAAGCCACAAACCTTTTAGATACTAGATCACAAAGTAATTCAAGTACTTCTAATATATCTATTAGTGCTACTGAGTATTTTATTCAGCCTAGATTTATAACTTTTAGGTTTATTTATAGTTTGTAAAAAATTACAGGATTAATCTTAATATAATAAATTTATCCTTTTAGGAATTTGCAGAGTTTTTATAAAATATTTTTCTAATACTAATAATGAAATAAGTTTCTCCCTATTAGTGTCTCTAAATTGATTAACATACTTATTGGCATTTTTAGTAATTTTTAAGCATTCATCTACATTATTTATATAATAAGTTAATTTTTCTTCTAGGTCAGAATAATCATCTTTTATCTCTATATAATGGTAATTAGCAATAAGTTGCTTCTCCATAAACCAAGATTCAATTTTTGGCTTAGTCATTACAGCTATTGAATTTGAAGACATTACCCATTTTAAATTAGTTGCAACATCAACCCCTTCAATACACATAATAAATTTATATTTTAGATGATCCTCGATAGAAATTTTATTTTTAATCCAATGATCATGATCTGTATTGTTGTTGATTTGGCCTAGGTCACACAATTTATGATCAAAGTACATTTTATAAAAATCAGCTCTTTTCTTATGTTTTTTTGTAATGGCTCCTCTACCTATTAACATGTTTTTTTTATTATAAAATTTATTCGAATCATTGGTATATGTAAAATGTCTTACTTTATTAAGTTTGAATAAAACTGAATTTTTATGATTATCCATTATGGGTCTACTTTTTACAATTGAGGGGACATCAGGGACATTTGTTATATCACCAAACAGAAAATTCATCTTTAATGAGGGGTTGAAATACCTTGTAAATTCATAGCTATCAAAAAAATAGGTTTTATGAAAATTTTTAATTTTTAATTTTGCTAATCTTGGAATATTCTTGTGTAGATTTATATCTCTGTCTATCTTATTATAGTAATTAACACGCTTTTTAATATAATCTATGTCATATTTGTTAATTTCATTTAGATTTTTCTTTAAACTATTTCTATAGAAAAAATTAGGTATAAATAATTTTAAAAAATTTAAAGAATAGTATAATTGCTTATTATTCCTATGTGACTTTTTGCTTAACAAACTAGATGCTTTAATAATTAATAAATTACGCTTTTTTTATTATTAAATTTAACATAAACTTAAAAACTAAAAAAAAGAATAATATAAATAACTAATTATATATTTATCATTAATGAGAGGAACTGTATATAAATCTACTGGGAGTTGGCACTCTGTTAAAAACAATGATGGAGTAGAATTTCAATGTAGAATTAAGGGTAAAATTAGGCTAGATAATATACAAAGTACAAATCCAGTAGCAGTTGGTGATATTGTAGAATTTGAATTAGAAAATGATACTGATTCACGAAACGGAATTATAAATGAGGTTTTTGATAGAAAAAATTATATCTTAAGAAAATCAGTTAATTTGTCTAAGCAGACACAAATTTTAGCTGTTAATATAGATTATCTATTTTTAGTTATTACAATAAACAACCCTGTTACTACTACAAATTTTATTGATAGATTTTTAATTACTTCTAATGCATATTCTATTGACACAGTACTGTTATTTAACAAAATGGACATCTATAATAAAGATGAAATGATTCAGATTGACAAATTGGTTAAAATATATGAGAATATTGGATATAAGTGTATTAAAGTGTCCGCTACTAAAAAATCCAATATTAAAGAAATAATCTCTTTAATTAAGGGAAAAACATTTATGTTTGGTGGCCACTCAGGATCGGGAAAATCAAGTATTATAAATTGTATAAGTCCTGAATTAAATTTAAAAACTGGAAATATTTCATCTCAGCATCTTCAAGGAAAACATACTACAACTTATGCTGAATTATTTGATATAGATTTTGGGGCTAGAGTTATTGATACGCCTGGAATAAAGGGGTTTGGCATTGTAAATTTTGAAAAAAATGAAATAGGAGATTTTTTTCCAGAATTTTTTCAGAATAAAAATAAATGTAAATTCAACAATTGTTTACATATAGATGAGCCAAATTGTTTTATAAAAAAATTAGTTTCAAAGAATAAGATTAGTATTTCGCGTTATGAAAATTATAAGCAAATAATAATGGAAGATGAATTAAAGTACAGACAATAACTATGTAAAAGTATGATTGTAGTAATACAAAGAGTTACAAATGCAAGCGTAAAAATTGAAGATAAAATTATATCCTCTATAAATAATGGAATGTTAATATTGCTGGGTATTTCAAATGATGATTCTGAGGAAGATATAATAAAAATGACTAATAAAATTTCAAAATTAAGAATATTTAATGATGAAAATGAGGTGATGAATAAGAATATAAATGAAGTTAATGGAGAGGTTTTAGTTGTAAGTCAATTTACATTATACGGCAATGTTAAAAAGGGGAATAGACCTAGTTATATAGAGGCTGCAAAACCAGATATAGCAAAACCTATATATAATTTATTTATTAAAGAATTAAACAGGCTAATTAACAATAAAGTTAAAACAGGAATATTTGGTGCTTATATGTTAGTAGATCTTATAAATGATGGCCCTGTTACTTTAATTATTTAAGTTATATACTATTTCGCCATCTACAAAAGTTTTTAAAACTTTTGTTTTTGGTATTAATTTTGCATTTATCTCCATAATATCTTGATTAATAATAATAAAGTCTGCTGCCTTACCAATTTCTAAACTTCCTTTTTCATTTTCCTCAAAATTAAAATATGCACCCCAGATAGTCATTCCTTTTAATGTTTGTTCTCTATTTAAGCTATTTTCTTTTTGAAATCCATTTTTTGGATATCCATATAAATCTTTTCTTTCAACAGAACTATAAAAAGTATGAAATGGATTAACTCTTTCTACAGGAAAATCAGTCCCTAATGCAATTTTCTTTGAACTATTAAGTAAATCTTTGAATGCGTACGCACCATATATTCTTTTACCTAATCTTTCATCAGCCCAATACATATCACTAGTTGCATGAGTTGGCTGAACAGATGGTAGAACTTTATTATTATATAATTTAAAATCATTAGGATCAATGACTTGTGAATGTTCAATTCTCCATCTAGGATCTTCAATTTTATTTAAAATTGTATTATAGGTTTTAACTAGAAAACTTATAGTTGAATCTCCTATTGCATGGGTATTCATTTGAAAATCCATTTCAGAAATATTTTTTGCATAGTGTTCTAAATCTTTAATACTTGTAACAAGTTCCCCATAATTTAATCTGTCATCAGAATATGGGGTTTTTAAAGTAGCCCCTCTTGAACCTAAACTACCATCTCCATAAACTTTGAATGATCTAACATTTAATTTAGAGGTTTTGATTTTTCCATAATCTTTAAAAAACAATATATTTTCTTTTGAAACACTTATCATTGCATATATCTTTATTTTAAGAATATTAGATTTATGTAGACTATCAATTAAAAAAATAGTTTCTTTATCTAAACCAGCATCATCCACTGTAGTTAATCCGTAGCTAAAACATATTTTTTCAGCATCTTTCAGTGCCATAATTTTTTCAGATATAGATTTCTTAGGAAGTATTTTATCAATTAATTGCGTTGGTTTATCAACAAGAACACCTGTTAATTTTCTTTTTTCTTTTATTATTGAACCTCCTGAGATTTCAGTATTCTCATTAATTTTAGCAAGATTTAACGTATAATCATTTGTTAAATAAGCATGCCCGTCAACCCTTTCAAGCACAACTATTTTGTTAGGAAATAGCTGATTCAATATTAAATTATTAGGAAAGTTTTTATTTTCCCAATCATTTTGGTCCCAACCTCTACCTAAAATAATTTCAGGATTATTTTTTTTATCAAAATCAATTAATTTTTCTAAAATTTCATTTAGTGATTTGGTCCCTCGTAAATTGACAACTTGTTGATTTAATCCTAGATTATAAAAATGACAATGAGAATCAATTAGGCCCGGAAGAATTGTTTTGCCCTTAGCATCTATAATGGTATTACTATAGTATTTTGTATCAAGATTAGAATTACTTATGTCTAGAATTTTCCCATCTTTAATTACTATTGATTTTGCAATTTCATTTTGGCTATTTACTGTGTAGATTTTAGCATTAATTATAATAGAATCAACAGATTTTACATTACATGAAAAACATATTGTTAGTGTAATAAATAGGAGTAAGATTTTGTTCTTTTTCATAGCCTGTTTAATTAATATAAATCTATAAATTATTATACTACTAATTATATATTATATAAACAATTTTTACTTATATTGATCAACGTTTACTATACTAATTCTTCTCAAAATTATGGATATTAAAAAGTTACAAGAAAAAGTTGATAATTGGATTAACACTCATGGAGTTAGATATTTTAATGAATTAACTAATATGGCTCAGCTTACTGAAGAAGTAGGCGAAGTTGCTAGAATTATATCAAGACGATATGGTGAGCAAAGCAATAAGGAATCAGATAATAATGACTTAGGTCAGGAATTAGCAGATGTTTTATTTGTTGTTTTATGTCTAGCAAATCAGACTGGAGTTGATTTACAAAAATCATTTGATAGTATGATGGATATGAAGGCCAAAAGAGATCATAAAAGACATCATACAAACAAAAAATTGAAGTAAATTTTAATTATTTAGAAATTATATCTAAAATTCCTTGACATCCCCACCTCTGAGATTGTATATTTGCCCTTTCTAAAATTTTTCAAATGAAACTATCAAATTTTATTTATGAGCTACCAGAAAAATTAGTAGCGAAATATCCAAATAAAAACAGAGATGAATCTCGTTTAATGGTAATTGACAGATCAGACTATTCTATCCAACATAGATTATTTAAGGATATGATAGATTACTTTAATGAAGATGATGTAATTGTCTTAAATAACACAAAAGTGTTTCCAGCAAGGCTTTATGGGAATAAGGAAAAAACTGGAGCAAGAATAGAAGTCTTTTTACTTAGAGAATTAAACAGTGAACAAAGACTTTGGGATGTATTGGTTGATCCAGCTAGGAAAATAAGAATTGGAAATAAGCTGTATTTTGGAGAAGATGAGATATTAGTTGCTGAAGTAATTGATAATACAACCTCAAGAGGAAGAACTTTAAGGTTTTTATGTGATATTGGATATGATGATTTTAGAAACCTGTTACTTGACTTAGGTCAGACTCCTTTACCAAAATATATTAAAAGAGATATTGAACCAGAAGACAAGACTAGATATCAGACTATATATGCAAAAAATGAAGGTGCAGTTGCAGCTCCAACAGCAGGTTTGCATTTTTCAAAACATTTATTAAAACGTTTAGAAATCAAAGGAATTAAATTTTCAGAAGTTACTTTACATACAGGGTTAGGTTCATTTTACCCAGTAGAAGTAGAAGATTTATCAAAACATAAAATGGATAGTGAAAGAGTAATAATTGATGAAAATGCTGTTAATATTATTAATAATGGATTGAAAAATAAAAGAAAAATTTGTGCAGTTGGAACAACTGCTATGAGAGCCATTGAAAGTTCAGTATCTTCAAGTGGTACTTTAAATGAAATTAATGGTTGGACAAATAAATTTATCTTTCCACCATATGAATTTAGTATTGCAAATTCTATGATTACAAATTTTCATATGCCGAAGTCAACCTTGCTTATGATGGCTTCTGCATTTATTGGCAATGATTTTATTAAAAAGGCATATGAAGAAGCAATAAAGGAGAAATATAACTTTTATAGCTATGGAGATGCAATGCTGATAATCTAAAAGTTTAAGTTGCTTTTTTAAAATGTTAAAAAAAGATATAAGATCTCTAACACTTGATCAAATAAAAAATTTTTTTTTAGAAAATGGCCATAAGGAATATAGGGGAGACCAAGTATATTCATGGCTATGGGAGAAGTCTGCTTTTACTTTTAAGCAGATGACTAATCTTTCAAAATCAATTCGATCTATTTTGGAAGAAAATTTTGTAATAAATCATATAAAGGTAGATGCAATACAAAAAAGCAAAGATGGTACAATAAAAAATGCTATTAAATTATTCGATGGATTGATAGTTGAATGTGTACTAATACCTACAAAAACTAGAATAACTGCATGTATATCATCACAGGTTGGATGCAGCTTAAATTGTAAATTTTGTGCTACTTCAAGATTAAAAAGAATGAGAAATTTAAATTCTGATGAAATTTATGATCAAGTGGTATTAATAAACAAGCAAAGTAACGATTACTATAATAGATCTTTAACAAATATTGTTTTTATGGGAATGGGAGAGCCCCTGATGAATTATAAAAATGTGATACAATCAATAAAGATGATTACATCAAAAAAAGGGCTTGGCATTTCAGCTAGAAGAATTGTAGTATCAACATCAGGAGTCCCGAAAATGATAAAAAAGATGGCAGATGAAAATATGAAATTTAAGCTTGCTGTATCCCTGCATTCAGCTTTTGACGATATTAGAACTTCAATTATGCCATTTAATGAAAAAATGAATTTAACAGAATTAAAGTTAGCATTGAAATATTGGTATAATAAAACAAGAAGGATAATTACTTATGAGTATGTAGTTTGGAAGGGGATTAATGATACAGTAGAGGATGTAAAAGCTCTAGTAAGTTTTTGCAAAATTGCTCCTAGTAAGGTGAATTTAATTCAATATAATTCTATTGATGAAAATAAATTCTTACAAGCTTCAAAAGAGAATATTAATTTATACCAAAACATTCTTGAGGAAAACAATATAAATGTTACTGTTAGAAGATCAAGGGGGCAAGATATAGATGCAGCATGTGGTCAGCTTGCAAACAAATCTTCTTAAATTAATTAAAAATTCTATTCATATTTTTAGCAAAAAGTTTTAAATTAATCATTAAATTAATCAGCCCAAATATTAACAAGAAATTAATTGATAGCAAAATCAACCATAGAAAAAGTATTTGAATCATCTCGTGTAGAGGAGGTTATTGGAGATTTTGTCCAATTAAAGAAATCAGGCTCAAATTATAAAGGGTTAAGTCCATTTACAGAAGAAAGAACCCCTAGTTTTATGGTTTCTCCAGCAAAGCAAATATGGAAAGATTTTTCTAGTGGGAAAGGAGGAACTGTAGTAACATTTCTTATGGAGCATGAGCATTTTACTTATCCTGAAGCAATTAAATATTTAGCAAAAAAATATAATATCGAGGTAGAGGAAACTCAAAAAACTTCTGAACAAAGATTAGAGGATAGTGAAAGGGAAAGTATGTATCTAATTACTGAATATGCAAAAGACTATTATCAAGATAATTTACTTAAATCTGAAGAGGGGAAATCCATTGGACTTTCATATTTCAAGGAAAGAGAATTCACAGATGAAGTTATAAAGAAATTTCAATTAGGATATTCGTTTAATAAATCTAATCATTTTTCTGAGGAGGGTTTAAAAAAGGGCTATAAATTAAATTTTTTAGAGAAAACAGGACTTACTATTGTAAAAGATGATAAGAATATTGATAGATTTAAAGGAAGGGTTATGTTTCCAATCCTTAGTATGTCAGGGAGAGTTTTAGGATTTGGCGGTAGAATTCTTAAATCTTCTAAAAATATTGCAAAGTATATAAATTCCCCAGAGAGTCTTATTTACTATAAAAACAAGGTTTTATATGGAATATTCCAAGCAAAACAAAGTATAGTAAAGGAAGACAATTGCTTTTTAGTAGAAGGCTATACTGATGTGATTAAGCTTCACCAAAAAGGAATAATAAATGTAGTTGCATCATCTGGAACAGCATTAACAGAAAATCAGATTAGACTAGTTAGCAGACTAACAAAAAATATTACAGTTCTATTTGATGGTGATACAGCTGGTTCTCGTGCTGCTTTAAGAGGAATAGATATTATTTTGGAGCAAGGCATGAATGTAAGAATATGCAATTTACCGGAAGGTGAAGATCCAGATAGTTTTGCAAATTCAAAACAAATAGATGAATTAAAATTATTTTTTAAGGAAAACTCAAAAGATTTTATAAAATATAAAGCATCTCTTTTAGTTGATGAAGCTGACAATGATCCAGTAAAGAAAGCGACTGTTGTAAGGAACATGGTAGAGAGCATTTCAAAAATAAGTGATCAAATAAAAAAGGAAATTTATATAAAGGAATGTTCATCAATTATGGGTATAAGTGAGCAAGTTTTGTACAGCACTTTAGCTCAAATTCAAAAAAAATCATTTAAAAAAGATATAAATGAATCAAAAGAATATTTTGATTCATTTAGTATTGTAAAGCCTGATAAGAATAAGAAAGAAATAAATATTCTTTACGAATTAGAGAAAAGAATTATAGAGATTTTATTATTGTATGGAAATAATGTTGAAGATTTTGAAGATTTAATTTTAAAGGAAGATGAAAACGGAAAATTAGTTTTAAGTCCTATTAAGCGACGAGCTAAGGTTTTTGAAAAGATATATATGGATCTTCATGAGGATGAAATGGAATTTTCAAACGAAAACTTCAAAAATATTTATTATAAAATTATTGAATGTTATAATGAAAATAAGAAGATCATAACGGATAAATTCTTAAATACATTACCAAAAGAGCTTGAAATAGAGATTACAAATATAATGATGAATGATGAGAAGTACGCACTACATGATTGGGAACGAAATAGTATTTTCCCAAAAGCAAAAGATAAGACAATTCCTCAATTAGTAATTGAGACAATTTTAAATTTGCGATGTTTTTTAATTGATCAGAAATTAAATGAATTTAAGGGTAGGACATCAACTAATAAGGATAATAAATCTGTTTTAGAGGATGTAGTAAACTTTTCAAATTTAAAAATACTTCTTTCAAGAAAGTTAAATAGAGTAATTTAGATTATTTTAGTTTATTAGGAATTTTACAGATTGGAATAGATTTCATCTTGTGTTGGTTATTGCTATTAAATTTTTCAAAAATTTCAAAGACTTCTTTTTCCCTACCATTAAAATCTATTATTTTTTTTCCTGATTCTTTTTGTTGCATAGCCCATTCAATTTCATGGTAGCTAGCTCCAATTTGATCTTCATCTGATCTATTGTCATCCCATAAACCATCAGTGGGCTTTGCTTTAATTATTTCATTTAGGATCTTTAGATGCTTTGCAAGCTTATATACTTCACTTTTAGTAAGATCTGCAATCGGACTAATATCAACTCCACCATCTCCATATTTAGTATAGAATCCAATTCCAAAGTCTTCAACTTTATTCCCTGTGCCAACAACAACATAATTATTTAAGGAGGCAAAATAATATAATGCTGTCATTCTTAATCGCGCTCTTGTATTTGCAAGAGCATGTGTTTTAAGTAATTTTATTTTTTCCTCAGGTAATATTTTTTCAAATTCTTTTAAAACACTTGATAGATCTATTTGCTCTGAATATATCCATGACCCAAATTTTTCTTTTAACCATTTTATGTGATTTTTTGCTCTAGAATGTTCAGATAAGGCCTGTATAATTGGCATATCAAGACATAGAGTTCTTAGTCCAGTTTTTGCACAAAGAGTTGAAGTAACTGCTGAATCAACCCCACCCGAGATACCTATAATATAACCATTAACGTTATTTTGATTTTTGTAATCAATTAACCATTGGACAATATATTCTTCAACTTTACTTGTATTCATTAATATATTCTATATTGAATAATAACTATATTATATTTGTAATGCATAAATATATTAATACTAGCAATTAATAAATATTAATTTCTTGAAAAAATACATTTTTTATATAATTTTTTTAGTCTTACTAAATTCATGCAACAGAAATGACAAAAAAAATAATAATCAACATCAATTAACAATTGAAAGATTTGAAAAAAGTTTTTATGAATCATCTCCTAATGATTTATTTAATTTAAAAAAAAATTATCCTTTTTTATTTCCAGAACAATATGACAATAAAGTATGGATAACTAGATTGAATGATTCTATTCAAAAAGAAATATATAGTGAAGTTAATCGTGTTTTTCCAAATTTAGACAATGAGAAAACGGAGATACAATCTTTTTATAATAATTTTACTTCCTATTTTCCAAAATATGTATTACCAAGAATAATTACTTTAATCTCTGATGTTGAATATGAAAATAGAGTAATTCTTGCTGATTCACTTTTACTAATTGGAATAGATAATTATCTTGGATCAGAACATCCATTTTATAATACAATGCCTAACTATATTAGCGATAATTTAATTCCTAGAATGATTATATCTGATATAGCTGAAGAATATGCTTATTATGTAATTCCAAGAGTAAATTTATATACTTTTTTAGAGAAAATAATTTTTTATGGAAAAGTTCTATATTTTAAGGATATTATGTTGCAAAAATTGGAGGATAGACATAAAATTGGGTATTCAAAATTAAATATGGATTGGGCCCGAAAAAATGAGCATTATGTTTGGACATATTTTGTTGAAAAGCAGCTTTTATTTAGTTCAGATAATAAATTAATAAGTAGATTTATTAATAATGCCCCATTTTCTAAATTTTATTTATCAATTGACAATGAATCACCTGGTATGATCGGAAAATTTATTGGTTGGGAAATAGTCAAATCTTATATGAAAAATAATAATACTTCATTTATTGAAATGATTTTAATGAATCCAATAGATATATATAATAAATCTAAATATAAACCTCAGAAATAATGGTAAAAAAAAATATCTCAAAAATAGAACTTTTAGTTGAACTGGATGTAAACAAAATCCCAGATAAAATTTATTGGACAGCTAAGGATGGAAATATTTCAAATAAAGAAACAAAAGCAGCCTTATTATCTCTTTGGGATACAGATTCTAGGGAAAGTTTAAGAATTGATTTGTGGACTAAGGATATGCCAATTGATGACATGAAAATGTTCTTTTATCAAACTCTCACTACTATGACTGACACATACCAAAGAGCAACTCAGGATGAAGAAATGACTAAATCAATGAAAGAATTTTGCAATTTTTTTGCTGACAAATTAGCATTATCAGACAAGTAGTTACCATTCATTTATTCTATTACCATCTAGTCTTATAAAAATAAACAACATTAGAGTAAATGCTATTAAGCTAGAACCTCCGTAACTTAGAAATGGTAGAGGTATCCCAATTGTTGGAGTTAAGCCAAGTACCATTCCAATATTTATCATAAAATGGAAAAAAATGATTGATGCTACTGAATATCCATAAATTCTACTAAAATGATTTTTTTGTAATTCTGATAAGAGAACTATCCGAAGGATTAATATTATGTACAGAACAATTATAAATGAACTTCCTAGAAAGCCCCACTCTTCACCAACAGTACTAAATATATAGTCGCTATGTTGTTCAGGGACAAAATTTCCAATTGTTCGAGTTCCTTCAAGATACCCCTTGCCAGTTAAACCACCTGAGCTAATAGCTTTTTCAGATTCATTTAGATTATAAAGGATAGTTCTTTTCATTTGTTTTATTTTAATTGGATCTTTCTCAAGATCAAGCCAAACAGATATATAATTCCTTTGATGAGTTTTTAGAATATTTTTATAAGTATAATCTGTTAAGAAGCTCATGAATATACAGAACAGAAAAATCATTGATGAATTTACAATACTCCTAGACTTTTTATTTTTATATAAATAATTTAACAGTATAATTATTAAGGATAATAATATAGAAGTTGAAATTGATGTTTTTATAGTAAGAATTGATATACTCAAAATTATAAAGACAACTAATAAATAAATTTGTGAAACACCCTCTCTATATAAAACAAAAAACAAAGAGAAGAAGACGATTGATGTCCCCGTATCATTTTGTAATATAATTAGTATTATAGGCAGTCCAATTATTAATAATAGTTTGAGTTGATCAGACAATTCTTTCATGTTTGTTTGAATATCACTAATAAATTTAGCAATACCTAAAGCTGCGCCTGCCTTCATGAATTCACTTGGCTGTATTGTAAAATTATTAAATGAATACCATGATAATGCTCCGTTAACTTCACTTCCAAAAAGGAATAATCCAAAAACAAAAAATATACAAACTAAATAGAATATGCTTGAGAATCTTTCATAAAACTTAACCTCAATTGTAAGAGTAATAATAATTACTAATACTGATGTTAATATGAAGACAAACTGCTTCCCGTACAGACTACTAAAATCTAACAATGAAATATTTTCTCCACTAATACTTGAAGACAAAATATTAGCCAAACCAAATCCAACTAGAAAAATGTATACTAAAACGAGTACCCAGTCAATTCTAAAAATATTTTTTCGACTACTATGCATTATTCATTTATATTAAATGGTT
>Ga0208894_1000673_pt1 | contig 23259 bp, 24 predicted proteins | sample ETNtaG_12_FD_185752 | JGI IMG/M metagenome (GOLD analysis project Ga0208894, IMG submission 185752) | Marine microbial and viral communities from oxygen minimum zone, Eastern Pacific Ocean - ETNP201306SV49 (SPAdes) (version 2) | ecosystem: Environmental > Aquatic > Marine > Oceanic ...
AGTAGCAGCAGAACCCGTAGCAGTAGCAGCAGAACCCGTAGCAGTAGCAGCAGAACCCGTAGCAGTAGCAGCAGAACCCGTAGCAGTAGCAGCAGAACCCGTAGCAGTAGCTGCAGTCCCAGCAGAATCATCAGAAGAGGAAGAATCTGAAGATATGGATTTTGATATGGAATGGGATTAGATTTTAGTAATTATCATGGGTTGTTCTTTTAATGGGATACTTTTATCATATCTAAGTTGAGAGTACAAGAATATATTTCCAGCCGAAGGGGGAAACGTCCTCTACATTTTACCCTACTTGATCCTGGCAAAACTAGTGCAGAAGATTTGATTACTTTAGCTAAACAAACTGCAGAAGCTGGGACTGATGGATTTATGGTTGGAGGTTCTACAGATTTGAGTCTTGAAAATGTAGATTTAGCTGTAGATACAATTAAGGAAACAACTAAGATGCCCGTTATTTTGTTCCCTACACATGCCTCTTCTGTGTCAGGTAAAGCAGATGCAATATTCTTTATGTCACTTCTTAACAGTGAAAGTAGGCAATTTCTTGTTGGAGAGCAAATAGCAAGTTCACAATGGGTTAAAAAAACAGGTTTGGAGCCATTATCCATGGCTTATCTAGTTGTTGCTCCAGGAATGGCTGCAGGTAGAGTAGGTCAAGCTCAACCGTTACCGAGAGATAAACCAGATTTGGTAGTTTCTCATGCACTTGCTGGACAGTATTTAGGTATGCAATACATTTACTTAGAAGCAGGTTCAGGTGCTTCTGAACCCGTTCCTGAATCAATTATTAAAGATGTTAGAAAATCAATCGATGTAACATTGATTGTTGGAGGAGGTATCCGTACTCCTGAATCAGCACGTAAAGTTGTTGCAGCCGGTGCAGACATAGTAGTTACAGGAACATTGGTTGAGACCTCTAAAAGTCTTAAAGAGGAAATGACAGTTTTAATTAACGCAATTCATTCGAAATAATGACTCCCGAATTAAAAGTAGATAAGATAAGTCCTCCACCAGCTAGGTTATCAGCTTTTCTTTATCACACTCCAACGATTTTGTTTAGTTTTTCACTATTTCTGGTCACAACTCTATTGTTAGTTTATAGTGGAATTCTTTGGCTAGGTAGGGCCGAAACGAATATTGATTATTCGATTTTTAGTATGGTAACATTTTCACTTCCTGTTCTTTTGACCTCATATTTAGTAAGTAACATTTCTTGGATATGGGATGGTAGATATCCGGTTCGTTATGGTCTCCAGGCAGGAGCTACAGGTTCAGTATTGATGATTATTACAACATTTATTGGCTACTCTTATGATTTGCCTAATGAAGGTTTAGCCTTTGGGTTTGGTTGTATGGGTGGCTTGTGGTATTTGACACTTAGAACACATGGTAGTGCACCAGCGAGAATTGCGTTGCCTTTATCCCTTTTTTCACCATTTGTTAGCATTTACTTTTTTTGGTATGGAGATTCACAATCATCATTCAATTTTGGACTTTTAGCTACATTTTCTCTTGTTTTTGCAAGCCATTTTTATCTTTTTCTCGTGGATTCTCCATATAAAAAAGCAGTAGGAGTAAGCGGTACACGACATATGGCCGCTTTCATAGATCATTTTTCAACAGGAGATGGCCGTCGTTTAACAGAAGCAATAAGAGAAATTTGTCAAGTGGTAGAAACTAGAAACAGTTGGGTTTCTATTAGAAAAGGCGGTAAACCTACAGCATTTTTTGCAATTCCAGGAGTACATCCAGGCCCTCTTGGTAACCTAGGGGGATCTAATCTTCCAGTTAAGATTGGGCCTACTTTGCCAGGTTTAGGTTTTGCTTTTCATGGTTCTTCTACTAATGATCATAATCCTCTAAGAGATGAAGACATAACAAGAATTGGGGAGGCAATGGTAACTGCATCAGAGGGTGCAGATTATTCAAAAAAGTCAAGGGCATTAGTTAGCAAAGGAGAAACACCTTCAGCCCATGTTCTGAATTTTGGAGGAGGAAGCCTTATTTTTGCGAATCCTGAGGATAGTGATGATATTCTTCCTGAATTGTCAGCACGCATTGAGAGTTCTTCATTAGATACCAAGGGTGAAAGAATTGTGATAGATTTACATAACCAAGAAGGATGGGGAAGGCCACCTTTAGCAGCAGGTTCTAAAGAAGGTTCGTTATTGGAGAAATATGCTGCAGAAGCCATTTCAGAAAGCCGTAGGCTAGATTATAATAATCTTAAGGCAGGTTTTTCACATATACCTGGTGAAAATCTAGAAAGGGGAATTGGCCCCGGAGGAGTAAGGGCTGCAGTTTTTGAAAATGAAGTTAATAATAAAAAAGAACTAACCGGTATATTACTTTGGGATGCGAATGGCCTAGCTCCAGGAATGAATGAAGAATTACAGAAAAAGCTTCAAGATAAAGTAGATAATTTATTAATTTCAACAACAGACAACCATTTTGTAAATATTAAGCCCGGAGGTTTCAACCCTTTATCAGATTCAGAAGGTCTTTTAGCTTCTGCAAATCAAGTTTTAGACGAAGCAATATCTGATATTTCAGAGGCTGAATCTGCCATGGGTACAGTTTATGTTGGTGGCGTAGAAATCATGGGTCAAGGCAAGCAGGATAAGATTAGTGCTGCAGCTAATTCAATAATAGAGGTTGCACGTTATTCATGGTTGCCAATTTATTCTTCAGCAACAATGTTTTGTATGATTGCTTCTTCTTATATCTAAGTTTGAATCTGAATTGAAATTTTAACGCCATCAGGTATTTGAATTCTCATCAATTGCCTCATAGCTCTCTCGTCTGCATCTATGTAAATTAATCTCTTGTGAAGCCTTGCTTCCCATCGATCCCAAGTTTCCGAACCTTCACCATCAGGTGATTTTCTTACAGGTACTTTCAGTTTCTTAGTTGGTAGTGGTATTGGTCCAGTCATTCCAACTCCGGTTCTATCGGAAATGGTCTTGATTTGTTCGCAGACACTATCGACTATGTCATAGCTCAAGGAATGCAGCGAAATACAAGCTCTGCTGGATGCCTTTTTTGGAGCCATTAATTAATTACTCAATCCCAGTGTTCTTCGATTTTTAGACACATACCGGCAGCAACAGTGGCTCCCATGTCTCTAATAGCAAATCTTGCCAAAGGTTTGAATTTAGCTTGTTCTTCAATTGCTAATGGTTTTGTTGGTTTGATAAGAACCATAGCTGCATCTCCCTTCTTCAGGAAATCAGGGTTCTCTTCAGTAACTTGCCCAGTTCTTGGGTCCATTTTTGCAAGAAGTTTATCAAATGTACAAGCAACTTGTGCAGTGTGGCAGTGGAATACTGGAGTGTATCCCTCAGTAATAACATTAGGGTGATCTAGAATCATTACCTGAGCCTTGAATGCACGAGCAACGGTAGGTGGATCATTTTCAGGCCCTCCAACGTCTCCTCTTCTGATATCAGTATGAGAAATACCTCTACAATTGAATCCAATGTTAGCACCAGGTCCAGCAGATGGAACCTCAGCGTGATGCATTTCAACAGATTTCACTTCTCCAACTTTACCGCCAGGGTGAGCTGAAGGTTTGAAGATAAGTTTAGTACCTGCTTTTATTGTTCCAGTTTCAACACGTCCAACAGGAACTGCACCTATACCTGATATCTTGTAAACATCTTGTATTGGAATCCTTACGCTGGCGTTAGCGTTACCTGCAGGTGGATTCAATTTATCTAAAGCACCTAGTAAGGTATCTCCTTTCCACCATGATAGATTGTCACCAGTTTCTTTGATATTGTCAGCTTTCCAACCTGATGCAGGTAGGATGTTAACTTGATCATCAGCAAATCCAACCATTCCTAACATACTTTTTACTTCTTTAACAACTTCATTAAATCGGTCTTCGCTGTATGCTGGTTTTGTGATATCCATTTTGTTAACAGATATAATCATTTGTTCAATACCCATAACTTTGGATAACCATAAGTGTTCTTTGGTTTGGGCTGCAATACCGTCATCAGCAGCTACAACTAGAACAGCTGCATCGGCCTGTGAGGTACCTGTAATCATATTTTTAACGAAATCTCTGTGCCCTGGAGCGTCAATAATGGTGAAATGTTTATTATCCGTTTTGAACTCTTTGTGTGCTACATCAATAGTAACTCCACGCTCTCTTTCCTCTTTGAGGTTGTCCATAACGTAAGCTAATTCGAAACCAGCTTTTCCACGTTCTTCCGCTTCTTTCCTGTATTTATCGATCAAGTGCTGTTCGATAGCACCGCCTTCCAAAAGTACTCTACCAACTGTGGTTGACTTACCGTGGTCGACGTGACCAATGAATACGACATTCAAGTGTTGTTTTTCAGCCATTATAATTTCCCTCCATGGGATGGATGTGTCGGCAGGATGGGGGGTAAATAAAGGATTCGCCTAATATTTGTCATATATTCTTCTAAGTTTAAGTTAAATACAGTTATTTCCATGAATATTTATGAAGTTTGACATCAAAGGAAATCCGTCATATGGCGAGGTTGATGTAGAATTAGGGCCAGGAGAAGTAGTTCTGATAGAACCAGGAGCCATGTCTCGAATGTCTTCGAATATGAGTTCGAGTTTTCAGAGACAGGGAGGGTTTTTTTCAGCTATGTTTAGGAAAATGTTTGGAGGGGAGAATTTTTTCTTAGGAAAGTATGAGCACTCCGACGGAGGTACTCTTACATTTGCACCTTCAATACCTGGTGCTGTTGAGCATTATAATATATCTAATAATCATTTGAATATAATGGCAGGAGCTTTCTTGGCATGTACTCCTGGAGTAAATATCAAAGCTAAATTTGGAGGTCTGAAAGCATTATTCTCAGGAGAGGGAGCTTTCCTTTTAGAAGCCTCAGGTGACGGCGATTTATTTTTTAATTCCTTTGGAGGAATAATTGAGAAAGAGATAAATGGGGAATTTATTGTAGATACTGGCCACGTAGTTGCATTTGAACCTTCATTAAATTATAAAATATCAGGAATGGGAAATTGGAAGTCAACGATGCTTTCAGGAGAAGGTTTAGTCATGACGTTTAATGGTACTGGGAAAATTTATTTGCAAACAAGAACGATAGATGGTATCGCGTCTTGGATTACTCCGAGGTTAATATGAACATAAAAATAGATACAGAAGGGGCTTTTGGTTCAGCAATTGTAGTTCTGGAGCCAGGAGAAAAGTTTGTTTCAGAAGCAGGTGCAATGTATAGGGCATCTCCTAACATGTCTATTGAGGTTGAATCACGTAGGAAAAAAGATGAAGGGATGTGGGGTGCTTTCAAATCAGGTATGAAAGCAATGTTTGCTGGTGAATCATTCTTTTTATCTTCTTATCAAACAACAGACAATACGGCAGCTGAGGTTGGTCTTGCTCCAACACACCAGGGCGAAGTCCGTAGAGTAGAGGTTGGTTCAGAAACTTGGATTTGTTCAGGTGGAAGTTATCTTGGCTCTTCAGGAGGTATAGATTTGGATACCCAATATCAAGGATTAGTTAAGGGCATGTTCAGTAAAGAAGGCTTAGTTTTTGTGAAAGCTTCAGGACAAGGAGAATTACTTGTAAATGGATTTGGTAGGATCAGTGAGGTCACTATTGGAAATGGAATAACGATAGATAATGGCCATTTGATTGCATTCACAGAAGGACTAGAATATGAAATAAGTAAGGCAGGAGGAGGTTGGATTTCTTCCATGATGTCTGGTGAGGGGCTAGTTATGAAATTTAGAGGACAAGGTAAAATCTTAGTTCAATCACATGATCCAAGTAGGCTTGGTGGAGCCTTGGGTCCTTTATTGCCACCAAGGGAGGGCTAATGAAATACGACATAATTTCAGCACCTTCATACGCCCTTGTTGAAATGACCTTAAATGAGGGAGAATCGGTGATAGTGGAGCCAGGTTCAATGTCTTGGATGGATACTTCAATTAAAACTAAAACAGAGATGAAGGGAGGTCTCTTTGCGGGTTTGAAGAGAAAAATGGCAGGAGAGTCTTTTTTCCTTAATACTTATACTGCAGAAGGAGGTTCAGGCAAGATAGGTATTGCTCCAGGTTATTCCGGAGATATAGTTGTAAGAGAGCTTAATGATGAAACAATTTACATGGAACGTGGAGCATACCTTTGCCATGTAGGGAATATTGAAACTAGTGCAACTTGGGAAGGTTTTATGGGTACTTTTGCGGAAGGAATGCTAGGCCTTAGAGTAAGTGGAACAGGTTTATTATTTTTTGGTTCATATGGAGATGTGCAAGAAGTGGATGTAGAGGGTTCCTATACCGTAGATAATGGATATGCAGTAGCTTGGGAAAGTTCTTTAGATTATAGTATTGCAAGGTCTGGAAGGAGAATTCGTAGCTTTTTATTTGGAGATCAATTTATTTGTAAATACCATGGTAATGGTAAATTATGGGTTCAAACAAGAAGTCCTAGAAATTTAGCAGCTTGGGTTCATCCCTTTAGGCCAGTTCAACGAGATAACAAATAAGATTTAAGCAGTCTTAAGAGTAATTTTCAGGTCTTGGCATTTCAGCCTTCAAGCCTTTCCGTTGTCTAATATCTTCAGTAATTCCGTCAATTAATTCTCTAGGTAATGCTTCATAACCAGCAAATTCAGTACTCCAGAGAGCTCTACCACCAGTGGCAGATCTTATTTCACTTGCAAATCCAAACATTTCTTTGACTGGAGCTTTAGCAGTAATTACGGCCATATCTCCTTCGGTTTCCATTCCAGCAATTTCAGCACGTCTTTGTGACATTTCACCAGTTACAGATCCCATTAATTCTTGAGGAACATTGATGTAAACATTTTGTTTTGGTTCTAGCAATGCAACACCTGCTGAAACAAGAGCTCCATTAATTCCATTCCTTACTGCAGGAATGGTTTGTGCAGGTCCTCTGTGAATGGCATCTTCATGAAGTTTAGCATCATTTAAGATGATTTTTACACCCATCATTTTCTCATGTGCACGAGGTCCTCTCTTTACAACTTCATTGAAAGCTTCAATCAATAATTCTCTGGTTTCGAATAAGTTCTGAATACCTTTTGTTGCATCAACAAAGACACAACCATTTTCAATACATAGAACACCACGGCCATGAACTTTTGTCCATCCCATGTCTATTAGTTGTCTTGCAACTTCCTTTGATTTCTTAATATTACCAGAAGGTATCGTTCCATCAACGATAGCTTCTCTGATATCCTCTTCTAGTGGTTCTACGGTAATATAGAAACGGTTGTGTTTATTTGGTGATTTTCCTTCAAAATCTCCGGGAGATTGCATTGCTACAGTCTCACGATAAACAACAATTGGCGGTGATGTTGTAATTTCAACACCATGTTCATTCTTAATTCTATATTCAGTAATTTCTAAATGTAATTCTCCCATTCCAGACATTAAATGTTCTCCTGTTTCGAGATTACTATCAATTTGAATAGAAGGGTCAGATTTTGCTACAGCTCGAAGAACTTCAACAAGTTTAGGCAAATCTTTAGTGTGTTTTGCTTCAATTGCAGTAGTTACAACTGGGTCAGAATTATGTACAATTCTTTCAAATGGAGTCATTTCTTTGTTAGAAGAAATAGTTGAACCAGACTGTGCATCTCTTAATCCTGAAACTGCAATAATATTTCCAGCAGTTACGGTTTCCGTTGCAATACGATCTCCACCAACAAACATACCTACAGATTGCACTCTGTTTGCATTTGGCATTCCTGCAACATACATCTGGTCTCCTTTCTTAATAGATCCTGAGAATAGTCTTCCGACGGCGATTTCACCGGCATGTGGGTCCAAAACAACTTTAGTAACCATGAATGCAGAGTCTCCATCAGCATTAGCATTTACCATAGATTGACCAATATCTTCTTCAGCCTCTCCTCTCCAGATATGAGGGATACGATATTTTTGGGCAGTGTCTGCTGAAGGTAATTTTTCTACAATCATATCCAATAAAACTTCATGCAATGGTGCAGCTTGAGCAAGTTCTCTTTTTTGCTCTTTTTCCATAAATTCATAAATTTGTTTGAAATTAACCTTCTTTTTAGCCATGAATGGTAATGAGGTTGCCCAGTTATGATATGCAGAGCCAAAAGCAACAGTTCCAGCTTGAGCATCAACCATCCAGTCTTTCTTAAATTCATCAGGAACCATCCTAACTATTAATTTGTTAACCTCAGTAATTATTTTCCCAAATCTCTGCATCATATCTTCAGGAGTTACTTGTAATTCAGCAATTAATCGATCTACTTTATTTATGAATAATACAGGTTTAACTTTTTCTTTAAGAGCTTGCCTAATTACAGTCTCAGTTTGAGGCATTATCCCTTCGACAGCACATACTACAATTATAACTCCATCAAGAGCCCTCATAGCTCTAGTAACGTCGCCACCAAAGTCAACGTGCCCAGGTGTATCAATCAAATTAATAAGATAATCTTTACCTTTATGCTCGTGAACCATAGATGCATTAGCTGCATTAATTGTAATTCCTCTTGCAGATTCTTGCTCATCAAAATCTAACATTAACTGTTTACCAGCTAAATCTTCAGACATCATTCCAGCTCCGAAGATCAAGTTATCAGATAAGGTTGTTTTTCCATGATCAATATGTGCGGCAGTACCTATGTTTCTAATTTGCTCTAACTTTGTAAATAAAGCAGTTGCCCGCTTAATGTTGTCTTCTTTACGGCCCATTTTTTTTCACTTTAATTGTGTGCAGCTTCAGCTTGACGTTCAACTTCTTCTTTCTTCCCAATTGCATAAGAATCAGGGTTTGCTTCAGAAGCTAGCATTATTTCTTTTGCTAATGCTTTTTCAATTGAACGTTGTTTCTTTGATGAACTTAAAGCACCAATACATAAATTTCGTATTGCAGTATCTATTCTTCTTGTTGGAGATACATCTACACCACTGTAGACTCTTATCCCTCCATATCTTAGAGAAACTACCTCAGCCCGTGGAGCTGAATTTTCTAGTGCTTTAACCATATGTTGTGCAGGATTGTCTTTTTTCTTTTGATGGATAAGTTCGAAAGAATTCTTCAGAACAGTGTATGCCTGAGCTTTCTTACCAGTATATTTTTCTGATCTCATCAAGTTGTTCATGATTCTTTCAATAACTGTTAAATTCCTTTTACCAAGCCTTTTCTTGGAATGTCTACCACCTGTGTGCGGAACTTGGAATGCATTCAAATTGATGTGTTGTTCTAAAGTTTTGTCTTCGACATTTACCTCAGATAGGTCCCATTTTCCGAATAATGGAACTACAGGTAATTCCACTTCAGGTTCCTCTGTTTTGGTTTCAACTTCCTCTTCACTAATATTTTCTTTATCTTCAGCCATATAATCTACCTGATTGGTTTCTCTTTTCTACCGCGAACCATTTCTCTCAATGAAACGTTATTAACCTTAGCGACACGGTAACGTACACCTGATAAATCACCATATGATCTACCCATTCTTCCGCCTACACCTTCAATAACGACCTCATCGTGTTCGTCAATGAAACTTATTGCAAGATTTCCTGGAGCTAGTGCTGTTACTTGTCTACCATTTTTAATTAATTGAACTCTGACACATTTTCGAATACCTGAGTTAGGCTGTTTTGCTTCTACACCTACCTTTTCCACAACAATTCCTTTAGCTTGTGGGGCACCCTGTAGAGGATCAGCTTTTTCTTTGAGCTTCATAGCTCTTTTACGATAGTATCTATCATTCCAACGATGTTTCTGTCTTTTGTTACGTTGTGCGGATGCGGTGTAAAGACCTTTTGCCACTTACAAATCTCCTTCTCAATGAATCGAGGTTTCAGCCGACAAGAGGCCCATATATATACTGTTCGGCATTTTTTTTGAAAATGAGAAAAGTTTGGGTAAAGCCTTTTTTTAGAGTAGCCTGAAAGGGGCTTGAGCCACCGTAGCTTAGCCCGGTTGAGCGGCTGACTTGTAATCAGCAGGCCGAGGGTTCAAATCCCTCCGGTGGCTCCAAGCATTTATATTTATTTAGCAGTATTTAGTTATGGATATTAAGTAATAATTGATAAGTTATGTTAAGAAGTACCTCAGTAAAGCAAGAGTCTTGGAAACCAGTTAAACTGTTAGCGAAGCAGCCAGTTGAAGACAAAATATTAGCTTTAGAATGTGATTTAGAGGGCAAAATAGCAGTAGCTTTAACTCCGAATTCAATAAATATTTTTAATGAAAGAGAACTTTTGAAGATAGTAAATATTGCAGGAGGTTCCAAACTTCACATATCCAGTTCATTAGAAAATATTTATGTATTAAATTCAGAAAAATTATGTTGTTTTGACTATTGGGGCAATCAAAAATGGGAATATGTTTCTGAAGGATTAATTGATGATTTTGTTATAGATCCTTCAGGTAAAAATGTAGTTCTCCGTGGAGAAAAATTTGTAATCTTTTTAAATAGATTTGGAGATTTAGAGTGGGATCATAATTTTTCAGAATCTACAATAAGCATGCACTATACAAATAGTGGAGATTTTTTAGTTTCAACCAGTAATAGTATTTTTTCACTAACACAAAATAATGCTTTTGATGAAATATTGGCAATTTCCAATCAGATATGCACTTTTTTTTCAGAGGAAGGTGGTATATCAGTAACTGAGAATCATATTATTTCTTTTTCAATAACGGGACATATTTTATGGCAAAAGGATTCATCAAAAATAAACTATATTACATATTCAAATAATTCATTAAAAAATTATTTTATTAAGAATGATAAAAAATTATGTTGTCAAGATAGGAATGGTGAGGAAGTATGGTCCTATTCTTCCCAGGATGAATTAGATGGTTTTGATGTACTTGATTCAGGAAGTATGCTTGGTCTGTATTCTGACAGTTATTTTCATATCCTAGATGAAAATGGAAAACAGGCGTGGTCTTATTATGCTAGGGAAAAAATAGTAGATTTTTCTTTTTCAAGTTTTGGGGCAGATATAATTGTAGCCTCAGAAAGCAAAGTTCATTGGTTTCAAAATGAAGGTTTTCTAAGAAATCAAGTTAGCTTAAGCATAGAAACTATAGAATCTTTGCTGTCGAAAGTCTTGGTTTATGAATCAAATATTGGTGATGTTGAAGATAATTTTTCATTGGTTAAGGAGCAATCTGGAGGTAATTTCACAACATTAAAAACATCTTTTGCAATGATAGTGGAATTAAAAAACAGGTTAGAGAGTTTGCATAGTCGGCATGTCAATTATTTGGATTCATTGCCTGAATTTATGAACATAATGGGTCTTCAGGGTGCTCAAACTGATGAAATGGTTTCTTTAATTTATCCTTATTTTTCTTTGTATGGCGATATTGAAGATAATTCTGATTATACTAAATTGTTAGAATTTGCAAATCATTTATTATCTAAATTAGATAGATATGACTTAACTAAAATAAAAAATGACAGTATTTTTGACCAGAAAAATTTCATTAGAGATGCAAAAACAGGCATAGAAGATGAAATAACGGATATTCAAAAATTGATAGAGCAATCTGAGAAAGATTTAAAGAAATTAAGAATAGATGTTAATACGTTGATAATAGGATGGTTGGAATCGGGAATTGTGAATAATGAGCTTCAAGATTTCTTTTACAATTATGTAGATAAAATAGAGTCACGTTCTCTTAAGAAAGATATAATTCTAGAAAAAATGGAAAGCCATATGGCTTTTGTTGATTATAATATATCTAATGATTCTGTTAAGTTAAATAAATTTCGCTTTAGGACTCGAAAAGATGTAGAATTAAAATTAGATTTATTAAATAATTCTGATAATAAATTGGAAGATATGAATATTAGGGCTAAAATAGAAGGCGGCGGATTAGGTTTGCTTTCCCCACCTTCCGGAGTCTCTCGAATAAATCATTTAAAACCGGGAGAATCTTCTCCAATAACTTTCTCTTTTTCCCCACGTGGTAGAGCAAAAACAAGGGTAATTTTAGTAGTACAATATTTAGATAGCGTAGGTAGAAAATGCACTGATTGGTTAGGGGATGTAGAGACAAATTTTCTTGGATGCTTCGTAAGGCCATTGAAAATATCTGAGAACGAGCATGAGAATGAGAGATTAAATCTTAAGAATAATACATCACATACTTCATTAAATATAGAAGGTTTACAGGTTAGTAAAATCACAAAAATAGCAAAAGGAATGCCAGGACTTCATCTTTGCAATCTTAAAGAAGAAGGTACAAGATCTATAATTTATCATGCTGGAGAATCAAGTTTGGATGATTCTAAATATTTATCAATGATATTTTTACGCAAATTAGGCGAGGATGAGTCACTCAGAGTTGCTTTAGAATTGATATGTCATTCAACAGATATTGATAATTCAGCAGAGCTTAAAGAAGAAATGCTTTTGTATCTTAAGAATAAATTATTAGAATTAAATGCTAAATTTGTTTAGTATTCTCTCCACTTATTTTTACATTTAGCATTTGTACATTGATATATTCTCGTTGAAGGTTCATCAGCGGCACGAGTTTGCCTTATAACCCAAGTGGCTTCATTATGGCCACATTTCTCACAAATGATTTTTGCAGTAGGCAAAGTTCCTTCTAAACCTTCAGTTACTACTATTTCTTTTTTTTCCATTTCTCTACTAGTAATTTTAGTCTTACCTTTACTTTGTGAATGTCCACAATTCGGCCTTTTACATTCTCTTTGACCAGTAGTTCGGTTAAGTACAAGCATTGATTTACATTTTGGACAGAACATTTTACCCTACGTTTTCAATCAATTCAGTGGCTTGATTGATATTATTTAAATTAGTAGCAAGAGCTATGCAAATAATAGTTTCTGGATTACAAAGGGCTGCATTTGTACATTCGTTTGTCCAAGAGAACGTTTTTACAAAAACTTTTTCATATTCCTCTTTAGAAAAGAATCCGTTTCCCTCCTCACTAGGCGTAGCTTCCCACTGATATATTTGGGTGTTTCTAGGTAAATTTTCATTAGCTTCTGTAAGGATATTTCCAGTACCTATTTCTAGTTCTTCTTTATCTATTTCAGTTGTAACTTTGTTAACAATTATATCTTGTTTGTTGCCTAAAAGGTCTAAACTAATTAATGAGCTTAGTGAAAGTATTATTAATTTTCCAGAATGTCCATCTGAGCTTTCATATGTTTTTTTTGATATTTTTAAATGGCCATTAAATTCCTTTATATTCTCTTGTTCAAAAGGGCCATTCCAAACACCTGCTTTTTTGTATAATGAATTATCTTGTACTTCAACAGCATCGTTGTAATCAACAAGCATAGGTCCTCCAACTAGCAATCCAATAATAATAATTAGTAGAAAACTAAACAGCCTTCTTATTTTCCCTCGTTTTTTTTCTTGAACCCATCCGCCAACACGTAATTCAGGTTCTTCCATAATTATTACTATTAATCAGTAGTAATAATGTTTGTTCTGGATGCCCAAATTAATTAATTGCCCCCTTTTAGCTAGATAAACATGGGTGAAGTTGCTTTAAAATATAGATTAATGCCAGAATCTCCAGATTCAAATATAGAAGCTATTGTTTCAGAGATACCAGGAGTTCTTCCTGATGATGCAAATTTTGGTGCACATGAAGTTAAGCCATTTGCTTTTGGTCTTAATGCAATAATGATAGCTATTATTGGTGTTGATAGAGAGGGCTTCGCTACAGAAGTAGAAGATGGTTTGAATTCAATAAAGGATATACAAACAGTAATTTTAGAAGAACAGTCTTTAATTTAAGATAAACACATTACTATATATCAGCCTTAGATGGTTGATTAATGTCAAAGCGTCCTCCTTTATCTTATACAACAACAAGACTGACATTAGGTACGTTTTTGAGAATTATGTTTCGCCCTAGGTATTTAGATAGAGACAAAATACCTGTAGACGGCCCATTAATTATTGCAGCGAACCATCTTTCACACATAGATCCGGCATTCATAATGACGGCAGTGAAAAGACCAGTATCATATTTGTCTAAAAAAGAGCATTTTGAGAGTCCAGTTCGTCGCCTTGTTTTCAAGCAAGTAGGCGTCATACCTGTTGATAGAGAAGCAGGGGGTGCTGAGGGCCTTGAGGAAGCAATACAAATTCTCAAAGAAGATGGAGCAATTGGAATTTTCCCAGAAGGTACACGTTCTAAAGATGGAGTTATGGCTAAAGGAAAAACAGGTGTAGCTAGATTAGCAGCAATTACTAGTGCTTCAGTAGTTCCTGTTGCAATTAGACAAACAGATGGCGTATGGCCAGTAACTAAAAGAATTCCAAGGCCTTGGAGAAAATTTTATTATAAATTTGGAGAACCTATGATGTTTCCTGATGGAGAAATCACAAAGGAAAATTTACGAGAATTCACAGATAAGATTATGAAAGAAATAGAATCTTTATCTAAAGAATGTGAAGAATATTGGGAATCTAGAAAAATAATCCCACGTGTGAAAAAATACATAAAAAGTAAATTAAATTAGTTTTTTTAGTTCAGTATGTATATATTCTACACGTTTTTCATTTGCTTGGAAATCATAAAGGCCTAACCTTGATTGGCTTTGAAACCATACATTAGTTTTTCCATTATGTTGAAAAATTTTGATAAAAATATCGTCATAAAATCGGAAGAATGAAGTTATTTGTATAAAATGAATAAATCCTTTTCTTTCATTTATTATTTTTATTTTGCGCATATTATTTATGATATTCTTTAGTTTGCCTTGAATTTCATTTTCAGATAATTTTGTAATTATCGGTTCCATATTTTTTCCACGATTTGGATTCTCTGCAATTCGAGTACAATTATTTTTACCAAACCTTTTTTTTGGAAATTCGTTATGTTTAACCGTAGGAGCCAAATAATAGATTACATTAATCATAACAAAATAGCTTAATGCTATAAATATTAAAAGAAAAATAGCGCTAGTTTCCATATCTTTTTTTGACTTTAAGTAAAACATTTCCATTTTCCAATGTAAGTTTTATTTGATCTTTTGAGTTAATCTCATTACAAGGATTTTTTTCAAAGGAATGGGCATAAGGTTTTGCTAGTAAACTACATGCAGGAATAGTTTGTTGGTCTAAATCCGTATTGATAATGGCTTTCGGTCCATTTCCGTTGTAAAATAATCCTAGTAAAACATATGGCGCTACAGTAGATCCACTTCCTTTTGGAAAGATGAGTATTTTGTTAGCTATTGAGATACCATCAAGAGGATGTCCCTCTTCTTCAATAGTTCCAGTTTTCTTATTTACAAAACCCAAAAAAGTAATAGGTACATCAGTAACAAGGGCTTCACCTTCAATATCCCAGTTATTTTGAGAATCCAATCCTTTTCCTTTGATTTCAATAATATCAGTTTTCAAAATTTTATTAGAAACTATGTTATTCGTTTTCCGTTTCACCTTTTTTATAGTTTCTTTTGTTAAAAGTTCTTTATTCACGGCATGCATTACACAATCAGCCAATCTTGATACAGAGGTGTCAATTGAATTTAATCCAGATTTCAAATAATGTTCAGCCTTCATTGAATTAGTAAGTATATGTTTTACTTTTTTGTGATTATAGTGCACTACTTCAGGACAGGTTTCTCTAAGAACCATGCCCCCAGCTTTCTCAATGTTATCTACAAAATTTCGTTTCTTAGCTTCATCAAAATTTCCAGAAGATGTAAAGACCCACAATCTTTTATCAGTTATTTTTTTTCCTTTTACAAGTTCTGCAGTTCTCTCAATTTCTTCTATAGATGCTTGAGGGCATCCTATAGTTACCAAATCAACTTTTGTTTTGGGAGTTAGTTCTTCATATCGTTTTTGTAAATCTTCTTCATTAAAATTTATCTCCGCCTGATAATCTGTTTTAGCAGGTTTTTTGGTGAACGATTCAATAAATAATAATGGAGAACCATAATTTGCAGAAGCAGCCGTTAGTGCTTTTTTCGATTCAAAATTTAAGGTTTTGATATCAAATATATGAGGAATTGGTCCAAATTTCAATATCCATTCAGGTTTTATTTGTTTTCCAATCCAATCACCTAGTATGGAATAATCAACAGGTTCGTTCAAATCACAACAAATATTAACTTTTATGTTAGGTATTCGGTTTTCCTCCAGTAAAAGCCCATATTCAGGAGTAAATCCACATAATGCCGTAGCAAGTGCAGATAACCCAGATTCACGATTTGTTTTGAGTTCACTATAAGAGTTTGCAAAACATACTGCATTTGATTCAGCCCAAGAGGCATTTCCTTTGAGAGCTATATTATCATAAGGAGTACACGATAAAGAAAGTTCAATCCCTAATTTTTCATACGCATCAAGAATTAACTGCTGTTTTTCTACGTAATCCTTTACAGGAATATCCATTTCTTCAAATCGACTCCGATCACAACCTGCTGCATTCAATGTGGTCGCTATAGCTGCAGTGCCATCATTATCACTGACTAAATCCTCTAAGAATTTTATTAGTCCCTCTCCACCAGTTAAGGGAGATACTCCTGAAACATGTGCCGAAAGTACAGGCACTAATTTTTTGGCTTTTGCAGCCTTGCCTAAATCTATTAACAAACGTATCGCTTTTTGCCTTGTTTTTCCTTGTTCACCGTTTAGGATACTTTCTTGTTCGGTTGTTAATAACATTAATCTAAATAATCTTCTAATTTTACTTGCATGGCAGGTTTAGGTTTAATAAAATCTTTTTTGTCCCTTTCAAGAGAGATAGTACAATCGAATCCAACTTTTACAGTTTCTCTTGTTTCAGGATTAGAGCTGGGATCTAAAGAAGAACCTTTCACTCCAGTTTTTACAATTAAGCCTTTATCACCTTGAAATCTTGTAGCCATTGCCCATTCAACAGCGTGGGGATTTGTAATATCGATATCTGAATCTACAATCCAAACATGTTTCATTGATGCGTGTCCTGCAAATGCAGCATCTATTGCTTTGCGGCCGTCATCTTCATGTTTTTTGTTAATCGCTACAATTCCATGCAGCCATGATCCTCCTCCATGAGTCATGAATACATCATGGCAATCTACGACCTTGTTCACTTTGTTGTATATGGTAGGTTCTCTTGGCATTCCCATTAGAACTTTGTGTTCTGGCCCGCTTGGTAATAGGGCATGAAAAATAGAGTCATCCCTTACAAATATCTTTTTTATTTTAATCACAGGTCCTTTTCTAATAATGTCTGGAGTTTCAGTTAAATCTAAGAAAGATCCTTCGTCGTGTGTTTCTCCAGTAAATTCACAAATCATGACTACTTCAGATTGTGGGACCATATGTCCTCCTACATCAATAATAGGCGAATTGGCTAGAGCATTAGCAACTGCCATTTCATCATGTTCTATTTCGAAAGAAGTTGCAGAACCAAGTAAAACAGGCACGGAAACTCCATTACAGTAAGCAAATTCCTTCAATCCTCTATTCATATATTCTTTAAGGTGTCTGTCAAGAATTCTCATAACCATATGATTGCTATCAATTTTCATAGCCCTATGGAAAGAAATATTTCTTCCATATTCTTCATCATGCGCGACAGCCATTGCAGATGCAATGTATGCCCCTCCATCGGTAGTTTGGTGTGTTAGTATCGGTAAATTATCTAATGAGGCTTCAATTTCTTTGTATCCATTTGCTTGTATAGTTTCAGGTTCACTTAGGTTATTTATTGCATCAGATATTTTTGATATTATTTCATTAGGTCCACATTCAAGTGCTAATGCAACTAGTTCTCTGCTAGAGCAGATATTGGTAATGCAGGGAAGCACACTTCCTTTTACATTTTCTAAATATAATGGAGTATCGCCAGCATTTTCCATTAATGCAGCAACTTCGTAAACAGGATCTACTTCTTTAGTTACTCTTTTGAGTTTACCGTGTTCTTCAAGTAAGTCAACAAATTCTTTTAGATTCATTAATCCTCACCAAATGAAGTCTGGTAGGCCCTATATCCGGCTTCCGTTATACTTCCGCATATTTCTTTCTGCTCTTTAGCATTATTAGCTAGTGCAACCATATTTCCACCACCTCCGCCACCTGTCAGTTTTGCCCCAATTGCTCCAGATTTAAGACTGAGTTCAACTAGTTTCTCTAACTCAGGATGGCCTACTCCAATTTTATTCAGTAATTCATGATTATCATTCATTAATTCACCTACCATTTCTACATTTCCCTCTTCAATTGCCATTTTTCCACCTTTTGTAATATTCTCAATTTCATTAAAGTATCCATTCATTAAGTTAGGTTCTTTTTTCCACATTGCTCTTACATTTCCAACCGTTTCTTTAGTGGATGATTCTATTCCAGTATCTCCTATAACAAGGTGAAAAGTACGTCCTGAATCAAAAGTCATAGGTTCATTTCCTTTGATGAAATATACTGGTGATTCATATGCTACAACGGTGTTATCAATTCCACTAGGATTCCCATGTACTACCTTTTCAGCATTAAAAACAAGTTCAGATATTTGATTTTTTTCTAAATCTACACCTAAATAATTAGATAATGCTTTACAGACGGCAGTGGATGTTGCTGCACTACTTCCCATTCCGGATCCTTGAGGTAATTTTGAAGTTAAGTTTATAGTAAGATTTGGTTCACTTTGTTTAGTTTTAGCCAGTAATGTTTGTGCCAATACACTAAATTGACTAGTTTTGTTTTCTAAGCTAATTTTTTCATTTAAATCAATAGCATTGATTGTTAATTTCCCTTCACCAGGTTCGCTCCAAGCGCTTGCACGCATACTGCTCACAGGTATTGCAATTGCAGGTTTACCATAGACTACGGCGTGTTCACCAAATAGAATAATTTTCCCTGGCGCCGTGAAGGAGTCACCCATAGTATGAGGGTAGTATGCGTACTTATACGCTTATCTGTGCGTTAGGCAGTTAACCAAAGCTTATAAGAATGCCCAAGGTGAGAACAATCATGGACAGAATTGTAGTCGGAATCACAGGAGCCTCAGGAATTCCGTACGGCATTCGTCTTTTAGAAGTTCTAAAAGAATTTGATGTAGAAGTACATTTGACCTGTAGTCCCTCAGCTTCATTAGTAAATGACCATGAGGGAGATGGAAAAACCTGGGATGAGGTTCTTTCTCTGGCAGATGTAGTTCATGATAATAACAATTTAGCAGCAAGTATATCATCGGGATCATTCAAAGCTAAAGCAATGGCCATAGTTCCTTGTTCAGGAACAACATTAGGTAAGCTAGCGGCAGGAATTTCTGATAATTTGGTTACACGTTCTGCACTTGTAATGCTTAAAGAACGCAGACCTCTTATTTTAGTTCCAAGAGAAACTCCTTTGAATACAATATATATTGATAATATGCTAAAATTATCAAATGCAGGAGCTATAATTGCACCAGCTTCACCTGCATTTTACAATAAGCCTAAGACACTTGATGATAATATAAATTTTATTGTTGGTAGAGTTCTTGATTTACTTGGATACGATTCAGACATCTTTTCGCGATGGGAAGGTACTGAGTGATTGCAGGTAATTGCAAGAAATGTGGAAATATAGCAACAAACAACTGTAAAACGTGTTCAGAAATATTATGTAAAGCTTGTTTTCAAGAACACAATTGTAAACCTTTGAGTTTTTAGTACCCACTTCTTTCAGAATTTATAATGAATCCTCAAACCATTAATCTGGGAAACTGTGAAATTCGGATTTTATCTACTGTAAAAGGTTTAGTTTCAGAATCAAAGGTTGTTGAAAATGAAATAGAATCTTTCAATCCCGATTTAGTCTCATTAGGTATGGGGCCTGAGGAAGTTAATGGCACTAGAGAATGGGATGGCGAGCCCTATGATATGTCTGGATGGGATGAAATTTATGGTTTAAGTTTGCGCAAAGTAGTAGGAGACAAAGGCGTAAAGTTACCTCCTCCTTCATTTAGTACAGCAATCAAGGTTTCAGATTCTAAAAAGATAGATGTAATTGGGATTGATATGGATGAAGAATCGTTTACAGAGGCTTATACAAAGAATATTTCTACATGGCAATTGTTCAAGAGGGGAAGGTTAGAAAAATCTATGACAAAAGCAGGAATAGAAGGTAAGACTCCTGAAGAAATTGCTTTGAATATGGAATCCTCAATTAGAGAACTTTCGGGTTTTGCTAAATTGGAAAGTGAGAGAGTGAAAGCTATGGCCGATAATTTACGTATGCAAAGTGACAACCGAGATAAAATATTAGCAATAATAGAAATATCTAATACAGAGGATTTAGTTAATCAATTGAGTTTATAATCAAGTGTTTTAAATATCAACTACCAACCTGAATAGTCAGGGCTCGTGATGTAGCTTGGAAACATGCTGGGCTTCGAACCCAGATCCGGGGGTTCAAATCCCCCCGAGCCCGCCATTATTCTGGACGCGTAATTTCCCATGCTTCATTCAGTGAAGCGTATTTTCTTCCACCTAATCTAGCAAGAGGGTCAATTTTTGAAACATCAGGTTTTCCTCTCTCATCCAATATAGAATCATCAACGTGAATTCTAACAATTTCGACTAGAATCATATCGCCAGGCGTATTTCCAACTTCCAAATGCCGATATAATTTCCCTTCCATAGCAATGTGGGCTTCTTTTATTCTTGAAGGTTTCACATCAACAGATTCTAGTTTACTTATTCCAGCCAGTTCAAATTCATCTTCATCAGGAGGTAGGTCCGCTGAAGTCATCACCATTTTCTCAGATAATTCAACATTGGTCAAATGAATAACACATTCTTTTGTATCAAGTAAATTTTGTGCAGTATCTTTGTGCTTTCCTTTTCGTTTACCAATTCCTAATGAAACAATAGGTGGATTTGCAGTAACTCCACCGTAAAATGAAAAAGGTGCTAGATTATCAATTCCATCTTTAGAGGTTGTAGAGACCCAAGCAATAGGTCTAGGGATTAATATGCGATAAAATATACTCGTAATTTCTTTTAATTCAGTATCTGCTATTTTTATTTCCATTTTATTCGAATTTTGGTTCTCGTTTTTCTAAGAAAGCTTTGATTCCTTCAACTGCATCTCCAGTATTTCCACTATCTTTATTCTTTTCTCTTTCTCTCTTAAGTTCTTCATCTAATGATAGATTTTCAGATTCAAGCAGCAATTTTTTTGTTTCGGCAAGTGCCGTTTTTGGTCCTGCAGCAATTTCCTTTGCCATTTCCATAGTTCTTTCTTTAAGTTCATTATCCTTAACAACTTCATGAACTAATCCCCATTCTAGCATTTCTTCAGAGTTTAGAGTTTTACCTCCAAAGAAAAGAGATTGAGTTCTTCCAAGGCCTATCAGTCTGGGGAGAATATATGTTGCACCACCAGCAGGAACAAATCCTCTTTTGAAATGTGCACTCAATATCTTTGCAGATTCAGAAGCAATACGATAATCTCCAGCCAAAGCGAACCCCAATGTTCCACCTGCAACCACTCCATTTAGCGAATTAATAACTGGTTTTTCCATTCTTAAAATTGTAGAAAATATTGAATGAATTTGTTCTGTCAAATCGTAAAATAAGTCTCCAGCTCTTGGTAAATGTTCTCCCATTTCGTTAACATCACCTCCAGAAGAAAAAGCTCTTCCATTACCAGTAATTATCAAGCATTCAACAGATTTATCATTAGCTGCATTATTTACTGCCTGATTCAATTCAGTAGCCATTTGTAAATTTACAGAGTTTAATTTTTCAGGCCTATTGAGTATAATTGTTCTTATATTTTCTTCATTTTCGATGGTTATGGTCATTTTTTCTTCCTTAAATTTGCTGCAAACATTAAACTTATACTAATAGAAATAAAACCAATAGATGGCGTATTTCCATTATTTGGTTTGGGCATTGAGGTAAGATTCATACTAATTAGCGTTAGGTCAGCTTCTTCACCCTCTTGAATTAATCGATGATATTGTAATATATTGGAGTTTTTTGAAAGAGTTACGATTTGATTTCGTTCTATTTTTTCAACAATTTCATTTCCAGTAGTCACGTTATAGGCAGCTCCCCAACCAATATTTTGGACAGTAACTGAATTATAACTTTCATCTATAATTTCTAAGTGTCCACCAAACAACTCTAAATTTTCCCAGGCTAAATCATACATAAGTAGTTCATTACTCAGAGCCCCGCGAATAGTGGTAGTTTCTATTGGCGACCATTGCATATCATCGACCTCTACAATTACACTTATTGCAGTTCTTGCACCATATCCCCAAGCAATAGATTCTCCAGCTCCACTTGGATCCCTATAAGTCAACCCAGACACATTTGTAGATTCATTCAAGAAATGTTCATACAAGTTCCAGTCTGCTATAGGTACAGCATATTCGCCAGTAATTTTCCAAGGTAAGACAATATCATTAGATCCGGTGTGCCCTGAAAAGTAAACATACAAATTCATTCCACGCATTAGTTCCATGTTAGCTTGTGTTTCTATTTCACTTCCTTCACTTGGCCCTCTGTAAGTGCCAGGAACTGGGCAAGTACCTCTAGTGTCACTAGTGCCATACATTCCCCACATGTAAGGATAATTTCGATTAAGATCAACTCCATTCCAATTATTTCGGCAATCTTGAAAATATCCGTCAGCATTCATTACGGGGGTAACTACCAGTCTTTTTCCTTCTAAATAACTTGGATTAGCTGCGCTTCTTTCCAGAACATCTTGCAAAAATAGGAAAGCAGCTTCAGCAGACATTCCTTCATTTCCATGGTGTGATCCATCTACATACATGGTAGGTAGGGATTCCAATTCCTCTTCAGTTAATTCAGTGATGTTAAGAGCTACATCTACTGAGAATATTTCTAAGTCCAATCCTGTACTTATTGCATGCTCTGAATATATTGCAATATCAGGGTATTGGCTTGCTAATTCTTGAGTATCATCCTTCATTGAGCCATACGTATGTAAAACTTCAACAGCTTCACTGGGTTGTGCTGAAAAGACCAAGAAAGCAAGAGCTAGGAGGGGCAAAATAGTTTTCACTATGCGTACTACAGCCGGCATGTCAAATAAGTTTATCTATTAATTAATAGGATAAAAAAATATGTAATGCGCGTATCGCGATGATAACATTTAATAGCATGTTTTTATTGTAAGTAAGGGATTATGAAGGATAATGGTTTGAAAGATAGTAATGGACTTACTAACGGAAACGGATTAACCAATGGTAATGGACTTACTAACGGAAACGGATTAACCAATGGTAATGGACTTACTAACGGAAACGGATTAACCAATGGTAAT